>Ga0105239_10006792_pt1 | contig 13207 bp, 13 predicted proteins | sample KBSC44metaG_FD_92761 | JGI IMG/M metagenome (GOLD analysis project Ga0105239, IMG submission 92761) | Corn rhizosphere microbial communities from Kellogg Biological Station, Michigan, USA - KBS C4-4 metaG | ecosystem: Host-associated > Plants > Roots > Rhizosphere > Soil | place: Michigan, USA... | reverse complement strand
TCGCCAAAAACGCGGCGATACTAGGTGGGACATTGCTTTCTTTCAATTGGCGCTCCTGTGACATCAACAATTCGTCGTCGCGCGAGCGTTTCACGACGGCGCGATCATGCTGTCCACCTGGACTACTGCGTCTTGAAGACGGCTTGCGCCGCCATGCTTGACGGGGCAGATGGTCAGCAATACTTCCACGGCGCTAATCAGCTTGGTGCAAGCCTGCACTTTGACGCCTGGGGCTCTCCCCCGCTCTTGGCCAAATCCTCGTGTTGAGGCGCTGATTGGCAAAGGTTCTCGGATCCACAATCTGGATGGAGGCGAAGAGACGCCTAGTGTCGGCTACCCTGTACGAACAGGTCGCTTGTGAGAGGGGCGAGGCACGCCTGGTGGTCGAAATTTGTCCGGGCGCTTCCTTGCCTGGCGAGATCGCGCGGGCATCCAAAATGGCGTCGAGAGATCCCGCGCCTATCCGTGGGAGCGCCAGTCACTCTACCAAAGCGATCGTGAGCAAGCAGACATGTGAGCGTAACCGACTGGCAACGCGTCCCCAAGAGGGCTGCACAGCGATGCGCCTGGTAGTGTCGTCAAGTACGTCGCGGCCTCTCCCGAGCCATCAACACGGCTGATCAAGGTACCTCGATCAATGCGCATTATTGTCCGCGAGAGCGGACGATTTTCAATTCTCAGGACGCAGTCATCCTAGTGACTTGGATGCGCCAGAAAAGCCGCCTGGGGCCGCGCTTCAAATTGTGCGGACAGGTGGACTGGAACCCAGAGAGCGGGCTAACGCAGACTACTCCGCCGTTTCCGGGAACGTCGGGTTGATGCTGTCACGTACCTAACCCGGCTTCTCACTTCCGCCCTGTCCACCCGCTTTTGAAGTTCGTTTAGTTCCCGAATCTGTCGGGCGATGTTCTGAATTCTGAGGTCCAAAGCACTCACCGAAATCCGGCTACGATTACTCATACCAGCCTCAATCAATAATAATGCATCAAATAAGTATTTGATTTTTAGTTCAAAAGCCGCAGCATTTCAAATGATAAGTTGATGCGGCTCCCCGCAAAAGAGCGTGACTTTGGTATGACCTGCCACTGAGTTTTTCCTCCAGAAGGAGTTAGAGTCCGGCCCGAAGAAGGACGGACAGATGAAGCGAGCACGGTTCACGGAAGAGCAGATTATTGCGGTGCTGAAGGAGCATGAGGCCGGGGCGAAGACGGCCGATCTGGCTCGCAAGCACGGGATCTCCGAAGCGACGATCTACAATTGGAAGGCCAAATTCGGCGGCATGGACGTTTCCGAGGCGAAGCGGTTGAAGGCCCTGGAGGAGGAGAACGGGAAGCTGAAGAAGCTTCTGGCCAAGCAGATGCTCGATGCAGCCGCACTTCGCGAGCTCCTTTCAAAAAAATGGTAGGGCCCGCCGCCAAGCGCGCTGCTGTCGCGCATCTGCAGGCCGTCATGAGCCTGTCGGAACGGCGGGCCTGCTCGATCGTGGGTGCGGATCGGAAGATGATCCGCTATCGCTCCAGCCGCCCACCGGACGCAGTTCTGCGTGGCCGATTGCGCGATCTCGCCAACGAGCGGCGGCGTTTCGGCTATCGCCGCCTGTTCGTCCTGCTGCGCCGGGAGGGCGAGCCGTCGGGGATCAATCGGATCTACCGGCTCTATCGCGAGGAAGGGCTTACCGTCCGCAAGCGGCGGGCACGCCCAAGGCCGTGGGGACCCGTGCCCCGATCCTGGTCGAGGCGAGGCCCAACGCGCGCTGGTCACTGGATTTCGTCCACGACCAGTTCGCTAACGGTCGGCGCTTCCGCAGTCTCAACATCGTCGACGACGTCACCAAGGAATGCCTAGGCGCCATTCCGGATACATCGATCTCGGGGCGGCGCGTGGCCCGCGAACTGACGGCAATCGTCGAGCGACGCGGCAAGCCAGGAATGATCGTGTCCGACCATGGCACCGAGTTCACCTGTAACGCCATGCTCGCCTGGTGCAAGGACACCGTCATCGATTGGCACTTCATCGCACCGGGAAAGCCGATGCAGAACGGCTTCATCGAGAGTTTCAACGGCCGGATGCGCGATGAGTTGCTCAACGAGACTCTATTCTTCGATCTCGATGACGCCCGCGCCAAGATCGCCAATTGGGTCGCCGATTACAATCTCCAGCGCCCACACTCGTCGCTGAAATACCTGACACCCGTGGCCTGCGCCGCCCATCTCACCGCAACGGACGATCGGCTGCGCAACCCCGACCAGCTCCGCCGATCGTCAGTTGCTCCACCCGCGCCACTTGGCGTACAAAACCCCGAGACTCTAACTGCCGCTGGATGAAACTTCAGTGGCAGGTCACATCGCACAAGCGCCGCTCCGATCGAATGCCGAAGAAGTAACCGATCAAGAGCATCCGGATCATCAGCTCGAGATCGATCGAAGGTCGACCGATGCTACTGTAGAAGGGGTGCCAGGTCCTGCCTGACCTGTTCAAGGTCGACAAATCTATCGATCCACCGGAGTATGGTCGGCGGGAACATGCCTCTCCAGCGAGAACTCGTAGAACAACGCAGCCGGTTCGACTTGTCGATGTCCCATCACGATCTTCAGTCCTGCAAATTAGACTGACTGAATCACTGATCCCACTGCGTCGCAACAGTCGCCTTTTTCAACACAATCGACCAATAGCGATCACGTTTTTAGAGCACAGCAATATTCTCGCAATGAGCCTGTTGCGGCCGGCCTTAACTCCGCGGCATTAACGAATAAGCTAAACAACTCTCCTCTCAATTCTGGCCTCGTGATAACGTTTTCCGTAAGAGAGCGTAACATTGTATGGGATTTCGCATGACTAAAAGGCGAGCACTGATCACCGGCGTTACTGGTCAAGACGGCGCCTATTTAGCTGAATTATTGCTGGAGAAGGGATACGAGGTTCACGGCATTAAACGTCGAACCTCGCTGTTCAACACGGACCGTATCGATCATCTTTACCTCGATCCGCACGAACCAAACCCGTCGTTTCATCTGCATTACGGCGATCTCACTGACTCTTCGAGCCTAATCAGAATCGTCGGACAGGTCCAACCAGACGAGATCTACAATCTCGCGGCGCAGAGCCACGTCGCCGTTTCATTTGAGGAACCCGAATACACGGCAAATTCCGACGGTCTCGGAGCGCTCCGGATCCTCGAAGCAATGCGCATTACTGGATTAGAAAAGAAGGCGCGGTTCTATCAAGCTTCCACATCTGAACTATACGGCCTAGTCCAGGAAATTCCGCAAAAAGAGTCAACGCCGTTCTATCCTCGTTCCCCCTACGCAGTCGCAAAACTATACGCCTACTGGATTACAGTCAATTACCGCGAAGCCTATGGGATGTATGCTTGTAACGGCATTCTATTTAATCATGAGTCGCCTGTCCGCGGCGAGACATTCGTAACCCGAAAGATTACACGGGCGCTGGCGCGGATCCATTTAGGCCTGCAGGAGCACCTGTACCTCGGCAATCTAGACGCGCTCCGCGACTGGGGGCATGCACGAGACTATGTGGAAATGCAGTGGCTGATGCTGCAGCAAGACAATCCAGAAGATTTCGTTATTGCAACGGGCCAGCAAAAATCTGTTCGAGACTTCGTAAATATCGCCGCGGACGAGGTCGGGATCACGATGAACTGGGAAGGCAGCGGCGCTGATGAAAAGGGCTATGATATTGCTACCGGAAAATGCATCGTATCGGTTGATCCACGTTACTTCCGGCCAACAGAGGTCGCCACACTCTTGGGCGATCCATCCAAAGCCAAAGAGAAGCTCGGCTGGATACCCAAGACCTCATTCGAGAGCCTTGTCCAGGAAATGATGAGAGAAGATCTCGCCTCCGCAAAGCGGGATGAACTAATCAGACAGCACGGTTTCAGGTACTTCCCTCGACATGAATGAGACCCAGTGTATAAACTTGGTAATCTAGGCGGAAGCTCTTCAAAGCGCTACCGCCTTTTTCTTTGCGTCGCCGCCGATCGACTTTGTTTCCCGCCCACCGGGCGGCAAACTCATGGCAATCATCTGCTCGGCCCATCTGTGAACGATAGTTCGCCGATCCCAACGATCGACCGAACGTGCGCGCCCCTCAGCGCCGAGCCGATCGCGGAGTGCTTCATCCCCGCTCAATCTGCAGATGGCAGCTACAAGTGCTGGCGTATCGCCGGGAAGAACCACCAGCCCTACACCTTCGACCTCGGCCGCAAGCCCAGTTCCCTTGTTGGCCATCGCAATCACGGGACGCCCCGACGCAAGAACTGCTCCCAGCTTAGAAGGCAGGACGAGATCCGCGGCTTCAGCCCGCTGAGGAATTAAATGAAAGTCTGCCGTGGCCATCAACTCGTTGAAGCTCTCGTTAGGCTGCAAGCCCAAGAAATGAATTCTTGGACGACCAGCAGCCAGTTCGACGAGTTTGGGCTTGTGGGGCCCCTCACCCGCAAGGATGAAATGAATGTTGGTATGGGTGTCTTGTAGAATCGAAGCAGCCTCGATCGCAAGATCGAGTCCCTGCTTGTTCGACATTGTCCCGGAATACAGCCCTACGATGTCGCTACCAGCAATTCCGAACTTTTGTCTGTATTTAGTCTGCTTGGAGCAAGGGAAGATAGCGCTCGTATCGATCCAATTTCGCACTTCAGTTGCACGGTCTGCTCGGAGCCCTTTGCTCAGCAGCTTATCAACCATCTGTGGCGAGATCGAAGAGACCCTGTCAAACGAGCGAAGGATGGCCGACTCAGTCTTCAGCATCATCACTCGGAGCTGGTCATTCCGCAGTAAGCCAAGGTCGAAGGCTGCATCAACCTCAAAATCCTGCACATGAAGCCATGACTTTGCACCGGTCAAACGCGCCATGAAGGACACGAACGCTGCCGACATCAACGAAGGAGCCGCGGACAGCATGACGTCTGGCCGCCAGCTCAACGCCTCCTTTAGAACAGGCAACGTGCTGCTCAAAGCGAACGAGGCATGATGCATGAGACGCTTGCTTCCTGACGGATGAGCCGGCACGTAGATCGGCGCACGCGTAACACGGACACCATTGATATCTTTGGTCCTGAGGTAGGACGCCGTGAACTCGATCGGGATCTTCCAAGCTGGATAGTAAGGCGGCGCCGTAATGACCCTAACCTCGTGACCTTCGGCGGCGAGGCTCTCACACAGCTCAGTATTGTATTTTGCGACCCCGATGAGGTCGGGAGCATAGTTGATGCCTACCAACAAAATACGCATAAAAAAGCTCAACTTGTTATTCGAGATTCCAAATTCGCTCAAAGAAGCGCGCGCGATCAAATTGCGGCTTTGGCCTCCAGATGACGGCCCAATCCCTGCAGATAATCCTCATATGCTGATGCAAGACCCTGGCGCAGTGAAATTTTTGCACCCCAGCCAAGCGCCCTAATCCGCGAGCTGTCGAGAAGCTTGCGCGGGGTGCCGTCCGGTTTGGATGCGTCGAATACAAGCTTGCCCTTGTAGCCCACAACTTCTGCTACCGCCCTCGCGAAATGTGCGATCGACAGCTCCTCGCCACTACCAACGTTGATCGGAAGATCGCTTGAATAGTTCTTCAGCAGGAAGACGCACGCGTCGGCGAAGTCTTTGACATCGAGAAACTCGCGGAGCGGCGTACCGGTACCCCAAACTAAGACTTTCGGCATCTGCGCGAGCTTCGCTTCATGAAAGCGACGGATTAGCGCCGCGGGCACATGGCTATGATCTGGATGATAGTTGTCGCCACGGCCATAGAGATTAGTTGGCATAACCGAAATGAAATCAACGCCATACTGACGGCGATAAGCCTGGCACATTTTAAGGCCGGCTATCTTCGCGATCGCGTACCATTCATTAGTCGGTTCAAGCGGTCCGGTTAGCAGTTCGCTTTCCGAGATCGGCTGCTGGGCGTGCTTGGGGTAGATACAGGACGATCCTAGGAACAGCAGGCGCCGCACGCCAGCCGCGTGACTCGCCCGGACAACGCTGAGCTCGAGAGCAAGGTTATCGCATAAAAAGTCCACCGGAAAATTGTTGTTGGCGGCAATACCGCCCACCTTCGCAGCAGCATGTACAACCGCGTCCGGACGATTGGCTTCCAGCCATCGCAAGGTGGGCTCCTCCTTGGTCAGGTCGAGCTCTCTGCGATCTGCAACCAAAACCGTGCAATTCTCTGATGCAAGCCGTCGCACGACGGCAGATCCAACCATACCGCGATGACCGGCCACGAAAACCCGCTTACCCGCGAGATCGAAAGTTGAATCCCCAGTCATAGATACCCTCTGCCTACGCGTGATCCAACAAAACTCGGTAAACGCCCTTGCAATCACTACCGCTTAGGCCTTGAGCAGATTGCTTAACACAATCGGCAATAAGCGGCAGCCCATCCGGGCTCGCGAAAGGTATTCATCATGAACGAGAGTGGCACAAAAAAACGGCAAGCCGCGAAAGAAACAGGCAGCGCAGCAGCTCGGTTGCGTTGCGCATCAACCAGGCAATGGCGCCTCAGCGACCGCCTTAATATGCTCGACGGAGAATTGGGCCAACTGGCGCGCAAACGCGATCCATATACCATCCGTAGGGCGTTTCCACTCTCACGATAGGGCAACGGCGCCAGGGTACGTAGCGGTAAGGATAGGGCTGTGCCCAAAAGGTCACTGGAGTAGCCCGGCTCGCGTACACCGTTCCAGACACCGGTATCTGGATGGCAGCGCTCGCACCGCTCATTCCAAGCAAGGAAACCGTAACAGCCAAAAGACCTTTACGAACAAAGGTATTTATCATCCCAAAAAGCTCCTCGCCCTGCGGATTTGGTCCATGCCCAAACGGTTCCCCAGGAAATAGAACCAAGCCCCGCTAACCCACCTCTAAGCTTACCAAAGCTTAGGCCCGAAAGGCAACTTAACCGGCTTGCGCAGAGTCGACCTAGGCCGATCTGGCGCGCGGCTGTGGCATCTTAGTCCTACTTGTTGCCACTCCACGCCCCGGGACCGGCAAGATCGGGGGCACGGCGATACACGTCCCGAAGGAATTGATAATTGACTGTTTGGGCCAAAGGCACCCTCTCCTCTCCGACCTTGGCAAAGACAAGTATGTCCCGGAGGGTCCTCCAGCGGCTTTCGTCATAATCAGCGATTCTGCCGCCAACGGGTAAGACCAAACTGCGCTGCTGTTCCAATTCGAACCGCAACTCCTCGAAAGTCAACCGTTCGGGGTCAAAGGCAGCAAGAACGGGGATACTGAGTGCATAATCTGCATAGGCCAATTGCCATCCCCGGATGATCCCTTGGAGAACGTTGGCGATCACGGACGGCTTGTCGTGGAGGAGGCTATTGGTAGCGAAGTAAACCAATCCGGGAACATGAACGCCATAATCTTGAGGCTTAATGACGTTAACTTTGAGATGCTGAATAATAGATGAATTCTGCTGATGGTCGGTCTCAATCACAATGGCATCCACCTCTTTACGTCGCAAGGCATCGAAACTGTCCCGATCCGCAACCTTTTGCACTTGGCTCCGGGGCAACTGTAACTGCGCCATCATGGCGTCGAAGATCACTACCGCTTCGCCACCGCTGCGGTAGCCTATACGCTTGCCGATCAAGTCCGCAGGACGTCGCACTCCCGAAGACTCCAAAGCGAAGATCGCGACCGACGTATCGAGAAAACTAGCGGCAAAAGCTGTCACGGGAGCTCCGCGCCAAGCCGCCAACAGAAAATTGTGCCCACTCGTCACGCCAATGGCATGTTCACGTGCGACGTTCTCCACGAAGTCAGAGTCTCCGGGGCGAGCCATCAGGCGGATGTTAGACGAAAACAATCCCAGCGCGGACGCAATTGATTCCCCGGCGAAGCGAGCACCATACGCCCCATCCAAGAGGAGATTGACCTGAGTGATCGAGGCTGAAGTATTTGGCTGCGGGGTCGCCGCAGGGCGCAATGCAAAGAGCGCACCGGCCCCAAACGCCAGAATCAGAAGCCCGAACGCAGCATACCCCACTGACCTGCGCTGAGACCGTCGTCGAACCCGAGGCATTGAAATTCCTAACAAAATGTGAAATTTAATACTTCAGGTGCCTAAGTTAGGCTATAGTTTCTAAAACAAAGTAAGGTTACTTTTCCCCCACTGTTGTTTCAATTGTCGTTTCGGCCGATAGGTCGCAAGATTGATATAGCGAATTTTTGGGCGTGGGTACGATGAGCATTCGATCAGTTCGATCGGCGTCTACGACAGATCCTGCCCTTGAAATCCGCATCACGGAGGAGGCTCGGTCTCGGCCAAAAAGTCTATTGCAGGCTTGGCTTCGCCCGCTAGTGGCAGAGCGTCTCATCATTTGCGTTGAAGCATTGCTTGTGGTCATCAGCGGCGTGGGCTGCGCCGCCGGCTACCATCTTGCTACAAACGGCGCCGTCGGAAATGTGAATCTCTATGCGGCGGCAAGCACCCTAGTTGCAGTAAACTTCACTCTTCTCACGGTAGTGCAGCATGGGTATCGCCTGAAGGCTATCGTCCAACTACCACGTGCTTTCCGCATGACCTTTGCGACATGGACGGGCGTCTTCAGCGCACTTCTTGCGATCGCGTTCACAATGAAGGTAAGTGACGAATTTTCTCGCGGCACGATGATATCGTTCTATCTAGTTGGCCTTACCGCTTTGCTGATTTGGAAAGCTTTTGCCGCACACTGGACAGCGAACGCGTTGCGCACCGGCGCATTTGCCAACACCCGCGCTATCATGATCGCAGAGTCAGGATTACCACAGTCCTCCAATGCAATGGAGGATCTCGGTCAGCACGGATATCGGGTAACGCGGATTATGGAAATCTCATCGAAACAACTCGCATCTCCACTGCTGCCCTCTGCCATCGCTCCTCGCCTCGATGAGATGATTGCTTACGCCAAGGAAAACCGCATTGAGCACGCTTTCGTCCTAATTAATTGGAACCGACAATCGGCGATAGATAATGTTTTGAACGCGCTCAAGATCCTACCTATATCGATCCATCTTATGCCTGATGAATCGGCAGCACGATTTCTGCGCCATCCTTTAGTGCAAACTGGCAATACCTGGACAGCAGAAATAAGCCGCGCACCACTCTCGCGGAACGAGCGGATGCTCAAACGTGTAATCGACATAAGCGGAGCGAGCGTTGCCCTGCTAATCTTCGCGCCGGTCATGCTCTCAACCGCACTGCTCATCAAATTGACCTCGAAGGGCCCAGTCTTCTTCCGTCAGACCCGCAACGGCTTCAATGGGGGCAGGTTCAAGATCATCAAATTCCGTACGATGAGCGTAATCGAGGATGGTCCCACGATCGTGCAGGCACAGAAGAACGATCCGCGTGTGACTTCCGCCGGGAAATGGCTGCGCAAAACCTCAATCGACGAACTTCCTCAACTATTCAATGTTCTTAAGGGCGAGATGTCGCTAGTCGGCCCTCGGCCACATGCAGCAGCCCACAATACGCAATACGAGCAGATCATTAGCAACTACGCATTCCGTCACCACGTCAAACCCGGCATTACTGGCTGGGCTCAAGTCAATGGCTACCGCGGAGAAACCATTGCGTTAGAGCAGATGGAAAAGCGAGTGGAGTTTGATTTGTGGTACATAAACAATTGGAGTCTGCGGCTAGACATGGGAATTATCGCACGAACGATAAACATAACGTTCAGAACCACAAATGCGCACTAGCTCTGTCGGCAGCAAGTCAAAACGACCTTTGCAATGTGATTCCCAATGCGTCTAGTATCAATCCGCGCCAAGAAGCTCGCCCACGCATTGCTGTCCAATTCAGGTCGACGAGCATTGCGCTTTGGCGTCGCCGCCAGCATCGAGCATGAGGCCGCTTTTCGAAACTACACATTTCGAACGATTGTCGATGTGGGGGCCAATGTCGGTCAATTCGCTCTATTCGCACTTAAGCGATTTCCCAAAGCGACCATTTATAGCTTCGAGCCTTTAGAAGATTGCTGGAATAAATTTGATAGCGTTATTGGCCCCGATACACGTGTCCGGCTCTATCGATACGGCATCGGCCAAGAAGACAGCACCTCACTAATCAACGTCACTAACGAGAACGACTCCTCTTCCATATTGACGCCGTCCGGCGCACAAGAAGAAAGTTTCGGTACCGTCGTTGTGGAACGCAAGAACATCGAGCTGAGGCGTCTTGCCTCACTCCTTACCTCCAACGACCTTGTCGCGCCCGCATTATTGAAAATCGACGTTCAGGGGTTTGAGCTAGATGTTTTGAAGGGCAGCAAAGAGCTCCTCAATTGCTTCGATTGCATTTATGTTGAGGCGTCATATGTGGAGCTCTATAGGTATCAGGCATTGGCGGGGGACGTAGTCGGCTTTCTTCAAGAAAATGGCTTCGAAATGCGCGGCGTATTTAACCAGTATGCAGATAACAAACGCGGTCCCCTGCAGGCCGATTTTTTATTTGCTAAGACTGACGGCACGAGCACGATTTAAGCCACTTCAGAACGAGCCCTCAGAAAGAGCTTCAAGAAAGAACCATGCTTGCAAAGATAACTCCACTAAGATCGCGTGGCATCACTTTAGGCGCCATGAAAATCTTCAGCATGGCAATCTTGTTGTCTTCTAATTTTGCGCTGGCCTATGTTCTTCCAAAAGAAGAAGTTGGCTTCTTTTTCTACGCCTCGGGCGTAATCGCGATAATTGGAGCGCTATCGACATTCGGGATTACTATTCTCCCCGTTCGCTTTGCCTCGGCTTATTGGGATGAAAACAAATCGTCATCCTTGCGAGGTCTCGTGGCATTTACTTTTGCCGGGAGCGCCTTTTCTTCAATCGCGGTCGCAGCGCTTGTGTTTGCGTGGTCCCTCGTTGGCTCCTCCGCGGCCTCGACCGATAGCTTTACAAGTGCTCGCCTGACAATAATTTTGTGTATTGTGACATCTAATTTTCAGGGACTTCTTCTGAGTTATGGACGATCCTTAGAATGGCACGGAACATCACAGTTCGTCGAACTGATTGCTAAGCCTTTAGCGCTCGTTAGTGCGATCGCGTTGTTGTGGATGAACCAAATCGATAAGCGCGCAACTTCGGTTCTAGCCATTCAATTCGGCGCGATCGCATCTGCATGCGTGCTTCAGGCCGCAATCCTCTTTTGGCACGCCAGATCCAAGCTTTCTGAAAGCCGCGCGCTCTGCTTCCATCGAGAATGGCTAAGCTATTGTGGCGCGGGCTTCGTCCAATCCTTCGTCGGATCGTGCGCTATAAATATCGAGATATTTGTTCTCGGTATAATTGCAACGGGGTCGGATACGGCTACATTTGGACTGGCTTATCGCGCCACTTCAGGATTGTCCTTCTTCCGCAATATCGGCGGTATTATTGCTGCTCCTCGATATCTACGCCTTGCTCGCACAAGCGCTAACGCACAAGCTTATGTTCTCACGGGCATTAAGCATATATTTTTTCCAACGCTGCTCTGCGCTGTAATCCTGGTCGCGGCGGCAGTCGTTTTTAGTTCGTACCTTCCGGTTAATTATGACGAACTAACCTATGCTCTTCTTGTATTGGCTTTGGCTCCAGTCGTTCGTGCGGCGATCGGCAACATAGACACTATCGTGTCGCTTGTTTTGAGGCCTTGGGCATACGGAGTCATAGGAATGATTTACTATCCGGTATACGCTTGCGCGCTTGCACTCACCTACCATACTTGGGGGCTAACTGGCGCGCTCTGGATTCCAGTTCTCGGCAGCACGACTCTCGCTGCGATTGGCATCTGGCTTTATGTCACTCGTGCCGAAGGACAAGCGAAGCCAGCATGAGAATTCAGCATCGAAACTACCTTCGCGCTTTTGCCAGCGTATTGGATCCAAATCGGCGAGCGCGCAACTGGCTCGCACGCGCACGCACTCGATCGACGTATCAGGGGTATACCCTTTTGACTGCCGGCGCCGGAAACATGTGGATCGCTAACACTATCCGGCAACGGCGCCCCGCAGCAATCGGGAAAATTGGCCGGAGCGAGTTGAAAGTGTTGGCGCAGTGGGACCAGGGCACATCAACTTACTCCGCTTCGGTCTCAGAGGAAATATACTTTCACTCGGGTGTTTTTCCTACCACACCAGAGGCGTTAAACGATTTCAGCAGCTACTATTCTGACTCTTGTCGCAATCTGGATTTGATCGCCGCCTGGGGGACCGGCGATGAAAAGAGAGCACTCGATGAATTTTGCTCCACAGCGACACTGTGCGAGCTAGAAGAACTTGAGCCATATTATCATGAGTCGCCTTGGTCCGCCGAGCTGGCCGGATTGAACGTCCTAGTAATCTCTCCTTTCGTTGATTCCATCTCGCGACAATTCGAATTAAGACACCAAATTTGGGATCAACATCCACATCCGGTCTTACCGGACTTCAACCTTAAGCTTCTGCGTGCATACCACTCTGAAGCACTCTTCCCGACCGGCTTTCCGAATTGGAGGGCAATGTGTGATGAAGTGATAGACCAAGCGAGAACGATTGAATTTGATGTAGCGATTGTTGGATTTGGAGCGGCATCAATTCCGATCTGCGCAGCGCTTAAACGACGAGGCAAGATCGCGATTCACTTGGGTGGCGCCGTCCAGATACTTTTCGGCCTATTGGGTGCCCGATGGGACAAGAACCCACGCATTGCCAAGCTCGTAAACTCCTACTGGTCTCGACCGAGCGATCAAGAGCGCCCGCAAGAGAGCCACAGGATTGAACGCGGGGCGTATTGGTGATTGAGAAGTTCCATTCCGAGAAGACTTACAAAGATACCGCTCGGCTTTTCATCGGCATAACTGCGTATCATAGATTTGAATTTGCCCTTATCGCAGAGCAACTCGCGCCGTGCAGAAATATATTGCTGGAACTGGTTTTGCCAGGTGAGAATCGAAAACCAAGCAAGTATGACGAGCTCTTCTTGGACCGATCCACGTTGACGATAGAAAGATACTTCTTTCATCAGCAAAGCGAACGTAAGCTCATCGACGAAAGGCTTGCAGCTATTGCAGCAAGGCACTCCATCAAAGAGATTTTGGTCGCCCAAGATCTAGATGCTCGGATGCAATACTGCGCCACATTCTTCAGATGCCCGGTGACAATTGTTGAAGACGGCTTCGCAAGCTACATTCAGACCGTCGATCCTTGGCGGGTTGCAAAGCGACTCGCTACATATCGTCTCTTTCTCGG
>Ga0105239_10006791_pt1 | contig 13210 bp, 9 predicted proteins | sample KBSC44metaG_FD_92761 | JGI IMG/M metagenome (GOLD analysis project Ga0105239, IMG submission 92761) | Corn rhizosphere microbial communities from Kellogg Biological Station, Michigan, USA - KBS C4-4 metaG | ecosystem: Host-associated > Plants > Roots > Rhizosphere > Soil | place: Michigan, USA... | reverse complement strand
TCGGCTGCTTTCTGTTGGTAGACGAGTCGCATTCGAGCGGAATGCTGGGTGAGCACGGACGCGGGACAGATGAGCACTTTGGGGTGTCTACAGGAGATGTCGATATTTGGACAGGTTCGCTGGCGAAAGCGATACCGTCGAATGGCGGATTTGTAGCAGGTTCGCGGCGGCTTGTGATCTTTCTTCAGCATGCATCGGCTCCTTTTATTTTCTCGGGTGCATTAGCGGGTGCCGCAGCCGCAGCGGTTTGCGAGACGCTGAAGATCCTGAAACGAGAGCCGGAACGGGTTGCACGGCTGAGGGCGAATGCGATGACTCTGCGTGAGGGTCTGCGGAGCCTCGGATACGACACCGGGCTTTCGCAGACTGCGGTCATCCCAGTCATGCTCTATGACGACGCGAAGACCGCGCTGTTTGCGCGTAAACTGCGCGACTACGGAGTTCTGGTTTCGCCAGTGCTGTTCCCCGCGGTAGCTCAAGGAGCAGCGCGACTCCGGCTCTGTGTAACGGCGGCCCATACATCGGAAAATCTTGAGTTTGCGTTGGATGTCTTCGAGAAGATGCGGAGCGCTTAGCGGATGCCAGTGCTGGTGACTGGGGCGAGCGGCTTTCTTGGCGGGCGGCTGGCTGAGGTTCTCGCTCTCAGAGGGGAACAGGTGACTGTCCTGGCTCGGACAAATTCCGATCTGCGACACCTTTCTGAATTCGCTGGAAGCCAGGTCCAGGTAGTTCGAGGAAGATTGACCGACAACATCCCGGTGATGAATGCCGTCCGTGAGGCGACTCACATCTTCCATTGCGCCGCTGCCTCGACTGACTGGGCTCTGCCAGAGGTCTACCTGGAAAGCAATGTCAGGGGCACGGAGACGCTGCTGCTCGCTGCGCGCGAAGCAAGTCAACTTCAGCGTTTCGTCCATGTCAGCACGACGGATGTTTATGGCTACCCGTTGGTTCCCTGTTCTGAGAAGGGCACTCTGCGTGACGTGGGACTGCCCTACAATCGCACCAAGATTCTGGCGGAAAAGGCAGTCTGGCGAGCAGCGCGAGAAAACGGGTTACCGGTGACAGTGTTTCGTCCCGCGACAATATATGGCCCCAGGGGCAGGGCATTCGTAACCGATATCGCGGACCTGCTCGAGAAAAGGCAAATGGCTCAGATTAATGGAGGCCGGGCATCTGGCGGGTTCCTGTATGTCGACAACGCAGTTGACGCGATGATTGCTGCCGCATGGCTCCCCGCGGCGAAGGGAGAGACTTACAACCTGGCTGACGGTACAGGAGCTAGCTGGAAGGAATATGTGACGGCGTTAGCTAACGGTTTAGGGTATAAAACGCCCTGGATAAACCTGTCGTACGCTACGGCCATGACAATAGCTTGCGCGATGGAGGCTCCATACCGCTGGGTGAAGTCACTTCCAGGTCGACCGATGCTCACCCGACACGCGGTCGCCCTGTTGGGAAAGGATCAGGAGTTCCCAAGCGACAAGGCCCGCATGGAACTCGGCAATTTCTCGCAAGTTTCTCTGAGTGAAGGGGTGGCTCGATCGGTGGATTGGCTGAAGGCTCTTGGGGGAACTAAGAGAGGGCTTTGAAAGCCAGAACAGAATTCAGGCCGCCAAAAGCAAATGAATTCGAGAGGCAGGCTTCCACGGTTGCCGCACGGGCGTGATTGGGTACGACGTCAAGGTCGCAGGCGGGATCTGCGGTGAGAAAGTTAGCTGTTGGGGGGAGCATGCCGTCTCTTAGACTCAGTACGCAGGCAACAGCCTCAAGAGCACCGGCAGCACCGAGAGTATGGCCGTGCATGGATTTCGTGGAGCTCACCGCGAGTTTGTCCGTGTGCGGACCGAAGGTGCAACGAATGGCAGCTGCTTCGATGCGATCATTCGCCTCTGTCGCTGTTCCGTGGGCATTGATATAGCCGATTTGCTCACGCGCCAAACCCGAATCGCGAAGCGCAAGGCGCATGGCACGCGCCGGTCCGGCAGCGAGGGGCTGGGTGATATGGCTGGCATCCGCAGACATCCCGAAGCCGACGATTTCGGCGATAGGAGACGCACCACGAGCCAGGGCGCCTTCTAAGGTTTCGAGTACCAGCATGCCAGCACCCTCGCCTAAGATCATGCCACTGCGCTCCGCTGAGAAGGGGCGGCAGGTGTCTTTACTGATCACGCGCATTGCCTCCCACGCCTTGAGACCACCAAGGAAGAAAGGCGCCTCGCTGCCACCTGCAATAGCCATCGGAGCAGCACCGGAACGAACCATCCAGAAAGCCTGACCGATGGCATGGCTGGAGGAAGCGCAGGCGGTCGACACCGTGTAGGTTGGGCCTTCGATGCCGAATTGCATGCAGATATGGCTGGCGCCGGCATTGCTCATGGCGAGCGGAATCGTCAAAGGTTGAATACGATTTTTACCGTTATGGAAGAGCTCCCAGTAGCCGATTTCCTCCGCGGCTCGGCCACCAAGGCAAGACCCCGTAATAACGGCAGTGGTCTCACGCAGATCAGCGGTCCACTCGATGCCCGCATTACCGATTGCTTCACGAGCCGCTAGCACGGCGAACTGCGCGAAGCGGTCCATGAAGGGAATGTCCTTAGCGTCGAAATAGTCTTCCGGGACAAAGTTCCGAATCTCGGCACCGTTCTTGAACCGGATTTGCGATGCATCGATGGCGACGATCTCGCGAACGGCAGAGGTACCTGCAAGCAATGCCTGCCAGAAACTGACAGTATTGTTGCCGAGGGCGCTGACAACGCCTGTCCCGGTGACGACGACCCGATGCATGTTATTCAACAGACAAAGGGGCGCTCTTCGCCTGGACGAGAAGAGTGACGCCGTCGATCATCTCGCGAATGTTTTGGACCTGCTTTGCCTGTTCGTCATTGATCTCGATCTCGAACTCGCTCTCGAGATCAAAAAGAATGTTGAGGCGATCGAGCGAGTCGATATTGAGTTCCTCGAAGCTGCTTTCTGGCTTCACAGCTTCTAAGGGAATGCGTTTAGAGGTCGCGATGACTTTTAAAACCCGCTCTTGGACGGTCTGGTTCACTGTGTGGGTTAATCCTTAAGCACACCAGCGTAAACGGATGTGCGATTTGCAGTCCACCCCTATTTTCAGAATTCAATCCGCAACCCTGGTCTGTACGCATCAAGATGGGGAGAGAAGTCCGCTCGGCGTCCGAAGTGCAGCACGAACGAGGCTCGAAAGTCGAGTTTGCATTTGGCTGATTTCATTGGTCGGGACGGGCAGATTTGAACTGCCGACCCCTCGCACCCCAAGCGAGTGCTCTACCAGGCTGAGCCACGTCCCGACACAGTCGAGCCGGCTCAGGTGAGCCGGCCCATGGGGTTCTGATTTAGTTTACACCAGCAACGAGTGCCAGCGCCGAAGCGGCCTCCGGCACAAATTTCTCGCTCTCACGTGTTTTGAGATGTCCCAGTACTTGACCTACGAGTCGAACAACGACCCCGAACCGCTGCCGAGCGATGCAGGGCGTGCCTTCCGTCGAATCGAATGTACCTGCGGAATCGGCGAGGTCTTGACACCGGCGCCAACTGGTACAGCCAGCATGCTGGCAAGTTCGCGCAGCTCTATGCGTGCCCGGCCAATCACACCTGCGACCTTATCCGGTTTTGTCGCTGGCGACTTTCCAACTACCGGCTTTGCTACCTGAGTAGCTGGCGGAGCGTCCGCCTTGCGCTGCTGCCCCAACACCTGCCGCGCACCCGAAAGCGTGTAGCCCTCGCCATAGACCAGCCGCTTGATCTCAACCGCGACTTCGACATCGCGTTTACGATAGAGCCGCTGTCCCGTGCCGCTCTTGTTCGGCTTGAGCTGCGGAAACTGTGACTCCCAGAATCGCAGCACGTAGGGCTCGATTTTCAAGAGGCGCGCAACATCGCCGATCTTGAAATAGAGACGATCGGGGATAGTAGGAATCTCAACGGCGCGCTTCGGGGATGGATGCGATGCCATAACAAAATACAGCAGGTTGCGCTGCTTAGTCGCAGTATAGGCCACAGCTTGCACCTAAAGTGAAGCAAAATCCACCGCTTAGACGCTGCTTGATCACGAATTTTGTTGAAAATCAGGCCGAAAATCGCCGAGACTCAGTTCCTCGCTGGCCGTTCCCCCGCACTTCGCCTGTCGGATCCCTGCGGAGCAGCCCGCATATATTGCACCGGCCAGCTCGCTTTTTCACCCAAGGCCTGGGCTGCATGCACCGCCCAGTACGGATCGCGCAACATCTCCCGCGCTAGCAGCACAAGATCCGCCTGTTCCTTCGCGATGATCTCGTTCGCTTGCTGTGGCTCGGTAATCAGGCCTACTGCAGCTGTTGAAACTCCAGCCTCTTTCCGGACACGCTCCGCAAAGGGCACTTGGAACCCAGGTCCTGCCGGAATCTTCGCGTTAGGAACGATTCCGCCCGACGACAGATCTACCAGGTCGACTCCATGCGTGCGCAGCTTCCGTGCCAGCTCCACCGACTCCTCCGGAGTCCAGCCGCCCTCCGTCCAGTCCGTTGCCGAAATGCGCATGAATAGAGGCAGATGATCCGGCCACTCCGCGCGCACCGCATCCACCACCTCCAAAGGCAATCGGATCCGATTCTCGAAGCTCCCGCCATATTTGTCCGTGCGCCGATTCGCCAGGGGCGACATGAACTCCTGCAACAGGTACCCGTGCGCGCCATGAATCTCAACAAAGTCGAAACCAGCCGCATCAGCACGCTTTGCGGCATCGGCAAACGCCCTCACCACTCCTGCAATCTCCTCCTCATCGAGCGATTTCGGAATCGAATAGTTCTCAGAGAAGGGAATTGCGCTCGGCGCAACCGTCTGCCACCGGCCCTCTTCGGGCGTCAGCAGCCGTTCCCCGCCAAACGGCACCGTCATGCTGCCCTTGCGCCCCGCATGCGCCAGCTGAATGCCAGCCCGCGAGCCCTGCGAGTGAATAAACTGGACGATCTGTGCCAGCTTCTCGACGTGCTCGTCCTTCCATATCCCCAGGTCGCCAATCGATATGCGGCCCTCCGGCGTTACAGCCGAAGCCTCAATCATTACCAGCCCAGCGCCACCCTGTGCCCGTGCGCCAAGATGAACGAGGTGCCAGTCACTCGCGAACCCGTCGACAGACGAGTACTCGCACATCGGCGAAACGCCAATGCGATTTGGGAACACAACAGAACGAAGCTGAAAAGGAGTAAAAAGAGGTGCGCTCATGAATTATCCGTTCAAACAAGAGATGCGCGAAGGGCATTTGTGATGCTTAAGCTTTCCCGTGATTGCTAGTGCACAAACCCCGCCCCCCTCAGCACTCTCCCCGGCAGCTTGCCTGTCATCTTTCCCTCTGCAATCACCGGAACCCCATTCACCAGCACGAAATCCATCCCTGCCGAAAGCTGGTTCGGATTCTCGAACGTCGCCTTGTCGGTGATCTTCTCCGGATCGAACACCACCACATCCGCCCACATCCCCTGCTTCAACACGCCGCGGTCGGTCAGCCTCATTTTTTGCGCCGGCAATGCCGAGAATTTTCGAATCGCATCTTGCAGTGTGAGCGCATGCTCCTCCCGGACATATTTCCGCAGAACTCGCGGAAACGTTCCGTACGCGCGCGGGTGCGGATGCTCCCCACCGAGCAGCCCGTCAGGGGATGTCCCCTGCGAATCGTTATCCAAAGAAGTCCACGGCTGCTTGAGCGCCAACACCACATCAGGCTCGTCCATCCCGAAAACCGCCACTTCAGTGAACGCCTTGTCCTTCACCAGCAGATCGCAAAGCGCATCGATCGCATCCTCATGCCACAGCGCCGCCACCTCCGAAAGCCGCTTTCCCTGCAATGAAACCAGCTCCGGGTTCTGCACCACCGCAACTAGAATTGCTTCCGGTCCCGGAATCTCCTGCCATTCGTTGTCCCAGTCCTCACCGGCCGAGTCCTTGCCCGGGCTCATCATGTCTTTCCGAATTCGCGCCCGCGTCGTCGGATCCTTAAGCCCCTCAATCAGCTTGGCATCGCCGCCATCGTGCGCCCACGGCGGAATAAAAGCCGAAAAAGTATTGAACCACGCCGTATACGCATAGGTATTCGCGCTAATGTCCACGCCAGAAGCGCGCGCAGCATCGATTCGCGCCACGATCTGGGGCATCTTGCCCCAATTCGTCTTACCTGCCGCTTTCAAATGCCAGATCTCTACCGGAATGTGCGCCTCGCGCCCGATCCGCGTCGCCTCGTCAATCGAATCCAGAACAGCATCGCCCTCGCTTCGCATGTGCGTCGCGTAAATTCCCCCATATTTCGACGCCTCTTTCGCCAGCGCAATCAGCTCCTCTGTCTTTGCATATGGCGCTGGCGAATACTGCAGCGAAGTCGAAACGCCAACCGCTCCGTCCTGCATCGCCTCATCGACCAACTTTTCCATCTGTTCGAGCTGTGCCGAGGTCGGATCTACTTTCGCGTCTCCCAGCACCATCCTCCGCACCGAGGTCGCCCCCACATACGTCGCAAGGTTGATTCCCATCCCCTGCTTTTCGAGCCGCGCGAAGTATTCCCGCATCGTCCTCCAGTCCGGAGTGACGTGCAGGTGCTCATACCCCGACCGGTCCGCCGCAATCATGGCGTCGTTCAGAGGCGCCACTGAGCCGCCTTCGCCCGTGATTTCCGTCGTAATCCCCTGGTAAATCTTGGACGGCAGCCTGGGATCGACCAGGATCGTCAGTTCCGATTGGCCGAGCATATCGATGAACCCCGGGGCGACCACCTTTCCCTGCGCGTCGACCTTCTGTTTCGCGGGAGCGTCAACGAGGTCCCCAATCGCTGTAATGTGACCATCGCGGATTCCCACATCGCCCGAGTACCACGGGGATCCGGTCCCATCGATTATGTGCCCATGCAGAATCACTACGTCGAAGGGCACCTGGCTGACGATTTGTCCGATAGCCCAGGGTTGTCCCAACATCCCCACCGCACACATAAAGGCGAGTTGCCTCGTTTTTGAGCGCATTAGGTTCCTTTTCTGGTTCGGAATTTTTCCGTGTATCTCAGCGATTCATCGGGTTTTCGCTTCCCGCTATTGTCACACCCGGGGACGGCGTGACCTCCGTACTCTCCACATTCGTAATCTTTCGCCCAGTCGGCTTACAATAACGGCAACAACCATGCTTGGTAATGCCCGAGCAGGACTGATCCCATACTGCGAACGCGTGTCCTCACCCCACAAGAGAGTGCCCGCTGTTCGGCAATCTTAGATTTTCGGGTCCACCGCGGTGGTCCCTGCCTTGGAACCTTGGTCCTTAAAGGACAGAAAAGGAAATTGCATTGAGCGCTATGTGGAAACCTACCCAACAGGGCCAAACGACCCCGAACCAGACCCCAGAGCCAGTTCGTCCCACCCCCGTGCAGCCATCCATTGAGACGCCGCGCGCGACCACATCCTCCTCCGTCTCTTCCGCCTCTCCCGCCAGCGAGCAGGCCTCCATCAGCAAGGGCCTCTCTATCAAGGGCGAAATTACCGGGACCGAATCGCTGTTTATCGATGGCAAGGTCGAAGGCAGCATCAACATCCCCGGCAATCGCGTGACGGTAGGCAAAAACGGCGTGGTCAGCGCAAGCATCAGCGCCCGCGAAATCGTCGTGCTCGGCAAACTCAAGGGCAATGTCAACGCCACTGATCGAGTTGACATCCGGGCTGAAGGCGCTCTTACCGGCGATGTCGCCGCAGCACGCATCAGCATCGAAGACGGCGCATTCTTCAAGGGTGGCATCGACATCCGCAAAGCCGACGCCAAGCCCACCGCCGTTCAGAACGAAAAAGTCGCAGCGAACGCATAGGGCCTGTCAATCTGTCCGCAAGGACCCCTGCCGCGGCAGGGGTCTTGGTGTTTGACCGCTTACGGGCTGACTGGCAGCCTAGGCCAGTCGCAACCGCTTCCTCATAACGCTCGGCAGTGCAGATCCGGTACGCTTAAGGACTCCGAGAGCAACTCCGCCCCACAGTAGGCCTCCTGCGATCAGAACCACGGCGTTGTACATCCGTCCATGCCCGGATCCGTGAATAGCACGCAATCCGACGTCAGCAAGAAACGAGAATACGATCCAGATCGTTCCGCCCCCGGCGACAGCAGCAACCAGGCACCTTCCCATCTCGCGATAATCCAGGTTCGCCAGCGAAACCATCTTCCGCCGGTGCAATAAGCCTGCGATCGCCAGCGTCTGCATTGCGATACCGATATCCGACGCGAACGCCAATCCCATGCCCCCGTACCAGCGGTAAAAGCAGGCATAAATCGGCAGCGAGACGAGTGTCACAATCGTCCCCGCCGCCATGGGCAAAAACGTATTGCCCGCTGCATAGAATGCCCGCGAGTAGATCGACTGTGCGGACCATAGGAATAGCGAAATCGAAAACACCGCAAAATAGCCTGCGCACAACCGTGCATCCGCAGTTGAAAATCGGCCGCCCACAAACAGCAGGCTGACGAGAGGAACACCAAGCGCAGCCATCCCCGATGAGGCCAGAAATCCCAGACACACCACCCGCGACACAGAATTAGCCACAGATGTAGCAAACTCAAACCTCTGCCCCTTCGCCCACAAACTCGCAAAAAACGGCATCGACGCCGCACCCGCCGCCTGCGCCAGCACTGCCATCGGAGCAGTGAACAGCCGCTTCGCATAGGTGATCAGCGAAATTGCCCCGCTCGTCGAGGACGCAAAATGCGCGATGATCCAGATGTCGGCCGTTACCAGCGAGACACCCGCCATTAACGGCAGCGAGAGCCGCACCCACTCGCGAAGACCCCTGTCCTGCCAGTCCAGGATGACCCGATACCGTGCCCCCATCCGGTGCGCAAACATCGCATTCAGCAGAAATGGCCCGAAGAACGCGCCTGCAACGGTCCCAATTGCCAGCGAAGACACGCCAAACCGCTTCACCAGCAGAATGCCTCCCACAATCGTGCCCAGGTTGTAAATCAGCGGCGCCGCCGCCTGCACGTTGAACTGCTTCCGAACCAGCAGCACCGATCCAAACACTCCACCGGCAAAAAAGAACAACTGCGCAGGCAGCAAAATCCGAGTCAAGTGGACGCAGAGTGCAGCCTTTTGTGGGTCAAAGCCGTTGAACCACCAGCGCACATACAACGGAGCCAGAAACTCTCCGATCACGATCGCTCCGCCCAGCACCAGGTACATCGTCGTCAAAATCACCGACAATGACCGATGCCCCTCCTCCTCGCGCCCTGTGTCGCGATATCGCGTCAATATCGTCACAAACGTGATCGAAGCCGCTCCTCCAACCAGGAAGTACGCGATCATGTCCGGCAACTGAAACGCCGCCAGAAACGCATCTGCTTCCATCCCCCGCCCAAATAGCCACGCAATATACATGTTGCGCAGCATCCCGAACACGCTCGACAAGAACGTCGACGCCATCAGCACGACGGTCGCGCTGAACGCTGTATGCGCATGCGACGGCCGCAGCACGCGCATAAGCCGCGCCACCAGCGAGTGTCCGGTGGCGGAGGCTTGAGTTGGAACCTGTTCTTCCACTCTCTCGATTCTATCGGTGCAGAGATGATCGTGATCGCGGACACAAGCGTGAGTTCTCAACTCGTATAACCCGCGTCAACACGATGAGAAGCTCCTATAATTGTCGGGACAAAACCAAACGGGAGATTACGGCGCTCTGAGGCTGTAACTCCAATCCAAACGAGCTTGGGTCGGCGAGCATCGGGGGAACCGATGATTGCTACGCTGCCTGCGCCCTCGCTGTCCTATGTAAGTGCCAGCACGTCATGGAGACGCGTCTGGCCCTTCTACATTCTCTTCTTCATCTCCGGATTTCCGGCACTGCTCTACCAGATCGTCTGGCAACGATCTCTATTCACCCTCTATGGTGTGAATACTCAGTCGGTGACGGCAATCGTCACCGCCTTCATGCTTGGCTTGGGCCTGGGAAGTCTGGCCGGGGGAAGGCTCTCGGCCGTCCTGGGCATCAATACCCTTTGCGCGTTTGGGGTTATCGAATTCTCGATCGGCGCTTTTGGCGCTTTCTCCCTTCATCTATTCCGCTGGGTTGCGCAATTTACCGCTGGCGCTTCGACTGGGTCTACTGCGCTTATCAGCTTCCTTCTTCTCCTCATTCCGACCATGTTGATGGGCAGTACGTTGCCTCTGTTGGTAGAGCACAGGGTGCGGCAAACGGGGAATGTTGGAGATTCCGTCGGTTCGCTCTACTGCGTAAATACGTTGGGTTCGGCTGTTGCGTGCTTCCTTGCATCGGCCTTTCTGATGCGCACCGTTGGCCAATCCGGCTCCGTGCTGATTGCAGCCCTGATCAACCTCATCGTTGGATCCTCGGCTCTCCTGATAGCCCTTTCTGCTTCATCGGAATCGGATCCAATTCAGTCTGATTCACCTCGGCGCGCTCCCCGCGATCGGAATACCATACCCACCTACCTCGGCATGGTACTCGCCGGAGCCGCAGGCTTCGTGGCTCTTGCGTATGAAATCCTCTGGTATCACATCTATTCCTTCGCGAGCGGGAACAAAGCGCCCTTATTCGCGAAACTCCTTGGGTTCTATCTCGTAGGAGTCGCGTATGGTTCCTTGGCCGTCCATGACCAGTGCAAAAGCAAGTTGAAGCAAGACCTGCCGCGCACGATGCGAGTTGCGTGCATTGTTATCTGCTTGGGGAGCATCATTGCGTTTCTTGTCATTCCCGTTGTCGCACATTCCGTTTTGTTCGTTCCCTATGACCTTACGCTCGTTTTCGTCGCCCTGGCGTCTGCGCTTCTCGGCGCCGCGTTTCCGATCATCTGCCACGCTTCGATCGGGCAAGGTCAAGAAACCGGCAAAACTCTCAGCTACCTCTATGTCAGCAACATCTTCGGTTCTGCTCTTGGCAGCCTCACCGTCGGCTTCATCGCGATGGACTATTTGTCGACGCCGGCAATTTCGGATCTCCTCCTGCTCATTGGCCTGGCCATGGCCGGTGCTCTTGCTTCGAAAGCAAAGCCGCTCCCTGTCAGAGGGATTCTGGCATCCGCATCGATTGCCTGCCTCGTCCTCGTGCTCGTCTCCCGTACTCTCTTCGGAGGGCTCTTCGAGCGCCTGATGTTCAAGTCCGAGCCCGATGCCACAACCACGTTCCGGGACGTCGTCGAAAACCGAAGCGGGGTAATTACAGTCGATAAGAACGACATTGTTTATGGCGGCGGTGTTTACGATGGAGCTTTCAGAATCGATCCGCAGAACGACACAAACGGCATCTTTCGTGCCTTCGCTATTGCCGCTCTGCACCCGAAACCACGTCAGGTCCTGGTTATCGGACTTTCGTCGGGATCGTGGACTCAAGTTCTTGTGAATCATCCCAAGGTGCAAAATGCAACGGTTGTTGAGATCAATCCCGGTTATTTGTCTCTGATTCAGAAACGTTCAATTGTCTCGAATCTGTTGCATAATCCGAAAATTCACATCGAGATCGATGACGGACGCAGATGGCTTCTCGCCCATCCCGACTCTCGTTTCGACTTTGTCTTGATGAACACGACGCACCACTGGCGGGCGAATGCCACAAATCTACTCTCGGTAGAGTTTTTGCAGTTGGTCCGTAAACACCTTAACCCTGGAGGGGTGCTCTACTACAACACCACCAACTCTGAACGGGTGCAGTTCACGGGTGCAACCGTCTATCCCTTCGCACTCAGAGTTGCGAACTTCATCGCGGTGAGCGATAGCCCGATCTCCTTCGATCGAACAAGCTGGAAACGAATATTGGAGAAATACGAAATGGATGGGCGACAAGTTTTCGATCTTTCCAAATCTGCTGATCGCAGCTGTATCGATCGCTGGGTCGCAATGCCGGAATCAGAACAGCGATCCAACAGCGGCCTCCTCGAACAGACGATTGAAGATCGTGCGAGTTTGTTGCACCGATTTGAAGGGCAGCACATGATCACAGACAACAATATGGGGAGCGAATGGCAGTGAGCATTCGGTGCGTTCATTAGCGCTCCCTGAGCGGATCAGACAGTCGGTCCGATCCGGGCCAACTCCGAACAGATATTCTTTCGAGTGAGGCTCAAAAATGAGGGTAGCTGCTTCTTTTGCGTTTTCTTGTCTTTTTCTCGGATCCGCTTTCGCTCAGTCTATCCACGGCCGCGATGGCATCACGCTTCCTCCTCCGCCGCTCGTCGACTCACAACCTGTCATCGACAACTATTTCGGCACCAATGTCACCGACAATTTCCGTTGGCTCGAGAATCCCAAGAGCCCCGAGACCCGCGCCTTCATCGACGAAGAGAACGCCTACACCACGCGCTACCTGAAGCAAGCCCGCATCCGCAATCAGATTCTCGATGACCTCGACCCGTTGGAGCACACAACCCGCTTTTCCATTCCCATCCAGCGCGCCGGCAATGATTACTTCATGAAGCGTTTTGCCGGAGAGGAACAGGCATCGATCTACGTGCGCCATGCCGCTATGGGACCTGCCACGAAGGGACAAGGCAACGCATCCAAAGACGAGCGCCTCGTTGATCCCGCCAGTTTCAGCCGCGATCCCAATACCTCCGTTCGTCTCGCAGACGTCTCCCATGACGGCCTTCTCGTCGCCTACCAGGTCCGTCAAGGCGGCGCGGACGAAGCCGCTATCCGCATCTACAGCCTGACAAGGAAGAAGGCCCTCGAAGACGAAATTCCAACCGGCGTCTACTACTCCATCTTCTTCTCGCCAGACGGCAAAGGCCTCTATTATGCCCGCACCGATCCCAAGGGTACCTTGCTCTACCTTCACACCATCGGCGCGCGTAACTCAAATGACAAGCTGATCTTCGGCCGCGAATTTCACGGCGAACTCCTCGGCCCTATCGATCTCTTCAGCGCCCAGATCACAGACGACGATCGCTATCTCGTGATCACCATCCAACGCGGGATTCCGCCCACGCGCGTCGACATCTGCTTCCGCGATCTGAAAAAGCCGGGTTCGCCCTTCGATGTTCTTGTCTGGGGGCTCGATTCACGCTTCTCCGCAAACTACTTCAAGGGCGCATGGTACGTGCGCACTGACTACAATTCATCAAATTACCGCATCCTGCGCGCCGATCCCGGCATCATGCCGGAAGCGTGGAAGACAATTATCCCTGAAGGCAAGGACGTTATCGAGAGCTTCAACATTGTTGGCGGCAAACTCTACGTCAAGCGCCT
>Ga0105239_10006788_pt1 | contig 13213 bp, 10 predicted proteins | sample KBSC44metaG_FD_92761 | JGI IMG/M metagenome (GOLD analysis project Ga0105239, IMG submission 92761) | Corn rhizosphere microbial communities from Kellogg Biological Station, Michigan, USA - KBS C4-4 metaG | ecosystem: Host-associated > Plants > Roots > Rhizosphere > Soil | place: Michigan, USA... | reverse complement strand
GTACTACTCGTTCCCCGACGTCGACATCGACCGTTACATGCTCAACGGCAAGCAAACCATGGTGATGGTGAGCGCCCGCGACCTCAATCTAAACGGCTTGGATGAAGGCGCGCGCAACTGGACGAACGAGCGACTCCGCTACACCCACGGCTTCGGCCTCACGATCTCCCAGGTGAACGCCGCGAGCGCGGACGGCCAGCCCGTCTTCCTCGCCCACGACATTCCCCAGCAGAGCGACCCACAGATTCCCATCGCGCAGCCAAGGATTTACTTCGGTGACTTGACCGACGCCGCCGGTCGCCCGGATGACCAGTACGCGCTCGTCAACACGAGCGAACCCGAACTCGATTTCCAGACCCCGACCAGTTCGCAGACCACCCATTGGGAGGGCCATCGGGGCATCCCCGTCGGCGGATTATTCAGCCGCCTCGCCTTCTCCATCACCCTCGGCGACGGTAACCTCCTCGTCTCCGGCAACGTGACGGGGGAGACCCGCCTGCTCATCCATCGGAACATCAAGGAGCGGGCGTCGCTCGCCTATCCCTTCTTGAAGTTTGACCGCGATCCGTACATCGTGGTCCTCGATGGCAAACCGACATGGGTGCTCGACGGTTACACGCTGAGCGACATGGTGCCGTACTCGCAGCGACTCTCCAGCGAAGCCGGGGCCGTGAACTACATCCGCAACCCTGCGAAGATTACGATCGACGCGTACACCGGCGAGATCAACGCATACGCCGTCGACCCCAACGAGCCGATCCTGAAGGCTTACCGGGAGATCTATCCGGGAGTGGTGAAGGACATGGCGGCGATGCCGCCGGCACTGGGCCCGCACCTTCGGTACCCCGAGGATATGTTTAGCCTCCAATGCGGAATGCTGTCGAATTACCACGTAACCGACCCCACTGCCTTCCTCAGCAACTCCGACGCCTGGGACGTCGCTGCCGAGCGCGACCTCTCCGGCACGAAGGCCCCGATCCGGCCCTACTACGTGGAGATGCAGCTTCCCCAGGAGGCCAAGCCCGAGTTCGTCCAGATCCTGCCCTTCACCCCGCGCGGCCGCCAAACGATGAGCGGTTGGATCGCGGCCCACTGCGACCCTGGCCAGTACGGCAAGCTCACGCTCTTCCGCTTCGCGACTGGCGTCCCGGTGGCGGGTCCCGAGTTGATGGAAGGGAACTTCACCTCCACCCCCGAGATCTCGAACATCAACCGGCAGTACAACAACGAGCAAAGCGAGATCGTGGTTGGCAACTTGCTGGTCATTCCCATCGGCCAGAGCGTCATGTACGCGGAGTCGCTCTACCTGCGGACCAAGGCCACCGGCATCGAAGCCGCCCCTCGCCTGGTCCGCGTAATCCTGGCCTTGAACGACCGCATCGTCGTCGCGCAAACCTATAAGGAAGCCCTCGAAAAGCTACTCGGCAACGCTCCCCCACCGCCAAACCCCGTGGCAACCGGAACCAAGCCGCCCGCGGCACCAGCGGGAATTCCCGCCGACGTAAAGGCTGCCGCGAAAGAGACCCTCGAGGTACTGGACCAAGCAGACCAGGCGCTTCGAAACGGCGATTTCGCCAAGTACGGCCAGCTTCAAAAGAGCCTAAAGGCCCGATTGCAGCAGATGGCCCACTAAGCTAGCGCAGCAATTGCTATAACCCTCGCGAACCCAGTTCTGCGAGGGTAAAACCTCTGGGTGAATATTGAGCTGCTTAAGGAGCTGACCGAGGCGCACGGCGTGTCCGGTCGGGAAGATGCGATCCGCGAAATCGTCCGTCGAGAGATGAGCCCCCTCGGCGAAGTCTACGCCGACACCATGGGGAACCTCTTCTGCGTGAAGAAGGGATCGGGGTCGGGCAAGAAGGTCATGATCGCCGCCCACATGGACGAGATCGGCTTCGCGGTGAAGTTCATCGACAGCAGCGGCTTCCTTCGCATCCAAACCTTGGGCGGCTGGGATCCCCGTCAGATGAACGCCCAACGCGTCATCGTGCAGACGAAAGACGGCGACCTCCCGGGCGTGCTCATGTATTCCAGCAAGCCGGCCCACCTCCTGACTGGCGACGAGAAGGGCCAAAAGCACGACGAGTTCTTCGTCGATCTTGGCCTGAGCGTCGAGGAAGTGAAGGAGAAGGTTCGCCTCGGCGACGCCGTCACCATGGAGCGGCCCTTGTTGCAGCTCGGCAACCTGATCACGTCGAAGACCATGGACGACCGCGTCGGCGTCTTCGTCATGATCGAAGCCGTCAAGGCTTTGGGCGAGCACGACTTCGACGTCATCGCGGTGGCCACCGTCCAAGAGGAAATCGGTCTGCGCGGCGCGGCGGCGGCGGGTGCGGCGGTTAAGCCGGACGTGGCGATCGCCCTCGATATCACCCTTGCCAACGACATTCCCGGCATGCCGGAGCAGGATCACATCACCGCTCTCGGCAAGGGCGCCGCGATCAAGATTCTCGACAGTTCGCTGATCTGCCATCCCAAGATCGTCGACCACTTCCGCGACGTCGCCGAGGCAAAGGGTATCCCGTACCAGATGGAAGTTCTCCCCCGAGGCGGCACCGACGCGGGCGCGATCCAGCGCCTCCACGGCGGCATTCCCTCATTCACGTTGAGCATCCCTTGCCGCTACGTCCACACCGTCAATGAGACGGTTCACGGTGTAGATGTCCAAGCGTGCATCGACCTCTTGGCGCGGTACATCGAAGACGTCCACACTCGCAGCTACGGGTATTAAATCGCTCCGGCGATTGTAGCCGAGACCGGAGCGAATGCGATGGTGTCGCGACGGCGTAACGCATCGGAAATGCGTCACGCCGTTGCCGCCCGTCGGGCGAAATGGGTTTATACTAGCCGGGCTATGCCCGTACGACCGGAAGAAGCCTACGCCAACATGCTCGCCTCCCTAAAGGAGAAGACCGGGCGAACCCTGGAAGAGTGGCGCGTCCTCATCACCGAGAAAGGCTTCGCCAAACATGGCGAGATCATGACTTACCTAAAGGGCGAAGAAGGCGTCTCCCACGGCTTTGCGAACGCGATCGCGCTGAACGCGAAGCCCGGCGACGCGAAAGCAGGTGACGTCGACCTCGAAGAGGCGATGTTCGTCAAGAAGGAAGCTTGCCGCCCAATCTACGATTTGCTTAAGGCGAAAATCGACGCCTTCGGTTCAGATGTGGACTACGGCCCCAAGAAGGCGTATATGAGCGTTCGCCGCTCCAAGCAGTTCGCGATTCTCCAGCCTGCGGCCGGCCGGTTGGACGTCGGGATCAACCTGAAAGGCGTAGAACCCGCGGGTCGTTTGGAAGCTTCGGGAAGTTTTAACGCGATGGTCTCGCACCGAGTGCGCGTAAATTCGGTTAAAGAAGTTGACGAAGAACTGATCGGCCATCTGCGGCGCGCCTACGAAGCGGCCTAAACTCTTCTCTCACCATGTTAGGTCCGGCTATTGGTACATTGTGCGTCGCCCTGGGATGCCTCGGATTGGGGCAACTCCTGCTTGCGCGATGGACGGCGGCGCTTGATCCAGCGCTAAGGTTGGCGACAGGCGGACTGGCGGGTCTTGGGCTCCTTGGAACGGTCACTTTTTTCATCGGGATGATTCCCAGTGGCTTCCAAGGAGTGCCCTTTGTGCCCTACTTGCTTTCCCTGGCGGCAATCCCGCTGTTGTGGTTGTCTCGAGAAAATCTGAAGTTTAAGCTTCCTCGGGATATTCGTCTTCTGGGCGTGCTGACCCTGGTTGTCGTCCTCGTTTTCTCTTTTGTCGCCGTTCTTTCCCCGAGCACGGCCGAGGATTGGGACAGCCTCGCCTATCACATGGCCGTCCCTAAGCTTTGGATCGCGGCTGGGCACATCTATTCAGTGCCGAGCCTTCACCACAGCAACTTCCCCGACGTCATTGATAGCCTGTATGTTTGGGGTCTAAAGTTCGATGGACAAAGTGGGGCCAAGGCGTTCTCATTTTTCTTTCTGGCGCTCGGCATCCTCGCGACCTTCGGTTTCGCCAGGCAACGGTACGGAGAGAAAGCCGGCTGGTGGTCGGCCATCGCCTTCGCTACGATCCCCGCGATCATGTGGGAGAGTGGCACTGCCTACATCGACCTTGGGCACGGTCTCTATGCCGGGCTTGGAATCGCCTTCGCCGCGCTCGCGGCTTCCGAAGGCGAACTGGAAGCCTCGCCCCTGGCCTTGTCCACGATCTTCCTCGGCTTAGCCGCGGCAAGCAAGTACACCGGCCTTCAAACCATCTTGGTGGTAGGCGTTGCCTTATTCATCTTCGTCTTCGCCGGTAAGAGCGAAGCAAAAGCTAAGGCGGCCAAGTCCTTGGTGATTGCCGCCGTCGCCGCCCTCGCGATCGCCTCGCCCTGGTACATCAAGAACATCGTCCTCGTCAAAAATCCGGTCTATCCGTTCGTAATGGGCGGGGCCAACTGGGACCAGCGCCGCGCCGCCATCTACAAGAACCAGCAGCAGGAGTTCGGGGTCGGGCGCACGGAAGAAGGTCGGGATAAGTTGGCGATCGGCGCCTCCGTCCTCGGCCTTGGTTACCAACCCGGCCGGTACGTCGACCCCGGCGAGACGGTCGGCCTCGGGGCGCCGACGGGAGCCCTGGGAATCGCGATGCTCATCGGTCTCTTCCTTTGGCCTCTGAGTGGTAAGGCGAAAAGGTTCGAGAACCTGGTCCTGGTCGTGACCCTGCTGTTCATCGGCATGTGGTTCTTCCTCAGCCAGCAGAGCCGTTACTTCATGAGCATTGCCCCGCCCGCCGCGATCCTATTGGGCGGATTGGTAGTACGCCTGCGGCTCGGCCAAGTCGTGGCGGGTCTCACTGCGCTTCAGGCTTTGTACTCGGTCTGGCTTTTCGGCACCCAGCGCTACCTAGATCAGATGGAAGTAGTCACTGGCCGCGTCTCTGCCGACGACTACCAAACCAAGCGAATCTCCTTCTACGGCGCCAGCAAAGAGATCAACAAAACGGTGGGCCCCACCGGCAAGGTCGCGCTCTACGACGAAGTCTTCGGCTTCCTCCTCGACGTCCCCTACATGTGGGCCAACCCCGGCCACAGCACCCTCATCCCCTACGACTCGATGTCGACCCCGGATGACTTCGTTGAGGGACTCAAGAAGCTGGGCTTTACCCACGTCTACATCAACCTGAGTTCCCAAGTGAAGGCTCGAGTGTTCGCACAGAGATGGGTTGCATCGATGGCCTTGAACGGCGTCCAAAACCCGCTTCCCCCCGAGGAGGTCACGAAGCTGACCGCCGATTGGCAGTCCAAGTGGGAAGTTTTGTTAGCTGAAGCCGCCGCCAACGGCAAACTCCACTTCGCCCAGAGCTACCCCGCCGGCACGTTCCCTGCCGGGGACCGTTTCCCGCGCGGCATCCTGTTTAGTCTGTAAAAAATACCGCGCCAGCGGTGTAGCCCGGGTCTCGCCCCCGAGGGCGACGGCGCGGCGCGTGCCGCCCAATAATCGGAGAACCTACCGAGCCACGTACCTCGGGCTTCGCCCCCCGAGGGCGACGGCGCGGCGTGTGCCGCCCAAGAATCGGAGAATCTACCGCGCCAGCGGTGTAGCCCGGGCCTCGTCCCCGAGGGCGACGGCGCGGTGGGGTGCCGCCCATTGACCGGAGAAGGCACACGCGAATGGTCCGCATCCCGGGTCTCCCGCATGGCGATGGCGTACCGCACACCCATCGTCACGCGAAACGTCGACGGCGACCCAATAGGCCCCCCGCGCCATCTCCCTACGGTCGAGACCCGGTCTACACGGCGGAGCCGTATCGCTCGTTCACAACGGCCTCCTAAACAATCGAAGACCGGCCTTTGCCAAATGGGTCGCAATGCCTAACTTTCTAAGGTGAACGCACATGATGCCCATTCACAACGAGGCATTGGACCCCGGAACGGAGTACACCGAAACGGTCCGACAGGTACCCTCTTCAACGGCATGCGTTACAGAAAGTTGGGGCGGTATGGGATTCGGGTCAGCGAGGTTTCGCTCGGAGGGTGGCTCACCCATGGGCGGTCGATCGATGACGACACGACGAGCCGGATCGTCCAAACTGCGTTCGACCTCGGGATCAACTTGTTCGACACCGCCGACGTTTACAACCGCGGCGAAGCCGAGCTTTCCCTCGCCAAGGCGATCGTCGGCATCAAACGCGAAGACCTCGTCCTCGCCACCAAGTGCTACTTCCCGATGTCCGACCGACCCAACGACCGCGGCCTGGGCCGAAAGCACATCTTCGAGTCTGTCCATGCCTCGTTGAAGCGACTGAACACCGACTACATCGACATCTACCAGTTCCACCGCTTCGATTCCGAAACCCCGCTCGACGAGACCGTGCGCGCCATTGACGACCTCGTCCGGCAAGGCAAAGTGCTCTACTGGGGCGTCAGCGAGTGGCAAGCCGAGCAGATCTCCGACCTCGCCCACACCGCAAAGAGCCTCAACGCAAACCCGCCAGCCAGCAATCAGCCGCGCTACCACATGCTTGCGCGCGACATCGAGACCAGCATCCTGCCGACCTGTGAGCGAAACGGCATGGGCAGCATCGTATTCTCCCCGCTCGCCCAAGGCATCTTGACCGGCAAATACCTGCCCGGCCAACCCGCGCCGGCCGGCACGCGCGGCTCGGACGAGAGCTCCAACACCTTCATGCTCGGCATGCTCAATGACGACGTCTTGACGCGTGTCCAGAAGCTGAAATCCTTCGCCGAGGCGAACGGCAGCAATCTGACGCAGTTCGCGTTGGCCTGGATTCTGCGCAAGCCTGGCGTCAGTTCCGTAATTGTCGGCGCCTCGCGCCCCGATCAGATCGTCACCAACGCGGAAGCGAGCGGTGTCGAGTTCTCCGCCGAGGTCTGGACGATGGCCGAAGCCATCCTTGAGGGCCGCGCGTGACGGATTTCCTCCGCCAAAACACCGGACCGGAAACCGAATTTGAAAAGCGACGAGGCGTAAACCGACTCGAGGTCCGCGATGGGTTCGCGCAGGTACACGTCTCTCAAATCGAAGGGGATGTGATGGAGGGCCGCCTAAACGTTTTACAGGCGGTCTCGGACGCGGGAATAAGCATCGACTTCCTGAAGCTGTCGCCATCCGGCATGTCCTTCCTCCTCCCGGAAGACCGTGCGGAGGATGTGCGCAAAGCCATGGAACCATGCGCCCATCACTTTTCGATCCGCAGCCCCCGCAGCATCCTCCTCGTCCACGCGGTCAGCATCCGTGATGAAGAAGGGATGATCGCGAACATTGTGCAAACCCTTATCGGCACTGGCGCTCACGTGGACCACTTAGGCGACATGCACGACCGCATGCTCGTGGTCCTCAAAACCGACGACGTCAACCGGGTCGCCGAGCACATTCGGGGCGCGCTCATGACGGAGGAAAGCTAGATGCGCATCAAGGTAATGAAGTTCGGCGGCACCAGTGTCGCCACCGCGGAGGCTCGGATGACCTCCGCGATGCGCGTCGTCTCCGCCAAGGAGCAAGGATTCAAGCCCGTCGTGGTCGTCAGCGCCATTGGTCGCAAAGGGCAGCCGTATGCCACCGATACGCTGATCAACATGCTCCGCGAGATCGACATCAACGTCGAACCCGAGGCACGCGAACTGGATCTCCTCGTCGCCTGTGGAGAGATCCTCTCCGCCGTCATCTTCGCGCACACTTTGAAGACCCTCGGACATGCCTCACAGGCGTTCCGAGGCGGTCAGGCCGGCATTCGCACGGACGGCGTCTACGGCAACGCGCGCATCGTCGGCATCAATCCGATTAGTCTGATTCGCAGCATCGAATCGGGCAATATCCCCGTCGTCTGCGGCTTCCAGGGCGTATTCGTAGGCGGCGACGGCGCGCCCGGCGGCGAACTTACGACCCTCGGCCGAGGCGGTTCGGACACGACCGGAGCCGCCCTCGGCGCGGCCCTTCGAGCAGAGGCCGTCGAGATCTTTACCGACGTTGACGGCGTCAAGACCGCCGATCCCGACGCCGTTCCCCACGCGCCGACGCTTAGAAAAGTCACCTACGACGAGGTCGCGGAGATCGCTCACCTCGGCGCGAAGGTCGTTCATCCACGCGCGGCCGAGATTGCGATGAATTACTCGATCCCGCTCTGGGTGAAGAGCACGTTCACCGAAGATGAGGGCACCGAGATCGTCAACCGTGAGGCTTTCCCCGGCCGCCGCGTCACCGGCGTGACCCACACCGGCAAACTCGTCTACCTCCAGTTCGATCTCGACACCGTCAACGAGGGCGAGAAGGCCAGCTTAGAGGCCCGCGTTTATGAGACGATGGCGCGTTACGGCGTCAACTTATTCATGTTGAACCTGAGCCCGAGCAGCACCGGCTTCGCGGTTCCGCGGAGCCAGTACCCGCTTGTGCAAGACGTCTTGGATGGACTTGTCATTCCAGGCTCTGATGTGGATGGCGCGCGCCCGCTCTACATCTTCCAAATCGGGCAGCACGGTTCGCGAGAAGTCGAAACCCAAGCCGCGTTACTCCAACCCCTCGGCCAGGTGCGTCGGGTAGTCGCGCAGCTAACGGAAGGCTGCACGATGGTCTCGCTCGTTGGGCACGAGTACATGCAGCAGCCGGGCGTCTTCCTCGCCGTACTCCGAACTCTCGCCGACGGCCAAGTCACCGTCCTTCAAACGAGCGACAGCGATTACTCGCTGAGCGTCCTCGTCCCCGAGGCGGAGACGAACCGCGCGGTAAGGCTCTTGCACGACCGATTTGGCCTCGCCGAGGTGCGTTGATCCCGCTGCCTCGCTTGCGACCCCAATTGATGGGGATCTTGAACGTCACGCCCGACTCGTTCAGTGACGGCGGCCTGCATTTCGATACCCGCGCCGCAGTCCAAGGAGGCCGGCAAATGATCCAGGATGGGGCCGACATGCTGGATGTCGGCGGGGAATCCACCCGGCCCGGAGCCGAGCCCGTTTCCGTCGAGGAAGAGCTGCGAAGGGTTTTGCCCGTCGTTCAGGCTTTGGCCGAGGCTGGAGTCACCGTCTCGATCGACACGATGAAGGCAGACGTGGCGCGGCACGCCCTGGCCGCCGGAGCGAAGATGGTCAACGACATCACGGCGCTGCGAGACCCGAAGATGCGAAAGGCGTGCGCCCAAGCCAACTGCCAGGTCTGCCTGATGCATATGAGTGGGGAACCGAAGACGATGCAGGCCAACCCGTACTACGACGACGTCGTGGAAGAGGTCCGGCAGTTCCTTCTCGAAGCCGCAATCCGTGCCGAACACGACGGCGTCCATCGCGACAACATCTGGCTCGACCCCGGCATCGGCTTCGGCAAAACCGCCGAGCACAACCTGTTGCTCCTGAAGCATTTGGAGAGGATTGTCGATCTCGGCTATCCGGTAATGGTCGGCGTCAGCCGCAAGTCGTTCCTGGGCAAGATTGGTCGGGATGGTGCTTCCGTGTTGCCGCCGCAGGAAAGGGTCTCCGGTACCTTGGCGGCGCAGACCTTATCGCAGGTGAAGGGTGCGAGGATTATTCGTGCCCACGACGTCAAGGAAGCCCGCCGTGCGATGGACGTTATCGAAGCCGTGATGGCTGCCCCATAAGCATGGCTACCGCCCATTCGGGCGACCATCTCCGGGCGATCTAAACCTTCTTCAACTTCCATTTGCCCTGCTTAAAGGCAAAGAAACTCAAGACCCCTTGAAGCCCCTGCGTGGCCGCCATGGCCATCCACGCTCCGTTCGAGCCCATGCCTTGGGCGAAGGGAAGAACCAGGAACCCGCCTAAGGCAAACCCTTTCGGCAACGCCAAAACGATCGCCAAAGGCACGCGGATTCCCCAAAGGGAAAACAGCGAAATCCACAACGGACGAACCGTATCTCCCGCCCCCTGCAAAGCCCCCACGAGCACCATGGCGAAGCCGAAAAGGAACTCCGTGGCGCAGAGATACCGCAGCAAGACCGTCGCCTCATGGGCGATTTCCGGCTTGTCGATCGCCAGATGGGACGCGATATAGCCCGCGCCGAGATAGATCGGCAACGCTAAGAGGAGCGTGACGATGCCGCCGTGTATGGCCGCCGTCCACCCGAGCCGCTCGGCTCGATCAGGGCGTTTCATACCAAGGCTTTGCCCGACAAGCGCACTTGCCGCCGCCGACAAACCGAGGCTCGGCATAAACATCACCGACTCGATCCCGAACCCGACCGTCATCGCTGCGACGGCCACTTCCGCGTTCGCGACCTGCTTCAAAACCAAAGTGAACGCGGTTAACGAAAGCACGCGAAGCGTCGACATGACGGCCGAAGGAATCGCAATTCGGAGAATCCGACGAACCCACGCCATCTCCGGCAAGCGAAACGCGTACAGCGACCCCAGCGGGGTGTAGCGGACGTACCAAACGTAGCCGACCGCCGACAAAGTAGCGCTCGCCGCCAAAGCACAAGCCGCACCGGACAAGCCCATGTTCGCCCCCGGAATCGTCATGAATCCAAGGTGCCGGGCAGGAAAGATGAGCAGGAAATTCAGCGTCATGTGAAGCAGAATCTGAATCCCCGAGATCACCATCGGGCTCTTCGTGTCCCCGATTCCGCGCAGACAGCCGGCCAAGGTCTGGATCACAAAGAGAGCCGGAATTCCCGCCGAGTAGGCGAGCACAAAGTGGGTCATCTCCCACTTGGCCTCGTGGGCGGTGACGGGCAGAAGGCCGTCCGACGTAGCTCCCGCAATGAGGGCCGTGAACGCCGCCGTGATGACCCCACCGCAAACGGAAAGGCGCAGGGCTTGGCGCGCAGCCTGCCGCATCTCGCGCTTCTCACCCGCTCCATAGCAACGACTGACCAAGGCGGAAGCTCCCGTCGACATCGCGACGGCAAGCGAAAACATCATGAACATGATGTTCGTGGCCCCCCCGTGCGCGGTCAGCGCGGCGACATGTAAGCGGCCGATGAAGCCCCGGTCCAAAAGGGTGTTGATGACCTGGAGCGAGTTGAGCGCCACCGCCGGCCAAGCAAGGGCCCAAACGACGCGTGCCGAGTTCTCATGAACGAGAACCTCAGGCGCGATCTCCTGCGGGATCTCCTCGGTTGGTGCGTCGACGGCGGTGTCCACAGAATTACCTATGGTACCCGCCGAGCTGGTACAGTCCGGGCCCTAGGGGGTGAGCCGGCGCACGTCCCGGGGCAGGAAAGTCACTTCCTTAACGTTCGCGAGGTTCAGCATTTGGCGCACGAATCGAGAGGGCCCCAGACCACCTCCACCGTGCGGCGGACACCCGTAACGGAAGAAATTCAGGTAGTCCGTGAGTTCCTCAAGGTTCATCCCCTTCTCGATGGCTTGAGCCTGAAGAATGTCCAATCGATGCTCACGCTGGGCTCCGGTGGTGACTTCCATGCCTCGGTAGAGCAGGTCAAAGCTCTTGGTGAGGTCCGGCGCGTCGGCATGCCGCATGTGATAGAACGGCCGAATCGAGATCGGGTAGTCGGTAATGAAAACGAAGTCGTGCCCGTGCTCTTCCTTTATGAGCGCCCAAAGCCCTCGCTCTTCCTCGGGGTTCAGGTCGTCCGCTTTGCCGCTGGAGATACCGGCTGCGGCTAACCGCTCTTTGGCCTCCGCGAACGTCAGTTTGGGGAACGGCGCGGTGGGGATATCGAACTCCGTATTCTCGATCGCGGCATGCGCGGCCGCAAACCCGGCGATCAGCATCCTCTCTTCTTCCGCCATCACTTCGAAGTGATCCTCGACATAGGAAACCTCGAAGTCCCATCCCGTGAACTCGGTCATGTGGCGGGACGTAAACGAGGGCTCGGCCCGGAACACCGGACCGGTCATGAAGACGCGCTCGAAGCCCGCCGCCATCGCCATCTGCTTGTGGAACTGTGGAGACTGCGCGAGATAAGCCTTGCGCTCGAAGTACTTGACCTCGAACACATCCGAGCCGGTTTCGGAGGCCGTCGAAAGCAGAGCCGGCGTATAGATCTGGATATAACCGGCATCGACCGTGTACTGGCGAACGCCGGCTTCCAGCGCCGTCCACACCTCGAAGATTCGTCGCTTGTGAGTTTGGCGAAGGTCGAGCCATCGCCAGTCAAGCTGCTTCGAGAACTCGACCTCGTCCGCGCCCTTCTCAAGGACCACGGGGATGGGCAGCTCAGGCTCGGCACGCGAAAGCACCTCAAAGGAGGAAATCACAATCTCGTAGCCGGCGGCTACTTGATCCGCGGACTTCAACTCGCCAAAGACCTTGACCACCGATTCGGTCGTGACGGTCTGAATCGAGGTGAAAACCTCTCCGGCACTCTTAAAGGTAACGCACTGAACGATGCCGGTCCGGTCCCGCAACAGTAGGAAGACAAGTCCTCCTTGGCGGCGCAGGGTGTGGACGAATCCGGCCACGCACACCTGTTCTCCGATGTGGTTTTTAAGCTCAGAAACGTGAAGGCGGACGGGCATCGTTCATTTTGACCGGAACTACGTCCAGAATAATTCAACGTAGAAACCTTGCGGCGAACGAAAGACGTAGCCGTATGGTTGAGATATGAGGGTGAGTATGACGCGAAAAATAAAGTGGGCACGAATTTGCCAGGGGGCGGTTGTGATCGCGATTATTGCGGCACAGTTCGCCTGTAGCAACGATCCGTTCGTAGGGCAGCCCGCTCCAGAATTTGCGGTCGAGCCACTCCAGGCGGGCCCGGATGTGCGTCTCGCCGACTATCGCGGAAAAGTGGTATTAGTAGACTTTTGGGCCACGTGGTGCGCGCCGTGCCGGCAGCTCATGCCCTTTCTTAGTGAACTGAACAAGAAGTACGGTCCGAAGGGCTTCGTCGTCGTTGGCATCTCCAGTGAAGGGCGCGAGACTATCTCGAAATTTCAAAAGGCATACCCTTCGTTGGGTTACGAATTCCTAAGCGATACCTTTTCGGACGCATCTCGTAAGTTCAAAGCGGACGCTCTGCCGACGACAGTTCTGATCGACAAGGACGGCACCGTCGTCGATTATGAGCAGGGTTACAGCCAGCAATCGTTGAAGGAACTGGACGCCAAGATCGCCTCGATGGTCTCCGGTTAGCCCCATGCTGTGGCGAAACGCGTATTCGCCGAGGGTTTTGGAAGGAAAAGCTTTTCCGGCTCTGTCGGTCGATTACGATCTCGTCGTGGGAGGTTTCGATCTTCGGGCGCTGGGTGAGATTGGCGTTTGGGTCCGGCTCTTCCAAAGCGGAGATATCTACAAGCGCTTTTGCATTTTGCGC
>Ga0105239_10006786_pt1 | contig 13215 bp, 2 predicted proteins | sample KBSC44metaG_FD_92761 | JGI IMG/M metagenome (GOLD analysis project Ga0105239, IMG submission 92761) | Corn rhizosphere microbial communities from Kellogg Biological Station, Michigan, USA - KBS C4-4 metaG | ecosystem: Host-associated > Plants > Roots > Rhizosphere > Soil | place: Michigan, USA... | reverse complement strand
CTGTAACCATGGTGTTGGCCTGCGCACTATTGCCACTGGCGTCTGTAACGGTAAGGGTAACACTGTCTACACCTGCATCAGCGGTTGTAAACCTGGTGGGAGATGCACTCAATGTTACTTTACTGCTATAATCATAAGAACTATCGTTTATCTGGTCTGCAGTAATAAAAGCCGTGCCGTCCAAACCAAGCACCACTTCTACCGGTTTAGTGCGAACGATTGGTACTGTTGTATCCTTAATGGCGCCCGCCTGTCCAACAGCAAAGCTACCAAAGGTGGTATAGCCGGATGCAGTTGCATAATACGGACTAGCCATAGTACCGGCGCCGGATACAGTGGCCGGAAATTCCGTCCAGGCATTGTTGGTATATCTGCCCTGCACCATTGAACCGGTAGGGTTCAGATTGGGGCCCTGACTTGCACCAAGCCAACCCAGATTGATGGTGAGGTTATCAGTGGCCGGCGTTGCAGGTACAACAGCATAAAGTTTGTTAACGAGCTTTGTACTATCTGCTACGGGAAGGTTCACGCCTGTTTTAACGCCTACTCCTATAATGTCAGCGGTGCCGGCATTGCTAAGTTTCACCGGACTGTACACATTATCACAACCGATCTGATAAGTAACACTACTGGTGCTCACTTTTGTTTTCAATAAACCGCCGCCTGCTATATTGAAGAAAACTACCTGCGGGAAATTACTGTTGGTGGCCACGATATTGGTAGCGGCGTTGCTGCTGCCAATGGTTCTTGCGCCTGCATCTACAATACCTTTGTCGCCAATATTGAGCGATACGGTACCAACAGAAGGCGTGGTGGCAGAAGTGATCAGGCGAATGGCATTACCCATCAGCCATGTTCCGTTGACATTGATCGTAACGGTACCGGGTAAGGTAGCATGACCAACAATACAGGAGGTACCGGTTGAACGCATATCCAGGGTGCCGTTGATGTTGAACGTGTAGTTACCAAATTCACCTATGGTATTGGTGGTTGGACTGCTGCCTGCCTGCAGATAGCTGGAGCTGCCCATCGTGACCGTTTTACCTGGATTAATGGTGATGGCGATATTGTCATCGTTCTGCGGCGCTGACGTCCACGGCAACGTTGTGGACGTAGAATAATTGGCGCGCATGTAACTGCTCAGATTGAGGTTGTCGTCTATCACAACTTCCATTGTCTGCGCTATGGCGTTAACGGTAAATGTATTCAGATAGCAGGTGCCTGTTCCAGTGATGAACACTTTACCGCTGTCGCGATAACCTTCAAAGTTTATTCTGTTGGTAGACACAGTACCAGATCCTACGGTACCAAAATTATTGAGACTGCTGATAACGCGCAGATTCCTTTGCGTAGCAGTGCCGGCTGATCCGTCGCTAGTTCCCGAAACAAGAGTAGCCCCGGTTTCTACAACCAAATTGTTCACGGTAGTAGTGGCGTTCAGGGCCACGGTATGGCCAGTTCTTATCGTTACTGTAGGCGTTGAGCCTGAAGGAGGCGTGGTTGTACTTTGCCAGCTGTTGCCATCAAATGTTTCCCAGATGGCAGTAGTTACCGTAGAAGTCCCCCAGTTACCACTGTCGGTTGATCGGTAATCACCTACTACAGTCACGGGAATATTAGCAGTCTGGAAATTCCATACCGTGCCGGCGGTAGTACCATTACTGTTCTTGCCATCGATGCGCCAGTAATATCTGGTATTTGGACTCAGGCTGTCAACAATAAATGTTTGGGCTCCTACACCTACCTCTCCTACTTTCATCAAACTATCACTGCTGGTACCCACATACACTGCAAAGCTATCGGCATAATTGCCTGTCCAGCTGAAGGTGACGGTTTGATTGTTCAGGAATACATTGGTGGCATTTTGTGCCGGTGACGGATTAGCCGTTGTTACAGGCAGAGTGCCTGCAAGCGGTGTTGTTACAGCCGCTACAGGCGTATATGCAGATTCGTTCAGCGGACTGTGCGCCTTAATACGATAGTAATATCTCACGCCGGATTGCAGTCCTCCATCGGTATAAGAAGTGGTGTTTGCCGAAGGATGAGCTACATCGGTAAAAGTGACACTATCAGCGCTTCGTTCTATGATGAAATAATCTTCATTATTAGAATTGTCCGTCCAGCTAACGTTTACGGTGCCGGGCATCCCGCTTGCTGCAACAGGAGCATTCAGAACAAGGCCGGTTGGAGCCTCTACAAAATTGGGAGATTGAATATCCAATTCTCCTGTGGCTGGTTTGAAGACCCATAACAATCCGGGCCCGGGTGTAGCAGGATCAAATTTGGTGATGGCTCCTGAAATAGCGCCCGCGACTTTAAAAATTATAAACTTATCGCCTGAAGCAGGCGTTCCGGTGAAATTGATCTTCAGAGTTCCGTCATACACAATATCTTTTGCTACAGACACCGTATCGCTGGTGCCATTACTCTTATTGATATCAACAGCAGTTATTGCAGTTGATTGCAGGGTAAGCTTGTCTTTGAGCGTGAATGTGCTAACAGAACTATCACCGGGTTCCAATGTACCTGCTACTACTACTTCGCCTGCAACAGATCCTTTACCCGCAAGAACAGCACCGTCGTTAACGGTCACTTTTCCATTACCGGAATTAATACCGTTTACAATGAGTTTACCGCCTTCGACAGTTGTAGTACCTATATATGTGTTGTTGCCGTTGAGACGCCACAGACCCGTACCTGTTTTAACAATGGTGGTAGTGCCACTACCGTCAGACGCATACCCGTACAGGTGGTTATTGATGATACCATTAAAGGTTTCATTAGTACCCATGCCGCCCACAACATACGTTGTAAACCCATTGCCAAAGGTGGGCGATTTTGTTCCACCACAGGAAAGCCAGGTGCCGGCATCGCCGGAGAGGCCGCCGATAGAAAATACATTGTTATTACTATAGGCTGCGATTTTGGTATTACCTGTTGTAACAATGCGGTTGTTGGGGAAACCCGAACCATTATCAATGTCTAGCAAGCTATAGCCATCAGCTGCATCGGTGCCATTGGCTACCAGCGTGCCGGTAAAGTCGCTCCAGTCACCCTGAATGATTTCTCTCAGATAAGGAATAGCATAATTCAAAGTTCCGCTCCCATGCACCGTCATGGAAAGGTTGGCATTGCGGTAGGGTTCAAAACCATTCACGGTACTATCGTCCACATACATCTGCAGCGGGTAGTTTTCGTAAATGGTCGTGCTGCCATTGGTGGTGCGGTAGGTACCATTGTGCAGACGTAGAACATTAGAGGTACCAATGCCCTGGTTATTATCAATGATATCTCCGGCAAGGGTAGCGCTGCTGACAGGACTTACTTCAAGAACGCCACCATTAATAACGGTTTCACCGATATAAGGATTGGCGTTTTTCAATACAATTCTGCCCGGACCAGATTTGATAAGTCCGCCATCACCAGACAGCACGCCGTTAAAAGTAACGGTGCCCGCGCTGTTGCTGACGTTAAATTCCGTAGTGCCATCGAGGGCTACATTTCTATCGGTACTTGTTACAGGACCAGAGTATAACCACTTGCCGCCTTTCCAAACCCAGTTGAAAGCATAGTTGGCGGATGCACCTATGGAGCTGGGCACTCCCCCATTTCCCAGACTATTGAGTTCAATGGTACCACTGTGCAACACGGTAGCACCTGTATACGTATTGTTGGTTAACAGGAACAATGTGCCGCTGCCCGTTTTATTGACGGATTTTGTACCAGTCATGTAACCAGCACCAGAGAAAGTATAGTTCCCGTTGCTGTTAACAAGCACATCACCCGGCGCCATAACCGCAGTAATGTTTACCGTTTTTCCACCTGTTCCTGCTTCGGGGAAGGTAAGAGAACTGCTGTCGGTAAATACAGACGGTGTATTGGTGCTGTCTGTCCAGTTCTTTGTCGTTTTATCCCAATCCGTGCTAAGAGCACCCGTCCAGGTTAATGCAGGCGTAAATGTGCCGGGATTTAATACAGGAACTTCTATCGGTTTGCTTTTGGCAATCAGTTCATTGGTGTAGCCCGATTGTGTGGAAGCATTGAATCCTTTTACGCGGAAGGTATCCGATTCTTCGGGCTGCATGCCTGTTACCGCATAATAGTTTATGTTAACGGCGGTGGTACCGATTTGCGTCCACGTGCCGTTGATCATTCTTTCTACAATATACCCCTGTTCTTTTTCTGTATAATCCAGCCAGGAAAGATATATAGTGCTTTGGGTGGCTGAATCCTGTTGCAGCTTCATAGGAGCGCGTAAATAGTCCTGTGAATTGCTGGCGGTAATACTGTTGATGTAATTTTCTATGTTGGTATATCCGGAGGCGGTAATTACCATAGCATCATTCACGTTAGGATTGGTACCGTTGGCATTCTCCCAGTCATCGGGCATGCCATCATTATCGGAATCTGTGCGCGGATTGCCGGGCCATAAGTTCCATGCAGTAGGTGCACCAAAGGGCAGTGAACTTTCATTGGCAATGAGTTCTCCCTTTATACCAAAAGACTTCACTTCGTTCAGTACATAGTAATCGGCATAGTCGCGATAAGGCAGGCTGGCGCCTACCGTTGGCAGCAGGTTACTGACCAACGTGTTTGCAGGCACGGTTGGCAAGGTTGGAAAGGGATATGGGGCAGATTGAAAATCGGGCGGTCCAACAAACTCACCGGGTGGTATGGTATAAGGATCGAACACACCATTACGGCTGCTGTCGAATATGTTGTCGGTTTCATAGATGTGGTAATTGAGGTTGCCCAAATTAAAAGGCGGTACGCCATGCGACGGCCCGGCGATGAAACAATTGTCTGTGGCGTTAGCATATGTGTCGCCTTGTGAGTCACCACCCATGATATAAGCGCCGTCTTTCCAGTTATACACCATATTGTTTACGTACTGGTTTACGCCTTTTATCTTATTGTTGCGGGTGGTGTTGTCGGCATAGAGATTACGGTAAAGGGTGATACTATCCGCCTGAATAAGACCGCCGGCCGAATGTGTCATCAGGCCCTGAGAGATGATACAGTTTTGAATGGTAATGTTTTTGGCCGTTGTGGAGTTAATGGAAAAGTTCTCGTCCCTGCCCCATGATACAGAGCAGTGGTCGAAGATGATGTTCTGACCATCGGCTAATCCATTGGCATCTTTGCCATCATCACCAACAATCCCCATTCTTATTCTCATGTAACGGCAAATGGTATTGTCTGCGCCCGAGAAACTCCAGCCATTGCCATACACGGTAACACCTTCACCCGGAGCTGTTTGTCCGGCGATATAAATATTAGGCGATACCACCATGCGGGATGTGATCCTGATTACGCCTGCAACGTCAAAGACGACGATCCGGTTGGGCGCACTTACAGCATCACGTAAGGAACCCGATCCGGAGTTGTTTAAATTGGTAACGTGGTAGACCGATCCATATCTTCCGCCGGTGGCGTATTTGCCAAAGCCTTCAGCGCCGGGGAAGGCGAGTGTTTGGGCGTGCAGGTGATGAATAGATAAAACCGATAAGATCAGCGCAAAAAACGGCAGGTATAGCCGCCTGTTAGCGTAGTTTTTTTTCATAAGCAATTCACAATTAGGTTAAGTGTTTACAATCGTTAATGGTCTTTCGATGTCGTTACTTAAGACATTTTTCACCACAAAGTCACATAGATATCATAAGGTTTTCACATAGGGTTCTTCTATGTGGCTTTCTATGTGCGCTATGTGTCTATGTGGTGAAAATCAGGACAGTGGATCTTAATATAGCGGGTAATTTAAGGTGAGCCATCCGCCGGCTGGCGGATGACCCACCATTCGGACTAATATAACGGGTGTTGCTCTCCGGTTAATCCGGGATTATTGTTAATGGTGGTCGTATTTAATGGTAATAATTCTGTTTTATTTTTCTGTATCCCTCTGAATATATCGGTCACCCATGTTTGATTGGCAGCTAAAGCCTGACCGCCGCTTGCGGCTACGTTGCTGAACATATCCAGAATAGTGAGGCCGTTTGTCTTTGCATTGGCGCTGTCGGTAGCTGTCAGTTTTGTTTTATATCCAGTGAACGGAACGGCCACCACAGGATCGTTCCATGCAGTAGCGGTTACGAGTTTATAGCTTCTGAACTGATCGATATTGGCATATTTACCTGCTCTGTTGGCCATGTCGATCACGTTTTGTTTACACTGGGTTAATGTTTCGTATTGTATGCCCCAACGCACGAGGTCTGTTCTGCGCCAGCCTTCAAATGCCAGTTCGAGTTTTCTTTCATTGATGATGGCATTTCTGAAATCCTGATAGGTAGTGGGCGTGGCGCCTATTTTAGTGGCATCACCACCAAAACCGCGGGTCCTTACCTGTTCAAACGCCGCTTTGGCTGCGGGCGTAGGGCCATTGTTCAATTCGTTCTGCGCTTCGGCATACATCAGCAATACATCAGAATAACGCAACCAGGGCCAGTTAATGTCGCGTTTATTGATAGCGGTACCTGCACTGCTTTTCCAGGTGACCCTGAATTTACCGATCGTGTTGCTGCCGTAACAGTTCAACTGGCGCTGACTGGTAGCAGTAATACCGTAATTAGCGATACTTACATCGCGGCGCGTATCTCCATCCTGAAAATCATAATACAAAGTAGGTATGGCGCCCATGGCAGGTTGTGCTTTTCCATAGATACTACTGGTATGGCAAAACATACCGTTTGTATAGCCGATAGCCGAGCTGTTCACGTCTGCTCCATATTGCCCATATTCAAGCATCGACTCATTATTATAATTGCCGCTCACCAGATCACGAAACACCTGTTCATAGCTTTTCAGCAAACTGTTCTCGCCTTTTTGTATTACGGCGTTGCAGGCATCGGATGCTATCTGGTACAGTTGTTTAATGCGGTTGGCATCGGAACGTTGCGCTAATGTTACTGATGCAGGTGAATAGCTATTCAGGTCCCAACGTAAAGAATATCCTGCTGCATACAGCGCTGTACGGGCCAGAATACCATAGGCCGCATTTTTTGTAAAGCGTTCGGGGGTTGCCACCATACCTTCGCTTTTCCAGGGCAACAGATCAATGGCTTTTTGCAGATCGGCCACACAACCATCATAGATAGTGTCCCTGCTCACCCGCGAAGAAGTGAAGGTGCCGGCATCCTGAACAGGAACAGTGGGGTACGGCACATCGCCAAAGAAGCGTACCACATTCAAAAAGCTCATGGCCCGCAACGCATACGATTCGCCCAGCAGCATGTCTATTTTCTTCTGGTCTGCGTCGCTCGCAGCTTTCATGGTACTCAAATTCTTTATGCAGATGTTGGCATACTCGATGGCCCTGTACATGGAAGTATAGGTATCTGTAGGTGTGATATCGGGCGAGTATACATAGTTGGAAAACTGGTTCTTCGAGTTGGTGCTTCCTTCTGTAGAAATGCACTCATCGGTGCCCATTCCAAACTGATAATACAATTCCCGGTTGAACGACAACGTGTAAATGCCCAATACGGCCATTTCGGCTTTGGAGGAATTCTCGAAGGTTGTTTCGCCGTCGAACTGGGATTGAGATTTTCTGTCAAGAAATTTCTTGCAGGAAGTGAGCATGGCGCCAGCCAGGATCAGCATCGATATATTATAGAGTATCTTTTGCATGGAGTTCATTTTTTAGGTTACGCTTAGAAGGTTAAATTCACACCAACAACAAAACTTTTTGCCCGGGGATAGGCAGAATCATCATAGCCGCCCTTTTGAGTAGGCTTGGCTGAATTATTCACCTCAGGATCGTACCCGGAGTATCTGGTAAAAGTGTGGATGTTATTGAGCGTTGCATAAAACCTGAGATTGTTCACTGCTACCTTTTTCAATAACGAATTAGGCAATGAATAACCCAGAGTAATATTATTCAACCGAAGAAAAGAACCATCCTCCAGGAAATAGTCAATAGCAGGATCGCTTATAGATTTACTGTTGTCTGCATGCAGGCTCCAGATCTGATCTTTTGAATATTGATTAGGGTTCAATGCGGCGAGGCGGCTGAGATCGGTCGTTTCTTTTCCGGTAGCGGGATCTATAAGTCTGAAACGGTTTGTCATAGCCACAAACGTGTTTTCATTGGGCAGATAGGGACCATAAAAGCGACGGGCATTGGCATTGAACACTTTGTTTCCGGAAACGAAATTCATGAAAATGCTAAGATCAAAGCCCTTGTAAGCAAAGTTGTTGGTGATACCACCGGTAAAGTTAGGTTCACCATTACCCATGGGAACTCTGTCGTTTGTACTGAAAACAGGGTTGCCTTTTGCATCTGCTTCACCAACGTTTGATTTGAATTTTATATCACCTGGTTTTACATTGGCCACATTGCCTCCTTTAAGCCGGATAACGCCATCTTTTAAAGAATACGTGCCGTTTGTATTCTGAATAAAGTCATCGGTAGTATATACGCCATCATACTGATACCCGTAGAACTGTCCTAACCGCTGACCAACCTGAACAATGAAGTTGCCATCTATGAGCGTAGTAGCTCCATTACCATATAACGAAAGCACTTTCGATCTGTTGAAGGAGATGTTGAAGCCGGTTGTCCATTTAAAGTCTTTGGTACGGATATTCGTTGAGTTTACCACAAATTCAAAACCTCTGTTGCGAACAGATCCTATATTCTGGAACTGGGTAGCATAACCGGTTGAGGTGGGAATTTGATTCTTCAACAACAGGTTGTTGGATTGCTGATTGTAAAAATCAGCGGTAATGTTTAACCGGTTGTTGAGCACCCCGATATCGAGACCCACATTGAAAGAATTGGTTTTTTCCCATTGCAGTTTCTCGTTGGCAAGTACATCGCCGGGTGTTAATGTACTTACCTCCTGGTTGTTGATGGCATAAAAACCGCCACTGTATCCGGTAACATACATATAATCGTCGATATTACAGTTACCGGTTGTTCCATAGCCTACGCGCAATTTCAACTGATCGAAAATTTTGTTGCCTTTCATGAAATTCTCTTCTGAGATTCGCCATGCTGCAGATACCGATGGCAACATCCCCCATTGACGGCCGGGCGCAAATCTGGAAACACCATCACCGCGCATAGTGGCGGAAACGAGATAACGATCTGCATAATTATACATGATACGGCCAAACACAGAAGCAAGGGCAAACTCTGTTTTGCCGGAACTTTTTGAGAATACCGTTTTTGCCATCGACACATTGTTCAAGCCAAAGTTGTTGGCAGGGAAATCAGAATACAGGTTATTGAGTTTTTCTGTTGTACTATAATATGCTTCCTGACCCACCATAACATTGAAGTTATGCTCGCCGAAATACTTTTTCCACGTCAGCGTATTGGTTACCTGCCATGAGCTTTTTTCACTGTTATTCCTGCTGCCGTAAGGTCCATTATAGGTTTGTGAAGTTTTTGTGCGGCCATCGTCCCAATAGTCTTCGCGCACCTGTTGCCACATATAACTACCCTGCGTACGCCAGGTAAGGTCTTTCAGGATGTCGATATCGATACCGGCATTGGTTGTATACTGGCGGGTGTAGCTGGTTTGAGTAACGGCATCGTTTGTGATCACGGGATTGTAAATGTCGTACTGAGAGTCGTCGGCCTGCATGATCTCACTCACATCTGTAGTCTTCAGTTGATCGTCGGTGAAACGGATGCCGCCGGTTGGAGGTTGCAACAAACTCAGCTTGAGTTGTCCGGCCAGCGAACCACCGCCATCTAACTTCATATTATTATAGTTGGTATTGAAGTCTACGCGAACGCGATCGCTGATCTTATGGTTGAGCTTGGCACGCACGTTCGTTCTTTGAAAACCATGTTTGTCAACAATACCATCCTGCCCGGTAAAACTGCCATCGAGCATTACTCTGGTTTTGTCATTGCCACCACTTACCGACAGGCTATGATTTTGCATTCTGGCCGTACCACCAAACATAACATCCTGCCAGTTTATGCCGGGCTGACCACCATAGGTATTATGAATATAGTCAGCCGCACCGGTATAAAAGTTTGGGTCGTTTATATCGCCGCCAAAGTTCTTAGCCCATTTATCAGGTCTGCCGGCCAGTATTTGAAATTCATATTGATAGTCTGCATACTGCTCAGGATTCATCATGTCGAGCTGTTTCGACAGCTTTTCAAAACTCTGGTACCCGTTGTAGGTAACCTGAGTTTTTCCGGCTTTGCCCGATTTGGTAGTAATGAGAATTACCCCGTTCGAGCCGCGGGCGCCATAGATAGCGGTTGCGGACGCATCTTTCATTACATCGATAGTTTCGATATCGTTCATATCGATGTTTTTCAAACCATCATCCATTTGAAAACCATCCACAATGTAGAGGGGACTATTACCCTGAGTAATGGAGGTACCACCCCGTACCACGATGTTTACATCAGCACCGGGAGCGCCGCTTTGCGTAACTACATTCACCCCGGCTATTTTACCGGTGATGGCCTGTGCCGCTGACGTTACGGGGATCTTCGAAATCTCAGCTCCTGATACGGAAGCGGTTGCCCCGGTCAGGTCTTTCTTTTTGGCAGTACCATAACCAATCACCACTACATCGTTCATTGACTTGTCTTCGAGTTCAAGGGTGATGTTGAACGTCGTGTTATTGCCTATCTGCACCGTGCGGGTTACATAGCCAATAAAAGAAATGGTGAGGGTAGCTTTTTTGCCAGGAGCGGTAATTGAGAATTTTCCGTTCTTATCAGTAAGGGTACCTGAATTTGTTCCTGCTACTGATACGTTTACTCCTTCCAGGGGGCCTGTTTTATCCTGAACAGTACCTGAAACATGGATCTCGTTTTGAGCGAAGGTTGCCTGTATTGCTAATACGGAGGCAACAAACATGATGAGTCTGAAAGCAATCGTTTTTCCGTTGTTCATTTGCAGTACTTTTTGGTTGCAATTGATACAAACCTAATTATATGCGATTGCAGGCAGGTTCACGTTTGTACGGAAATGGTTTGACTGCGTACATTCAATAAAAAACATTATTGAAACACAATCAATTACCCATTTTTAGACCTGAGATAGTCTGAAGGTGACACATGATACTTTTCTTTGAAACAGGTGCTGAAGTATTTGGGATTGCTGAAGCCGGTGAGATAAGCCACCTCAGAAATATTATGTCCACCGGCGTCTAAGTATTGCTTTGCACGCTGAAGGCGCATGTCGCGCACAAACTCCATGGGGGTTAAGGTGGTTAGACTTTTGAATTTTTTATAAAAGTTAGTGCGACTGAAAGCCATAGTTTCCGCAACGGTATCAATATTAAAATCAGGATCTTCCATTTTAGATTCCACCACTTTAATAACATCTTTTAGAAAGGATTCGTCCTTGGAAGTAAGCACAATGGGTTCAGGGCTTAGCTCGATGGTTTTCTTTTTCTCCACCAATGCTTCAAACAATTTCTTTCGCTGGCGCAGCAGATTATCAATGGAAGCGATTAAAAACTCGTTATTAAAAGGTTTGGTGATGTAATAATCGGCGCCATAGTTAAGTCCTTCAATCTGACTCTCGATGGAATATTTAGCCGAGAGCAGAACGACGGGGATATGACTGGTGTTCACATCATTTTTTATCTTGTCGAGCATTTGAAGGCCATCCATCTTTGGCATCATGATATCGCTCACAATTAAATCAGGAATAATGCTAAGGGCTTTTTGCAATCCTTCTTCTCCGTCTTTCGCTGTTTCTACGGTGTAATATTCACTGAGTTGTCCTTTGATAAAGCTGCGAAGTTCGTCGTTGTCTTCCACGAGTAACACTACAGGAGCCTCGGGATGCTTCAACACGCCATTGCCTTCAATCTGAGAAAGGATCTGTTGCTCGATTGGCTTCTCCACAACAGGAAGCGTTTGAGGCGAATCGATAAAGGATACCTCTTTCTGTTTGTAATGTTCAGAACCCAATCTCAGTTTTACGGTTACCGTTAATCCGCCATCCTTATTGTTTTCTGCCCGGATTTGTCCGCCGTGAAGATTTACAAACTCCCGGGAAAGCGCGAGCCCAATGCCTGTGCCCTTCAGCTCCCTGCCGTTTGTATGCTCCCCTTCCTGAAACAATTCAAATATCTCTTCGAGTTTTTCTCTTGGTACACCCAATCCCTGGTCCTGCACTGCAATGGAAAAACTTTGTTCTGAGGCTATGGACCTGATAAAGATCTTTATTGATCTTTCTTCCGGAGTAAACTTAATGGCATTGGCGAGCAGGTTATACACCACTACATCCAGTTTCTCTGCATCCACCCAGGCTACCAATTCCTTCTGGTCACATACAATGTCGAGGTTTATACGTTTGCTTCTTGCGGCATCTGTAAAATGTTCTGCAATCTTTTTAACGAAGGTGACTATCTCCAGCCTTGAAATACGCAATGTTGCCTTATCACTTTGTACTTTTCGTAAATCCAGTAACTGATTGATGAAACGTACCAGCCGGCTGGCATTCTTACGCGCCACGTCAATGTGCGCAAACATTTCAGGTGTAAGATCACCCTTCTTTGCTACCTGCTCCAGTGGATTGACAATGAGCGTAAGCGGTGTTCGCAGTTCATGCGAAACATTGGTAAAGAAATGCATCTTGAGCGCCGCGAGCTTTTGCTCTACGGCGATCTTATGCCGCAACCGGATCATAGCGATGGCATAACGGCGGATAAAAAACAATACTACACCAATGAAGAGAGTATATAACAAATAAGCCCACCAGGTTTTCCACGGTGGTGGCAGAATGGTAATGGCCAGTCGTTTATAGGGTTGATTAGAATACAGATCGGTGCTGAGGCTCTTTACTTCAAATACGTAATTGCCGGGCGGCAGATTGGTATAGGTAGCTTTTCTGAATTGCCAGTCGTTGTGCCACGTACTGTCGAAACCCATGAGGCGGTAAGCAAATCCCTGCTGATCACCACTTCCCCGATGATCGAGTATGGCGTAGTAGATACTGATTATATTCTGGTTATAATGCAAATCCAGTTGGGAAATGTAATTGATATCTGTTTGTAGCAGATGTTTATTCGTTCTGGGCCCAGCATCTTCGTTATTGATCTGAATGCCGGTAAAAGCAATATCAGCCTGCACACGGCTACCATTGATCTGATCAGGATCAAAAGACAAATACCCGGTAATGGTACCAAAAAAGAGATGCTTACCGTCCTGTGTTTTTGTAACGGAGGCTTCTGAAAAGGTTATTTCAGGCGGTAATGCATCATAGGAATTAAAGTTTCTACAAACAT
>Ga0105239_10006783_pt1 | contig 13218 bp, 13 predicted proteins | sample KBSC44metaG_FD_92761 | JGI IMG/M metagenome (GOLD analysis project Ga0105239, IMG submission 92761) | Corn rhizosphere microbial communities from Kellogg Biological Station, Michigan, USA - KBS C4-4 metaG | ecosystem: Host-associated > Plants > Roots > Rhizosphere > Soil | place: Michigan, USA... | reverse complement strand
GCAGTCCTCGAACACCAGTTCGCCCGTGTTTGACCCGCGCATGCCGAACTTATCGAGTTTCCTGGCGACAGAGAAGCCCTTGAAGCCCCTTTCCACGATGAACGCCGTAATTCCTCTGCTCTTCTTTTCCGGCTCTGTCTTCGCATATACGACGATAAAGTCGGCTTCGGGCCCGTTCGTGATCCACATCTTGGTCCCGTTAAGCAGGTAGCCGCCGTCAACAGCCTTCGCTGTCGTCTTCATGCTGACGACGTCAGATCCCGCCGAGTGCTCTGACATAGCCAAGGCCCCGACCTTTTCGCCTGAAATCAGTCCGGGTAGGACTCGTGCCTTTTGCTCCTTACTACCGTTCAAACTCAGCTGATTGACGCACAGCTGTGAATGTGCGGCGTAGGACAGCCCTATCGACCCTGATGCCCTGCTGATCTCCTCGTTGATAATGCAATGTGCCTGGTAGCCCATACCTAGTCCTCCATACTCTTCATCAGCCGTGGGTCCGAGGAGACCTGCCTCGCCCATTTTGCGCCACATCTCATGAGGAAAGTTGTTGGATGAGTCCGTCTTTGCCGCAACTTCTTCAGGGATTTCTCGCCGGGTGAACTCCTGTACTCTGTCACGGAGCTCATATAGATCTTCCGCTGTGGGGGGAACAAAGCCGGAAGGGTGTTTGGAAGTCGACGCCGCTCGTAGCGCTGTTCTGGAGACTTGGGAGGTAAGGAGTTGTGGTCCATTCCGCACCGCTCGGGTGGTAGGTCTGAGCAGTCTGGGAGCGAGAGAGGAGGCCATGGTGGGATTTCTTTTACCAGTACAGACCAAAATGTTCTAGCAAATACTTTGGAACTGGCAAATGGTGGTTTGAAGGGTGTCCTATCAATTAAAAGCAGAAGACCTTGGTGATTCAAAGGACAAGGTGATGATGTTCTCTATTACCACTAACGCGGGCCGTTTCCGTGCGCACGAGAATGCAGCTGCCGACAATAGCCGCACATAAAGCCGAGGAGGAAGGAAAGGTTGGGTTGAACGACTGGCGGCTACCATGAGTACAACTACAACTAACCAAGGATTAGCCATAACCACTTGAGTGCACGTCTTCTATAACGATGATTGTCTATTAGTATCTGGATAGCCGGCAGCAACGACATGATTCTACATAAACAGCCGAAAAGCTAGTTTCACATGGGCAATTGACAGGCTTTCATCGATGCCCTTTCGCATTCAGATCTAACTACGGAGCTTACTAAAGGACCAAGCAATCTCAGATTTCGTCGTGATATTTCATTCTTCTAACTAAGGATGCTGGTTGTTTAAGGGTGCGCACCGATTCTATTTGCTATGATGATCATGACATCCCCTCCCAACTCAACGTCTCACCTGGTAAGGTACTGAGTAGCCCCTTGGCCCAGGCGGCATGGATTGTCTGGTGGTGGTGGACGCACTTTGCATTGAGCTACAGCGAGTACAGACTCCTTCTGCTGCTGCTGGTGATGGTGGTGGTGGGATTTTCTCAAGGAGTGCAAGTCTGTATTTTGAACCGTTGTTAAATTCGAGGAAGCCTCGGGGTCCTCTTATCAAAACACCAACGAGTCTCCTGTGGGAATATTAGCAAACCATTCTATCCAGCTATACGATGTTGAGGCCTTACCATTTATCTTCAGAAACGGACATCAGAGAGATGACTTTGGAAATTTCATCGATGAGAGCGGGATCACAGTAGGCTGGTAGCCACCAGGTATAGTTGCTGGCGTCCTCGTAGAAACAAAGACCTGGAGCATTCGTGATTCTCCATTGTAGCTTGTCCTCGTCGTTCATCGCATAATAGGACTCGAATCTGAGAAGTCGTTTTTCAGCCATGATGAAATCACTAGCTATTGAGGGGTCGATTGAGTAGCTTGTTTACTGGAATGGATTGACGAAGTTATTTTGAGGGTGGCTGCTGATGAGATTCTGTTGATATGCGTGCGAAGATCCTCATCGGTTGGGATTCAATTTCGATTGTACCGATTGACGAGGTTGGAGAGACTCTTGTCCATTCGCAGATACTGTTAAGGGCGACGCCACTGGACTGTGCAGGGGGGAATAGATCAGGTTATTTCATGAGAGTCTTTGGAGGAGGCCAGAGCGATGGTATAAATGGTACAGGGAAAAAGTTCAGGCTTCGCCGTTCAGTGAGCAGAATGAGTGGAGAAAGGCATGGTAGACATCCTCAAGAAAAAGGGCGTGGTTCATTGTATAGAAGGGCGATGAAGTTTGCGCCAGTTGTGGAAATAGAGAGATAGAATGTCGTCCTGGTTGCACACAAGGAGATGTCATGAGGAAGTGATCGGGGTACAGCGCGTCTGAAAGCCAGTGGGCAGCTTCACGAGCAACGCTTTGCAGACAATGCCTATCCTTTCAGTCTCGAATCCTCCCATTGGATTTTAGATTCTCCGTCTCCGATCCGCTCACAAATAATGGGGGTGCATCGATGAGAAGGTAAGCATTATTTGCATCTCCCCTTTCTGCGATGTGATTCCAAGCAAGTGACTTGCAACGTTGTTGTTTTGAGCTTTGAAGAGCCGTTAAAGGCCATCCCTCATTCCGAAGCAGAGTTCAGCTCGTGCCTTGCGGAACAATGTCAGACTTATGAGGAAACATAATATTAAGAACAAGATTGGGCCAAGGTTGAAATGCTCGACCGGGACAAGCGTATTGAGAACAATGCTGATCGAAGTCTATCACAACCACCGGGGCTCGGAAAATCATTTCCCCCAGACCGATTGAGTTTTTTCCGAGCCCAAAGCCGCACATCCCCCAGCCACTGTGAGTTTTAAATATTTCATACTACACGCCTGGCTGAGGATTTACCTGAGAATCCCAACCGATTACATCCCACTTTCGTCACTTCAAAACTTGAGACGATGCCCCCTGTGGGCACAAAGAAAATCAGACGTGATTTCGAGATTTTATCCTCAAAGCCTGTCTAGGTGCAATGATTCAATCTAGGACAAGCCTGTTTCGTTGATGCTGACCGCCTCTCTCCAGCTTTCTCGCTCCCACGTTTTACAAAATCAAGCCAATCGTCAAACACTATCGCGTCATCGTACGTATTGAGAATGCCATCATTCAGGAGTCATGTCTGAGATTTCGAGCTAAGCATGTGCATTTCGCAACAGCCACCCCGTCGGGTTCGTGGGCCTGACCAATCCTTGCACAGCATTGTACCTTAGGTCTCTTCTACTCCTTCGCCACTCACTATTTTTCCTTATCTCTGCAATAATAAAGATCCACAAACTGTGGAACCTGGCACTGTCCCTGGCCGGCAAACGAATATATGGCGTCAACTTACATAGGTGTCTGTTACTGTCCAATGATGGTCTGTGGTCAATATCCCACAGTCGCCTTGACCACTGCGGAGAGCAATAAGGTTCTGAGATGGTCAATACAACCATCGATATCTCCATTCACAAGGTCATGAGCCAACAACAATGCCATACTTGGGGAAATTCAAGCCAATGCAAGCCTCGCCGCCTCCTACGTATGACTTGAACCTGTCTCGCACTGCCCATTTACCCTGTTCTCTGCCATATACATGTTCTCAGAAACCCTGTGCTTCAAGTTTATCAAATCGTTAGACTTCTTCTACATCTTTGCTTATTGTCTCGCCATCATTCAACACAAAAATGGCTCCAATTGCACTTACTCCTCCACCAGTTGAGGCAAAGCATGTTAGGCCAAACCTCCACCGCACAAATACTGCCAACATGGGCACGAAACGCAAGATTATTTGCTTTTCTGGTGTGTTCTATCAAGGCTCTGGTAGAGAGATGGAAAGGCTAACGTCACTCCTAGATTTCGATGGCACAATATTCATGCAAGATACTGGCCATACCCTGTTCGACAATTTCGGTTGCGGTGCCGAACGAAGAGCTATTCTCGCTAAACAAATGGAAACTGGCGAACGCACATTCCGCGAGGTTTCCGATGAGCTATACGCTTCATTAGATGTGCCCTTCGAGGACGGCTTCGAAGTAATGAAGACCGCACTGGACATTGATCCAGATTTTCAACAGTTTCACGAATTCTGCGTCAACAACAGTATCCCCTTCAACGTCATCTCTGCTGGTCTGAAACCAGTACTACGGCGAGTTCTTGATCACTTTATCGGTGAAGACATGAGCAAGCATATTGAGATCGTGGCCAATGATGCCAAGATCGCCGAGGATGGGAGTAAATGGGAAGCCGTATGGCGACACGACACCGATCTCGGCCATGACAAGGCACAATCTATCAACGAGTACCGAGAAACTGCAGCTCTTCAGTCCGACAACGGCACGATTCCCTTGATCGTGTTCATCGGCGATGGTGTTTCAGATCTTCCCGCAGCGCGAGAGGCAGATGTTCTCTTTGCGCGACGTGGGCTCCGGTTAGAGGAATACTGCATCGAGCACAAACTACCATTCATCCCCTTCGACACATTCGCCGATATCCAACGCGACGTAATCAAGATCGCCCAGGTCGACGAGGAGAAGACACACGGCAAAGGCTTGCCCACCACATTCAACCCCCGAGCAAACATGTGGCGGCGTGTCAGCAGCAAAGCCTCCGTGCCGATTTTTGCTGCCCTCAGCCCAAGCAGGGAAGAGAAGGCCTTTATCTGGCCCGAAACTTTCACCCAACCAGCTATTGTTCCCAACAAGGAGGACGCTAAGGCTGCGCTCGCCGCCCCTGTGGCATAGCCGTCAACCAACTTCAAGCCTCCTCCCTACATATCCTCCCTCTCTTTTCTACACAATGTGTAACATTTTACATGCTTCGTCCACATCTTTTTGTGGAACGGTATAGCTTTCGATCAACCCTCGACTTATTATCCCTTTCAACTTTTTGAGCAGATGCGAATAAGCGGTCGGCGCTTCCAGGGGCCTTTTTGAAGCATTATACTAGAAACCAGCGCTGCATGAACCTTGCAAGCGAAATATGTAGGGACATGGTCTGGAACCTCGATAACGACTCTGCCTGATCCCAAATAGAGACAGAGCAAGATACCTTACGCTAGATATGCATAGAGCTAGACATCAGATCTTCGCAATCATCTACAGACCATCCCATACTACCCACCCACCCACCCACTACCCTCCAATTGTTCGCGCACACAAAATGTTTGTGAGACTCATATCAAGAGCGCAACTCAATCCTCACAACGCACTTTTTCGGATTATGATATTACGCATTACATCAAACCTGTTAGATGCTGAACAACTATTATTCGTCGGATTAAGTATAGTACCTCACTGTTTAAATGCCACCGAAACTCCTAGCGGTAAAGCTCATTGTCTGACACCAACTTAACTCTTTAAAAAAACAACCACATTCCGACCTTCTTCATTTTCCCAAGGAAAGTACCCTCCTGGCCTTCCTTCAAGGCCAAGCGCCATCTATTCTTACCAGTGACAATTTCGCCCTCATGTGACTCAGATTCAGGTTTGTGATCAGGATGCAGATCGTAGCGGTCAGTGATGAAATCCATCTGGTCGCGATGCACGAATTTGGTGCGCTTGAGGAGCTTCCAGAACATGAACATGACCAGCATGATGGGCAACTCGACGTAGTAGGACACGAAGTCGACGCCGCTGAACGTCGGGCTGAAGCACGACCAGCCCTGCACGAGCACCAGGACACAGTTGAGGCCGACCGCCAGGATCGGGCCGACAGGGTACGTCCAGTTTTTGAAGGGGAGGAGGTGCTCGAGGCCTTGGGCTTTGATGCCGGCCCGGAAGCGCAGTGAGGCCAAGCCGATGCAGATCCAGGAGAGTTGGTTGGACACGCCGACCAGGTTCTGCAACCATGCCCACAGCTGCCCAGCCCCAATGTAGCTTGCGCCGAAGCAGAGGCCGGATATCGCAGAGGTTGCCAAAACGGCGATCCAGGGGACTTGGAACCGATTCAAATTTCCGAAGAACCTCGGAGCGTATCCGTCGACTGCGAGGGTGTACATCAATCGCGAACCGGCGAACAAAGCATGGTTACAAGCTGAGATGACACTCGTCATGATAACTGCGTTTATGAAGCTACCTGCGGCATTGCTTCCAGCCTGGGTGAAGACGATGGTGAAAGGACTGGTGGCGGTCGACTTTTCGGACAAGTTGGGGTAGTTGTAGGGCACGTTCAACCCGATGAGCAAGATGCTGAGAACGTAGAAAAGGAGGATTCGCCAGAAAACGTTGCGTACTACCTTGGGCAGATTCTTCGCCGGGTCCTTCGTCTCGCCGGCAGTCACCGCAATCGACTCGGTACCTCCGTATGCGAAGGATGCGGTCACGAACACCGAGGCGAACCCGCCGATTCCGCCCACGAACGGGGCGTCTCCTATGTGCCAGTTGTGGCCGCCGATGTATTGATGGTCTCGATTGCCGCCCGCATTGACCACGATGCCCAGGATGATGAAAATGCAAATCGTCACCACTTTCAGCAGACTTAGCCAGTACTCGACCTGCCCCGTGATATGTCAGCTCGAGAACGTTTTCTATGATTTTGCCAGTTCAAATGCAGCCACTCACCTCGCCATACACCCGGACAGGCATCAGATTCAACGCGATGACGACGATCAAAAAGATCAGGCTGATCGCCCAACCAGGGAAATTGTCCGTCCAAAACTTCAACAACAGTTGCAGAGCAATGATGTCTGATGCAGTCGACACAGCGTCATTAAACCAGTAATTCCAGGTCAGAGCGAAGCCAAGAGCATCATCGACGAATCTCCCGGCGTAGGTACAAAAGGAGCCGGCCACTGGGACGAAGGCAGCCATCTCTCCCAGGGAAAGCATTGTCACAAAGACGATAGCTCCCACAATACAATAGGCGACCAGAGTCGAGGCTGGCCCACCTTTGGCCAAGGACCTTCCCGTGCCCAGAAAGAGACCTGTACCAATGGTGCCTCCGATGGCAATCATCTGAACTTGTCTAGCAGACAGCCTACGCGCAAGCCTGTCGGCTTTGATATGCGCGTAGTTGTCGCCATTGTTGTTGGATGCATCGTCAGAGATGCTGGGTGAGCGTTCTTTCGTTGGGGCCAGAGCGGTTTCTGGCTCGCCCTTCTGTCCCTCTATATCATAGGATGCCATCGTGTCCCTCTCCAGAACCAAACCGCAATGCAGAAGTCGAAGCAAGGAGGACTAGGCCTGGATGATATAGATGTGTGTCGAATGTTTAACGCGTTTGGATATTACTCCACTTCGACGCTTGAAGCCTTGGATCCAGGAATCGTCGTACTGTGCGGTTTAAGCAAGCGGAGTGGCGATCGTATCCATACCTGAGACTGAAGCCCGTGGAATAAACTTTACGACATCAAAAATGGAGTGGATAGGAAAGACCTACAGGTCTGCAGCCCGCTTTCTCACAATAATAAGTATTCCGAGAGAACCTAGCCCGGGCGGGGGGATCTGATGACGGAGTCATCATATTCATCAAAAACGCGGGTGAGCGCTTTTTGGCGGCAGGGTAGTATTCCTTTGGTAAAGAATGAATATCCTCATTGAGAGGCATTCCAATGGGACGGGGAGTTGATGGCGTGCGAATGACGATGTCACTCAGGAAACCGAAAACCCTTATTAGTATTAATTGGAAGGATTGTCGTTTGGTGATCTTACTAGACTGGCACAAAAACCAGGACTTGGGTGGCACTTGACCCCTTGTGGGCGCCTCGGCCCAGCATGGCTGCGGGCTCTAAGCTTACCTGGGCAAGCCCTCCCAGTGCTTTTCCCAGCTTGGCACTCCTAAGAAGCCCGCCCGGAGCCCCCCTTCGCCTCAGGCGGTCGCGACCGTTACCCCCCACGTAAAGAGGTAGGCGTCGCTGTTGGAGGTCGCCCCCATAGCAAAGCCTTACGGGTGATTCTTAGACGGCTTCGATTGACTTGACTGCCAGTGTACTTAGGGTAGGGCTGCATATTGTTGTTATTGGGACTTCGATATGTTGTACCTGACTCCAATCCTTCAGCTGCCTTTAATCCTCGGCAAATTAGTCCCTAATTCGCAAAACGCAAGATGGAACGGCACGAGGTCCATGCCCTTAGTAAGGGGGCTTTTTATCTCTACCAACCAATAGCTGAGCTAATTATCACTTCCGCTTTCGAAAAGCCAAATTCGGAAAGCATAGGGATGCCATACAATTTCGTCCTGTAATTCTAGATGAGACCCTTGGATTGTTGTACCACCTGTTGTATTCATCTGGGCTCTCTAATCCCCTCAGCATGAATTAGTAATGAAAGTCGATCATTCTTCGCGCCACTCAGCTCTGGACGAGTAGGTGGGCTTGACTCAGCAGTGACGAACTCCAAGGCTGCGAAGAAATTGCTCTGATTCGCCGACTGCCACTCAAACTTTTCCTCCATCACTGAACTGGGCCCTTCGTCTATGTTGAGTCGGTGCTATAGGGTTTCCATACGTGATCTAGATTTCCAAGCTTGAAAGCCGCTAGGCACATGGCTCAATCTAGAAGAGGCCCCGCTGCTAAATTCAACTCATCACCAGTTTTTGCAATACCACCAGCATTTGTGGCCCGAAAGCAAAAGATCTTATCCGAACTGCAACGGCCTAATGACGAATACACAGACAAATCACCCAAAGGCAATGTTGACGTCGAGATTCGGGATCTGATTAATGAGATCAACAAGCTAGAAGGCTATGTCACGACTAGCAGTTGTGCTGGCCGAGTCGCCGTGTTTGTCGAAGGGGGTAATGCTGGGGACAGTTCTCTAGCCGGTGACGCCGGCGCCAAGGACGAGTCGTTGCTTGAGGTTGCGGCCGAAGCGGCTCTGGATGAAGATGCTCCGAGCGAGAAGAGGACGACAGCCTCTTCAACGAGAACATCGGCTGGCGGTAAAGGAGGTGGACATTGGCTCTACGTCTCACACGACCCGGTTCCAAGTTCCTCAACCCAAAATACCCAATACAGCGGCGAGGCGAATAGTGATATAAGTTCAGACACGAACTATTTCACGAAACTGTTCCAGCTCTCCACATCGCCAGCTGCGGCACCTCAAGAGACACCTCCTGACTCCGACAGGAGTGAACATGCCCCTACAAAAATCCCACGACTCGTACATCTTTCCTTCTCCCCTCTGATCCTTCACATCCAATGCGCATCGCTCGGCCACGCTCGGCCACTGCTTTCGGCAGCCATCAACGCCGGATTCCGTGAGAGTGGAGTTCAAAGTCTACGCGTGCTGAATGATCCAAGCTCAGGCGTCATGGTTGCTATCAGAACGGCGGGCCTGGCCTTTGAGACCGTCGTTGCCACTGTTGTCGAAGGTACCGAAGCCGAAGGCCAACAGGTCCAGAGAATCGTGAGCGAAGACTATCTCGCCATGTGCGTCACCGTGGTGAACGAGAGATTCAGGTGGAACGATGCAAGGCGAGATCGCCTTCGAGCGGAAATTCAGCAATTCACACACAATCAGCAGAGCTTGGGAGAGTGGGAAGACGAGGATGAGCGCAGACTGAGGAAGAGGAGGGAGGGGCTGCTACGACAAGAGCAACGGCAAAAGAATAAACAGGAGTCTGCTAGCAGCGCAGTCGAAGAAGTGAATTACTCGGATCAAGATCAGGGTGTTTTACAGGATGGGCTCACTGCTCTTGATATTGGTTGAGGAAATCAATCTAGATGGGTGAGGGTACACAAAGTGCTACTTCAAAGGTATCGGCATGCAGGGCCAATTCAAAGCACAGCTCCCTGCCCAGCCTTTGGCTTTACCCCTTTCGCTAACAACATTTCCCTCGGCTCGATACCCTTTAGAATCACCTTCTCACCGAAAACCCGTACTCCGACCTCTGTCAGGCCTGCACTCTCGAAGATCTGTGTGATGTCTTGCTCGGTAAACCCATGGTGGGCGACGGTATGGGCGGCAGGGTGCTCGGCGCCGTCGTGTTTATTGTAGTTAATCGGGCAGTGTTTGAGGAAATCGACGATCAAGAAGACACCGCCGGGCTTCAGGCGGTCGACAAGCCGGGACATGGCCAGGGGGAGGTCGGAAAAGTGGTGGAAGCCCATTCCGACGACCACAAGGTCAAAATCTCTGTACTTTGGGCCGTCGAACTCCGGCGGTGTTCCTGCTGGGTTCAGCAGATTGCCCACTACGGCGTGTGCGTTGAGCTTCTCGTCATCGCTATTGTCGGTTTCCAAGGGATTTGCAGCGCAAGTGTCGGAGACTGGGTTGTAGCGCAGATTGTAGGCCTTGACCATGTTCTCGCTAAAATCCATTCCGATGTACTCGGTAGCGCGGCCAGCAAGAGCTTGTGTTATTGTTCCAGGGCCGCACGCGTAATCGAGCACTCGAACTGACTTGGCTGGTTCGACGTCCTTCTCAAAGGCGACGGCTGGGTCTATGAAGTCGACGCCAATCCATGAGATGTTGGTGAGAACGAACGCATTGACTTGGTTGATGAGGTCTCTCTGCCACTGTTCCGACGTGTACGACGCAGCAAATTTACTATTTCATTAGTACGGAACAATTGGCGTGCGCCGCTGAGGCAGCCGGACTTGAAACGAAGGAGAAGATATAAAGACCTACTTCCAATGCTCCCGGTTGATTTCAGAAAAAGTACCTGAGTCTATCGGCGTTTCATGTTCGTGATGATGGTGATGTCCACCGTGGTGATGGTGGTGGTCATGATTATGAGAGTCGGCCATCGTGGAGAGCAACGAGAGCAAACAAAGGATGATTAGGACTGTGTTGGATACAAAACTCATAGAACAGGAATATTTGGTATTTTCAGGGCAAAGCTCGCACTGGAGCAAGCCTCAGTCCTTGATATAATTTCGCAACGGTCTCGATAGCTTAGAATCTCGGAGACATTTACGGAGACATTGTTTTCTGTCCGTCGAGAAGATGGTGCTATAATCCAGTAGTTTCAGAATTTCATTCCTTGGCCTTGCTGCCTGGGCCGTGTTATCCTGTATTGGAAAGAACCACTTGGACTGCACACCGTGGGTTGATCGAGCGGTGATCCAGCGAGTCCTTGGGGGGGGGGATTGAGTAAGCAGAGTGATATTGAGTTTCAGGTGTTCATGGATCCACGCTGCTGAGAATGGCACCTCCTGCTCCCATTAGTAGCCTCGTCAGGTCATTCCGCGGGCCTATTGTGAGGGCCTTGACAATCGAGTCTGACTATCCATGTAGGTTAGAAGAAGGTATATCGCGATGCGCTCAACTGAGGACTAGGGTCGAGGTGTACAGCTTCGTGATTGGGAAAGGAGGCCAGCGATTCACTTTTAAAGAAAATGTCGAGCAACAGTCTAGTGGAACCACCGGAGACTTTCTCGCTCCAGTCGCTAATGAGATAGAAGTACGGGGTATCGCCGTTCTGACAACCCATTAATGGCTTAAGCTCAGGAGATGTGAGGATAGAGATTGACGATTGATGAGGTAATGACGTCACTTCAGACGAGCTACGAGCAAGTTCGCGTCTGAGGCGCGATGAGTTAGGCGTTTTGAAACCCCTTTCTCTTGATGGTGCTAGAAAGAATGCATTTGAGAATTTATTCACGAGTTGCATCAAAAATAAATCAAGCTTGAGCCAAGCTACTTTCTTGGTTTAGTATTTTCTCCCAAGTATATTTTGTCTTGGTCGCACAAGAAATCATTGGGAAACAATGGCTGGGCGAAAATCAGCGCGAGGGGCGAAACCCTTACCTGCTGCTGCTGCGACAGCTACCAAGTCTCATAAGCGGCAACTGTCGACTACTAGTACTCCAATCACTGCCACACCGGGCAGCAGGGCTTCCAAGAGATTGAGAGAGTCAGTACAGAGTTCTGGAGGTATCAAGGCAACTCCGACAAAGACCAAGTACTTCGAAACCCATGGGAGTGAGGATAGTGAGGAAGATGAGACGCAAGACGACGACGCGGAAAATTCAGGATACGAAGATAACGATGACGATATATCGACAGCGGCTGCATCAGCCACCAGCGAGGAAGACGACGATGACTTCGATTCCGAAGAGGATGACAAGTCTAAGAAGAGGACGAAACGAGCTGCCCACCGTGGTAAAGCTGGTGCTGGCGCCACTTCTGGGTCCACCGGGACGAAGGCGCTGAGTCAGGCCAAAGAGCTCTGGAGACCAGGCGTCTCAACGGGTTTAGGACCCGGAAAGCAGGTATTCATCGAGAAACCCAAGCCACGAGGAGATGGGGGTATCAAATATGACCCCAAAAAGATTCACCCCAACACCATGGAATTTCTGAAAGACCTAAAGAAGAACAATGACCGAGAATGGCTGAAGAGTGAGCCCCAATATTCCCTTTCTCTCTCACTCTCACACACATATCATGTTATGGTATGTGCCTTACTGACGAGACTACATGCTAATTGACCTCTTCTTCGCAGTGCACGACCCAGATTACAGAACCTCCTGGAAGGACTGGGAGAGCTTCGTTGAGAGTGTGACGGAGAGAATCAGCGAGTTGGATGATACAATCCCAGAATTGCCTCCCAAGGATCTTGTGAGTCGAGGCTAGGCACAGCAACAACCAACTAAACACAAACGAATGAGCTGATGCTCCATTAGGTATTCAGGATATATCGAGATGTCAGGTTCTCGAACGATCCCACCCCTTACAAGGTGAGTCTTTAGAAGGGCCCTTATTCAATACCGGAAGCTAACGACATGTTCCAGCCGCACTTCTCTGCGGCATGGTATCTTTATACTCCTCCCTGGGATCAAGACAGGCCGCTGATAGCTTGCAGGTCTCGCACCGGTCGGAAAGGCCCTTACGCGTGTTATTATGTTCAAATACAGCCGGGAGGCAACAGTCTCGTTGGTGCGTAGCTCTCAAGCCCATTGGATGATATACTTCTGACTATTGTCTCTCATAAAGGCGCTGGCCTGTGGATGCCTGAACCTCAACCCCTTGCTCTTTTGCGGCGAAACATTGACAGGAAACCACACTTGTTAAGGCGGGTCTTGACTGAGCCGCAAATGCGCAGCCAGATCCTGGGAGGAATAGCGAATGACGAAAAGAAGGCGGTGAAGGCATTCGCAGGACAGAATAGTGAAAATGCACTCAAAACGAAACCAAAGGTACGTAGAGAACACGCCCCTGCGATCTTTCAGCAAAGTGTGCCAGCAACTGCGCGTGGGATCCCGATCAACTGCGATCAAATTCGCTCCCTCTAAGCGTTCCTGTGACAGCGCCTGCGAAATCACAATAGCAGCCCAATAGTCTGTCTGGATACTACGTGCGTGAT
>Ga0105239_10006782_pt1 | contig 13221 bp, 12 predicted proteins | sample KBSC44metaG_FD_92761 | JGI IMG/M metagenome (GOLD analysis project Ga0105239, IMG submission 92761) | Corn rhizosphere microbial communities from Kellogg Biological Station, Michigan, USA - KBS C4-4 metaG | ecosystem: Host-associated > Plants > Roots > Rhizosphere > Soil | place: Michigan, USA... | reverse complement strand
GTCGAGGTAGAGGTAGTCGAGGTAGAGGTAGTCGAGGTAGAGGTAGTCGAGGTAGAGGTAGTCGAGGTAGAGGTAGTCGAGGTAGAGGTAGTCGAGGTAGAGGTAGTCGAGGTAGAGGTAGTCTGGGAAATAGTTCCGGTGCTCAAATCTGAGGTGGTAGTCGATGACGAAGTCAAGGAAATGCTAGATGAGGCAGAGGTGAAGGAACCGCTCGCTGAAGTTGTTACAGAATTTGGAAGCACACTCACGGTACTGGTTGGATTTGTGGTTGTTGATAGCACCGTGCTTGTACTTGCTGTTCCTGAGAATCTGTTTGTCGTGGTAGAGCTAGTGGATACAATGATGGGAGCCATTGAAGAGGAAGCGCTTGTGGTTGTGGCGCTGAAAATCGTACTGCTTGTTCTAGAAGAGAAGCTCGAACCTCCAGGAGTAGTGCTGGTGGACCCAACAGGACTCGTCGAAGTGGGTGTTCTGGTGGTAGTAGTACTGGAAGTGGAGGTGGAAATCGTACTGCTCGTTGAAGTCGAGATGCTCGAACCTCCAGGTGTTGTGCTGGTGGACGCAATGATAGGAGCATTTGTCGATGAAGCTGTGGTTGTGGCCGAGGTCGTTATAAAAATCCTGCTACTCGTTGTAGTAGAGATACTTAGACTTGTAGACATTGTGCCAGTCGATCTAATGATCGGGCCACTCGTAACTGATGCTGTGACGGCTGAAGTTGTAGTAAAAAGTGCACTACTCCCTGTCGTCGTGCTGGTCGATACAATGATCGGAAGATTCGACGCTGTTGCTGTGGTGGCTTGGCTTGTAGGGACGGGCGCCACAGTCGAACTTGCAGCCGTTGTACTGGTAGATAGAATGATCGGAGCAATTGTAGCTGTCGCTGATGAAGAGGAAGAGGTGAGCAGTATCGAAGTTGTAGTGGTTGAAAGTATGGGAGGAAGGACACCCCTGGTTGAGCTCGTCGTTGAGGAAAGAGCGGTAGTCAAAGAGCCGATAGGGACTGTCGTCATGGGAGTTGTGGTGGTAGAACTAATGTGAACGCTGTAAGACAACGAACTTGAGGAGGTGCTTGGGCTAATTGGGCTGATAGAAACGCCGCTGCTGCTTGTGGGAGCAGCCTGGCTCGTCACAGGGGGGCTCGAAGACGTTGGGCTTGTAGCAATTGCCGGAGGGGTGGTTTCCCAATAATGTGTGCTCCTGGAATATGGTGGAATTGAGCAAGATTGATTGTAGCCGGGCCAAGACATCCATTCATCTGGCTGCAGGGTGATAGTTTCAGTGGATGGCGCAGTCTCACAGGGTGGATCATAAGTCAATGTAGTCGTCAGCGTGGCTGTGAAGTCGAAAGTCGTAGGACCTCTGCACGATCTGGTTACATGAAACCAGCAAGGAATCGCGGGAGCTGTCTCTGTGGACGGTGGCATTGTCGAGGTCTGGAAAGACGGGCTCCCTCCCTCGTACGGCGTGATCGTGATAGTCCTTGCTGGGATTGTTATGGTCTGTGGTGGAGCTCGGCGCGAGATCCTCCACGAATAAACACCGGCCGTAGTGGCTATCTGGGTCATTGTTACTGTGACGGTTATATCAGTTGTTACTCGGGGGGCTGGGATCGCAATCAACGTTTCCATATATTGGACGCATTCTGTAACTGGGCCTGAATACCAACATTTTCTCACGGCCATTCTCTGCATCTGTTTGCCATTAGTGTTCGGCAAGCATTCTTCACAAAGACCTCCTCCCCGATAACCAGGAATAGCGAGGGGTCCGATGTGCTCGTACGGAGCATACTTCTGAAGAGCGACAGTGGTATAAAAATACTTGACAGGTGGAGGGTTGTGATACTTAGGTCTGCCTCTCTGCTTTTTGCTCATGGCGCTGGTGCGAGTGACTGTCTGAGTCTCCTCTGCGCACAGCACCAGCTGCTCGACATTGGTCACCATGGTTGAAGAGATAAAGTCCCCATCCCACGCACAGGGAATTTCTGTTGACACCCAAGGATAGGAATGAAAACGGAGTGAAGTATAGCAGGAACCACGGAAACATGCCGTTGTCGGAGCACATGTTGATACAATCTGGTGTTGAGATGTGATGGTGATAGGGGATAATATTCGAGTTGCAGCAGGACATGGAAGGAAAGTTGTCAATGGCTCTGCTATCACCGCTGCCAGTAAGGAAATCGCAATTGCGAGGAGGGCCATCTCGTAGGTCCACTCCAATAGAGATGGGAAAGGATTTTTGGCAAGACAAACAAGAAACCTGTTTGGAAATCCTCTTCATTTGATATGAGTGGGAGAAAAGGGGAAGGCGGCAAAACCAGAGTGGTTCCCAATTCAATGGCAAGTCAATGGCAATGCAAAGGCATAGAACACGGATTCAAGGTTTTGCACAATGTGGGCTTTCAAAAGAAGCATTGCTCATAAGTTGCCCAGTTCAACACAGCGCTCGACGTGGTGGCTATTCCTCGCAAGGCTAGAACTCAATTTCCAGCCCGAGAGAGGGAGACATGAAGCCTGCAGGTGCCACAAGAGGAGATCTCGAGTCGTCATCCCTTTGGCGATTTGTATCGGAGAGCGTACATAGGAGATCTGTGGACACCCATGCAGTTGGTCACACAACCCCTAGGTATGCTAGAATCACCAATCGAGGGACAATTGCCTCGGGGTTAGATCACTCCCAGATCATCGAACACTAGTGTCACTGCTCGTAACGGCTGGTTGACACTGGTTCAACAGTGGCCTGTTTGATGCTTGACAAATTCCGACCCGCTCATTGGAACGCAAGCCAACGAGGTCCCAGCAAGTCAATGTTGTGGGTGAGAGCGAGAGAGGGAAGTAGATCCTGCTCACATGTTCGAATAGCACCGAAGCTTGGTCTAGTTTGAGAGCTGCCAGCTCAGCCAATGTCAGCAAGATCAACAAATCGAGTCTATCACTAAGCCTGGTGCGAGTCACGAATGTAGGAGTTCCGGTAAAGAAAAAAAATGGGGAGTCGTTAAGCGGGAACACTGACAGTTGATTGTTCTGACAGTATTGGCAACTTGGTATCGATACATTTGGGCCATGGTCCAATAATCCACCCGCAACGATTGCCAAGGATGCATTCGGGACCTGCGCTATGAGGGTAGAACCGTTGATATTTTGATGTCTTTGTGGTTTGAAAGCAAGCGAGCGAGGCACAGGCCCGTGCCACCATCCTACCTTCCAGCACAGCAGCCAGGTCACAGATGACATACCCATTCGCAAGGAGGAGAGACTTGGTGAGTTCCACTGAAGGTAGCGCTTAAGACAGACATTGCAGGCACAATTCGTTCTGGCGATCGCAGAAGATTCTGGCTGGTCGCGGGGTATCCCGAGAGAAGATCTACTTGACAAAAGCATAAGTACTCAGTACGGGGAGGTAGAAACTCGGGGCGGGATCGACCGGGCCATTGTGGGGGAAGCACAAGCTTTTGGCATGGCATTTTCTGAAGATCTGACAGGTGCCAAAGACTATGGAGGTCTTGGAATCGGCAATCTGGGATATTTCGGTATCGTAGCTCACGCTTTCGGCATGTAGTCCTTGACGTTTGATTGCTTGATCAATGCTCCGATATGTCGAAAGTTGATGATCGTCAGCTTGCCCCTGCAGCGGCGGCCGATGTGTTCCCTTTAACTCTCGGATCGCGAAGCCAAAAACTCAATCGAGAAAGCATTCAGCTATCCAGAAGTTCTTTCGTGTCGAACCTTTCCCTTGCGTTTAGTGGAATTGTAGCCTGGCTTCCCATCTGCGCGCTCGATGAAATCAATTACATGAATATAACCAGAAAAATAATGCACTAGTGGGCATGAGCACAGTTTTCAGGAGAACCAGATCGTTTATTGTTGGTGCTGGCGAAATTTAGGGTATGTCGGCGCGTAAAGAGAAAAAAGGCTTGGTTGTACCACAACGCGTGAAAAGAACGTGTGACCCTTGCAATCCTGCTCAGCGAGCTAAACTTGCCGCTTTATTGGTGCAACAAAGACATAGGGTTGCTGAATATCCACATCACTAACAACTTAAATTTAACAAGTAGGACATATCGTTCTGAGGGTGGCCAGAGGGGATGGCCCCGTTTAGAACGAAGAGAAGGGCAAGTTGTTAGACTGAGCATGTCGAACCTCACCAGTACCAACCTACGGAGGCTGCCGTGCCGTGTGCTATCTCTGACGTGTATCCGTGTTTCCCCTTATTTAACCCAGCTTCAAGCGATTGACAAAAGGCTTATTGCCCTTGACGCTCTAATCTTAAGCTAAAGAGTAAGATATGGTTTCCGTACCCTAGCTTTGGCTAATTACATCCCTAGGACCATAGCCAACCATCAACGGGCACTTCCCGGGACGGGATGAGATTCTCCAGGATTCGGCCTCGCTAGAATTTTCTAAACTGCTCTCGAAAAGACAGCCTGAGAACCAGGAGATTTCACCGAAGTACTCTTTTCACAAGCTGTAAGATTGATTAGGGAATTGATATGATGAGCGTGAAATTATGTTTGTTACTAACTAACCTCCACGCGTTCCTGCTCAATATGGTGATGACTGAGCTCAGTTTTGCCAAATGACCGGCTAATCATGTCCATTTTGTTGTTCTGAGTCTGCTGGACATACTGGATGGATTCATGTCAGTATGGAATCTGCAACATGAGGTACGTTGCCACAATAAAAGGACTCACCTCCTCAATCGAATCCTTGACGATGTAGCGGATTGCCAGCACTTCACGTGTTTGCCCCAGCCTGTAGACGCTATCGAGGGCCTGTTCCTCAGCCATAGGGTTCCAGTGCGGTTCCATTAGGCGCACACGATTTGCTGCTGTTAAGCCAAGCCTGGGGAACTATCGCATTAGACAATGAGAAGCAAAATGAAAAAAAAGGAAATGACATACCTGCAGCCAGCGCAGTCAATGGATGCCAGCTGACAAGACATTCTGAGTCTTCACGGAAGGCTTTCAGTGCATCCCGTCTTTGAGGCAGTGACTGACTCCCATCGATCCGCTGCATTTTCATTCCATTCCGATTTAGAACAACCTCAATGAGATCTAACATTCGCGTCCAACACGAGAAACCAACACTGTGGGTCGTTAGCGCCGACAGACTCGATGGTTAGAATAGCATTGCTTACTTCTTGCAGGGCGCTTCAGTCGCCACGAATCTATCTTGCTGGAGCTTTTGTAACAAGTAGAGGATCTTGGCCGAAGGTTCCATCCAGGCTTCACAAGATTTGGAAAGCCGACTTCCGATCCCGGACTGGTAGGATCTGAGCATGAAGAGATGCTACCTACTACTGCAAATGGGGCAAACAACGCTCCAGTTTGCGGTTTCCTCACCTTCATCATTCTGAGCCAGCCGAAGGCATTCCCGACATGACGAATGGGAGCAGGGCAAGTCTGGCTCAACCAGGTCTATGTCATCAGACCCCGAAAGCACCGAATGACAACTGTCACATCTGTCTTGCAGTAGCCCAGCATGATAGAGAGATGTACTATGATAATCCTCCACAGCCGCTAGCAGAGATCGCGGCAGGAAAGCGGTGTTGTGGTTGCAAATTTGACGGAGTCTAGTCAAGGTAGACAAATGTTCCCCACTTGTTCACTACTCTCCGAGTCCGCTTCTATAACAAATACAATCTTTGCGGCCCTTTTCTTGAAAAATTCGTAGATGGACCTTTCTGTACTCCCAAGTGCAATGGATTGAACTTTGACGTGTCTCGCAGGAGGGTCATGTTTGCCCAACCCTGATCGCTTTGTCCGTCGCAGCGAAGTGGCCTGAACAAGTGTCTTCAACGTTTCGAACCCTTCGTTTCTGCCTGACCGAATTGGATCAGAAATATACGAGTTAAATTCCTGCTTGAAAAGAAACGGAGATACCCGGAGAAATTTGAGAATGGCACCGTAGTCCTCGATCTTGTTCTGAACGGGAATTCCAGTAAGACACCATCGATAGTTAGATTTCAGGTCACAGACCGCATGGCGCTTGGTTGAATTACTGTTTCGTATTGCATGTGCCTCATCAAGGATGACACGATGCCAAGAGTGGGAAAAGAGAGACTTCTCGGCATGTCTAGACCATTCTGTTCTCGGTGTTTCATACGTAGGGACGACAATGTCATGATGGAGGGAGACGAGACTGAAAGCTTTCCTAGCCAGGCCGGGGGAGGTAGAAAGTCGAAGAGTGCCCCGTCTGAAATGTGTTCGAATCTACTCCTCCCAGACCGGAATCGCCGTTTTAGGTGCAACCACTAGGGACACTTGTCGGCGATCCTGATCATCCGCTCTTAGGCACTTGCTGTTGCATGAAGTAGCTGATGATGCAATAAGTGCCAGAACAGTGAGCGTCTTCCCGAGTCCCATATCGTCCGCAAGAAGGCCGCCCTGGTGCAACTTCGTACCGTTGTCTTCAAATGGCCTCGTAATCACATTATAGTATCTCTTTCCCCCAGAAAAGTCACGGACTTGCCACAGGGAAGGGAAACTGGCACCTTCAATGATGCCATTCTCTTTCTCAAACATCATGGACAGAGCCAGTAACTGGTAATCCTTGAGGGCCGTCCTCAGGTTGGAAGTTATCCGAGGCTCCACAAAGCTCGAAGGGCCGTGAGCAGAGTCAAAAATCTGGAGTATGCGAGCATAACCCGCTTCGTCGAGCACCGATCCGTTGGGCAAAGTAGCGACGCCTGCAGGGCTATGTCTAGCTGTGCCACCAGCCTATCAGTTGCACCCTCCAACTCATGATAGTGTACATATTCCGTAGCCTCAAGCGGGCAGCAAACTACGAGTAGACAGAAATTCTGATGTACAAATCAGGTGGTCTAAAGCCAGGGTTTCGTTTCATGGAGGTCTGGTCGAACGCGGAACCTTCTACTGACGCCTGACGAGACAGGCCGCAGTAAATACCATCTCCTTGTAACTTACCAGGTACCAGCTGACCTAGGTAAGTAGATGTTGAGGGAAACAAGGCACCCTCTTACCTCACCTACTCGAGGTTCCGAAGACGAAGCCTGGACTGAGCACTCTCAATTGATGCATCGAGCCCCTCAACCGCACCGTCGATTATTTCAGCGAGCCCCTTACCTAGGTAGCGAGCACCCCGATAGATGCCTAGCTACCTGGGTAGTTAGGTACCTGAAGATCCCCTAACCACTCTTGTGATTTGTCCCATGGGTGGGAGGGGGAGTTTTTTGAAGTAAATAATAGAGGCTACTTAGTAGCTTTGCGAACAAAGTTATTAATACTTGGAAGTGATCCAAAAATGCGGGCAATTATTAATATTTACACCGCCAAGCAAGATTTCCCGCATTTGTCAATGACAGCGCTACATTATGAACACGTACATGCCCTATAATGCTGATGGTAACGTGCATTTTCTTCGGGATGTGGATGCGAAAGCATTGTTAGCACTATTTTACCTGTATGTCCCTGGCACTATCTCCTTCCAAAATGGACGAATTTGCGCAATCCAGAGGCGACGACGATTTATTTGACGACGAGATCGTTCCCTTTGATACCCCTCCTTCACCAGAAAAGGTCGCCGCACAATTAGAGCATATTTCGCTCCAGCCTTCTTCCTCAGACGCTCCTGGTGAAGCGGACACTGCTACATCATTCCCACCCACTCCTCGACACGACTCATCGCAAGCCTCGAGAGCGAGACCCCGAGGACGAGGAGCTCAGCCCCACTTGAGAGGTGATCCGAGTAGGCGAGCCGGGTTAACAGAATCTAAATGGGCTGCAAAGCCTACGGCCCCTGGTCGGTCTACATCTTCGGTGAAAGAACAAGCATCGACGTCTACTATCGAGACAGAGTCAACAAATGTTGAGACGCCAGCTACATCCCATCAAGCAGAAGCCGCCACTGCAGACTCGAACCCCACCGCAAACGCCTCAACTAGCACTACGAACCCTAACCCCCGCCCTCCTGCCGTCCGCGGCGATCGTACAGCTACTGGCGGCATTCGAAAACCGAAATTGACAGAGGAGGAACTCTCCGCCAAACTCGCAGAAGCAAAGGAGCGGTCTCAAAACCGCGCGGCAGCTCATGCACGGGCGCAGGCCGACGCCGCCAGTTTTGAAGAGCGAGAACGAATCGCCGAGCAGAAACGTGCCAAAGACCGTGTAGAGAGGAAAGTCATGGACAATGAGCGAGAGAAGAATCGCCAGAGAAAAATGGCGGTCATGGGTGGACGAGAATGGGATGCAGGCAAGAACGAGGAGGATTTCAAAGCGAATGGAACTGGGAGGGGTGGCCGCAGAGGATACCAGGCAGGTCTGACGCCGCAGCAGCAGTACGTGCAGGATGAATATGACTTGAAGCAGTACGAATGGAACGACGATCGAGGAAGAGGTCGAGGCTCCCGGGCAAGAGGCGGTCGTGGTGGACGGAGCAGAGGTCGTGGAGGAAGAGGCGGCTTCGGCAACGATGACAGGAGCTCGCCACACTCCCAACAGCAACCAGCCTGGTCGGCCGATGCAGATTTCCCGGCCCTCCCTGGTTCTGATGGCGTACACCAGAAGCCATCAGGAAACGAGGCAACTTCTGCAAAGCCAGCTCCTACGAGGTGGGCGTCTGGTGACCTGAAGGCTTCAGGAGACGGGGGCGGGGAAGGCAGCTGGGCTGAACAGGTTGAGTCGAGTGGACTGTGAACGTTGAACGCCAGACCAATCCAGGGAGGGCCTGACGATGACAGTAACGAATTGTACATAGGGGCCAGACCCCGCGGTGGAGGTCATGCATTTGCGCATTCTGAGCGTGTTTTGGGAAATCTGTTTGTTTGGTATAAAGCATCATGACCGCACGCCAGTGTGGCCATCCGCCATGTAACCTGTCCGTAGGTATTCATACATGAAGTCTTGGGTATCAGATGCCAAAGGATACCAAGAGGCTCTGAACAGAGAACGGCGTGGGTTTCCCTCCCAAAACTCCTTCGCTATGCCGGGTATCATTTCACTTTTACATGTCAGTCTCATCTCACCATCTTCCTCTTCCTCGTCCCCGATATCCTCCACCTCCCCTGTAGCCTCTCCCACCGTATCCTCCTCCGCGGCCACCCCAGCCGCCAGACCCCCCATCTCCATACCCGCCATCATCATAGCCTCTGGGTCCAGCCGTATTGTTCTCCTCCTGTCGCATTGGTGGGGCTCGGCCTTTCAGCTCCTTCTGCAGTGCCTCGTAAGTCCGCCGCATTTGTGCGTATCCAAGATGCATTTTGCCGTAAAAGTGGTCCGCCAGCCGCCTATCATTGTCCAGTCTAGAGAGATACGCGCCACAGACATCGCACACTTGGAGTTTCTGATGGCCCGACGGACCGCTGGTATCCGATAACGACTTTAGATCCCGCTCTGCCTGCTCTTTGGCCATCTTGGCCGTACGCACTTTATAGAACTCGCTGCAAGCAAGGCTCACAGACCCGGTTTCTGCAAGGCAGTTGACCTCCAACAAGCCGGTATTAACGGTTTTGGTAAGATCAGATATTGTCTTGAGCAGATTGTTCGTCTGTCTTATCTCATCCGGGGTTTTCTCCAACCGCCGCTGCGCCTGGTCGATGCGCCGATTGCAGTCGTCGATATATTTTTGGAGGTCGCGCATGTAGTCGTAGTCGAAACCGTGCTTGGCCTTCTCGGCTGGTGTGAGGTTGTCGTACTCGATCTTAAGGATTTCCGGATGCGCTTTGGGGCATGGGCCCAGGTCTTGCTTGGTGTTGGTGAACAGATCGTGTGGACATGTCCCGACCAGGTAGGATCGACAGACGGTGGGTGAGTTGAGGGTCAAATTTGCATTCCTCGAGCTGGGTCCTCCCATGTATTGGTCCCCCATCAGCTGCTCAAGCAGCTTTCGCTGTTCGGCGGCCATGATGCCGGCGCTTCTGGGTTGAATATATCAGACTTCCCCAACAGATTTGGCTCAGGGCTTCTTGAGGCCAATTGCACTGCACGACGGTTTGTTTGCTGTGGTCACAAGGCACTCCGGGGAAGTGAGTTGGAGAAATATCGAATCCCGCAAATCCTCATGAATAATAGGCGGGCGCCACCATGGGCTTAGTCATATGCCGCGCGTCTATGGGCGCCACGGTGCGCTTAAATTATGCCAAAGTGTTGTCTTCAATTGATCGCCTAGCCACCCACAACCACGACTGCTGCCAACCTTGAGGGATACCATGTTGGCAGCATCTCTGAAATGACGCCGGCATGTCCCGGTCTCTATATTTTGTCTTAGTTGTCGCCGTCTTGGTCTTCACCGTCACTGCAACCGACTATTTTGAGCAGTTGACACTCACTCCTTTACCCCTCGGCTCCCTGCTCGCTTCCTTCGATTTCCACAGTAATGAGACCCAAGATGACTACGAAGCACAGAACTTCAGATACTTCCCTCGGTCTCTCGGCCAGGCATTGAGACATGCGAATACCGATGAACTACACCTGAGGTTTACGACTGGCCGTTGGGATCCAGAAACATGGGGAGCAAGACCCTGGGATGGAACGAAGGAGGGGGGCACTGGAGTGGAATTGTGGGCATGGGTTAATGCTCCCTCAGAAGGCGAAGCATTTGCCAAATGGACGACGTTAACACAGTCCCTCTCCGGGCTGTTCTGTGCCTCACTCAATTTTGTCGATTCAACGAGAACGACGAAACCAGTCCTCACCTTCAAGCCCTCGGCAGTTCAAGACAACCGCGACGAAAACCTCCATCTTCTCCATGGCGTCCTTCCAGGCGAAGTCGTTTGCACGGAGAACCTTACACCATTTCTGAAACTCCTTCCTTGCAAAGGCAAAGCAGGCATCTCCAGTCTTTTGGATGGACACAAGGTCTTTGACGCCTCGTGGCAGAGTATGGCTATCGACGTCCGACCGAAATGTGATTTGGGCTCCGGTCGATGCCAAATGGAAATCACCCAAACTATCGACGTGGTACTTGATATCGAGCGTTCCAAACGACCGAGGGACAATCCAATTCCCCGCCCTGGGCCTTCCGAACAATTGATTTGCGACGAAACCAAGCCTTACCATTCTCACGACACCTGTTATCCCCGAGATCTCACTGGGGAAATGCCCTGGTCTTTGAAGGATCTATTTGGTAGAGCAGTGGCAGGGCAATGCCCGCTTGCCGAACAAGAAGGACCAGATGCCAGCACCGTCTGTGTCAATGTTCCCCATGAGCGCATGGTCTTCATAGGGTCAAGTGGATTCGAAATCAAATCAAAAGCCCCACTTCCAGAGTCTCGGTGCTATCAATTGATGCCGCAGGAGGAATTCGATCTTGAGCTTCCCCATCAAACGCTGAGTTCGCAGCAAGACCTTGGCCATGAGTTGATACGAGCTGAAAGAACTATTACTGGTCATGGCGCTGCAAAAGGAGGTATGCGTACGATCTTCACCAATCCTTCACCCACGAAACCTGTGACTTTTGTCTATTTCGAAAGTCTACCTTGGTTCATGCGACCATATATTCACACACTAAAAGCACAGTTGACACAAACCGAATTCCCCAATGACTGGAAAATCATTACCGACATGTATTATCGGCCGGCCATCGATCGACGTCGAGGAACGCAGCTGGAGCTAGTCATCTCTGTGCCTCCCGCCAGCACTGTGATGCTTACATATGACTTCGAGAAAGCTATCCTGAGATACACAGAGTATCCTCCTGACGCGAACAGGGGATTCAATGTCGCACCAGCAGTAATAAGAATGCTTCCTGAACAGGGCACTGGTGGGCCAGCTAAAGACGTTTATATCCGAACCACGAGCTTGTTACTACCCTTACCAACTCCTGATTTCAGCATGCCCTACAACGTGATCATCTTGACGAGCACGATCATGGCACTGGCGTTTGGAAGCATCTATAACTTACTGATCAGACGCTTAGTTGGTGCGGATGAGGCAGGCGAGAGTCGCGTTCGCCAGATAACAAACAAGGCCTCTGGCTTGGTGGTCAGGATAAAAGATAGATTCCGTGGCAAAGGAGAAAAAGTAGAATAATGCTCAGATGATAGTCCCAATCACTTATCTTCGTTACGAACTTCCAACTCTGTCCATTACCCACTTCCACGATTGATCTTGCTTTGCGCTGTACGGAGTATATTGTACAGATTGCAACACTACTCCGTACTATAGCTACCTAGGTGTGTACTAAACACTAAAGCCGCCCTGAAGCACACCAGTGATTTTCAACAACTTACAGCACATATCTATACTCCAAATATTTCCTTCAGGCCCTCAAGGCCTCCCAGAACGCCGTACATCATTTGTGCAAGAGACTCAATCAACACCAGCAGACCAACCAGTCCTCTTATCAGCCTTACGATCAGGAGATAGCCACCAGCGAACGGTGCGCAGGCATTGACTTATGCTAGTGTTACGGGATCTTGATAAAACCCGCTCCGAACGATAAGTGGAGCCCTGGAACTGCATCCTACTCATACTAGGCATGCTAGACAGTAAGTCGGACACCCATGTAGTGTGACACCCGTGTAGTGTGACACGCGTTCTTAAACGCGTCCCAGTACCACTCCTTCTCTTCCATATCCAACTACTCTACCAATATATCTATTTATACGATAAAATGGCCTCAAATCGAGAGACAAGAATGCTCCAAGCAATATCCGACTATCAAAATCGTCGATATACTAGTATCCGCGCCGCCGCGGCAGCAAATGACGTCAACTATATAACCCTCGGCCGTCGACTACGAGGTGGTATTTTACAGGCAATTGCTCGTGAACCACAGCAACTACTCTTAAACGACCAAGAGTAAATGCTTGTACGATGGATACTTGACCTTAAGGCATAAGGATATCCTCCTAGCTTTACTCAAATACGAGATCTCGTCGTCATCGTACGAGGCGATTCTACGGGGCCATTAAGTATCGGTTATAATTGGGTATTACGATTTATTTATCGATATCCTGAGATTTATTCTAAAGTAGGTAAAAAGATTCATGGCCTATATCTCTAAAGCACTACTCTAGAGTCCTTAACTCGCTGATTTAAGCATTTTAACGCTATTCGAGAGCAATATTACGTTTCCTGGGAGAACGTCTATAATATAAATGAGACAGGCATCGCACTAGGTGTCTATAGTAACCAGGTAGTAGTTGGTAAGACAACTACTACCTCATTAAATAAGGTAACACTAGATGTCGGTCAGGACAGGTTGGATCGTATAGTGGAAGTTGGCATAAGACCTTAATATTGAATGAATGACTTGTTCTTCT
>Ga0105239_10006781_pt1 | contig 13221 bp, 17 predicted proteins | sample KBSC44metaG_FD_92761 | JGI IMG/M metagenome (GOLD analysis project Ga0105239, IMG submission 92761) | Corn rhizosphere microbial communities from Kellogg Biological Station, Michigan, USA - KBS C4-4 metaG | ecosystem: Host-associated > Plants > Roots > Rhizosphere > Soil | place: Michigan, USA... | reverse complement strand
TGCCTGGCGCGAGAGCCCGCGCGCTGTCGCTGCTGGGCGAAGTGGGGCTCTCAGAGCGAGGGCATCACTATCCCTCTCAGCTCTCTGGCGGCGAACAGCAGCGCATCGCCATCGCCCGCGCGCTCGCCAACGATCCGCCGCTGCTCCTCGCCGACGAGCCCACCGGCAATCTGGACAGCTCCACCGGCCGGCAAATCATCGATCTCCTCCTCGACGTACATCGATTGCGCGGGACGACGCTGGTGCTGGTGACGCATGATCCGGAGCTGGCCCGCGTCGCCCACATGGCGATCGCGCTTCGCGACGGGCGCGTGATTTCGCAGGTCTCGGGGACGGGATTGTCCGCGCGAACCCCGGAAGAGGCCGCGTCATCGAACGCCTTGCGCAGGCCGAAACAGTGACTGACGACCTGTGGGCCGACACCTGTTTGGGACCTCAAGCAAGCAATGGCTGTGAGAGAGGTCAGCACCCGACCGACATTCACGGACGTCTCGGGCGTGGGCGGGTTCGCGAGCAGCGTGCCGTAGTGAGCGTTGAGGATGTGCACGGGCAGGTTGGGGTGCGAGGCCGCCAGCTTGTCGTACAGCTTGTGCTCGAACGGGTAGTACACCGACGCCCATAGGTTCCAGCCGTTCTTCAGGCGATCCTGCAGGTTTTCGGGCGTCAGCTGGCGCGACGGCGGTGGCTGGATTTGCTTGAAGACGTCCTGTGGCAGGCCCTCGCGGAAGGCGCCCAGGCAGTTGATCGACCGTGGGATCCCGTTGAAGGAAATGCACTTCAGTCCGACTTCACGGATGAGCTCAATGGCTTGGGGCCCTGGTGGCGGCTTGGGCAGCGACTGCGTGAAATGGTAAAGCTCGACAAGGGACGACGGCGAGTTCATTGTCATCGTCGTCGCTGCTGATATCGTCACCCACGCCGGTAGGCCGACGTTCTTGGCTGCTGCTGACTCGGCGATCCGTGAGTACGTCTTGCGGATGTTGGGCGGTGCCCGTAGCATGTCGGGCTTCGCGTGTGTCGCGTTGATCAGCGCCTTGAGCGTCGGTGAGAGCTTCGACATGTCGGCGGCGCTCTTGTTCTTGAAGTTGGGTGCTGGTTGTTCGTGGAATTTGAGCGGGTGAGGGCTGGCACCTGTTGGAGTGTAGTGAGCGAGTGATTTGGGGGAGTTGAAAGAATGAGTGCATGTGTAGATTGGGGTAAGGGGGGCCATAGCCTTGATTACAAGGGGGTATATGCGGGACAATCATGTTTGGCATAAATAGGAAAAGAGCCCATAATTACCTGTTGGATATGCCACTACTTTTTGCCCTGGTCGATGCTCCGATGACCGGGCTTCCTCACGAGGCTTGCCTTGGTCGTTGAAGGTCATAAATGGGAGATCAAACTGGGTAGAGCGGAGCTCGCGTTTACCTAGGATATCTTTAGGACTGTTTAGTGAGCTTACGAGTCCTAGCCTTACATGCTCTAGCGGTGATATCAATATGTCCTGAGCTGTTGATTAAGGCATTGAAATTTGGAGAGGTTTGAAGAAAGCTCGAGGCACATGCACTGGGCTGCCTCGGCAAAATCATTAAGCCGGCACATCACACCGATGGGCCTCATCCCCCGGAACTGGCACCGACGGAGATTCTTCTATTCCCATGCCAGTGCCCCCCGATAAGGCAGGTCAGGCTCTCTAGGCGGGGAATTAGAGGCATGGCTTGGCGAGAAGATATTCATCTTCATGTTTTGAACATCTTCAATTTCCAGGACATTTCTGTCGGGAGGATGGCCGAGGTAAGAATCAGCCAGCCCACCTTCTGCACTGAATTTATAGCTGACTTAAGTAGCGGTTATGGCGTGTGACTCAAGTTTTATCTTGGACTGTAAACCAGTCTTCTCATGGGCTTTGCCCGCGTGGGTTCGAATCCCACTCCTCTCAACGTTTTCTTTTTGCCTGGATTCTTTTTTTGGGCCCCCCGAATGCCAGAGGTCAGACGCTAGGACTCCCATACTATACGGAGTGCTCCGTAGCATAATGCCATTCTCCTAGTCATCACGAGCTATGTAATACGGAACACTATTTGCAATCATCTCTAGAAATCCTTCGTCAAATCACTAGTGAAAGGCCAGTTGTGGTGGAGCGGCACCCACTGAACTGTGCCTACGGGGATTCTTCTATCGCCATGGTCACTCCCCTGTTCAAAAACCTTTCGTTCGGTGGGCCCCAGACGTCACCCCTGGCGATTGCTCGTTCCCTATCACGACCTGATCTCCGTATCCTTCACCGAAACCGACTATGATTGGTATGATTGGCATTTTGGTGCCTCAACTATGCTCGTTAATCAGGGCCGACGGAGGAGTCGGTACTACCTGACGGGTAGGTCACCAGGCCCTCGAATCGACACGCGGATATCTCTGGGGATCCTGGAGTCCCCTCAATAATTCAACCGCCGATTGCAACCTTTTGAGAATGTGATTATTATCCATCCAGTGATGGTGGTGGGAGGGCAATCTGTCCACAAGATGTTGAGCCGTGTACTCCGGGGTAGCACAATTCCTGTGTGCCAGAAAATCTACATATTTGGGACCCCGGATTCCCCTCCTTTTGGCAGACACTCTTCGTTTTTCCTCGGACATCGAAGCCGGTTTGGTATTTTGAATTGGGTTCTTCGTATACTCGGTACCTAGATCTTAGGTGCTTCTTTTGACACGCGTGATATCCCGCGCCTTGTTCGTCTTGGAAATCTGCAAGTGCTCGCAAGCCCAGAGACATCGGTTCCCTTGGCAGTGCCCCAGTGCCACTCCGTCGCCCATTCAACCCGGTGTGCCCAGAATTGCCACGCCTCGTTTCAAGCCATGGCAACCATTCCGACCAGGGACCCCGAGAACAAAGTTCATCTCGAACCAGATGCCGAAAAGGCAGAGGAAATTCAAAATGAATACAGGTACCAGGCTGACAGGGCTGACTCCGTGTCACCTGCCGACAACGATGCTCACGTTAAGGAGTTGACGAGAAAGCTGCTGTTCAAGCTTGATACAAGGTATGCGCTATTCATAAAGCCCAGCTGTTGTCAAATTGGACATTATTCTCACTGTTGTTCCTGCATAGGATTCTTCCAGTCCTTGCAGCCCTTTTTCTTTGCTCCTTTCTGGACAGAACCAACGTAGGAAATGCCAAAATCCTCGGTCTCGAGAAGGATATCGGTGTGGACAATGATCAATATGCCAGCGGCCTGGCCATCTTCTTTGCCTTCTACATCGCCGCAGAGTTGCCCTCGAACTTGGTCTTGAAGAAGTTCCAACCAAGGCTATGGCTCGCCTTCTTAACAGCAGCTTGGGGAATTATAGGCATGTGTCTAGGGTTCATTCGCAATTATGGAGGCTTTCTCACTGTGAGGGCCTTCCTTGGGCTTGCAGAAGGAGGGCTTCTTCCAGGAATGGTTCTTTACCTCAGCTCACTTTATACTCGAGGAGAGATGGCGCTTAGAATCGGTCTGTTCTACACAAGCGCTTCCCTGGCAGGGGCATTCGGTGGATTACTCGCACGCGGTCTCTCATCCATCGGCCCGGTAGGATCGATTGACGCAGGTTGGAGATGGATCATGATTATCGAAGGGCTGCTCACCTTCGTCGCTGGTGTGGCGGCGTATTTCCTCCTTCCAAATGACGTTGGGACTGCATGGTTCCTCAACGATGAAGAGCGAGAATTCGCAAAGCGGAGACTCTGGAAAGACACTTCGGCACACCTCGCAGAAGGCCATGAGTCTGAAGGAGTTGAGAAATTCCGCTGGTCGGAAGTGAGGCGTGGAGTCCTCAATGTGCAACTGTGGTTGAGCGCAACTGCATATTTCGCGATCCTATCTGGGCTCTACTCCTTCGGACTGTTCTTGCCGACCATCATCAACGGGTTGGGATATACTGCCAACGAGGCGCAATTATGGTCGGTCATTCCATATGCGGTAGCAGCGGTGGTCACGGTTGCAGTGGCATTTGCGTCGGACAGATTGAAGCTTCGAGGAAGCCTTATGCTGGTTGTGCTGCCTCTGGCCATTATCGGATATGCCGCAATTGCCAACGTCGATCCGCATGACAATCACACCAAATACGGCATGACTTTCTTGATGGCAACGGGCCTCTACGCAAGTGTGCCCCCTGTGCTGGTCTGGAATTCGAATAATTCTGCTGGTCACTACAAGCGTGCAACCACATCAGGGTAAGCCTTCCTTGAAGTTGCTCACCGTTTGCCTGTCGCATTTCTAACATGGTGTATAGTCTTCAGCTAGCCATCGCCAACTGCGGAGGCTTCGTGTCCGCTTTCATTTATCCCAAGTCTCAGGCACCACAGTATCACAAATCCCACACTATCGTCCTTGGGTTATTGGTATATGCATGGTTTGCGTAAGTGGTGCTTTACTCTCGTATGGTTCGGGCGTTTACTAACATATGTGGATCAGGGTCCTAGCGAATGTCTTATACTGTGCAAAGGTTAACCGAGACAAGGCCAGCGGCAAGTATGACAAGTATATTGGTTATGGTGATGACCGAGACCCTGAATTCAAGATGGTCTTGTGAAAGTAGTTATGAACTGGATCACGACTCACGAGGAATGCTTGGTATACCACCTAGTTAGCGCTGCGCATGGATTGATGACGATAAATTCAGGGAGGGACTCAAACATGGTGCCCCATCAATGGCTGAATTGGGTACGAAATAGGGAGGAACCGCGAATCCTATAGGCCAACTACTCGTCGTAGAAAAATAATACCAATAGGTCAAGGTTGAATGTTCTACTACATCGGTACCTCTAACGCAGAGAGTGGTGGGGTAGATGTGGGCAGAGGATCAGGCACCTCACCCACCGAGGGGTCTACATCGGATCCGAGGTTTTCTTTTGTAACATCACATCACGCAGACATCAACTTCTTCTCTGATCTGGTCTGATCTGGTCTGATCTGGCTCGCTTGCTTCGGACTCGGGATTTTGTACGTGAGTACGACGAAAGATTAGAGATCTAGATTGGTCTGGTGCTCGTTCTCGTACAACCTCGCACGGGGCTGCGCTGGAAGAAGACATATATTTCGCATACTTACTCCCCTCAGAGTTGCGACCTGGTTGTGAATATCTCGACCGCTCTCAGCAGCAAAGTACGCCCAGGAAAACAACACAGTACTGCTTCAGCTACAATGTCTTCACAATCTCGCCCACCGAACCCAGGGCAGCTTGCCACAAGCCTTCCAGGATTGACGGCACATATTGTGGGACACGACAAGGAAGGCAAGGCCGTTGTGCAGGAAAGTCGACCGGCCAAGTGGTCCATCTACGATGGCGATCAGATGGCATTCAATGTGGTATACACAACCTCGGAGTTCCCAACCAACCTCAACGACGACAAGGACATCAAGGCACACGACAATCTCATGTCTTCGGGTAAACTGGGCCTGGTCAACTCCAACGGCACCGTGTGCCGTGTGGTGGACTTTGCACCCAATTATGAGTGCATCATGCACCGAACCCAAAGCATTGACTACGGCATTGTGCTGGAAGGCAGCATCGAACTGGTCTTGGACAGTGGAGAGAGGAAGCTGATGCAGCGGGGAGACGTGGCCGTGCAGCGAGCCACAATGCACTCATGGAACAATCCCAGTCAGACCGAGTGGGCACGCATGATCTTTGTTCTTCAAGACTCGCAGAAGCTGGAGATTGGTGGTCAGGTGCTCAAGGAAGACCTGGGCCGCGGTGTTGAGGGCTTGCCGTCAAGTGGGAACGATGCTTAGAAGGCCAAACTCGGCGATGCATCAAGTACAGAGCACTCCGTACTGCAGGGGAATCGGCGCCTCGCCAATCTGGGGGCGGTTTATTTTGATGCGATTGAGGGTTCGTGCAGTTCCTCAAAGAGGGGGACAAGGCTGGGGACACAGCAGACACATTGCACATCTGTATCACAATGCATTGACACCACGCCTCTGTAAGATGTGGTCCGTGGGTCCTCAGGCGACGTCATTGTTTTTGTCCCGACCATGTTGGGTGCATGTGCGTGTTTCTTCCATTGAGGAATGATTTGAGTGCCCCATTATTGGGGAGCATAGACCTTACGAATACGGAGTACTGTTGTTGAAATATGGCCCTCTTGACTGAGTGCGGCGTAGATATCCCAAGTATTAGATATCCTCTGGGTGCAACCAAGCCCAAGCCCCTTTTCCAAAGGCGCAGAGTTCACGGTTCACGGAAGCAGCGAGCCGGGCTCGTGTCTGCCAAGGGCATTGCATGGAAGGAGCGACCAATTGCTCGCACTGGACAGCACCTGTTGGCGGCCCTTTCCTCGCGCTCCTCTCCAGTCTAGACTCTCCACCCGCATTTTGTTGATTGCAAGATTTCTGCTTTGCGCCTCTTACTACTCTACTCCCTTCGCCTAATCATCATTAGTTCTTGGGGGGTTTTTTGTACAGACTCTTGGTCCTTTTCGAACATCTTGCCTTTTCCATCTGCACACCTTTTGGCATGTTCATATCCTGTACATATATATCTGGATTCTGTGTCTATATTTATTTCTGCTTGGAGACCACTGTACGGAGTGCAACGATACTCGAACCATCTGCCTCATACGCAATTGCTTTGACCCGCCGAGGCTCGCCCATCGATCGATCGCCCTGATTGAGTCTTAACGAGAGCCTAACGGACACCTGCCTCGATTCGCAACGTACCAGAAATATCTGTTGTTACGACCGTTTTGTCAGTGGCAAATACACGCACCTACACTGTACCTCCTGTGGTCGCATGGACAAATCTGTATAAACAAAGTGAGGAGGAACACCCAATAATGTGCCCGGATTGCGGGCACGAGCTTATCAACAACAATGGTCTGGCAGCGGAGTTCATCCCTCGGACTTGATACCACTACCTCCACTTCGAGGATACGCAGTCGAGGAGAGTCGGACGTCGAGAAGGAAGCGTTTTTCCGCAACAATGATGATAACCATGATCACGACCATGCCATTGACGAAGAGCCTCCCTCGGGAGGCTCATTTCGCTCCCCCTCCGATATGTACAAACCTATGATAACAAAGCACGCATACACTTCTAGTCGATCATCACAACCTGCAATTATTAACCGCCTCCCTCGCTCTATCATGCGCTGGCTCTGTTTAGGAGTCGCCGCCACCTTGCTGATCTTCATATTCTCCCTCGTACAACTGAGTTGGAACGCGGACAAGGAAGTCAAGGTTGCAATTGAACAAGAGAAGGTAAAACCAAAACCACCGCCCTGGGAGAGTTTCCCATTCCTCGAGAGATATTATGGTGGAGTACGATCTCTGGTATCTTCGGCCCAAAATGTCCCTGAATACCCTCGCAATGAGGATGAGATGCCTGCGGATAATTTCAACGTTTCAGAGGAACTGCGCGACTTTGAGGCGACCAGAGAGAATCAGAAGCGGGCACTACAACCCAGCAAGTTGTTCGATCCTTATCCCAATTACACGTCCCCTGAGTACATATCAAAGTACGGCGAGAAGGTTGACTGTTATCTTGATGCTGACGATACTATTTCCATTCCGCGGGTTCGGATCTACGAAGGTGTCCCGCGAGGATTTCCTGATGTCGCCATGGGTTCGGCCCAGTTGCTTGGTCTGCGTAATGACATCTGCTATGATCGCTTTGGTCGACTCGGCCCTTATGGTTTGGGTTACAGCTTGAACCGAGGTGGGAGTGGTGCTCAGCTCGAGGGTGAGAGGGATGGAGCTGACCTGGTGTGGTCAGAGAGTCCCGAGATTGATTGGAGAAGTGTCAAGTGGTTAGAAATCCAAAAGCGATGTCTATTATCGAATAAACACCGTTTCAAGGAATTACCACCGACCCAACCCGAAACTTTTCGGGCTATGCAACTTGGAGTCATGCACAAGAGAGATGAACCCTCAGATTTGGCGGCAATGCCACCGAAGGGATCCGGCCAATCCAGAACCAAACCAAAGTCTGGGTCTGAGGAACTTCCCAGGACCGCCGTTATAATCAGGACCTGGAGAGACTACAAGTATACTCCCGAAGACAAAATCTATCTTCGATCACTCATCTCAGAATTGGCCATGCTATCAGGCGGCGAATACATGGTCCACTTCCTCATTCAAATCAAGGACAATGAATTGCCGATATTCTCAGACGACGAGACCTATGAGCAGGTTCTTCGGGATTCCTTGCCGGAAGAATTCCAAGGCATGGGCACTTTATGGAACGAGCGCCAGATGCACTTGATGTACGGTGGCCTCGAAGAAACACACATGCGAGACCTTCCTGTCCACGGTGTCTATCGAAGTACTTTCATGCCAATGCAATATTTCGCCTATCGACACCCGGAATTCGATTATTTCTGGAACTGGGAGATGGACATTCGTACCACGCATCACTGGTATCACTTGTTCGACAGTGTTGGCAAATGGGCCAAGGCCCAGCCTAGAAAGTTGCTGTGGGAGAGGAACAGCCGATTTTACGTACCTTCTGAGCATGATACTTGGGAAGATTTCAGCCAAATGGTCCGCATTCAGACGGAACATGGCACCAATAGCGTAAACAACCTATGGAGCTCTCTCAATCATGACAAGGACAATGCTGTACCTGGGCAAGTGAGGCAAAAGGGCGATCGACCTATCTGGGGACCGGAGCGACCTCTTGATGATGATGTTGCTTTTGAGGGTGATCCTGAACCACCTACCTCGTTTGAGAAGGACAAGTACACTTGGGGTGTTGGCGAAGATGCTGACCTTATCACCTTCAATCCGCTGTTCGATCCTGATGGGACGACTTGGCTTCTCACGGAAGACACCACGGGCTATAATAAGACACGAGGCCAACCGCCACGACGTACCGCAATTATCACGGCGAGTCGACTGTCAAGAAAACTCCTTGTCACGATGCACCGCGAGACGTCGATCAAGAAGCACACCATGTTCTCTGAAATGTGGCCTGCATCTTGTGCACTGCACCACGGACTGAAAGTTGTCTATGCGCCCCATCCAGAATACATTGATCGTAAATGGCCGACCAAGTATCTCGAGGCGGTGATGAATGCAGGACGGAATGGTGCAACCGGCGGAGCAAGGACGAGCGTCTTTGGTGACCGGGAACACAACTTTCGCGGGACGACCTGGTATTACAACGCCGGGTTTCCCGAAGTGCTCTGGCATCGATGGCTAGGGATGAGGTTCCATGATCGGGGTGGCGAGCAAGAGGAAATGGCGGGCGAGGGCAGGATGTGCCTTCCTGGAATGCTCCTGCACCCTATCAAGCGAGTGGATTTGGTCCTCGAGTCCCGGAGAGCAGATCAATCCGGTTGAAAGTGAATTTTTGGTCAAATGAATTAATTGGCAAGTTTCTGATGCAAAAATTGGCATCATGGAGAAAAAAACTCTAGTCGTCAGTGCTTAGCAGCATATTAGTACCAGGGCGGCTTTTGTTGGATATAGTATAGTAATACGATGATGTGTATTTTGGGAGATCTGAACCGCCCAAGATAGAGATAGAGATTGAGATGATCTTGCGACTGATTGTTCATTATTTAGCAGGTGGTGAGAATATGAGTCCCAGCCAGGCATTTGTCTCCTGTCAGCCGTTGGCAAGTATTCCTGCATTCCCGGAGCAGCAAGCAGGTGTCTAGGAAATGACCTGACCTGACCTGACCTGACCTGACCTGACCTGACCTGACCTGACCTGACCTGACCTGACCTGCCTAAGTAGGTGCTTTGGTAGGCACGCGGACAGGCAGACTACTCGACTCTAGTTACGGATACTTGAACTCAAGGGTGGTTTTGGCTTTTGTATTGGTATTTTTGAAATTTTTCTCTCATTTTGGGGAGGGGAGGGGATTCAAATGTCCTGCGTATTAGTATCTGGACGGAGGATAACTAATAAGTCATAACTGGATCATGCGATTGGGGGTGGGCTAATAATGGATGCTCTGTCGCTCGGCTTCTGTTTCTATTGCCTTGGAATATCAGATTTGCCCTTCAGCCTCAACAATTCCTCCATATTAGCGGATGTGCCATTCCTCCTGCACATAGACATTAGGTATGTACCATGCGTGCAAGAGCCCCATCCTCCATATGGCAAATCCAACCGCTTTTGAGAAGGTTGTTGCTCCTCAGTCTTGGGAAGGCCGCATTGACTTTTGGGGGCCCCGAGCGGATTCACTCTCTCTATCGTCAGGGAGTCAATCCCATGTCCCCTCCCGAATTAAGTCCATGACTCGATGGACCGGTGCTTCGCCAAAAGACTTCTGGACCATCCATACCATGATGATGCCAGATCAACAATGGCAGGGGTTGTCAGGAGAAAAAGATAAATACATTCAGAACATTAAGTGCCGTGGGTAATGCAGTGCAATGCAACGCAACGCGGGGGGGAAATAAAGATAAAAATCCTTCCAGGGTATCATAGTGTGATTTCGAGATGGTGGGGTGCTGGTGTTGATTGGTGTAACGCAGCGGTGGTTGGTTATTGATATGACATGTCTCGAGTAGAAGGTAAAAGAGACCAGAAAAAAAAACAGAAAAGGCGTAAAATCGTCAAAAGGCCGTCCCGTCATCTACTTGGGACGATTTTTGTGATATTCCCCCGGTTGAAAAGACAAATCGTAAGAATACAACCCAAAAGTGCATTGAGAACCAATTGTGCCAGTGAATTCACTCTAAGACTTGCAAGAGCGATGACATCGAGATCCGATTGCATGTGAAGAACAAGAAAACGAAATTCGTGTACGGGGCATAAACACCTGTGCTTATTCATCGCCATGAACGTGAACGCCGTGCTAAGCGAAAAAGACCCCAAGAAATGCGTCAGTTGAGATGATGAGGGTGGGTGGTGGGAGGGGAAGAGAGGGATGTGTAGTGTCATCAGAGGTTTTGGGGAGCATGATAATAAGGATCATAGCTCTCGGCAGCGGCAGCATGAGCGAGGGTATCCAGATCGGAGAAGCCTCTGATCAAGGGCGGCATTGGAAGGCCTCCGTTCATGAGGAATTCATCGGATTTGTCAAGACCTGACTGTGGTGGTGGATGAAGTGGAAGCTGTGGGTTCATGAGCTCATCACCTAGAGGCGGATAGATTGTATTGGGTGACAAAGTCTCTGGAATGGGTTGAATAGGCATGAGTAATTGGTGGCCCTCTGGAAAGAAGTTGGTTGCCAAGGAGCTCTCGGTACTTAATGATGTTTCTGTGGTCGGTGGGGCCAATGATGTATTTTCGGATAGAGGAGACAGGAGGAGGCTTGAACGGCGACTTTGGTCGGGAAGCTGAGCATCATGCTTTTGAGACTGTTTAGCCTTCTGAGCGACCTTGGTAATGGCTGCTTTGGAGCGGCGGGGGTTGGAATGATCGCCATTTGGTTCAGAGTTGAGACCTTTGTGGGTTCGCTCGTGTTGTTTCATGTTATCCTTGCGAGTGAATGCTTTGTTGCAAATGGGACAGTGGACACCCTTCTCTCCAGTGTGCTTTTTGCCGTGGCGGGCTGCGTGACCTGACGTTGTGAAGGTGGCGGGGCAATTATGAGCCTGCGCATAGGGGCAAGGATATTTATTCTTCTTGCTCGGTGTCGGGCCAGATGATGTGGCGGGAGATGTTTTGGCTTGGATCTTTACCGGAGAGGCTGAGGACGCGTTGGCAGGACCCGCGGCGGGAGGCGGGATAGAGGAGTTGGACGAGGTTGGGGTGGGGATATGGTGAAAACCTGGAGTGACCGAAGCAGGGATGATGGGATACTGAGCGGCAGGAAGAGTGGGAGGGAATTGTTTGGCGGGGAAGTGGTCTGGCATCATGGGAGTTGCCAGCAAAAGCTGTTGGTCAAGGAATGGAGTGACGGTGGTGGGAGAAGGGAGATAGCTGGTCAAGTCTTGGCGCGTCAACGGGTCGAATGAAGGAAGGGTGCTGTCATTGTAGGTATAGGCCGGGGTGATGGGGGATGGTGAAGAATCCATGCTCGAGTTGGAGGAAAGGCGAAGCAATGGCGGGGAACCTGCAGACGACAGGGACGAGGCTCGAGAATAGTGGTTCTGGCGGATCAGAGCTGGTCGTGCTTGTTTGGCAGGGCGCGGGCAGGGAGATGTCGATTCTGAAGCCGAAGCTGAATGGGAGGTTAGGGAAGACGGCTTGACGGGATCGGGAGGCGAGTGTCTTGAACGAATAGCAAAAGATGGCGAGTCGTTGTCGTTCAGAATTGAGAAGAAACGGGCTTCTCTCAGTTGTTTTTGCACATCCATTGTGGGATGTGTCAACCTCACGCCCAGCGAACGAAGCCGCCGAGGTACAATGTGCCGGTTTGAGAGAGACTGAGAGATTTGGTTAGGACACGGGCAAGTTGGGGAGTTTGATAGAGCAGTCAATACATACGCCTGGCAGGGAGGCTCAAAGCGAATGGGTTCTCAAAGATCTATTTGATAGATCCAGGATGAGGATGAGGACGAGGATGAAGAGTGGAGAGGTAGTGATGGCCGTTGAGAAGCCTTTGTTTTGTCACCTGGGCGAGGATCGGCTGACGATTCGGGGCAGTTTCAAGTGAATATCACCCGTGAAGGAAGGGATTGTGGTCGCTCGCTGGAGGTGAAGCTGGGTGAAGTTGGGTGAAGTTGAAGTGATCAGCGTGCTCGTAACCAGAGCAATGCACGGGGATATATCGTATCACAAGGTGGGAGGAGATATGTTCCGAGAGTTGACCCTGACGATGGCAAAGCAAATCGTGCAGGTCGAAGCTATGGACCCTGGTGCAAGTGAAGATGTAGGAACGTTGAAGTTGAAGAAAGGGAAGGGTCAGAAAGGGTCTATGAGAAAAGACGGGAAGGGTCAAGAGTCAAGAGGAGGACGAGGGCATGTCGATTCTCGATTCTCGCCTGTGTGCGGCATGGAGAATTGAAACCTGATTGTGAAATGACGGGGTTGACGCGCGAGAAGAAAAGATGGGAATTGTGATAGTCTGGATGGACATGGGGTGGTGATGATGATGATGGTGGTGGTGGTGGGAGTCCTCGTAGTACCTCCGTACTCCGTACATCGCAGATGGAGATGGGAGATCGGTGATGGTGATGGTGATGGTGGTGGTGTGGATGATGCCCATGCGTCCATGCCTTGGGCCTGTGGAGATGGAAATGTGCACAATTGCATTTCAGCGCTCTCCACTAACGGCAAGGGACATGCAAGCACCGACAAGGATCGCGCCCCAAGGCTGGCCGTCCTTCCCAGCTTTTCCAGTGCCTAGCAGGGACC
>Ga0105239_10006780_pt1 | contig 13223 bp, 10 predicted proteins | sample KBSC44metaG_FD_92761 | JGI IMG/M metagenome (GOLD analysis project Ga0105239, IMG submission 92761) | Corn rhizosphere microbial communities from Kellogg Biological Station, Michigan, USA - KBS C4-4 metaG | ecosystem: Host-associated > Plants > Roots > Rhizosphere > Soil | place: Michigan, USA... | reverse complement strand
GCGTGCTGCCAATGTGTGCGCGATCGTCGCCGCGTCCGCGGACACCGGCCATGTATTCGACGAACATGTATTCTTGATGCCATGCCCGGTTGTTGTGCATTACTGTCAGCATGGGCAGTTTGTGATGCACGGCTGTCCACAGAACGCCGGGTGAGTAATTGAGATCACCATCAGTTTGGACGTTGACTACGATTCGATTACGGGCCTTCGCCGCCAAGGCCGCTCCAACCGACGCCGGGGCGCCGTAACCCATACCGCCCGCTCCTTGACCTCCCAAGTAGCTGTACGGCTTGTTGTGATCCCACAACTGCACATGATGGCCGCCTGAGAAATTGCTGGGAGACGCCAGGCACCAGTCCTCATTCATGATCAGCGGCCAGAGTTCCGCATAAACCCGCGCTGTGCTGATCGGCGTGCCGTTCCAGCCTGCTCGCTTGCTCTCCACCGCTTGCGTGATGGCAGTCACGCGAGCCTCGTGGTTGGCGGCCGCGTGCTTGGCAATGCGCGCCTGAATCCGCGTTTTTTGGTCCGCGGTCAGTTGGCGTTTCACTTCTTCGATAATAAGCGGAAGGCTCGCCTCGGCATCGGCCTCGTTAGGAAGCGCGGCTGCCGCACCGCCCCTGCCCGCTCTGCCGCCACCTCCACCTCGGCCACCGGCGCCCGGCACCGTCCCACCGAAGCCAATGTTTACTGTATCGCGGGTTGCAGCCGTTTTCGCCAACGCTGGACCGATGATAGACGCCTGTGCACCGGCGGTTTCAAGACCCAGGGTGTAATCGTAAGTGGTATCCGCGCCTGGGCCGCATAGATGATGGCGTTGCGGGAAGCTCATCGGGCCGCCGGTTGCCGCTGTGCTGGTCGACGCTCCCACCAGTTCAGCGAGCTCCACCGATCGCTGAACACCCTCGGGTGTTCGCAAACGCCCAACCGCGATTCTGGGATTCTGAGCCTCCACGAGACCTTTGGCGATCTCACGCGCCCGGGTAGCATCGATGGTCACAAACACGGGTGGCTTGTACGGTGGAATCTTAGTGTTCGGCGCGTTGTCCTTCTGAATCTCGCTTCCCAGCACCACTAGCGTCGGTCCCATCGGCGGCGTGATGGCTTCGTTGTACGCACGCTGAATTGCGACTAGCGCCTCATCGATGGTCTTCGGCTCGGCGTCCCATTTTGTATAGCTGCGGACCATACCGGCCATATCGTGAGCGGTATGCGCGGCAATAAAGTCCGGATCGTTCCCGGCGATCATCAAGACCGGGACGCGGTCATAGTAGGCCTGATAAACCGACATGGCCCCGTGCTGAATTCCAATTGTGCCGTGCAGCAACGCCAGCATGGGTTTGCCCTCTGCCTTGGCGTAGCCGTGAGCCATGGTCACCGCCGACTCTTCATGCAGCGCGGTGATAAACTCCGGCATCTTATTCGGCGGATTGCCATAGTTGATGAACGACTCCTGCAAGCCCTCAAAACTCGACCCAGGATTGGCGGCAACATATTCGATGCCGAGTTCACGAATGGTCTGGACCATCAGATCCGAGCCAGGCCGCGTAATTGTATGGACGGTCGCCGGGGGCCGGACATTCCCCGTTTCGCGATCGATCTGCGCCTGCGTGGGGGCCGGTACGCCGGCCGCTCCCCGGGAGGATGCGCCCGTCCCAGTGCTTTGTGCCTGAGCATTCACGAGCGGCGGTGTGACCAATGCAGCTGCTCCGGCGGCTGCTCCAGCCGCTGCGTTCCTAAGGAAGCCGCGACGACCAACGGAAGTCTTGGGTGATTTCGCCATGATTTTTACCTCGTCGTTTCAGGATAGATAGCGTAATCGAATCTGATCGATTCTATCCTAGCTGGAAACCAGTGTGCCTACCATCGGCAAATCGGAGAAACCCCATCACACGTTTCCTTGCTATCCTTCCAAACGCATGCTCGTTACGGTTCAGCAACATATTTTGCAGCAGCAGGAAGATCAGTTTCCAGCGGCCCGGGGCAACTTTTCGTCCCTACTCTCTGGCATGACTCTGGCTACCAAGATGATCCAGGCCAAAATCCGCCGCGCAGGGCTGGTTGATATCCTCGGTTCCGCGGAAGCAGTCAACGTCCAGGGCGAGACTCAACAAAAACTGGATGTGTACGCTAACCAAGCCGTTCTGCATTGCCTGGGGGCGCGCGAGAGCGTGGCGTTCCTGGTGTCGGAAGAGAACGAACAACCTGTCACCATCGACCGTTCGGAAGGCGGCAAATATATAGTGGTCTTCGATCCGCTCGATGGCTCATCCAACATTGATGTCAACGTTAGCGTGGGTACCGTCTTCTCGATCCTGCGTCGTCCTGACGGAGCGCACGGCGAGGCCGCTGTTCTTCAACCGGGATGGAAACAAGTAGCCGCCGGCTATGTGGTGTATGGTTCCTCAACTATCTTTGTATACACCGCGGGACAAGGCGTGTACGGCTTTACGCTAGAGCCCGAGATCGGCGCCTTTGTGCTCAGCTTTGCCAATATGAAAATGCCGCTACGCGGGAATACATATTCCGTCAACGAAGCCAACGCCGATAGCTTTCCCGAGTCCTACCGGACCTACCTCGGGAGGCTACGTTCGCAAGGATACGGGTCGCGCTATATAGGCTCACTGGTAGCAGACTTCCACCGCACGCTCCTCAAGGGCGGGGTGTTCCTCTATCCGCCGACGAAAAAGAACCCCAGCGGAAAGCTGCGTCTGCTCTACGAAGCCAATCCGCTTGCCTTCATCGCCGAACAAGCCGGAGGCCAGGCGATCTCGGGGACAACAAGGATCATGGATATCGCGCCCACCTCGATACATGAGCGGACACCCCTCATCATTGGCAGCCGTGCCGAGGTCGACGATTTCCACCAAATCCATACGGCCCGGAAGTAGCGGCAGGGGGGGCTACCGCTACTTCCTTCCTCCGAGTTGCAATCTTGCGATTCTAACGATCGCTTGGCAGATAGTGCCTCACAACTGGAGATCGTTTCACGGCTTTTCGATCCCTATGGTAGATACACCTGATAAGGGGCCCAGTAAAACGGTTTTCGGGCCGAGCCGGTGGAATGAAGGAGTGCCAGTTTCGCTTCTCTCAGCGCTGCGGCTGGGCTCATTCCAGATGAGATTCCCGCATACAGTTTGTCCATCAACGCAGAAGAGGTTTGGTCGCCCACGTCCCAGAGACCTGCGATCACCGAGTGTGCGCCTGCCTGGAGAAACGCCCAGGCGAAGCCGATCAGACCCTCCCCGCCATACGCTCTTGCTCCGGCGCTTCGGCACGCCGAGATCGTCACTAAACTGGCGGAAAGTTTGAGACTCGCGATGTCGCGAGCGTACAGCTTGTATCGGTCTCCGCTTCGGGAGAGAATCACCGCGGATTCCAAGGGCCGCTGTGCATTGGTCTCGGCATGCGCGGCAAAGTGGATGATCGAGAATCGTTCCGGCATGGAATCTAGAAAGCCTGCCGGCGTGGCGTCGTTTCCTGTGCGCACCAACTGTTCGTGATTCGGAAACCGGCGGCCAATCGATTGGATTTCGGCTCGCGCGGCGGGAAGCTCTGGATATTGTGGAGTGGCGGCATCCGGCGCTCCGATGAGGAGCAAGGAAGGCTTCCTGGTCTGAACCGGCCGGGCTTCTGACAGCACCTCGGCCAATACAGTGAGGGATGGCGCCATCGAAAGCTCCACGTCTTCTATCCAGTAACGGCTCCCACCCGCTACCGGCAGGGTCTCCAGATTCAGGGCGTGCAGCGGACCATCGGAAATGACGACCACTCGGGGAGCGCTCCCAAGCAGCTCCTGAACCGGTCCCAGAAGCATTTCACTCAGGCGTTCGCCCTGGACCATCCGCTCCTCCACGGGATCGCGCAGATGGTCCTCGATCGCGTGCCGGTAAGTCCGAACCGAATCGGCGATTTGACTCTCCCCCGGCAGTTCTTTCATTCGAATTCCGTCCGGTTTGATCACCCAGACGAAGGAGCGATGTGGCGCCAGCCAAAACGACAACACGACGTGCTCGGTCCGGTGCGCATACTTCTGAAAATCATCCAGGCGAACCTGCTGAATTGTTACGGGCTGCAAACCCAATTTTTCAGAGAGGATCCGCGCACGACTATACTCGGCAACCTGGAGAGCCTGCTTTTCATGTCCTTCGGAGACCAGCAGGTCCACGTAATCCTTGAAGAACTGAATTTGCAAATTGTAATAGGTGAGCCTTGAGTCATCCTTTATCAGGCTCGATCGAACCTTCTCGATCACCTCGAGCCCACGCTCGTACTCGGAGTTCGCTCCGGCGAACTGCTTCCGACTTGCGAACAGGGACGCCAGGCGGACGTGCGCATTCCATTCCAGGTACGGCACTTTCGTCGATTCTGAAATGACCTGGCGGTAGAGGCCTACGGCTTCTCCCACGCGTCCGCGGCCGGTGGCGATTGCCGCCTCATTTAGTCTTAAGTAGGGGTCGCTCGGCTTTCCCAATAAATCGTAGGCCTGTCGATTCCACGACTCAGCTTCGATCCAGTTGCGTTGCTCGATGAAAGCCAACGCCAGTTGACCGGCCCAGCGGGCTGCATCCGGACGATTCACGCGTTTCGCAACCTCGATCGCTTGCTCAAAGTCGTGTGTGGCTCGTTCAGGCTGGTTTCCCAAGAGATGAGTGTTGCCCAGTTCTCCCAGAGCGTCTTCCAGATTTCCGAGATCGCCAATTTCGCGGAGCTTCTGAATCGCCGGGTTGAGGTACTGCTCTGCGCGATCTAAATCACGCAGCACGCCATAGGCGATCCCGAGGTTGTTGCCTGCAAGCGCTTCGAGCTGGCTGGCGTGGGCCTGTTTTGCGGTTTCCAGTGCCAGGCGGCCATACTCGGCCGATTCGTCGTAGCGTCCTCGTTGTTTCTTCGAGAAGGAAAGATTGAGCAGCGCGGCGGCTTGATAGAAAAGCTTGCCCGATGCCGCGGCATTCGCGGCCGTTTGCTCCAGGAGTATTTCCGCACGCTGGAAGCTTCCCTCACGCGCGAGCATTTGCCCACGCAGCATCAGCGCCTTGAATTTTGAATCCTGGTCGGCGTCGATTGTCTGATCTGCTTCATCCAGAAGCGCCTTGGCTTGATCGCGCTGGCCCATCTTCGACAAGGCGTCGGCGCGGTCTATCAGCCACCGCAAATGGAGTGCGGGATCACTCAAAGCGGGTAATCGGTTTAGGATTTGCCAGGCGTCACCGGTCTGCCGTTGGCCGAGCAGGATTTCCGAATGCAGCAGTTCCAGCCTTACGAAAGCGTCGTCAAACGGTTTGCTTCCACTTCGCTTTAAGGCAAGGCTAACAACCTCTTGAGCGTGCGCCAGATTTCCTTGCTGAAATGCCGACCACGCTTCGTTGTAGGCTTCCTGCGGCGACGGCCGGCGCGAACAAGAAATCGCACTGAACACAATTAGCAGCAGGCCCCACCATTGCATTGTTTTATGGCCAGGTGCTTCCGCCGGAGCAGCCGGAACCAACCTCCGTATCGGAGTGCTTCAAACGAACCAGAGTAACGCGCCGGAGGAAGGCGCCAATGAGGATTTCGCCCAGGATGATCTTGCCGAAGATGGGCCAGTTAATAATGTAACCGTTGTCTTCAATCGAAGCGCCTTCTGGAAGGCGGCCCTCAATCTTCTTGACCACCGACCCCACAAAGTAAGCCGATTGGTTCTGATGCAGACGGCCGGTCGCATCGTCTTTCACGAACGTAGAAAACGGCGGCTCACGGAGGGCTCCGTTTTTGTTGCAATGCGAGATAAATTCCGCCTGCGTCGGAAGTAAATTGAATGCATCGGTATCCAGATGGACGTCCAGCGGAAATCCTCCTAGTTTTAGGCCCACAATTGCAGTTTTTCCGAAAGTAATACTTGGGAATGGAGCGCTCGAAGCCTGTGAGGACGTCATTCGCAGCTCGCACCGTTCCAGGAAAAAGCCATCCGCCACCGCGACATTGGTAACTTCGCTGACGGTTCGAGATACGAAAGGTCCTTGCGGGCCTGCCAGGTCGGTCTCCGCCAGGGAACGAGCGGAGCCTACGGACAGCAGTTCGCGCCGCTTCAAATCATCGAGGATATTCGCGCTTATCGCGCCCGAGGGGATATGCCGTCCATCGATGACCAACTTTCCAATCGACTCGGATCTGCCTCCCACCATAGGAAGATGCGCCGGAGCCACCGTCTCAATCGGTAGGTCGATGTGCACATCGCCTATTTTCGTCAGTCGTCCGCCTACGCCAAATGCGCCTGCAATATGCAGATACCTTTTGTCTTTTCGAGAATCCATTGTTGGGTTCATGCTGTGGTTAATGTTCAAGTTTAAAAGGATATTGTCCCAGTTCTCGCGGGGCACTGGTGGACGATGACGCACTTTGGACAAACAGGGTGTAGTCTCCCGGCGGGAGGTTCAATCGAGGAAGAGAGAGAGTGATGCGTTCGCCTGGATTGGGCGCTTCTCCAGCCAATTCGAATACCGTGTGACCATCCGCGGCTTTCACCGTGAAACGCACTGGACTACCTGGGGATAATTCCGGAGATTCGGGGGGATCAAACACTAAGACGACTGCCTCTCCAGCGCCGGTCCGCACGGTGGAGGCGTCTCCTCTGGTTACGGGCCGAAGGACTATCGATTTGACGATTCTGGGCGTTTCGAATTCGTTCACCTGGCGGCGCAAGCCAGGGATCGTTGAGAACGTTTCCACACCGATGATCACCGCCAGCGCAGCGATCATGGCAGCGGCGGCTTGCGGCCGCAGCCACCCGAGCCAATCCCATCCGGATGCCTTACGCACCTCCACGTCGCGAGCGCGTAAGCTGCCCGGGACCGCCGCGGTTGCGTGGCCTTCGGCCAGAATATCCTTTGCGTCTTCCATGAATTGCGCCGCGGCGCGAAGATCTTCGGCGCAGATGGCGCATTCAAAGTAGTGCTCTTCAAACGATTCCCGCTCAGCAGGGGACATCTCACCAAGCAGGTACGATTCGACCGCCAGGTTTCGGATCGCTCGTTCGTGTTCCATTCTCCCTCGGGCTATAGTGACTTCCACCGGCGGATCATTACAGTTTCAATAAAGCTATCCTGCCGCGCGCCCCTGCTTAAGAGCCGTTCTCAACCGGGTCCTGGCTCTGTGGAGAAGCACCCTGAGGTAATCGCGGCTTACACTGAACTCCTTGCAAACCAAGTCTTTATCCTGTTCGTCCAAGAAAATCCGATGCAGCAGTTCGCGGTCCTTGGCGGGAAGATCGTCAAGAGCGCGCCGCACCAAACCTCGACGTTCCTCGGCCAACATCCCTGATTCCGCGCCGGCATGGCCGCTAGGAATATCGCCTGGAGGAAGCTCAGTCAGACGCTTATCGCGCCGGAATATCTCCAGAATGACGTTATTGCAGACGGTATTGACGTAGGCCCCCAGCCGTTCCGGGTGTTCAATGGACCCTTTTCGGAGACTCCTCAGCACGCGCAGCAAGGTTTCCTGGCGAATGTCGTCTGCGGCGTGTCGGGATCCTAAACGTGCAGTTGCCTTGATTCGGATCAGGTCACCGAAATATTGGGCAAAGTGATCTTCCGTTTCCGCGTCGCCCTCAGTGAGCCGGCGGAGATAATCCACGTCAAATGAATACCGTACTTGCAATAGTTCCTCGGCGTCACTAAGCCTCCATCTTAATACAGCACCCGGAGCATTCGTTTACCGCGCCTGACGGCGAAACGTTCCAGCTGTAACGGTCACTACTGAAGGCAGCCTCACACAATCGGGTGAAGCGCACATCAAAGGAGGAATTGAAACATGGCATCAGGAATGCGAAAGTCGGCAACCGTGAGCCTCAGCGCTCACAACCAGACACTGGACGCGTTGAATCACGTCGTCGCAAGCATAGCGGGAAGGGGCGGGTGTGATAAATGCGGCCGAATCGCGCTTCTGCGAGTTGATTTCGTGGTCGATCCGGGTCCAGATCTCAGCAAGCAAGGCGTCGTCTCCTTTCAAACGGAAGGATTCTAAACATGTCCGGCGGCGAAGCGAGACCCAGCACTTCAGTCCCCCGCCTTGGGATTGGTCTGCCCTATTTCGCTTCGCTGCCGGTTGAACTATATCAGTCCGGTCTGATTGATTTTGTCGAGATCACACCGGAGACAATTTGCCGCCAGCGGCCCACGGAAACCGCGATTGAGCTTGAGATTGTTCCACAGCAGATGGAAAAAGCGCGGAGCACTTGCGCCGGACTCCCGATGGTAGTCCATGGAGTCGAGCTGTCGATCGGTTCCGCGCATGGCTGGAATACTGCGTATCTTGAGATGCTCGATGCTTTCCGAGAAACTTGGCCATTCGTTTGGCACAGCGAACACCTGGGGTTCCAGACGTTTCTCGGGGCCGATGGGAGCACGCAGGAAGTAGGAGTTCCACTTCCGCTGCCGCCAACCATGGAAGCTGCGGATTTAGTGGCCAGGCGAAGCGCCATGATCCTGCAACGCTACGGTGTGCCGTTCCTTCTGGAGAACCCGGCGTACTACTTGCCGGATCCGCCGAGCGATCCGGAAATTGGCGACGACATTGGGTTGATGCGCAGAATCCTTCAGCGCAGCGGCAGTCTGCAATTACTCGACCTGCACAACGTGTACTGCAACGCGATCAACCATCGCTTCGATCCATTTGAAGCAGTCGACCGGATGCCCTTGGATGCGGTTGCCGAAATACACATCGCGGGTGGATCTTGGGAAAACGGATTCTGGATGGACGCGCATGATGGGCGCGTACCAGAACCAGTTTGGGACTTGTTGGAATACACTTTGCCTCAATGCCCCTGCGTAGGCGGCATCGTTTTCGAGATGCTGGACGAGCATGTCCCGAAGCTGGGAGTAGATGCCATCCAGCAGGAATTGACGCACGCCCGAAAGATTTGGACGCGTCGAAGGCAGGGAGATAGTAATGGCGTTACTCGACTTTCAGACTTCGCTCGTACGGTTAGTACGTGCCCCTAACGGCAGTGATTCATTGCAGCCCGTCTCGTTGACCGCCGACGAACGTGGTTACCTTTCGGATCTTACAGAGGATCCTGCCTTCCGCTTCACGGTGAAAGTTCAGCGATCCTGGTGCGCCGGACGCGCGGCAAAAGCAGCCTATCTCACCTTGTCCATCCTGCCGGGCGAAGTGCGCGATCAGTTGCTTGAGGAGTGGGTCAGCTGTGGCGGTGGCACGCACTCTTTTGTGGGCAGGGAGTCGACGGCTTTCCTGGAGTTCATCGCCAGCCATCTTGTGGAACCCTCCCACGAATTGACCATCTGCAGAATGGAACTCGCGGCCCTGCGATCGAGCGAAGGATCGCTACGCTTCAAGCGACCCAATTTATCCCGGATCGATCGGCGGGATTGTTTTGTACGTCGTGGACATTACGCCGAAGTGGTCCATTTCTATGGCGAACCAGAACGAGTCTTGAACGCCTTGACAAAGCGGGAAGAATGTCCCGCGATCTCGTCAGAAATTACCACGCTCATTTTTGGACCGGGATTCGATCGCCTGTACACACGGGCAACCTCGAACGAGCTGGCGCTGTATGACAGACTGGCATCGCCCGCCGCCGCCATAGCGCTATCCGGCGAGGGCTTTGCACGCGAAACCGTACAAAAGCTCCTCAATGGCGGGGTAATCGAATACGTAGGATAGGCGTTGCCAGCGGCATTGATTCCAACTCTCCGCCGCAGTATCATGGCTGCTTCCAATGAACCTATCCTTAGGTGGGGTATTGCTTCTTGCGTCCTGCACGGCGCTGCTGGCGCAGCACGAATACGGCGCCACCGATATCGAAAATGGCGGCCGTACGTACACCAACAACTGCGTCTACTGCCATGGGCCCGAGGGTGATCAGATTCCGGGCATCAACCTGCTGCAAGGTAAGTTCCGGCGCACCCTGTCAGACGATGACATCGCGCGCATTATTCGAGAAGGAATCCCCGGCACCGGCATGCCGGCGCAGAACATGAATGAGGGCAATGCCCGCACCATCGTGGCCTATTTACGCTCGGCTGCGGCTATACCGGCCACGACGGTTGCCGGAGGGGACGCCGTTCGCGGGAAAGCCATCTTCGAAGGCAGGGGTGGCTGCACCGCTTGCCACCGCGCGAATGGCGCTGGATCACTCGCTGGGCCGGACCTGACCGATATTGGTGCGCTTCGCCGGGCAGTCGAATTGGAAAAATCGCTGGTCGATCCGGGCGTGGCCGTGCTGCCCCAGAATCGGTCCGTGAAGGTGGTAACCAAAGACGGGACCACCGTAAACGGCCGTCTGATGAATCAGGATACGTTTACTTTGCAAATGATCGATTCACAGGGCCGCCTGCGATCGTTCCCCCTAGCTGACCTGCGGCAACACCCTGTTCTCACGACGTCCTCGATGCCCTCATACAAAGATCGCCTGAGTTCGCAGGAGCGTGCCGACGTGATCACTTATCTCGTTTCGTTAAAAGGAGCCAGAAAACCATGAGGACGCAAGCGCTGGCCCTGTTCTCGATAGCAGCGGCTCTTTCCGCGCAGAGCCCGGTCACCTTCGACCGCATTCTGAACGCCGACAAGGAACCCCAGAACTGGCTGAGCTATTCCGGAACCACGAGGAGCCAGCGCTATAGTCTGCTGACGCAGATTACTCCGGACAATGTGAAGAACCTGGAACTGCAGTGGGTCTTCCAGTCCCGCTCGCTCGAGAAGTACGAATCGACGCCATTGGTTGTCGACGGCGTGATGTACACGGTACAGAATCCGGACGACGTGGTGGCATTGGATGCGGCCACCGGACGAGTGTTCTGGACCTACTCGTATCCGATCTCGCCCGACGCGCGACCGTGCTGCGGGCGGTTGAGCCGCGGCGTGGCGATCCTCGGCGAGACGCTGTACATTGGCACCATTGACGCCCACGTATTGGCTCTCGACGCCAAGACCGGCAAGGCGATTTGGGACATCGAAGTGGGCAAAGCTGCCTCCGGTTACGCGATCACGCATGCCCCGCAGATCGTCAAGGACAAAGTAATCGTCGGCATGGCGGGTGGCGAGTACGGCATCCGCGGCTACATCCTGGCCTTGGACGCCAAGACCGGCAAAGAGGCCTGGCGCTTCTACACCATCCCCGGACCGGGCGAGCCAGGCCATGAGAGTTGGGCGGGCGACTCCTGGAAAACCGGCGGCGCTTCGGTGTGGGTGACCGGCTCCTACGATCCCGACACCAACCTGACGTTCTGGGGAATCGGTAATCCTGGTCCCGACTGGAACGGAGACAAACGCGCCGGCGACAACTTGTACAGCGATTCTGTGGTTGCGCTCGATGCCGACACGGGCAAGCTCAAGTGGTATTACCAGTTTTCGCCGCACGACGAGTTCGACTACGATTCGGTCCAGGTCCCGGTGCTGGTGGATACGGTGTGGCAGGGCCGCCCGCGCAAGCTGATGATGTGGGCCAATCGTAACGGTCTTTTTTACGTGCTCGACCGCGTCAACGGCCAGTTCCTGATGGGGAAGCCTTTCGTGAAGGTGAACTGGATGAACGGGTTCGATGAACGCGGGCGGCCGATGAAGCTGGCGAGCGCTGCATCGAGCAAAGAGGGCACGCTGATCCTGCCCGGCAACCAAGGCGGGACCAACTATTACAATCCTTCCTATAGCCCGCGTACGGGGCTGTTCTACATTCCTGCGTGGGACAACTATTCTTCGCTGTATGTCAAACAGGATCAGGAGTTCGTGGAAGGCCGGACGTTCGGCGGAGGAGGTCCCCGGCCGACGACTTCCGCTCCGGTAGCGCCCGGCGGCTCCAATTTCCGCGCGGAGGACGACATCTACGGTGCGGTGCGCGCCATCGATCCCAAGACCGGCGAAAAGAAGTGGGAATTCAAGATGGCCGATGTCACCGACGCCGGCATCCTGACGACGGCTTCCGACGTATTGTTCTCGGGCGGCCGCGAAGGCTATTTCTTTGCGCTAGACGCGCGCGATGGGAAGCTGTTGTGGAAGGCCTCGGTAGGAGGCGCGGTCCGCTCCGGGCCAATGACTTATACAGTCAACGGCCGCCAGTATGTCGCGGTGGACGCCGGGAATTCACTGTTTGTATGGGCGCTTAAGCAATAGACTGCAAATGGGCGCCTGACCTACTTCGCAACAGCCTTTGCTTCGTTTGAGTTTTCCTGCCGGCCCGGAACCGCCGCAACGGGAAGACCCTTGGCTTTCATCAAGGATTCGAGCAGCGCTACCGTCTTTGGGAACGCATCCGCACCGCCGCGAACACCGCCGGCCCCGCGTGCGACGTCCAGGGGAGTGCGGCCATTTGCGTCTTTGGCGGTCAAGTCTGCGCCGTGGGCGACCAGGAACTCGATGTACTTATCGAAGCCGTGTTCGGCCGCGCCATGCAGAGCGGTCTGGTTCGGAACGGCATTCGCGCTCGGCATCTGACTGCCTCGACGGAAAGCCTGAGCGATGGTCGCGGAGGCGCTGTAACCCGCGGTACCAGGCGCAGCCGGAGCCGCAGCAGCCGGAGGAGCGCCACCTCTTCCACCGCGGCCGCCCGCGGCCCGATCCACCAGCGAACGGGCGTTAACATCAGCGCCGGCCTTGATCAGAAGATCCATGCTGGCTAGTACGCCTTCGTCGGTCCGGTTGCGTCCGCGCGTGGCGCGTGTGCCGAAGTCGACTCCGGCAGCGGCCATCAACGGCGTGATGCCTTCCTTGCTTGGCAGATCGACCAGGGCCTTGTATTCCAGCAGCAGCGCGATGAACTTGTCATCGCCGCCACGGGCCGCACGCAATAGAGGCGTGGCGCCCTGCGCGAGCATGCCGTCGCCGCCGCGATCCTGCGGAACGTCGCGATACGGGGGGCGCCGCTTCAACTGAATGTTCGGATTCGCGCCACGTTCGAGCATCATGCGCCCGACATCGACAGCGGTGAGCTTATCCGGGCTCGGGAGCACGGCCACTGCCCCATTCCCCTTCATGGGCAATGTGCTGACGTCGGCCGCCATGTAGACTGGTGAGCGGCCGAAGAGATCCCATTTATCGAGATCGGCTCCGCCTTTCACGAGGACGGCGGCCGTGTCGAAATGCAGGTTCTCCAGTGCAAGCAACAGCGGCGTCTCACGGTCTGGATCTTCGGAATCGGGATCGGCATGCGCGTCCAGCAGATTCTGAACGCAGGCCACGCAACCTTCGCGCGCAGCATAGTCAAGCGGGGTAAAGCCGCCCTTGTTCATGTC
>Ga0105239_10006779_pt1 | contig 13224 bp, 9 predicted proteins | sample KBSC44metaG_FD_92761 | JGI IMG/M metagenome (GOLD analysis project Ga0105239, IMG submission 92761) | Corn rhizosphere microbial communities from Kellogg Biological Station, Michigan, USA - KBS C4-4 metaG | ecosystem: Host-associated > Plants > Roots > Rhizosphere > Soil | place: Michigan, USA... | reverse complement strand
AGCAACAGCAGCCATCCCCCTAAACCAAGGGAAAATAAATATACTGTCTGCATACGGGGGTTAAAACTGGGCCTGTACTGGCTGATCCTGTAGAAATAGTTGTAGACATTGAAATACATGTAATCTACGTGTTTCATTAGAGTAGTTTTCAAATTAGGGTATCGGGTAATACGGATTTATTAGCCTCCGGTTCATTGACCAAAGACACAGCAATATAAACGTTTTTTCGGAGAAGATAGTACAGGTAAAAACCCTTAAAAAACACAACTAATTGGATTCCATTATTTAAAGTAAATAATAATTTATAATGAATTAAAATAGCGATAAAGGACTAAAAAAACATTATCGTACGAATTTCTCACCGGCGTAAGAAATGCTGCAGGCCCCCTGATAATACGATACCATACGAGTAACCACTGGGGCCATTCCATCAGGCTGTCAATATATCAAATTAACTTATGAATGCTGACTTTTAAGTTCACACCATTTATCATACCTTTGTGTTTCTAAAATTGTATAATTTCTAATTGTTAGATCATCTAAGAACTGTATTGTGTTGTATCCGCTTTCAACGTGTTTAACAATACTAGATGTTACTAATACATGCTTTTCATGACATTCCTTTAGTTGGTGAATAACAGCATCATCAGAATGCCAGAAAACAAATGTCTCGTCCAATTGTCCCACTGATTTATAAAAGTTTCTGGTCCAGATAAAAGCCCATCCACAAAATATTGAACCGGTTTCATATCCAGAAAAGCACCCGGAATTTGCGTCTATATTAAAGAACCTTCCATGATAAGGACAGAGTGGAGATGCAGAAATAACCTGGTGCTTCTGCATATTTGCTACCAGTTTAACTTCCCAGCCAGGCGAAAAAATTAAATCATTATTTCCAAAAAAAATATACTTTCCAGTACCTTTACGTGCGCCAATATTAAGAGATTTGTTGTATCCAAAAGAAACGTTTGGATAAACTACAGTGGCGTTTTCATATCTGATCTCCTTATTATACTCTATAACAATCACATTCGATATAAAACCGGAAGAATCGATAGCTTGTTGTGTTAAATCTTTCAATTTTCTGTTGACCGCGAATGAAACTAAAACAACATCTAATGTAAATTCAAATTCTTTTTGCAGCCTTGTTCTGTTTTGGAAACGCATATTTTCATCTAATATAGTTTCGAATAGCCGATATAATAAAGACCGATTAAGGAAACCAGCTTTAGTATTGTTGAAAAGGAGTTTATTGAACCATACCTCACCGCTTTTCAACTCCAATTCGGATGAAGCTTTCCCTTGTAACAACTTAAGATGAAAGATTGCCTGCTTTCGGCTGCAATTTACCTGGAGGTACTTTAACTGGTGAATTTTAACTAAATTTTCTTCAATCAATCGTTCAGCTACCTCATTTTTAAAGGTTGGTTTTGCAGTAAGAATTGAAGAGAGTACGTTTTTAACAATCTTCATGGGAAAACATTGAATTGCTTGTACTATGAACTCGTACGAATAAGCATGGTTATATTTTATATTAAAATGCAATTGATACTTTGATAATAATGATTTTTTAAACATCAGTGAACTTATAGGTATAATATTGCTTTTAAACAATAAAACCCTAATTTCTCGGTAAGTAAGCCCGTGTAAAATATTTATTGTATTACCCTCTTCATCCAATTCCTCAATTCCAACTCCTATTGCGCCAACGTTACATTTTCGTAAATAATTATATTGAAATCCCACCCTGTTCGGTTTGAATTCGCCAAATGTATCAATAAAGCAAATATATTTACCATGAGCATTCTTTAAGGTCCTGTTTAAAGAGGTAGGAGTATTCCCCTTTGTAATTACCAACCTCACTCTAGCATTATTAATGGAAGCACTGTTCTTATTATACCATTTCAGGTCTTTTTCCTGTAATACTAACAAAAGCTCTAAATCAGTAAACGATTGATATAAAATACTTTTAATCGTTTTTTCAATTAATATTTTATCTTTTTTAGGTGGAATAAAAATGATTGAGATTTTTGGTTGTCTCATGATAAGGAACTTTAGAGTGATCCATCAATCAATCTTATTTGCATTAAGGATAAAAGTAATACCATTCAAGTTTCAAATGATAATCCTATACAAAGTAGCCTGTTACCTGGCTAAAAAAAAGAACAGCTGGTATAATGAAAATTAAGCTATACTCAGTTAAAATTATTTAAACAACTCTATGATTTTTGATAATCGATCGCTGGTATTATTAAACCGTTGCATAATTATCCCATTGTTTGCATAGCTTAGCGGAGTGGCGTCTGAATAGCCGAAATCCCGCTGAAGAGAAATAAAGGGAAAGATAACTATCTTGTTACTGGTTATCACAGAAAAAACACCGTCTGCCGTCACCGTATCATCAAAATGTTCATCCAATATTTTTTGAAAAATACCTTTATATAAAACAATGAATTGGGTGCAATAGAATGCATTGATCCATAATCCATTTTTCGTTACTGGTACAGCGAGGTTAAACCCGCCGATACCCCCGCAGAGGATTTCAGCACCTAATTGATAAAACTCTGTTATGTTTTTGAAAAAGGCATCTTTTGAGTAGTGTTCTGTAAATTCATGGTCATCTTCACAAATGACGATCACATCGTCTTCATTGATCATAGCCATCTCAATTATTTTACGGATACTATGCCATAAACCAACACGTCCGATATCATGTTTGCACGCCTCTACTATCGTGATATCAAATTCGCTCCTTCCGGTAAATTGTTTTTCAATATGCTCCCTTCGTTCCGTCCTTTCCGGAAGATTAATTATGTAGGTAGGGATTGTAATGTTTTCGTACGTTGCGGAATAGATTTCCGTATCTATTTTGGGAAGCCTTGTTTTATAGAATTCGCCTACACGAATAATGTTTTGAACATTTCCCGATGCTCTGCTAAACAGGCTGTCTATTCGCCCATTCACATTGTTTATGTATGTTACATCCGAATAGCCGAATGCCTTCTGGATAGATATAAATGGATAAATGAAGAATGCCTTTTTGGTGAGCGTTGATATTTTCAGGTCCGCGGCATCATTTATCGTGAAATTAGCTTCTAATATTGGTTTATAAAACCTTTTGAAAAGAACTGTAAACTGAAAGCCTGAAAAGCTTTCCATCCAAAACATTTCTTTTGAGATCTGGAAAGCATTGCCGAACCAGCTTACGCCTCCAGATAATACGTCCGCCTCATTTTTATCAGCGTCAGCAATGCAGTTGAATAATGTCTTTTTACTATAACTATCCGTAAACTGGTGATCATCTTCGCATATAAGAACAAACTCATCTTCCTCACTTGTCAGGTCTTGCAAAATATGCCGAATAGTATTCCATAGTCCGATGGCGCCAATTGGGTGTTGATGTGCTGGCACTATGTTGACGAAAAACTCTTCTTTTCCGTTGAACTGCTCAAGTATACTTATCTTCCGGTCGGTGCGGTGTTTGAGATTTATTACATATGTTTTTATTGGGCAGGCATATTGCATAATTTATTTTTTGTTTAAGTATCCGGAAATGTACTTCTCAAATCCCTGCATGTGATTTTCATCAAACCCGGTGGATTGAAGAATTTCATTACCTGCAGAATCTGTAATGACAATAGTAGGGATTGCAGAAAAATTAAATATCCCTTCTACAGAATCTTTCTGTATAGTGTTTACAATAAATTGATCCCAGGTCATTTTTTGCTGCACTAAAGCTTTCTTCCACATTTCATTATCCTTATCCATAGAAATACTGACCATATTTAATCCTTTATCGGCCAGTTTTGCGTGAATATCTTTTAAATAAGGGATTTCCATAAGACATGGTCCACACCAGCTTGCCCAAAAGACCAACATATTTAATTTGGCATTTGTGTCAATAATACTTTTGCTTTCATGTTTCGAAGTTGATAAAACAAGATTAATAAGGGGCATCCCTGGCTCAGACCTTAACGATACATACGTTTTTAGTTTGTGGGCTATCTGTGAATGTTGAACTTTTTCAGAAAAGAGAGAGAGATAAGTACTCAATTCCTGCTTGGAATATTGTTCCTTATTATTAAATATTCCTCTCATCAATAAATATGACGATGGATTTTCATTTATAAGTTTGCAATATTTTTTAATTGTAGCACTTCTGGCCGAGCTGTCTCCTTTACCTATGTATCCAAAATCAATTAACTGTATTTTGAAAAGAAGGTCCGTTTCTTTCCCGGCTTGTATTGAAATGCCCCGATCGGCATGAAAATCCCCATCGATTGAGATAGGTTTTTGCTCCAATACAAATGTGCTGCCACTGAATTGCTTTTTTTTTGTTGATAAAAAGGGGTTGAAGTAGGTCAAAGTTTCAATATTCCCTTTCTGATTTATAAAACTTATAATTGCAGGAAAAGGTTCAAATGAAGAATCTGTTCTATACCTGAAGGTAAAAGCTCCATCCACATAGTCGGCAGAATCAAGGAATGCTTCCCAATTATATGCATCTGAAATATATAGCCTTTTGGCGGGTATTCCTTTTGCCTGGACCTTAATAATTATGGGTTCATTAGATATATTTTTACATCCATTGCCAATACCCAGACAAACACTTAATGCCACGATTAGATATACTTTCATTGCTTCAAGTTCAATATACTAATAAGATAAGGCATTTAGTATTATTTTAATAGTGGAGCATAATGATACCCCACTATTAAATAATAGACGTTATTTTGCCTGATTTCAATTAAAGCCGATTGCATTTGGACGGTGACGATGATTCGGAATAATGCGGATGGAGCGGGGTATTGCAATAACAAATGGGTATTGGAAGGCTACCGCCGGAAGAAACCAATTCCCAGTCACAATGCCCGTTGCTAGTACTGCCATTCGCATCTGTCCAGGTACACGCTGTTGATGATGAGAAACATAAAAGACTTGGATCACTTCCATTTCCACTTCCATCGCCGCCTAATACGTTTATTAATTGTTCCCTTGTGAGCATTTCAGTGGCTCCAAGCTGGAGCGCTTTCAGTTTTAATTTTTTCATTTTTTAATGTTTAATGGTTTTGAGAAACAGACTTTGTTTGGGTCTTATAATAACATTCTTTCTATCCATGTCTAATTTTAGACGGAAAGAAAATATTTCAGATCATGGATGTTATATAGTTCCGGCAATTGATATCCATTTACAAAAAAAGTCGGGGTAAAACTGATTCCCGTCTTACTACACCATTTTTCCATCGCATCTATTTTCTCGCCTTGCTTTGCTAATTCCTCGGTTATCGGGTATTTTGCTGCAAATTGAAGGTAGTCTTTGCTCTCCGACAAGTACCAATCATCTAATGCCTGCTTTATTAATTTTTCGTTGCTTGTTTCGGCTATCGCCAAAAGATGTTTTACAGGATTGGTCTTTAGATCTCCATCCTTATTAGTAGCAGTATATAAGATTTGTACCTGTATAGCGGAATTGTTATAAAGTAGCTCTTCCAATGGCCGATGCGCCCTTGCACAAGGTCCGCAATATGGATTGCATACCTTAATTATCTTATGCGGAGCATTAGAAGCGCCGAGAGTAATGCCCAACCCTTTCGTACTTTCGGTTACAGCTTTTTGTTTTGATAACAGGGCTTCAAATATTTGCGGATTGTGTTTTAAGCGCTGCAATTGCTTCCTGTTTCGACTATTTTCTTTTGCTTCATGCAAAGCCGGCATGAGCAGGGCAATAGTAATAGCCGGTACGACAAACGAAGCTATTGTTTGTAGGAGCAACTCAGGTGTTAGCTCGGTTACAGGCAACAATGTATGCCAATGATCCATAAGTGCGGCTGCAAATTGCAATAGCAATATACCCTGTATGCCCAGGCATAGCACACACCATTGCTTGACCACACGCCATTGGTAATATATGGAAAAGAACACGTAAGGGATAGATAGCGCATTTATCCAGGTTAGTACAAATAAGGCGTGCCCATTGGTTATACCGGAAATTAAAAATAATAGCAACTCTCCCATAAAATAAGTAGAGCCAATTACGCTCCAGCTAATACCCATTATTCTGGCGCCCCTGGATTGCAATATTGCATCACAGTTTGCTTTTTTTCCCACACTGCAAATCTGGTGCAACATAGGGTTATATCGGTCAAGTTCATGCCAAAGCAGCAAAACGCCTATTATGCTTCCTGAAAGTGTAAGTATTGAAAAAATGAATGGGAACAAGGCGCTCGTGCCGTGATGTATAAATGCCAGCACGCCCGCAAACATCATAATAACGGGAATACCTACTATACTAAGGTGATTAGCACCGCGCCTTCTTTTTTCTTCAATGATTTTTTTATCGTACTCTTCTTCACCGGCATTGTCCCGCACCTCAGTCAACAACACCAACCTTGACCATCGTTTCAAAAATTCTTCTTTGGAAGTAAAACTCCATTTGTGCTTTTCCGGATCGAAGAAGTGGATGGTGTTTTCATTGATCTCTTTTACAACTGTAAAGAAATCAATTTTATTTATAATACCTTTTATCTGTGTAATAAATGGTGGCGGGATGTTAACAAATTTATCTTGTTCAAAACTTGCCGTTAAATTTTCAACTCCATAGCCATTAAGCACATCGCTAATACTGGCAAGGCTAAGAAAATCAGGGTGTTCTTCTATCTCTTTTTTAAGCGTGCTCCAGGATATCTTAACATTTAGCAAATCCAATAACAGCTTCGTAGCCTCAGGTCCATTATCTTTTTGGTTATAATATTTTTCTAAGGCGGGCAGCATAAGGTTTATAAATTTAACTCTAGCAATTTAAAATAAAAAAATTGTAAAAGCTCATCACATGCAGCGCTAATTTATTGCTAAAATAAAATACTTGAATTAGAAATAAAATTAGGACAACCTAAAACCCTTTACAGTCAAGCGAAAAATCGATAATGGGTTTTCGCAAACGGGGAATAATTTCAAATAATAATAATATGATACCTCCTGACATTCTTACAGTCTATACGATGCAGTTATATTAATATAATCATATAAATGATACTGAATGAGAATATACCTTATTTTAGAAGTACGGTAAATCAAATAGGAAAGAAAACATGTCATTCCATTTTTATAAACAGCTAAACGCGATGGATTGCGGTGTTACTTGTTTGAGGATGGTTGCGCGGCACTATGGAAAGCACTATAATGCTGATACAATAAGGCAGATGTCGGGTTTTAGTAAGCAAGGATCATCACTACTTGCAATAGGTGAAACAGCAGAGAAAATCCAGCTTCGAACAAAAGGGGCCCAAATTAGCTATGAGAAACTGCAAACAGTAGTATTGCCGGCGATATTGCACTGGAATCAGAATCATTTTGTAGTATTGGTCGATATTAATAAAAAGTCGGCAAAGATAGCGGATCCTGCTCAAGGCATCAGTACCTACGGGAAAGAAGATTTTTTAAGGCATTGGTTATCCAATGACATAGATCACATTGGGCGCGTAGGTACCGTATTATTGATAGAACCTTCTCCTGCTTTTTATGAAAGTGAGGGGGAAAAGTCGGGCAATTTAAATTGGCGTGTTGTTACAAAATACCTGCATCAAAGTAGGTTACAGCTCACACAGGTATTTATTGCTCTGATGCTTGATTCCATGTTGCAATTGATACTTCCCTTCCTTACCCAGAGCATGGTAGATACGGGCATCAACACGCGCAATTTACAATATATCACCCTTGTATTGATCGCGCAGCTTACGCTCACATTCAGTAGTACCATAATAGGGTTTATCCGTAGCCGCTTGCAGCTGCGGATATCCAACAGTATTAACATATCGATTTTATCTGACTTCTGGATAAAACTTACGCGCCTGCCGTTGGCATATTTCGACACCCATCATACAGGCGATACATTACAACGTATTGGTGACAACAGACAAATACAGGCTTTCCTCACGGGGCAGGCATTAATGACTATATTTTCCATTCTTAATTTTTTTACTTATTCTATAATACTTATACTATACAGTGTCCCATTATTCCTCGTATTTAGTATAGGCAACTTACTATATTTTGGTTGGGTACGCCTATTTCTGCGTGTTCGTCGAAAAATCAACTATGAGTCATTTTATATCTCATCTAAAGAGAACAACGCAACGCTGCAGCTTGTACAAGGCATGCAGGAGATCAGGCTTAACAATGCGGAACAGCTAAAGAGATGGGAATGGGAAAATATACAGGCAAAAGTATTCAAACTTAATTTCAAAAATCTGATATATGGCCAGTGGCAAACAACAGGCGGCCTGATCATTAACCAGGGAAAAGATATTGTAATCAGCTTCATGGTAGCACAATTGGTAGTTCAGGGACAATTAACTTTCGGTGCCATGTTGGCCATTCAGTATATCATCGGTCAGTTGACGGCGCCTGTGCAACAATTCATCAACCTCACCCAAAGTATACAGGATGCAAAAATAAGCATGGAACGCCTGAATGAAATCCATGAAATGGAAGATGAAGAGCCGGTGGATAAGGCAATGATCAATTACTTACCAGACAATAAGACCATTAGTATTAATCATTTGTATTTTGCATACCCTGGTGCAGGCAACGATCCTGTGCTGGCAGATATTACATTCACGATCCCTGAAGGAAAAGTTACTGCTATTGTGGGTGTAAGCGGAAGCGGTAAGACCACACTGTTAAAATTACTACTTAAAGTGTATGGGCATTACCAGGGAGAAGTAAGAGCTGGTGAAAATAACTTTAAATACATCAGTCCTTCTTTTTGGCGCAGGCAATGCGGCGCAGTACTACAGGATGGCTATATTTTCAACGATACAATTGCCCGAAATATTGCCGTGGGAGATGAGTATGTTGATCAGGAGAAACTTATTCATAGCTGTAAAGTGGCCAACATCCTCTCTTTTGTGGAAACACTGCCAAATGGTTTTAATACGCAATTGGGGGCAGAAGGGGTAGGCGTAAGCCAGGGGCAACGTCAGCGCCTGCTCATCGCACGTGCTATTTATAAAGATCCTCAATACCTGTTCTTTGACGAAGCTACTAACTCTCTTGATGCGAATAATGAAAAAACCATAGTCGAGAACTTACAGCAGTTTTTTAAAGGCAGAACGGTGGTAGTTGTAGCGCATCGCCTTAGCACCGTTAGAGACGCCGACAATATTGTAGTTTTGCATAAAGGAAAAATAGCCGAAGAAGGTTCTCACGCTCATTTAACCACTATCAAAGGACGGTATTATGAACTGGTAAAAAACCAATTGGAACTTGGGATATAATTAAACAAGGAATAATCAATATTTTTTATGCCAGGGAAAATCACAGATACGGGCAACGAAGAAGCGTTTCTGACTGATAAAAGGCTACACGGCAGTATCAGCCAGCGTTCGGAAGGTGCGCAGGAAATCATTTCCCGGAAGCCTGATTTTATAGAAAAATGGGCGTTGTTCCTTTTTATGGGCTTCCTGTTTCTGCTATTGGCTGCTACCTGGTTTATCAGGTATCCCGACATAATAGAAGCACGAGCGACCCTTACAGCTGCCAACGCGCCTAAAGAAATCGTTATTCGTCAGGAAGGCCGGTTGATAAAGTTGTTTGTTCATAATAACGAGAAAGTAAGAAAGAATGACATCATCGGCTGGATAGAGAGTACCGCTGATCATGAAGAGGTCCTGGAACTATCCAGGCAACTTGATAGCAGCATTACCGGGTTAAGTTCCGGGCAAATTAAAAAAGCAGCGACCCTATTCAAAAAACATTGGAATAACCTGGGCGAAGTTCAACAGGGCTACCGTGAGTTTATTAAGGCCTTGCAGTTGTTCAATGATTATATGATCAACGGCTTTTATTTGAGAAAAAAGCACATGTTGGAAGGCGATATCCATTCTATTGAAAATACCAGGCGAACGATCCAGGATCAAAAGGCATTGTTTGAGCAGGATCTGACACTTGCCAAGGAATCCTATAATATGAATAAAACTCTTTTCGATAAAAAGGCACTGACCCAAGAAGAGTTCAGAGCAGAAGAAAGTAAATTGGTAAATAAACAAATGGCTATTCCCCAATTTGAAGCATCCTTGCTATCGAATGAATCACAATTGAGGGATAAACTGAATGAATTAGATCAGTTGAATCATGACATAGCACAACAGGAAGCCATTTTTCAACAGGCATTACAGTCCTTAAAAAGCTTGGTAGACGATTGGAAGAAAAAATACATTATACAATCGCCACTTGACGGAAAGATAACTTTCATTATCCCTTTGCAGGAAAATCAGTTTTTGCAACAGGGCAGGGTGGTTGGATATACAAACCCGAATGACAGCCATTTTTATGCGGAGACCAGCCTTCCTCAAAATAATTTCGGCAAAATAGATACAGGTCTAAAGGTGCAGCTACGTTTTGACGCTTACCCCTACCAGGAGGTTGGTTTTGTGAATGGTACTTTAAATTATGTATCTAACGTGGCCTCCGACAGCGGATTTTTAGCCACTGTAAAGTTAGATGAGGGACTGGTGACAAACAACAATAAAAAAATATCTTACAAGAGTGGGTTAACAGCGCAGGCAATTATTATTACAAGAGATATGCGACTGCTGGAACGATTGTATTACAATATGGTTCGATCCGCCTCAATGGGGCATAGGTGAATAAAGCCTGCTAACCGGCTCAGGTTTATTGGGCGCAGCATACCTCTCATTTTAATTTGCTAAACATCTCCTTTGATCAGGACCCGAAGCCAAATCAAGTACATTTTTATGATAAAAAAAGCGATAATTCAGGGGCTTTTCTGCTGCTTCATCGTGACGACCTCCCTATTCTCCCAGGAAAAAATGCAACTATCTTTGCCTCAAGCCCTTGATATTGCCAAAGAAAAAAGTTTAATTTATCGACGTATAAAAGCTGATTTCAAAAGCGCACGATATAGCTACGAGTCTTTTATGGGAACTTTGAAGCCCCAGATATCCATCAATGGCGTATTACCTTCTTACGACAGCCGACTTGATAATGTTATACAACCGGATGGATCCTATAAGGTGCAGTCTTTTCGACGGTCGAATATTTTCACCAGCCTGAGTGTGGAGCAAAACATTTTGTGGACAGGGGGAACCCTGTTTGTTAGTTCCGGTCTTAATCAGTTTGTAAATGATCAACCTTATTTCCAGCGCCAATATCAGGCATCTCCTTTTGTTATTGGCATCCGTCAGCCGTTGAGCCTCTTCAACACTTTTAGATGGAATTACCAGGAAATAAAACTGAAAATCGCATACGCCATAAAAAAGCAAATTGAAGATATTGAATCGCTGAACCTGCAGATCACCAGCGCCTATTTTGACTTGTATGTGGCTACTATGGAATTGAAGAATGCTATCCAGAATGAGATTATAAACGATACATTACTTAGGATATCTACCGATGGATATAACTTCGGGAAAATTGCTGAAGACGAATTATTACAGGTTAAATTGCAGTTGATGAATGCACAAATTGATGCAGCACAAAGCCAGCTTCTTGTTAAAACAGCTACCAAGCGTTTGATAAACTTATTAGGAATTGATGGCGATCCCTCTGTCGAGCTGCTGCCAGTGATTCATATGCCTGTATTGGACGTTGATCTAAAAACAGCTGTTAGGGAGGCAAATGAGAATAGAAGCGATCTGGTTGAATTCCGACAGCGGGAAAATGATGCAAAAATGCAGGTGAAGCAAAGCCAAAGCAGAAAATATGCCAGTGGAGAAATATTTGTAAGTTATGGTTTGAACCAAACAGGCACTACGCTGTCTGGTTCTTATAAGAACCCTCTAAATTCCCAACAAATTAATATTGGCTATTCTATGCCTCTGGTTGGGTGGGGGAAACATAAAAATGATCTCGCTGCATACAGGCAAAATCTGGAGGCAGTGCAGGCGCAGCTGAGCTTCGACAAAAGTGCCTTTGATTTGGAAGTAGAAAACGCTGTGGATCAGTTCAAACAGTTGCAGACTGCGATGCCGATTGCTGCCCAAAGCGATACCATTGCACGCAGACGCTTTGAGATTGCAAAAGACCGTTATCTTGCCGGAAAGATAAATATCACCAGTCTCGGTTTGGCACAGGATGCCAAAGACAAGGCGCTAATTAAATCCATCCGGGCACTGCAACAGTATTGGGTGGCATACTATCAGCTGCGCAAGGCTACACTTTTTGATTTTGCAACGAATACGAAAATTTTAGCCGAGGAGGCGGGAGAAACAGCAGCCATGAAATAGGATTAGCTAATATCCTATAAGATTTCGCCATAAACGATGCAATATTAACCTAATACCTTTCACAACACTTGAACAAATAATATGGATGCTTTACTCACAAAATCAATTCAAAGGCTTCAAATCTATACTCGATCCATGAATCCTGTATTGTTCAGTTTGTCCAATGATTTTTTGCCTTCCAATATCGAGCGGATAAGATGTACAAATTTTAATTCGTGGATGGATGCGAGTAACTATTTATACTTTATTATTAGTAATGGTGCGGATTGGATCATTAACCTGGATGAGGATGCTTTTATTACAAAATGGGAATCGGTACTTGAGTTAATTGAATTTATGGCAATTAATGAATATGAGTATTGTGGCATGCCCGATAGCGGCGTATCTTGTCACCGTAGAAATTCCTGGATGGTTTGCAATCCCTTCTTTAATATTTTTAATACAAATGTTCTCAGGAAAAAAATGGAAAATTTGGAACGTAGCGAGATTGATAATTTTCAAATGAAAGATGAAATGGAAAAATATAAACCACCATTCATCAGGAGAAATTATAAAGAAGAATTTTCGGAACCCTATAATGGTTTTTTTTATTGGCTTATGAGTGCCGGCAAAGGTCTATTCTTAGACGGAATTGATCATTATGATGGTATAAGCACTAAGCTATTATGGAATAATAAACCCTTTTTATATCATGCATGGTATACCCGTGAATTTCATTTCAACCCCAAAAAAAGAAAAAGAACGCTGAGATTATATTATGAAGCACTCCAGGAAAAGGGAATATGAGACACTTCTCAAGCCAGGGTCGTTTTCCCTGGCTTCGCCCTAAAGTCAACAGACCTGCCTAAACAGACAAACTCTCCTCATACACCCGCCCAAACCTATCCGTCACCCTCACCACGACCCGCTTAACCCCCTCCGAAAGCCTCGCAAAGAACATATGATCATTCAATGTCGGCTCGACAAACTTATGCTTCTT
>Ga0105239_10006777_pt1 | contig 13227 bp, 33 predicted proteins | sample KBSC44metaG_FD_92761 | JGI IMG/M metagenome (GOLD analysis project Ga0105239, IMG submission 92761) | Corn rhizosphere microbial communities from Kellogg Biological Station, Michigan, USA - KBS C4-4 metaG | ecosystem: Host-associated > Plants > Roots > Rhizosphere > Soil | place: Michigan, USA... | reverse complement strand
CGGCAGGAATCTCGGTCTGCTCGCCGCTTTGCGGCGCGGGGATGAGCGGCGCCATCCACCCGAAGTTCGGACACTGCGGACTATGCGCCACGAGCGACCCCCCACACGACGAAGCCGACCGTGAGCAACGCGACCGCGAGCACGGCGAGCGTCACGAGGCCTGCTGGTCGCGCGACGAACACGAGAGCGCTCTGCGCGAGCGTGCCGACGCTCGAGCCGCCGGGCTGATAGTTCGCGAGCTCGTCGCGGATGAACGACGGCGGGCCGCCGCCCGCCTCGAGCCACACCATCGCGCCTGGCGCGCTCGGGATGTACGAGAGGTACGCGTGATAGCCGCTCTGCGTCTGCTGCAGGCTGTTGGCGACCCATCCCGCGATCGCGGGCACGAGACGCGCTCCGAAGAACGCCTGCCACCGGGCCCACCACGCGCGCACCGTCGGCGCATCGATCGGGCCGGGGAGCGAGTGCCCGTACATCTGCGGCACGCCGAACACGGATTCACCTGCGGTCGATGCGAACGCAGCGAGAGGACCCCACGCCGGATACGACGTGAAGCCGAGCCGATAGTTCACGGCCGCATCGTGCATCGCTTGCCCCAGCGCTCGAGCTTCGGCGTCCTGCCCCTGCCATCCGTCCTCTGCGTCGACGATGCCGCCGTCCGCGCCGAGCGTGTCGATGCGCGAGAGCATCAGAGCGAGCGATGCGCGCCATAGCGCCGGCGTGAAGACGTCCGGCGTGCCGTAGAGCCAGACACCGAGGCCGGCTGCTCGAGCGGTCTGGACGAGCTGCAGCGCGTCGGAGCGCCACGCGTTCACGAGCACGAAGTTCCACCGGCCCGGGACGTACTCGTCGCGCAGAAACGCGCCCACCCCTGCGGGAGGGTCGCCGGCGAGAATCTGTGCGGTGAGGTTCATCGTCAGTGCTTGCCGTGCGGCTTCTTCTTCGTGGGCTCGATGCTCTCGCCCTCGACGTGCTCGACGTGCTCGCCCGGCTGCGCCTCGAGGACTGCGCGATCAAGGATGGGCTCGAGCTTCTTCATGGCTGCGTCGAGCTGCGAGAACGCGTCTGCGTACGCCTGTGCGAGCTTCTCGTTCGCTGCTGCAGTGCGCTCGAGCGCGTCGGCCTGTCGAGTCTGCGCGGCCGCCATGGCTTCGAAAGCCGTAGCGAGCCGCACGATCGGGAGGTTGTTGTTCGCCATCGGATGACCCCTTCTAAATGCGGTGAAAAGCATACACCGCTACGATCGCGATAGCGATGACGGCGACGGCCGCGGCCGCCACACCGATGGCGGTCCACATCGCCGTGTTGGCGACCTCATGAAGCGGTGCGGTGCTCGAGGCGACGACGCCGGCGGCGCTCGAGCTCGCGCTCGCTGCTGCAGAGTCGAACGCGCCGCTCGCGCAGTCGATCGGATGCAACAAGCAATCGAGCGTGGACGGCGTCGACGCCGGCGGCGTCGTCGTCGCGCTGCTCGAGCTCGCGCCCGGTGTGGTTCCCCCCGCCATCTAGTGGTGCGCTCCCTGCGCGGTGTCGGAGTCGTCTTGCGGGTCCATCGTGTTCCACGACGTCGGCGGCTCGTCGACGTTGAACGGCGTCACGCCGCGACGGATCGCGAGCTGCTGCGCGCTCGAGCGCGCGCGGAACACCATGAGCGCGAGCACGAGCACGACCGCGACGAACGCAATCACGCCGGCAGTCTTGAGACCGGCGCTCACAGCAACCGCAGTTCCCCGAGCATGTCGGTTCCGCTCGAGCTTCCGCCGATGGAGAGACCGCCGCTCGAAGAGATCGGCGCGGCTTGCGTCGTCACTGCGTGCTGCGACGGCGCGAGAACGTAGACGGTGCCCGCCGGCGTCGGTGTCGGCGCAGCGCCCGCGCCGGTCGACAGACCGCCGTTACCGCCGGCGAGCGTCTGCCGCGCGAGCATGAACCACACCGCGAAGCCGACCGCGGCGAGCACGATCACGATGAGCACGACCAGGAGCACGCGCGCCGCCACGTCAGCCCCCCGCCAGCGAAGCGACCGAGCTAGCGAGCGTGACCGCTGCGCCGCCGGCCTGAGAGATGCCCTGCGAGACGCTGCCGCCCGAGCTCGTCGAGCTCGCTAGCTGCTGCGCCTGCTGCGATGGACGCGTCGCGAGGTAGATCGCGAGCGCGACCACCGCGAGCACGAGCACGACGAGCGCGATGCGCGACCAGCTCACAAGCCCTCCGTGAACGTCGTTGCGCCGACGAGGCCACTCGCGCTCGAGCCTGCAGCGCCGGCGGCGTCGGTCGCGACCTTCGATTGCTGCACGCCGTTGAGCCACGAGCCCGGCGTCTTGCCGGCCTGCGCGCTCGCACTCGAGCGCATCACCAGGAAGACGACGACGACGACGGCGACGAGCAGCACGACGAAGATGGGTCCCGAGTTGCCCATGCTACCGGCCCTCTGCGAGGCCGACGACGCCCGAGACGACTTGCCCGATGCCGCTGCCGAGCAGCATGCCGGGGTTCGTCTGTCGCTGCGCGGCGAGCTGCTGCTGTTGGTACGTGTAGAGGAAGAAGCCGAGCAGCGCGATCACTACGACCGCTGCCATGGCCCACGCGACTTGATTACCCACGACGCACCTCCATCACGGCCCCCAGATCGAATTCGCGAGCGGGCTCGGGCTCGAGTTGACGATATCAGCTTCCGTCTTCACGGCCGTATCGGTCGGGTCGAGCGCGAGGATCTTCGCGTCGACCTGCTGCAGAGCAGCCCACAGCGGATCGTTGATGCGGCTCTTCACGGCCGCCGCCTTCTCTTCCTTCGTTGCCTCTGCAGGTCCGCTGCGATCGAGACCGCTCGGGCCATCCGCGTAGTAGAACGCCTGCTGCATCGCGCGCGTCTGTCGGCCGACGTTGTCGATGGTCGTTCGAATCGCGGTGAGAGCGTCCTTCGTCGTCGCGGTCTGGATGGCGCCGACGATGCAGCGCACGCCGTTCTCGCCTTCCTGCAGCAACGTGCCCAGCGTGTTCTGTCGCTGCAGCCAGTCGATGTACTGCACGCTCTTGAGATGCGAGAGCTCGGCGTTCATCGCTTCGAAGTTGGCTTGGCACGCGTGCAGCGTCTCGAGCGACGGATCGAGGTTCGCTCCCTGCGCGTTCGCGTCCGCCGTGCACTGCGCGATCTGCTGCTGCAGCCCTGCGATGGTCGCCGCGCTCGAGCCGGCGCGCTGCTCGGCTGCGAGCTGCTGCTTGAGCGCCGCGCACTTCGCGAGCGTCTTGTTCTTCGCGACGCTCGGACCGACGTAGTACACGACGAGCACGACGACGACGACGAGCGCGATCACGCCTAGCGCGATGTAGACGTTCCGCTTCACAGATTCAGCCCCGAACCGAGGCCTGACGCGACGCGCACGATGGGGCTGTTCAAGACGGGCAACGCAGCGCGCGACAGAAAGAAAATCTGGATGGCGATGACGCCCATCACGATCGTGAGGATCACGAGCATGTAGAACATCGCCTGCTGTCGATCGAAAGCCACGCGTCGCGGTCCCTCTACCGGCGAAGGCCCGCCCCTTGTGAGGGCGAGCCGGCCGGGCTGCTGCGAGCGAGGGGGACGCGTGCAGCGAACGTCAGTACGGGCCCTTCTCGAGCAGACCGCGCTTGAGCATCGTCGCGCTGTTGCTGTTCGGAACGACGAGCACGGGCGACGTCGAGAGCGGCTGATCGACGGGCGTGCCGTTCTTGCCCTGGACGGGGATGATCGCTTGACACGGCGAGCACCCGAGCTTCTTCGCGATAGCCTGCGCTCGAGCGACCGTGTGGCACGCGACGACGCGATGCAGGAACCGCGTGAAGCTGCCATTGCGCGAGCTGAACTTGTACTTGACAGGGCCCGCGGCCGCGGTCTCTCGCTGCCGAATCGGCAGAAGGACCATCACCTTGCTCGAGGTGAAATCGAGGAAGTTCCCGCCGTCGAACATCGGCAGGTCTTGCGCTGCGTTGTTGCGCGCCTGCGCGCCGTGCGGCTCGAGCGCGTAGAACATCCCGCTGCGCACCGTCGCGTCGGAGTCGTCGAGACCATCCATCACGGCCCAGCCGCCGACGTTCAGCGTCACCTCGTGCTGCGACTGGCAGAGGTCCTGCCCGTAGAGGTTGTTGGTGTTCTCGCTGTTGTCGTCGCTGTGGAAGCGAATCGAGAGGTGCTCCGTCGTGCGGTCCGGCCACTTCAGAACGGCCTGCTGCTCGGGAAGCGGGTAGCTGTCGAGCTGCCAGTGCGCATCGACGACGAAGACCGGCAGGTAGACGACGTCGAGCCAGATATCCATGCCGTCGTCGCCGTCGTAGCGAACGAGATGGTCGAACTCGACGCCCTGCGGAGCTCGAGGCGCCTGCCCCGGCGCCGGCGAGATGTTCCAGAAGTCGTTCTCGACCTTGAAGCGCAGCGACTGATAGCCACCGCGCTGCAGACGCGCGAGCGGGATCAGACCCTCGAACGGCGAACCGCCGTACGTCACGAGCGGGTAGTACATGCCCACGTCGACGGTCACCGTCTGATTCGACGATACAGACGGGATGCCCGCGTTCATCGTGATGTTCGGCCCCGGCAAGCCCTGCACGCCCGCTTGAAGCTGAATCGCGTTCTGCTGCGACCAGTGCCGCATGAAGGTGTCGTCGAGCAGGTCGGGGCCCTGCAGCGCCGAGAGCCACTCTTCGCCCTCCGTCGCCTGCAGGTGGATGTTGCCCCAGATCGAGCGGCAGTCGTACGCGGGCACCTTGTCCGTCGTCGGCTGCCCCTCGGTGACCGTGAGGTTCACGACGGCCTTGGCTGCCCAGAAGATGCCGCGCACGTGTGCCTGTCGGCCCTTGCTGTCGACGCAGTCGATGCCGTCGAGCTTGACGAGCACCTGCTGGTTCGGCTTGCAGCGCGTCGGATCGATGCGGTCTGCGAGGATGAAGTTTCGCGACGGGGGCGCCGCGGGGCACGGGTTGCAGTGGCGAAGCGCGGCGGCGAGGTCGTTCTGATTGCAGGTCGGCACGTGGTGACTCCTTCGAAGTGTTGAGCGAGAGGCGCGAGCTCGAGCTCGCTCAGTTCATCATCGGGGCCGCGGACGTGTCGCCCGCGCTGCCCTGCGGAGGAGCCGGATAGAACGGCCGCGCGAGGAACTCGACCGGCTGCACTCGGAAGCGCAGGTCGAGCACGCGCAGGAACGCGAGCACGACGATCACGACGGCGAGAACGATCACGGCCTGCCAGAGCCAGCTTTTCCAATCCATGTGCATAGCGTGAGCGGCTTTTTTGCCCGAAAACAAGCCGAAAACACTTCTCTCGTGCTGCGTCGTGCTCTCTCGTGCACTCTTATTTTCGGAGGGCGCGCGATGACGTACGAGATGTTCGATTTCGGAGAGGCACTCTTTCAGCTTCGGAACGGGGCCCGCGTGGCTCGCGCGGGGTGGAACGGAAAGGGGATGTGGCTGCGTCTCATCGGTCCCGCGGACAACAAGCACGAGCTACTCGACCGCGGCGACGGCACGTGCATCGAGATGCACTGCGACCCGTTCATTCAGATGAAGACGGCCGGCAACACGCTCGTGCCGTGGCTCGCTTCGCAGACGGACGTGCTCGCGTCGGACTGGACCGTCGTTCGGTGATCGGGACCATCGAACGCTGTCCCGGCTGCTCGCTGCCGCTCGCCGACGGACGACACGCGGAAGACTGCGCGCTCGCGAACGGCTCCATCCCTCGACGGATCTACCTGCCGCGCTCTGCGATGCTCGAGGGCTTCCAACAGCTCGGCGGACTGCGCTTCTTCGTGCGCGGCATCCTGCGCACGTACGGCGCGAAGAAAGAGGACGTGAAGCTCGTCACGGAGTCGATCGACAAAGCCATCGCAGAGCGCGAGCCGCTCGAGCTCTCGATCAAGGTCGGCTCGCACGGCACGTGGACGATGGTGCTCTCGTGAAGAAGAGCCTAGACGACTGCATGGAGGCCGTCGTGCTGCGCCTCATCGAGATCGACGCAGAGCGAGGCGGAGCGACGCTCGCGACGTCGTCGTTGAAGCACTCGCTCGCGAAGCTGAAGTCCGTGTGCATCGACATCGAGCTCGAGCATGCGCGCGCGATGCGTGCAGCGAAGGCGAAGTGATGGGAACGCAGAAGACACATCAGCAGCGCGCGAGCCGCATCCGCGGCCGACTGAAGAAGGGCGGACGCGTGTCCGCTGCAGAACGGAAGTTCCTCGAGAACTACGAGAAGACGAAGCGGCCGCCCGGTCGACCGCGCAAGCACGACGACGAGCCGCCGGCGCGCGAGTACTACGAACCGACGTCGACGAGCTCGAGCAGCTCGAGCAGCTCGTCGACGACGAGCTCGAGCGCGCCGGCGCTCGAGCAACCGAGCGCGCCGATTCAAGAGAAGAGCTTCGCCGTCGATTTCTCCGAACCGCCGGCGATGTCGACGGCGATCGAGAAGGTCGACGCCGGCGAGCACGACGCGGGCTCGTGCCCGTTCGGAGACAAGTGCCCGCACTGCCTCAACGGCGTTCCGAAGAAGCAAGCGCAGCTCGGCAAGTGCGGCACGACGGGACGCGTCGTGTACGCGCCGCTGTCAGAGCAGGGCGCGCGCTTCTTCGCCGGCGTCGTGCTGAACACGATGGCGATCAGTGCTCGTCTGCTGCGTCCGGACCGCGCTCTCATCGAGCCCGACGACGACGACTACGACGACATGACCGCCGGCGTGCAGGCCGTCGTCGACCGACGCATCCCGCAGCTCTCGATGTGGGACGACATCGCGAAGCTCGGTTTCGCGTTCGGAGCGTTCGGCCGACGCGCGATGTTCGATCCCGCACCCATCGAAGCGAAGAAGATCGGAGGTGGCTCGTGAAGGGACTCACGCGACGTCTGCTCTGCTGGTGCAACTTCTGTGGTCACCGATGGGAAGCGCACGACGACGCGCAGCGGCTCACGACGGAGCGAGCTCGCGACGTCGTCGACTGGCAGCCATGTCACTGGTGCTTCCGTCGACTCGGCACGCGCGTCGAACGTTTCACGTAGAACCAGGATTCTTGACAAATGCCGCACATGCACCCAACCGAGCCCGGCATCCGTCTCGCTGTCGGAGTGAGCGAGAGCGGCAAAACGTTCGGCATCCGTCGCGACCTCGCCATCGCATCGGAGAAGTTCCCGATCATCGTGCTCGACCAGACGAAGGAGTGGACCAAGACGCCCGTGCCGTCGAAGGGCTGCGAGAAGCTCGAGCACGCGTTCGAATGGGTGAAGCGAGGCCACCGGCTCGTCGTCTGTCGCACGACGCGCAGCGAGCTCGCAGAGCAGGGAACGCGTCTGTGCGAGTGGGCGCTCAACGTGCCGCAGCTCGTCGGCGTCGCGGTGCCTGAGGCGCACAACGTGTGGCCGAACGGACGACCGCTTCCTCCGCCGATGATGGAGCTCGTCACGGCGTGGCGACACCACAAGGTCGCGGCATGGTTCGACGCGCAGCGCTTCGCGCTCGTCGACGCGACGATCCGCGCGCAGGCTCGCGAGGTGCGTCTCTACACGATGCACAGCGATCTCGACATCGACCAGGCCAAGCGAATGGTGCGCAGCGGCGGCGAGCTCGTGAAGGCGATCGACGAGTGCGCCGACCGCTTCGATCGACGTGAGTACGGATGGCACGTCACGCTCTCAGCCTCGAGGCGGCCGCCTTACATCCCGGAGAGGTGACTCATGCTCACGATGTTCCGTGTCGGTCTGTTCGTTCTGTTCGCGCTCGTCGTCGGCTTCTTCACGTCGCGCCTCTCGCGCGTGCGAGCTCGTCGAGCTCGTCGATGGCACGTGCGCTCGAGCAGACACGCCGCGGTGATGGTGGGCTCTTGCACGACGCTGCCGGAGGTGCACGAGAGCTATCTGACGCTCGATGCGCCGTGCCCGTTCTGCGCTCTCGCGCAGCGGCCCGCGTACAGGCGAACGCAGCTCGGGCCGCTCGTGCTCGACGTGTACGACCGCGCGCCGGCGACAGAAGCTCTGCCCGACGTCGACGAGGACGACGAAGCGACGCCGCCGGCGATGCTCGAGTGAGCAAGCAACGGGGGAAGAAGCGCCGGCGACGTCGCGCCGGCAAGCTAGTGCCGGCGGCCGTCGTAGCAACCGAGCTCGGCGTGTCGATCTGGACCGTGCGGCGTTGGATCGACGGCGGCACGATGCGCGGCGTGAACCTCTGCGGTCGCTGGTACGCAAGCCGCACGGCGCTCGATGCGATCCGGACGGCGCTGTCCGGCATCTAGGCACGCGGACTGCACAGCTCTCTCGAAAGCTGTCCCGCGAGCGGTAGCGAGCCCTCGGCGCCCGAGCGCCGAGCCCTGAGAGCGGCCGGTAGGCCGCGCGCTATTGCTTCCAAGGGGGCGGGCGCTTCGCGCCCCCCTGCTCCTACAGAGGAGGAGAGAGCTCGCAACCGTTGTACGTAAAAGCTCGCGCGCGCGCGCGCAGGCGCGCACACGCACGCGCGCCCGCGCGTTGCACGACACGGCATGCATTGTCAACTCACATTCCACGGCCGCACGATGCTTGCGCGTGCAAGCAATACCTGCACAGCCGATACGTGGGTGCGAGCTCGCGACGGATCCGTCCCTGCGGGCTACCCGCGTGCTCGAGCTCTGCGCGGCGTCAGGCCGGCCCGACGTCTCGAGGGAGCCAGTAGACGGCGAACGGCCAGCGTCGGCCGTTCTCGTCGGGCGGTCCCACGAAACGCGGATTCGCTTCGTACGTGCGCGGTGCCGACCAGAAGAGCAGGCCGGCGCGCTCGAGCGCGACGAAGGGAGAACACTCGTCGCTGTCGCGACGGTAGGACGTGCCGAACACGCGCGAGCGGCTGTAGCTCTCGCCGTCGCGGTTTCGGAAGAGGCCGCAGATCATGCCCTGCGTGAAGCCGTCGACAACGCCGCGGCAGCCCTTGCGCCGGCTCGAGCGTCTCTCACTCCAGACAAGCAGCGCGACCGCGATCACCCATCGCGACCACTGCTCGTGCAAGTCGGCCGCGAGCTCGCGCCCGCTGCAGGGGTGACGCGCGATGTGCACGAGCTTGCTGCGCATCGCTCGAGGGAACCGACGCAACGCCAGGCGCGCCTCGCGGCCGCTCTTGTTCTCGAACACCGCACGCACGCCGGCCTGCGTCCGCGCTTTGAAGTCGCGCGGTCTGCAGCCGTGCGCGCCGCGAGCCTCGAGGCTGTCGATGAACGCAGCTCGAGCAGCTCGTCGACGAGCTCGGCGCGGCAGCTTGCTCGAGCTGCTGCGCGGCTTCACTGTCGAGGGTCCCGAATGCGGGCGCTGGTACTTGGGAACCAGTGGCTCACTACTCGTCGGGGCGCTGCTCGAGCTCGCCGGCGTCGCCGGCGACTTGAACTTCGCTCTCAGCTCTTCGATCGCGGCCGCGAGCTCGGGCGTGAGCTTCGCGACGTCGACGGGCGAGCGTGACCTGTACTCGTCGTACTTCGTCACGCTCGAGGCCCGTGCCAGATGCGGTGCTCGAGCTGCTCGAGCTCGTCGATGGATCGGGTGAGCTCGCCCAGGATGCGGCGGAACTCGAGATCCTCTTCGGGCGTGTCGCACATCCGCAGCTCATCGAAGAGCTCTCGGGTGGCCGAACGCAGGTCGCCGGCGAGCGTCTTCATTCGCGAGCTCACGACGCAGCCTCGTCGACGACGGGCAGTCCGGCGTAGTGGCCGAACGTGAGCTGACGCGGGTCCTCGAGCTTGCAGCGCTCGACGCAGAAGCCGCACCACCACTCGCCGGCCGCATCGGACCACGAGAGCCGACGCATCGACGGCCGCCGCGGCGCCCACCTGCAGATGCTGCACTCGACGCGCAGCGAGAACGGGCCTCGCGTCGTCACAAGCGCACCGCCTCACGCACGGCCGCGCAGCGCGTGCACGTCGCGTCGGAACACTTCGCCATGTGCACGAGAGCCGCGCGCGTCTTGCGAAGCTCGAGCGCGAGCTGCTCGAGCTGCTCGGCGATGACGCGTTCGGCTTCGTCCTTGAACTTCGGAATGCCCGGAGCTCGCGCCGCGGCGATGCGCTTGCGAGCGGCGCGCACGATCGCGTCGAGCTGCTCGTCGTTCACCATAGCGGCCTCGTGCCGTGCTGCGTCGAGAGAGCGACCGCGGGCCGGACCTGCACGACGAGCTCGCGCGGCGGGTTGCAGAAGTCGCACTGCGGATCGAGGCACCGCGAGCTGGCGTAGCGCCACGCGCCGAACACCTCGAGCGGCAGCCACTGCAGGTGGTTGCGTCGCTTCACGGCGCGTCCTCGTCCGAGGAAATGAATTGGTCCGGCTCGCCGACCGTTGCGACGATGTGGCCGTCCGTGAGTGCGCGATCGAGCACGTGCTCGACGGGGCGACCCAACAGCGCAGCGATGCACACGAGCTGACCGCAGTGCGCATAGCTGCGCTCTGCGACCGGCGCCCCGCACACGACACAGCAGCTCGGGCCGATCACGACTGACGCTCCGCTGCGCCGGTGTGATGTCCCGGCGTGACGCATCCCGCGGCGCCGACCCACTTCAACAGCGATCCCTTAGCTCGCTCGCGCGCTTCGGTGAGCTGCTCGGGTGTGTCTCCGAAGATCTGCATCGTCAGCTCGACGTCGACCTGTAGGCCGTCGACGAGCGAGCCGGCGCGGAGCGTGACTCGTCCTGCGAACATGACAGCGCGGCCGCTCTGCAGGCGCCACGTCGCGTACTCCCACGTCGGCAGGCCCGGGCTCACGACTCGCCTCGCGTGTCACGAGCCGGGCGCAGCACGCCCCCGGTCGCGAGCTTGAAGCCGAGCTCGACGAAGGGGCGATCGTCGCCGAAATACATGATGGCGAGCGCCGTCGCGAGCTCACCGTGCAGGCCTGCCCTGGGGCAATCGCCCTCGATCGGCCCCTGCCCGACCAAATGCGCCCATCGGCAAACGATGCACTGACAGCGCGGGAACTTAGATGTAGATTCGTTCTGATTCACGACCACCTTCGTGTTTCCGAGCCCCGGCGTTGCAAGCGCGCGGGGCTCAACTAATTGCGATCAACCGTTGGTGAAGGTACCGCCACCGGGCTAGAAACGCCATTCTCACCCTCGGGGGCCTGGTTTTCGGCCTGCTTTTCGAGTTTTTCGTCGGCGCGCGCTTTGATTTTCTCTCCGAGGCCGAGCTTCTGCGCCTCGCGCCACGCGAAAAACGCGATGATTCCGACGACGAAGAGCAGCGCCGCGAGGGTGCCGAGAAACGCGCCCGTGAACGTCCTCATCGTCGTTTCACTTTCTGCTCGTGCACCTCGCCGTCTCGGACGAAGTACAGGTGCGCCTTCTTGCGGGTGATCTTCACGCCGGTCGGCTTCGCGGTCTGCGGCCGCTTGCCGCCGAACACGCGACCGTCCGATGCGACGTAGAAGCACGGACCATCGGACGCCTTCACGCGTGCGACGACGGCCACGTCAGTTCCCCACCACGACGACGCCGGGACAGATGCACGTCGGCTGCGGCTGCCGGCGATGGCAGCCCGAGAAGCTCACGACGAACGTGAGAGCGAGCGCTGCGATCGACGCGCGGCGCGCGAGCTCGACGAGCACGAGCAACGTCTGGACGTCGCGCGTCACGACGCGGCGCCTGCCATCGAAGCGTCCGCCGGCGTCGACGTCGTTCCGTCCGCCGGCGTCGGCGCTGCATGCCCCAGAGCGCGCTGCACGCGGGCATACAGAGCGTTCTGCGCGTGCGCCGGCGGCGTCGGGATGACGACGTGCACGGCGAGCAGCACGAACACGACGACGACGAGCACGAGAGCGAGCATCGCGATGGTTCTGGTTTCCACGTGGGTTCTCCTATGGGGGCGTGATCGGGTCGAACGAGAGAACCACGGTCCCGTGGATGATCTGATTCACGACCGCGCCGGCGGGAATCGTGACTTGCACCTGGATGTAGTCGCCAGCGGCGAGGTCGACGTCCGCCGACACGGTCTTCTCGCCGATCTCGGCCGGTGCCCACGTCGTTCCGATCGCAGTCGGCACACCATTCTTGAGCACGTCCCACGCGACGGTCGGCCCCGTGACGTTGTTGTCCGACGCGAAAAACTGCGCGGACTTCAGTCGACGCTTCGTCGCGGTGTAGAACGACGAACCGGACGCGGGCGCAGTGAGAACGGCGCCGCCGACGGTCATGTAGTTCACGACCTGCGCGCCCGCGTTCGTCACGAGCGCGTTGATGGTGAAAAACTGAGAGTTGCGCGCGAGCGTCGCGAGCGCTGCCGCGACAGCTGCGGTCGCGAAGGCTTCCGCTGTCGCGAGCGCCGCGGCGATCTTCGCGTCGACGTCGGTTGACGAGTCGACGTCGATGTAATGCTCGCGGTCGGTCTGCGCCTCGAGCTCGACGGGCTGACCAGCGTTGCCGAACGCGAGAACTTTGAAGCTCACGACGGCGACGCCTCGAGCACGAGCAACGTCGCGCTGTAGTAGATGACGTAACCCGTGGCGACGTGCGCTTGTGCGTCGAGAATCAGCGTGAGATGCGCGCCCGTCGATCCGACGCGCACGACGCCCGACCCCGCGGCCGCGCCCTTGGCGACGGCGTTCACCGTCGCACCGAAACCGAACGCTGCGATCTGCGCATCGGTGAGCGGCGGAGCCGTGAGCTCGCAGATCACCTCGCCGGCGGACGCAGCGCCGCCAACGTCGACGGCGAGTGAACCGATGAGCATCAGCACGCCGCCGGCTTTGATGTACTGAGAGATCCCCGGCGTGGCGTTCGCGAAGTGCGCACCCACGTTGCTCGCGACCGGCGTGTAGCGATCGCTCGAGAGCACGGTCGAGGCGGCCAAATTCGTCACTGGAAAACCTGCGGTCATACGGTCCTCTCCTAGCGTCCGGTGATGGGTGCTTCGGTCTTCTCGAGCGTGAGAATCCACGCGTACGCCGGCGTGTCGCCGTCGTTCTCGATGGACACGAGCACGTTGTCCCACGGCACGACGACGTCGAAGCCCGGACGCATCCAGAGCTTGATCGTCTTGTTGTTGCCCGTCTCGGTGAGCGTCACGAGCACTTCGCCATAGTTGGCGCACGAGATCGCGAGCGCGTTCGATGCGTCGATCTGTCCGAAGTCGACGGCCTGCGCGTCGGCAGGAATCTCGGTCTGCTCGCCGCTTTGCGGCGCGGGGATGAGCGGCGCCATCCACCCGAAGTTCGGACACTGCGGACTATGCGCCACGAGCGACCCCCCACACGACGAAGCCGACCGTG
>Ga0105239_10006775_pt1 | contig 13228 bp, 13 predicted proteins | sample KBSC44metaG_FD_92761 | JGI IMG/M metagenome (GOLD analysis project Ga0105239, IMG submission 92761) | Corn rhizosphere microbial communities from Kellogg Biological Station, Michigan, USA - KBS C4-4 metaG | ecosystem: Host-associated > Plants > Roots > Rhizosphere > Soil | place: Michigan, USA... | reverse complement strand
GGCCCATCAAATCCCCCGCCGTCTTCGCGCCCTCGATAGCGGTCGCTACGGTGTAGGAGTTGCCGGTCGTGATCGGCAGGGTAGGGAGCCGCTTCGACAGCGTAATGCCGCCATCGCCGACCACTGAGGTAAACGCGCCCAGCCCGAGGATCTTTGCGCCCCGCTCCTGCACCATCTCCCCGCACTTTTGCAGTTTGTCCCAGACGAAGTCGATCGGCAGCGTCACCATCTGGTGCGGGGTGAGCGGGCAGGCGATCATCCATCCGTGCGCCTCGCGTCCGGTCTTTGACCGAATGCCGACCATCTCTGCCATCATCTCCGGATCCCGGCCCTTGATAGCCCACTCGATGAGGCTGGTAGGCAAATACTTCGCAATGGGATATTTGCGGCTCACATCGCGCTTGGCGTCGATCGGGTGAATGATAAAAGCGAACTGTTCCATCGGAACTCCTACAATAAGTCTTGAGTCGGTTTAAGCGTGTGCGACAGCCGGGGCGCTCGCGTCGGCAGGGGCGGGATTCAACTGTTGTATACCGGGCTTCCAGCCCAACTCTTCCAGTTTACGGAAATAGTCCTCGGGAGTCAGCGCTTCGGGGCGCTTGCCGAGCAGCGTGATCAGCACCGCCTCCATGACATTGGTGGCGAACGACCGCCCCTCGAAGACCGGCGTCGTGGTGATGAGCGTCGTCACTCCGCGGCGGGTCAACTCCACCACATCCTGTGCAGTTGTCGTATTGGTAAATACGATCTTACCGCGCAGATCCTCCGGCATAAACCGGCTGATAAACAGAAAATCGCCTGCGATCACGTCGGCTTCCGCAAAATACTTGCCGTATGCAGGCGTGTTCTTCTCCTGCTTCTCTCCGACCGGGTAGAGCCATTTGAACGGCAGCCGCACAACGACAGGCAGCATAAGCTTGGCCAGGGTCTGCACGGTTCCCCAGGAGCGGACGGGGATAGGAATGCCCAGACCGAACATCATATCGCCGAAGACGATGGATTTCGCCAGCCCTGCCAGCGCCTCCGCCATTCCAAAACGATCGACGGCGCTCACCAGCAGCACACGCTTCGTGCGGAAATCGACGATTCCGTTTTCCTGAAGATAGGTGACCGTCCTGCGTTCCAGGGTGTGCTTGAGGCCGCTGCCATCGACGAAAGGCGTCTTCTTTGCCCCGGCAAGCAGATCCATGATCTCTTTGAATATATAGCGTTTGCCGCCCGCATAGAGATAGATGTCGGACCCACCGACGCCGAAGGCATCCACCTTGCCGTCGAGTTCCGCCACCATCTCTTTATACTTCTGCATATCGCCGCCGGTGCCGATGCGCTCGATCTCAAACTCTTCTCCGAGCAAGGTGACGTGGACCTTCTTGTTGCGCGTAGCGGACCCCAAACTGATACTTACCACACGCTTCACAGCGGTACGTCTCCCTTCGACCGGACTGTCCGCTATTGTAGAGGAAAAATCGCGGCGAAGTCAAGCGACTTAAACGGACAGAGCAGGAAGGGAAGAAAAGAATACAAATGCATAACAGGAATACAGGAAGAAAGGAATACAGGAAAAAATGCAAAGAAGGAATGCCATAAGGAAGGAGAGCCACATCGAATACGCTTCCACTCTACAATGTAAGTAACAGGTCAACAAGGTGAGTATCAGGCAAATGTGCCCGCTTCAGCGGGTCTTCGGCGGAGCCCCTAGCGGAGGGCTTCAGCCCGGCGGCTATGTGTCGATTGCGACGACATTCTCGAATGCTCAATGGTCATTCGATTTGAAAGTGTGTTATGCAAAAGACGAGGACGAATCGAAAGAGAGGTGCAACCAAATGGACAGTAAGTATCTTGATGGAATTATGAGGAGACAGTCGAAACGATGAGGCGGTGGAGTAAATTGCAGAGGCAGGTCTATACGATCATCGACCCGACGATCAAGTTTCAGATCCAGTGTCGGGTTTATGCGATGGATTCGGAATATGGGAGCACCGGTTTGCCGCGTTACTGGATCACCCTGGGGCGTGAGACGATATGGGACTATCCCCGGCAGTTTATCGACACTCCCCATCCCGGTAGGACGCATCCATCTCACTATCCTTATGGCACAGACATCGGTGCAATCTCTGAACTTCTGCGTGAGTATCTGGATACGCCACGACAGGAACTGCTCAGCAGACATTTCGAAAACGATCACTGGGGGCTTATCAATATCCTGCGCGCTGCCGACAGTCGGATCGGCAGCAGGCAATGGCCGCGGCTCATGAAGAAGACGCACAACATCGCTGCATTGAAGGTGCTGGAGAGGCGCATGAGTCGCAAAGCTTTTGGCATATACCAGGACTAGAAGAGCTTCCAGGAGTGGCGATCTCCTCCACCGATGGCGGCATAGATCACCTTACCGCGATGGAAGATAATGCGCAGACCGGAGCCGTCTTTGAGGGTGTAGTGCGCGCCGCAGGAGTCGTCATGGTCGAGACTGCAGGCTGGTGGGCGGTGTTTTTCCAGATTCGCTTTCGCACTGTCGGAGAGGTCGCAGAGGGTCTGATTTGTCGCTTTCACGAAACCGGTCCAGATAGGGATGGGCGCCGCATCGCGCCCCATCAGATCGATCACCTGTTGATGAGTCATGCCGACCTGGACATCCGCCGCCTTCCCGACAGAAACCGATTGTAGATCGTAGGCTCGCATGCTCTGGAGGCAGCCCCACATACTAAAGGCGAAACCGACGGCGAGAAGGGCAAGGATGCCTGGTTGTTGCAGAATCCACCTGGATTTCGCTTTTGCCGGAGTGGCCTCGCCGCGTCCGAACGTATCGATGGAGGCGATAGGGCAGGATTTCCGGTCACCTGGGACCAGTTCCCTACATCGGTAACAGACTTGGGGCGGTGTGTGGCGCAATAGGGGTTCTCCTGAACCTATAGAGAGACTTTGCCGACTGAACAAATAGAGAAACATCCGGGTTCTGCCGCCGGAAGAGTTTTTGGGTTATGCAGGAAGAGAGACGCGCGAAGGACGGAGTTTCCTACCGTCGGTCGCTATCGAAGCGCAAAACGCTCCTGTGACAACTCCCCAGGCGTAAACGCCGGGGCATCTACCCAGTCCCTGCTGGGACGCTGTATTGCCCTACAGCGATTTTGAGGATGGTTCTTGCGGAATTGGTATCTCTATCGAGCACCAGTCCGCATTGGGGGCAGAAATGGATACGATCGGATAGGGTCTTACGGTTTTCCTTCTCCGGTCGATACCCACACCCCGAACAGTCCTGAGAGGTATAAGCAGGGTTGACGTTCACCACCACACGACCGGCGCTTTCAGCCTTGTACGTGAGGAGAGAGCGGAACATCCCCCAACCTGCGTCTCCGATAGATTTGTTCAAACCAGACTTCTGAGCCGCACCGTTGGGAAGGAACTGACCTTCCTTCTCCGGATCTGGTTTCGCTTGAGGCGTCGCCATCATGTTTTCAATCTGGAGTTCTTCCACAGCAATCAGTCCGAAACGATTGACAAGCTTTCGGGCCGTCTGATGGAGAAAATCTTTGCGACGGTGCTTGATGCGCTCATTCACCCGACGAACGACCTTCTTCGCCTTCCTGCGTGCTTTGCTTCGGTGTTTGTTCTTGACCTTGTCGAACTTGCGCTCTGCCTTGGCGAGAGCTTTCTCTTCTTTGCGATAGAATCGAGGGTTCTGAATAAACTCGCCATTGGAGAGAGCGGCGAAGGTTTTTAGCCCAACATCGATACCGATCTGTTCCGATGAGAGAGGAAGCGTTTCCTCCTCCACTTCACAGGAGAAAGTGACGTACCATTTATCGCCATCGCGCCGAACAGTGCAAGTCTTGATCGTTCCCTCTACCGGACGGTGCAGGATCGCCTTAATCACTCCGATCTTGGAAAGGTGGACGCAACCCTCTCCAAGGGAGAAACCCATCTGGGGATAGGTGATACTTTTGTATTGACCTTTGCCCTTGAAACGAGGATAGCCCGGTTCCTCGCCTGCTGCCACGCGTCGGAAGAAAGCCTCGAATGCCTTGTCGATCCGTCTGGCAACATCCTGCAACACCTGACTGAACACACCTGCTAGTTGCGGGTGGTCTTTTTTCCACCCAGGAAGATGCTTTTGTTGCACGGCGCAGGAAGGCGATTTTCCGAAGAGTTCATAGTCGTGCTTGCGTTCGTTGAGCAGACTGTTGTAGACTCCGCGACACGTTTCGAGGGTCTGACGCAAAATGGTCTCTTGCGCGGAAGAAGGATAGATTCGGTATTGGAAGGCTTTTCGGTGCGTCATACCCCTTTACTCCGGACAGACACTCAAAACCGGAAAGCCTGACAAAAGTATTTTCAAAAAACGATCCCCGATAGGGAGCGTAAGTTGCAGGGGTTCTCCATCCCCATCGCTGAAGCGAGGGGCATTCCACCCCTGCACCCCATTCACGGTAAACGGCTGCAAAGAGGGCTGTCGGGAGGCAGGACTCAGGCAGACCGACGAAGAAATGGCAAGAGATTTTGGATGGGATAGACCGAAGGTGCGCGTGCTTTGAGAAAAGGCGCAGTGCAACGATGGTTCTAAGCGGACTGTCGTGCAAAGGAGTGTTGCTATGCGATGTGGATGTGCGCTTGTTATTCTCTCCATTCTGATGATCCTTACGGGGATTCAGCAGGTTCGGGAAGCGCACGCCTTTACCAAGCCAAAGGAGATCACCTGCGAACAGTTTCTGAAGGCGCCGCCGCAGGAGGGTTGGTATCGGGTCACGGGAGGCGTGGTGAAACTGGATGAGGCCGTCTACTCGATATGGACCCGGAAGTCCGGCGAAGTCAAGACGCCGGAAGGGGATTTGAAAATCGACGCTGTCTATCTGCCGGTGCATACCCCCGATTCCTGGGATGAGCACAAAGAAGACTTCCCACCGACCAGTCTCGTCGTAGAGACGCACGATCCCGAGATCATCGAAACGCTCAAACAGTGGAATCGCATGGACGATAGTAAACCGGAAGAGTCGAAAAAGTGGATGGAAGAGAATATGGCGAAACTGCTCATACAGCGCGATATTCTGGGGGTGGTGCAGACAGGCATGAACTCCAGCGACAAAACTCGGGAAGATATTTCTAAACTCCAGAAATCGTTGAATCCAGGGTATGTGATTATCGATGAGGGCAGAACGCCGTCTATGTCGGGTGGAATGGGGATGCTGTTTGGGGGCTTCTGTATGGGCGCCTGCTCCGTCTTGTATTGGGGATGGTTTGGAATACGCTGGAAGAGACGTCTGGCGTGAGCCACGAACGCACATGGCAATCGCCGCCATCAGAGCCAAATTCCAAAACAATCAGACGGGCTCAGGCGACCGGACAAAGGAGTGTACCTAATGCGATGCGGATGTTTGCTGGTGATTGCCGCTGTGGCTTTGATCGTGATGGGAATACAGGGGATACATGAAGCCCATGCTTTCTCCAAGCCGGTGGATATAACGTGCGAGCAGTTCATGAAGTCGGCGCCTCCGGAGGGCTGGTATCGAATCAAAGGCGGCGAGATAGACGTGTCTGACTCGGTCTATATCGTGACGACTTATCGGTCGAAGTGGTCGTCAGATCGCAATAAAGACGGGCAGACGGATACGGATAAGACCGGGGATGCAGAGCAGCAGGCGGCGAAGGATCCTGGCTCGGCTACAAACACGACCGCCGACAAGTCCCCTGCCAAAACGCCTAAAAAGTCCGGGCCTGGTGATAAATATTTCTCTGATGACGCACAGGAAAAGAGCGCCACAGAGAAGGATACAAAGGAGAAGGCTGACAAGAGCGACGTCAACGGCACGACAGGGGATCAGACGGATACGAAGGATACGAGTTCCGACCAGACCACGGACGATCACAAACCGATTACGGAGGTCTACATTCCTGTGCATGTCCCCTCCATGTGGAATGACAAAACACAGAGCTATCCTCCTACCGATCTCGTGGTCCAGACATCGGATGCCGGTGTGATCGCGACGGTCAACCAGTTGAAGAACCTCGATAAGATGAAGCCTGCTGAGATGAAAAAGTGGCTTGTCGCCAACATGGACAAAATGGTGCTCCATCGCGATATTGTCGGGATGGTGCAGGCAGGCATCAACGCGGACAGTAAGACTCACGACCTGCTCGCCAAGGACCAGGAGGCTCTGACATCCGGGTATCTCATTGTCGAGGAGGGCAAAAAACCGTCCATGAGTGGGGGATTGGGAGCGTTGTTCGGCGGGATCCTACTGGGCGTCTTTTCGATTCTGTACTGGGGAAGTTATCTGTTCCGATGGAAACAACGACTCACCTGAGACAGCGTCATCCTCCTGGAAGCGCCGCGAACGGCGCCGCTCATAGTTCGTAAGGGTAGAGCCCGTCCCCAGAAAGGACGGGCTTCCTTTTTCTTTTTCTTATTCGGAGGTCAGTCCTCTCACAGACCGGGGCAGCCAGGATGTAACGGGCGCGCACCGGAAGCAGTCTAATTCGGCGGAAACGGGGTTGTATCCCAGAACAGAATCGATCCTATTCAGAGCGTGTCCCTATAAAGCGACCGAGAAAGAGAGTAACGATTGAAAAGCGAACGAACGAAGATCCCGATGAAGAGTATATTCGTACTTTGGGGAGCGTTGTGTGTGATCGCTCCGGCCGGAGCGCAGGCGCCTGCACCGTCGAGCACGCTGCCCGTGCGCCGGATCACGCTCTTTACCAGCGGCGTCTCCTATACGGAGCGTGGAGGCACAGTCGATGGCGATGCGACGGTGCCGCTGCTCTTTCGGACGCCGCAGATCAACGATATTCTGAAGTCGATGGTGTTAATCGATCGGCAGGGACAGGTGCAGCCTGCGACCTATGCCGCCCGCGATTCGGTGGGGCATACCCTGCAATCGTTCGCGATCGATGTGACGCAGAATATGACTCAGCAGGATCTCCTGAACAGACTGCGAGGCACACGTGTCACGGTCGAGGCGGCGAACCGACCGGCCCTGACCGGACAGATCGTAGGCGTGGAATCGCGGCAGGTGTTGGGAACCGATGGCAAGACCGTGATCATCACCGTGCTGAATCTGTTGGGCGACACCGGCTTGACGAGCGTGCGCCTCGACGTCGATACCAATGTGCGCCTGCTGGATGCCCAGCTCAACAAAGAGCTTCACGATGCGTTGGCCACGCTGGCCACCGGAAACGACGACCAGCGACGGCAGGTGACCCTGCACTTTGCCGGTCAGGGAAAACGGGAAGTGCGCGTCGGGTATGTCACGGAGGCGCCGCTCTGGAAGATGAGCTATCGCCTGCTGATCGGCGGCACGGATCCCGACAAACCCGGCAATCCCTATCTGCAAGGATGGGCGATGGTCGAGAACACCTCCGACGACGACTGGCAGAACGTGCGGTTGGCGCTGGTCTCCGGTCGGCCGGTCTCGTTCATTCAGGATCTCTATCAGCCGCTCTATCTGCCGCGCCCGGTCGTCGGGCCGGATATCGTCGCATCGCCCTATCCCCAGACCCACGACGGCAGCCTTCTCAGTCAGAACGGTCAGCAGGTCGCAGACGGAGTTGAAGCGGGAAGCGAGTTCGCCGGCGGAGGTCCAGGAGGAGGCTTTGGAGGGGGACGGACAAGCGGGCGAACTTCCACCAATCGCGGTTTCGGCGGTGCAGCGGGACCGCCCGGTGAGAAAGGTGAGAAAGGTGACAGTGGCGTGACAGGGGACGCGTTCCGAAAGGCGCGGGCGGATTCTCCCTCCGCAGTCGACTATCTGCGGGAATCCGTGAAGGCGCAGGCAGAGGGCCAGAAGGCGGGAGAACTGTTCCAGTACACGATCGACACTCCGGTGAATCTGCCTCATCGGCAGTCCGCTCTGATCCCGGTCGTGGCGCAGGACATCGAGGCCGAGAAGCTCTCCCTCTACAACGCCGACTCCGACGCCCGCTATCCCCTGAACGCCCTGCGCGTGCACAACACCACGAAACTGCACCTGAAAGGCGGCCCGGTGACGCTGTTCGATGCGGGCGTCTATGCGGGGGATGCGCGAATGGAGGATATTCCTCCGGGCGACACGCGCCTGCTCTCCTATGCGGTCGATCTGGCGGTGCAGGGCGAGCGACAGACGCCCCAGGTCAGCACGGTCGAAACCGGTCTTAGCGTGAAGCGTCGGTTTCTGCTCATCACCCGCAAAGAACACGTCGAGACGACTTACACCTTGAAGTCGAAAGCGGACAAGGCGCGTACCGTGCTGATCGAGCATCCGTTCAACGCCGCCTACACGCTGCTGCAGCCGATCAAACCTACCGAACGGACGGCCGCGCTCTATCGTTTCGCCGTCACCGTCGCGCCCGGCACGTCCGCAACGCTCAAAGTCGCGGTGGAGCGCCCGCAGGTCGAAAGCTTCACGCTCCTCGACGGCGATCTGAACCGACTGGTCGGTTACACCAAAAGCAAAACCATCTCGCCCAAACTGCTGGCAGTGTTGCAGGAGATCATCACGCGCCGTCGCCATGTGCAGGATCTGCAGGCGCAGGCTGCTGCCCGCGACTCCGACCTGCAGGCGATCAACACCGACCAGGAACGTATCCGCAAAAACATGGAGGCGCTGGACAAGGACTCCGCGCTCTACAAACGCTACGTCTCTGAACTCGACATGCAGGAGACCAAAATCGACCTGCTGCGCCAGGAAGCCGCCCGCCTCCGCGCCCAGGCCGACACCGCCCTCCGCGAATTCAGCGCCTATCTCGACACCCTCAACGTAGAGTAGGTTCTTAAAGACAGCTTTTAGACAGGATTAACAGGATGAACAGGATTGATGCAGGGAGTTCCCATGGCTTTAATCCTGTAAATCCTGTAAATCCTGTCCAAAGAAGAAAATGTAAGAGGCCATAGTACGATTCGTGAAAAAGTTTGCCGTTCGGGGACTTCCTGTGCTATAATACCGGGAATCTTTTTCAGGGGTGTGACAAAGCAGATGAAACGAACTTTCCAACCGCACAATCGACGCCATAAGCGCGTTCATGGATTTCGCAAGCGCATGAGTACACTGGACGGCCGCAATGTTCTCCGCCGACGCCGCGCGCGGGGACGCCAGGAACTCATCAAGTAGAAGAAGCAGGCGCGAAGGGAAACCGTTCGCGCCTTTCTTCCGTAAGGACTTGTGAGACGGCTCATTCGAGTGTCTTACCCGTCGAAGTAACAGCCGATGCTGCCCGCTGAACAGCGTTTACGTGAAAACCGAGACTTTCGCCTGATCTATGCGCGAGGCCGATCCCATGCCGACAGCCTTGCCGTGATCTATGTGCTGCGGCGAAACGGGGACCATGCCAACGCCGCACCTGGGCGACGTGTCGGCTTTGTCGTCAGTAAAAAGCTGGGAGACGCCGTCGTGCGCAATCGCATTAAGCGCCGACTGCGGGAAGCCCTGCGCCTGCGCCTGCCGGACCTGCGTGAAGGCCCGTTCGACATTATTTTTGTCGGACGCACCGGAGCGAAAGGCGCGGAGTGGGATGCCATTCAGGCGACGGTCGGCGAACTCCTGCGGCGTGCCGGAATGCTGCGTGCAAACGCAGACGGACCTGCGCCGCCGAAGCCGCCAGGCGACACGACGGGATAGCGTTCTGGACACCGGAGATTTCCATGCCATTTCTATACTGGTTGGTGGGTCTGCCGCGCCAGGCCGCGCTGCTCTGCATCCGAGCCTATCAGGCGACCGCGCCCATGCGTCCGCGCATGTGTCGCTATCAGCCATCTTGTTCGGAGTATACCGCGCAGAGCATTCTGAAATATGGCCTGTTTAAAGGCGTCGCCTTTGGAATTCGCCGTATTCTACGCTGCAACCCGTTCAGCCCCGGCGGTTATGATCCGGTTCCTGAAACCGCTGATTCGAGGACAATCTTTTGAAATCCGCATCGCGTTCTATCGCACTACTGCTTACTCTTATCGTTCTTGTCGGCGGCCTCACGGGCTGCGGCAAAGGACACATCCGCGACAACTACCCTAACACCTTTGAAGACGCGATGAAGTTGGAGAAGGAGCGGCCCCGAGAGGCGAATGAAGAGTACCTCTCCATGCAGCATGCCTTCGATAGCAAGGACAAAGAGAAGGCTGCTGAGGCGCTCTGGCGCGATGCCGATTTTACGGCCAATCGATTCGCCGGAGAGATCCCGCTCCATCCCTCTCAAGAAGTTGTCGACATGCAGACGGAAGGTCTGGAAGACGCACGCCAGGCCCTCAAACTGTTGATGGAGCAGTATCCGGAGTCCAGTTACGGCAAAAAGGCGCCGATAGAACGTGCGAAGGTAGAGAAGCGACTCGATGACCTCAATTCGGTGAAGTGGCCCTACAAAGTTGTCGATAGCTTCGTGGCGCTCACCGGAAGTAAGCCCAATTTCAGTTACTGGTTTGCGCTCGCGCTTATCGCTTTTGTGGTAAAGGGAATCACGTTCCCGCTCACACTCAAGACTTATAAGAGTCAGCGCGAAATGCAGAAACTGCAGCCGATCTTGAAAGAGGTGCAGGCGAAGTATAAAGACGAACCGCAGCTCATGCAGCAAGAGACCATGAAGGTCTATAAAGAGCATGGGGTCAGTCCCTTCGCCAGTTGTCTGCCGATGTTCATTCAACTGCCCTTCATGATCTGGGTCTACAATACGATCCGGCTGTACGAGTTCCATTTCGCCAACGGCAAGTTCCTGTGGGTCGGCAGTTCGCTCGCGGATAAGTATCCGACGGTCATAGGAAGCGACCTGTCGAAGTTCGATATTCCGTTGCTTGTTCTCTATGCCGCCAGCAACTACTTCACCATGCGCCTCACGCCTGCTCCCGATCCGACGCAGGCGCAGCAGCAGAAGTCGATGGCCGTGATGACCACAGGCATCATGTTCTTCATGTTCATGCAGGGCAAGTGGTCTGCGGCGTTCATCTTCTACTGGCTGATCCTGAACCTCATCTCGACGGTGCAGCAGTACTATTTCGTCTATAAGCCCAACAAGGAGCGTCTCGCTTCCGAGCCGCCTGTTCCCCCCAGGGCGTCGGGACCGTCTTCTAAGGAGACGTCGAACCGCGACCGAGCCAGCACGAACAGCACTTTGAACCGCGCCGTAACCGCTCCGAAGGCTTCGAACAGCGCGGGACCGCGCCCCAAAAAGCGCAGGCCGCGTCCCTGACGCCCCTATTCGAGCGAGTTGAAGGAGAGAACACCATGAGCGAGACAGGTACGGAAGAGAATGTTGCAAGCCCTGTAGTACCGGAAGAGATGCTGAACCCCGATCAGCGCGCGGCCCTGACGTTTATACAGGAGTTGTGCGCAGCCAGCGGGTTGGGCGCGCAGGCGGTCGTGCGCTCGGCACAGAAACCCTATCTTCAGATCGAGATCGTTGGGGAGAACGTGCGGCAGACGTGGGGACGCCAGGGACAGACTCTGGATGCCCTCCAGTTTCTCTGCAACACCGTGCTTGCGCACCGGGTCAGCTCCGATGTGCGGCTCATGCTGGATGCGGAAGGCTACCGGGCGCGCCGCGCCGCGACCCTGATCGACCGTGCCAAAGAACTGGCTCGCGAAGTGCGTGAGCGCAACCAGGAAGCGGAACTCGAAGCGCTGCCCGCCCACGAGCGCCGCATCATCCACAACGCCCTCATCGACGAACCCGGCATCATGACCTACAGCGAAGGCGACGAACCCGACCGCCACATCGTCATCGCGCCGCGCGCGGAGTAACTTGCATTTCCTCGATTTCTGTCGTATAATAAGGTTGTACCGGGGGTGATTGGTGTCGACCTGGTCGATGCTGTCCCCAGTTGCGAGCCGAGGCGCCGTGGGCCTCGTAAAAAGCGGCAAAACCATAAACGCGAACACTAATCAGTACGCGCTCGCGGCCTAAGTGCTGCGATGTCCGCCTCTCTCCTGCCGGACGAGAGAGCCTCGGGCATAACAAATTCCGGCTTACCGCCTCGGGCCTGTCTGCCGCCTGAGCTGGAACAACAAAACGCAGTCTAGCGCACCGTTAGCCCCGCTTCTAAGACAGGCGGTCGCGAAATATAATTAGAGCTACGCTCGTAGATGCTGCGGACAAGTCACTGGGAACGAGAGTTCGAGTCTCTCCACCTCCATCATAGAAAGCGCAGGACGGAACTTCCGTTCTGCGCTTTCTGCTATTATTGGGGGAAGAGGAGGCGTAGGGGATGAATGTTCTGGTCGTGGAAGACGATGAGAGTGTGGCGCGCTTTCTGGGGCAGGCGTTGCGGGAAGCCGGATATATGGTCGAACTGGCGTCGGATGGACAGACAGGTCTGGAGCAGGCCAAATCGTTCGGCTACGATCTGGTTCTGCTGGATGTGATGCTGCCGGGATTGAACGGCCTGGACGTCTGTCGGCGCCTGCGCAACGCCAATATCTCCACTCCCATTCTGATGATCACCGCCAAAGACACGCTCCAGGACCGGGTAGACGGACTGGACAGCGGTGCGGACGACTATATCGTGAAGCCTTTTCAACTGGCGGAGCTGCTCGCGCGGGCACGAGCGCTGCTCCGTCGTGCCGTCAGCGCGCCGACGGTGCTCCGGGTCGCCGATCTGACGCTCGATCCTGCCTCACGCCGCGCTGTCCGCGCGGGCAAGCCGATTGCGCTCTCCGCAACGGAATATACGCTGCTGGAGTATCTGATGCGGAACGTAGATCGTGTGCTGACGCGTGGGATGATTCTGGACCATGTCTGGCAATACGATTTCGGCGGCAGCGACAATGTGCTGGATGTCTATATCAGCTACCTGCGCACCAAAGTCGATAGAGGGCGCACTCCGACTCTGATTCACACCGTGCGCGGCGTCGGTTTTCGGCTGGGAGTGGACGATGGTGTCTGATCGATCGTACTTCAACTCGATTCGGGCTCGTATGACGCTTGCCTTCGTGCTGTTGACAACCACCCTGATGCTGTTGATTTGCGGCGGGCTGCTGGGCTATCTGCGCTATACGGCGGTGCGCGCCGTCGATACGAGTCTGGATCTGACGGTTTCGCGCGTGCGGGGAGAGTTGACGGAGAACTCCAGCGGCAACGGCTTCCACGATTTTCTGGCGGATAACAGCGACAGCTTGAAAACAGAGGGAATCGCCCTGCTGCTGGTAGATGCGCAGAACCATATCGTGCGGAAATCGCAGAGTTTCGCTCCCTCCTGGCCCCATCATTCTGAGGACGGTTGGCGTATTCGTACCTTTCCTGACCATGACCGAACGATCGTGATCGGTTCTTACTGGCGTAAAGC
>Ga0105239_10006770_pt1 | contig 13231 bp, 13 predicted proteins | sample KBSC44metaG_FD_92761 | JGI IMG/M metagenome (GOLD analysis project Ga0105239, IMG submission 92761) | Corn rhizosphere microbial communities from Kellogg Biological Station, Michigan, USA - KBS C4-4 metaG | ecosystem: Host-associated > Plants > Roots > Rhizosphere > Soil | place: Michigan, USA... | reverse complement strand
CGTCGTCGACCTCGGCGCGGGCACGGGGAAACTGACCCGCTCGCTCGTCGCGCTCGGGCACCGGGTGACCGCGGTCGAGCCGCTGCCCGAGATGCTCGCCGAGCTCCGGATCGCGGTGCCGGGCGTCGTGGCGATCGCGGGGAGCGCCGAGTCGATCCCACTCGACGACCGATCGGCCGACGTCGTGACGTGCGCGCAGGCGTTCCACTGGTTCGACCACGGGCCGGCGCTCGCCGAGATCGCTCGCGTCCTTCGGCGGGGTGGGCGGCTCGGGCTGGTCTGGAACACCCGCGACGAGCGCGTACCGTGGGTCAGCGAGCTGAGCGAGCTGATGGTCGCCCGCAGCAAGATGGGACGCCGCTACCCCGACATGATCGACCGGAGCGGCCTCTTCGGCCCCGTCGAGGCACGCGACTTCGACCACGTCCAGGAGCTCGGCCGAGAGGCTCTCCGCGAGCTCGTCCTCTCGCGGAGCGACTGCGCGATCCTCCCGCCCGACGAGCGCCAGCCGGTGCTCGATCGCGTGGACGGCATCTTCGACCTCCATGCGAGCGACGGCATGGTGAGCCTCCCATACGTCACGGTCTGCTTCCGCGCGACCAGGCTCTGATCGGCGAGAGCGCTCTTTCCGCCCTGTCTCCAAGCGACGTCTTGACACACGAACACATGTTCGCTAGAACATCTGTTCCCAATGATCGCGTGTCTTCTCATCCCGGGATTCGAGCTCCGCGCGGCGCTCCGGTCCCGGCCGAGGGTCGCGGTCGTTCCCGCGGCGCTCGCGCCCGAGCCGGGGAGGGAGCAGCTCGTCGGGCCGGTAACCGCAGCCGCCGAGGCGGCAGGGGTCACGGCGGGGATGCGCCTGGGGGAGGCGCTCGCGACATGCCCCGAGCTCGTCCTCGTCGACCCTGATCCCGCAGGCGCGGAGCGCGAGTGGGAGGGCGTTCTCCGGCGGCTCGAGGATGCGGGGTTCGGCGTCGAGCCGGTCGAGCCGGGGGTGGTCGTGTTCGAGACCAGCGGAGTCGAACGGCTCTACGGAGGGGTGGAGGCGGCGCTCACGAAGGCGCTTGCCTCCGTCGGGCCTGCCTGGGACCCGCGCGCGGGCGCGGGACAGCGGCGCTTCGTCGCCCTTGCGGCGGCAAGCGTGGCGCGTCCGGGTCAGGCGGTGATCGTCGAGGGGAAGGCGGAGCGGTCGTTTCTCGAGCCGCTCCCGCTTTCGCTTCTGCCGCTCGACGAGGGGCGGTACGCCGAGCTCGAAGGGCTCGGCGTCCGCACCCTCGGCTCACTCGCCGCCCTGCCTGGGGGCGCCGTGGCCGAGCGGCTGGGGCAGGAGGGGAAGCGGGCGTGGAGCCTCGCGCGCGGCGGGGAGCGCCGCCGCGTGCGCGGGCGATCGCCCGCGGCAGAGCTGGTCGAGGCGCTCTCCTTCCCCGAGGCGGTCGCGAACGAGCTCACCCTGCGCCGTGCATTCGGGGCGCTGCTCGACCGGATCCTCGCCCGGCCGGAGCGGGCGGGGAGGCCGTTCCGCAAGCTCGCGCTCTCCGCCAGGCTCGTCGGCGGCGGGTCGTGGCGACGGACGGTGACCCTGCGCGAGGCGAGCGCCGAGCGAGGGCGGCTCCGCTCGGCGCTCGGCCCGAAGCTCACCGAGATCCCGGCGCCGGTCGTCGAGCTGCGCCTCGAAGCGGTCGAGCTCGCCGAGCACACCGGGCAGCAGCTTGCGCTCGTCGCGCCCGAAGGCGAAGAAGTGGGCTCGCGTCTGCGGGAAGGGCTCCGTCAGGTGCGCGCGAGCGCCGGCGGAGGCGCCGTGGGGGGCGTCGTCGAGGTCGCGCCGTGGTCGCGGATCCCCGAGGCGAGGGCGCTCGTCGTGCCACGCGATGTGTGAGGGCCATGACGGCTGCGCGCGACCCACCCTCCGGCGCCGATGAATGTGACGGGAAGCCCGCGTGCGGCACGCGTCGATGCGCTCCACCACGGCGTTGCCGGCCGGCTCAATGCACCGCGTCGGGCGCTCGTCGAGACGGCTGTGGGTGGTGAGCCTCGTCTCGTCGACCGCGAGCTCGTCACGGTCGTACGGGAGGAGTGGCGCGTCGTCGACCGTTGGTGGACGGACGACCCGGTCGACCGGCGTTACTTCGAAGTCGTGCTCGAGTCGGGCCGCAACGTGTGCGTGTACCGCGACGGGGAGCGGCGGTGCTGGTTCACGCAGCGCGCCTGACGTCCGGTATCGGACTTCAGTCCGACACCTTTGCCTCCGGGCCCGGTGGCGGGATCGAGTGATCCTGCACGACCGCCTCCGCGGCGAGCGGCTCCCACTCCGCTGCCTGCTCGGGCGGGAGGACCACCCACTGGCGGAAGGGCTGACCGCGGCCCGAAGGATCGAACAGGTGGGCACCGGGAACGGTGAGCGCCCGCGCGTGCGTGCCGGGGTCGGTCAGCTTGAACACCATTCCCGTGCGCGACAGCCCGAACACGACCCTGCCAGCGCGCTTCACGCACGGCATGCTGAAGACCTTCCCGGCCCGGCACTCGGGATGCCAGGTGGTGATGGCATCGACGATGTCGTCGTAGCGTTCGCGCATCGGAGATCAGGCGTCGACCGCGAGCCGCCGGATCGCGTCGTCCGTCTCGCGGACGAGCGTCTCGACCAGCTCGGCCGCCGGGAGGTCGCGCAACGCTCCGGCCGCCTGGCCGGAGAGCACGAGGGACAGGTCGGTGCGGTCTGCGGCGAGCGCCGCAGCGCGGAGGTCTGCGGTGACGACGGCCTGCACGGGATAGGGAAGCGGGTCGACGGCCGCAGCCTCGATCGCGTCGACGAGACGGGTCCGCACCAGGCGCGCCTGCCTGCCCGAGTAGGCGCGGCTGACGACGGTGGCGTCGTCCGCGGCTCCGAGCGTGCGTCGCAGGGGCTCGGACACCCCCGCCTCGGGACAACCCAGGAACGCCGTCCCCAGCTGCACGCCCTCCGCACCGAGCGCGAGCGCCGCCGCGATCCCGCGCCCGTCCATGATCCCGCCTGCGAGCAGCACCGGCACGGAGACGTGGTCGACGATCCGCGGAACGAGGGCGACACCGCCCACGATCGCGTTCTCGAACGGACCGAGGAAGGTGCCGCGATGGCCGCCCGCTTCGCCGGACTGGGCGACGACCGCGTCCACGCCGAGCCGTTCGAGCTCGACGGCCTCGGCCACCGTCGTCGCCGTGCCCAGGATCACGCTGCCCGCCTCCCTCGCCGCGTCGAACGGCAGGGTCCCGAACGTGAAGCTGAGCACCGGCACTCGTGCCTCGGCGACCACGGCGAGCTGCGCCTCGACCAGCCCCGGCGGAGGAGGCGACGGCAGCGGCGCCTCGGGCAAGCCGAGCTCGGCGCGGAACGGCGCGAGCACGGCCTGCATGGCGGCGATCGCCTCCGTGTCGACCTCGGGCGGCATGAGCGGCGCGAAGAGATTGACGGCGAACGGCCGGTCGGTCAGCCGGCGAATCGCGGCGATCGCGTCCCGCAACTCGTCGGGAGGGAGGATCGCGGCACCGAGCGACCCGAGAGCCCCCGCGTTCGAGACTGCGGCCACGAGCTCGGGTGTCGTGAACCCGCCCGCCATCGGCGCCTGCACGATCGGGTAGCGCGTCCCGAGCAGCCGGGCGACGCTCGTGTCGAGGCCCGCCATCGCTCAGGCGCTCACGCCGAACGTGCGGACCACGACGGCCGGCTGGATGGTCGGTGTCACCGGGGAAGAGCGTAGTGGGTCGCTCCTACGTCGAGCTCCACTGCCACTCGGCGTTCTCGTTCCTCGACGGCGCCTCACACCCCGAGGAGCTCGTCGCCCGTGCGGCGGAGCTCGGCTATCCGGCGCTCGCTCTCACCGACCACGACGGCGTCTACGGCTCGCTCGAGTTCGCGCACGCCGCGAGGTACGCCGGCATCCGACCGCTCACCGGTGCCGAGGTGACGATCAGCGGCGTAGGCTCGACGGAGCCGCCCGGGAGCGGCGGTGCCGGCTTTGCCGGCGCCGGAGCGGGAGTGGGTGGCCGACACGTGACGTTGCTCTGCGAGAGCGGGAAGGGCTACGCCAACCTCTGCCGGATCCTCACGAGCGCCCATGCCGGCACGCGCCGTCCCGGCCGTGAAGACCGCGAACCGCTGCCACCGGCGGTAGATCTCGAGACCGTCGCAGAGCTGAACGAGGGTCTCGTCTGCCTCTCCGGCTGCGCCCGCGACGGCCTGGCGCTCCACGATCCGAACGGGGCGGCTCGGCTCGCGTCCGCGTTCGGGAAGGAGAGATTCTTCGTCGAGCTCCAGCGTCCCTACGAACGCGGAGACGCGCGACGCCACACGACGCTTCGCCGGCTCGCCGAGCACCTCGGCGTCGAGACGGTCGCGACGGGGAACGTCCACGCCCACGCGCCCCGTCGGACGCTCCTCCAGGACGCGCTCGTCGCGATCCGCTGCCGCACCTCGCTCGACGGCTGCGAGCGCGAGCGCCGCGGGAACCGCGAGGCGGTGCTGCGCCCGCCGGCCGAGATGGTCGAGCGGTTCGCGGGCATCGACCCGGCGGCGGCGGAGCGCACCGTGGCGCTCGCGGAGCGACTGACGTTCGACCTCACCGAGGAGCTCGGCTACCGCTACCCCGACTTCTCCGACCGCGCGGATCCCGCGATCCGCCAGCTCGCCGCGATCTGCGACCACGCGTTCGGCGAGCGGTACAGCGCAAATGACACAGTGTCACGCGCGAAGGCGCGCACGCGCCTGGAGGACGAGCTGGCGCTGATCGGCAGGCTCGGGCTCGCGGGGTTCTTCCTCCTCCACCACGAGGTGCTCGAGCTCGCCCGGGAATGCGCGCTCGAGGTCCGCGGGCGCGACTCGCCGCGGATGTTCCTCCCGCCGGGCCGGGGGCGGGGAAGCTCGGTCGGCTCGATCGTCTGCTACTTGACCGGGCTCTCGCACGTCGACCCCGTCGAGAACGACCTCTCGCTCGGCCGCTTCATCAACCACGAGCTCACGTCGGTGCCCGACATCGACCTCGACTTCCCGCGCGACATCCGCGAGAAGCTGATCGTCCGGGTCACCGAGCGCTACGGGCACGAGCACGCAGCCCTCGTCGCGAGCTTCGCGACGTACCGCTCGCGAGGCGCGATCCGCGACGTCGGAAAGGCGCTCGGGCTGCCGCACGCGGAGCTCGAGCGGCTCGCCCGCGTGACCGACGGCTGGCACGCGGAGCGTGTCGCGGACGAGGTCGCGGCGCTTCCCGACGCCGACCGCAAGCTCCTCTCGAAGCGCTGGCGCGCGTTCCAGTTCCTCACGCGGGAGATCGCAGGGCTGCCTCGGCACGTCTCGCAGCACCCGGGCGGGATGGTGATCTCGTCGCGGCCGCTCGTCGAGCTCGTTCCCGTGCAGCCGGCGGCGATGGCCGGCCGGCAGCTCTGCCAGTGGGACAAGGACTCGTGCGCCGACGCGGGCTTCCTCAAGATCGACCTGCTCGGGCTCGGGATGCTCTCGTGCATCGAGGAGTGCGTCGACCGGATCGCGCAGCTCCACGGGGCGCCGATCGACCTGTCGCGGGTCCCGCTCGACGACCCCGCCGTCTACGCCGAGATCCAGGCGGCCGACACGGTCGGCACCTTCCAGATCGAGAGCCGCGCACAGATGCAGAGCCTCCTTCGTACGAAGCCGGAGACGATCGACGACCTCACGATCCAGGTCGCGCTCGTCCGGCCGGGGCCGATCCAGGGGAAGGCCGTGCACCCGTACATCGAGCACCGCCGCCTCCTCCGCGAGGATCCCTCATTCGTCTTCTCCGTTCCGCACGAGTCGCTCCGCGAGCCGCTCTCCTCGACGCTCGGCGTCGTCGTCTTCCAGGACCAGGTGCTCGACGTCGCAATCGCGCTCGCGGGATACACGATCGGCGAGGCGGAGGGCCTCCGTCGCGCGATGAGCCGCAAGCGGAGCCGTGAGGCGCTCGAGGCCCACCGCGTGCGCTTCGTCGAGGGCGCCGTCGCGAAAGGGGTCTCCGAGGATGTCGCCGACGGTGTCTTCGACACGCTCGTCGGCTTCTCGGGCTTCGGGTTCCCGAAAGCCCACGCCGCCGCGTTCGGCCTGCTCGCCTACCAGTCGGCCTGGCTCCGCCACCACTATCCGGCGGAGTTTCTCTGCGGCCTGTTGAACGAGCAGCCGATGGGCTTCTACCCGCCCGCGAGCCTGGTCCGCGACGCCCAGCGACGGGGAGTCGAGGTGCGCCCGCCCGACGTCAACCTGAGCGAGGCGCGCTGCTCTCTGGAGCCTTGCGGTGACGCAGGGGGCGTGGCTCTGGCCTCGCCTCCCTCGGTTGGGGGCAAGAAGAAGGGCGAGGCCGAAGCCACGCCCTGGAAAGCCATGCCCTGTGCGTCCCCCACGTTGTCCCACGCCGTCCGGGTGGGCCTCGCGTACGTCTCCTCCGTCGGCAAGGAGGACGCGGAGACACTGGAGGCGGAACGGGAAGCAAACGGGCCCTACCGCGACGTCGGCGACCTCGCCCGCCGCGCCACGGTCTCCCGCGAGGCGCTCGAAGCGCTCGTCCGGGGCGGGGCCTGCGACTGTTTCGGCCCGAGGCGGCGCGACCTCCTCTGGGAGCTCGGGCTCGCGACCAGGCCGCGCTCCGTCGAGGGGACCCGCGGCGAGGCGAAGCAGCTGACGCTCTCGCTCGACCCGACCGCGGAGACGCCTGCCCTGCCCGATCTCACCCGCTGGGAGCGGATGCTCGCCGACTACCGCGAGACGGGCCTCTCGGTCGGGACGCATCCGCTCGCGCTGCTCCGCCCGCATCTCCCGCCCGGGACGCTCTCGAGCCCCGAGCTCCACGATTCGCGGCACGGGTCGTCGGTCGCGTACGCGGGCCTGGCCATCGCGCGGCAGCGCCCGGCGACCGCGAACGGGATCGTGTTCATGTTGCTCGAGGACGAGCACGGCCAGGTGAATCTCATCGTCCCGAAAGAGGTCTACGAGCGGCACCGCGGGATCGTCAGGGGCGAGCCGATCGTCCTCGTCCGCGGCCGCTACGAGCGGGTCGAGCGGAACCGGAACATCCTCGTCCGCGAGCTCGAGAGCCTCTCCGCGCTTGCCCGCCGCGTTGCCGCGACCCCCGACCTCGTCAAAGCCCTCCCTCGCGCGCACCACTTCGGTCACCGCTGAGGAGGCGCAGCGCAGCGTCGACGAGGTCGACCCGGTCGAGACCTGGAACGTCGGCGATCGGGATCCACGCAGCCTCGTCGGTCGTGCCCCCGACCTCGTCAGTCAGCTCGCCGCCGACGATCCGGGCCTCGAACACGACGCGAATCCCCTCGAGCGCGCGGCCGGACCCGTCGAGCCGGTCGCGGGCGGCGACCGTGAACCTGTCCTTGCCGAGCAACCGCACGAGCTCGACGTCGTAGCCGGTCTCCTCGCGCACCTCGCGCACCGCGGCCTCTTCGGGCGTCTCTCCCTCCTCCACACCGCCGCCGGGAACTGTCCAGGCGGGCGTCGGGCCCTCGTTCCAGAGAGCGAGCAGGATCCGCTGGCGGTCGTCGACGAGCACGGCATAGGCACCGACTCGCACGTCGCGGTCGTGGCGCTCCATCAGCCTCCGGGCCTGACGAGCGAGACCTCGACGTACTCCGTCGCTTGCGCGAAGCCGAGCTTCTCGTACGCGCGGATCGCGGCCGCGTTGTCGGCTCGGACGTTGAGCGAGATCACGTCGATTCCGTCGCTCTGGAGGACGCGACACAGGCGCGCACAGGCCGCGGTCGCCAGGCCGGAGCCGCGGAGCTCCGGCAAGGTCGCGACGTTGCCGAGCGCCGCGACGCGCCACGCCGGCGACCAGACGTGCACGCCCGCAACGCACCCGAGCCTGCCGTCCCGTCGGATACCGACGTACCGGCCGGTCTCGAGCATGCGGGCCTGAAACCACGAGCCGGGATAGGCGTTGGCGTAGAACCGCTCGACCTCTGCGAGGTCCGCGGAGGAGAGGAGCGTGGCCCCGGCCGTATCGTGCGGCTCGAGGCGAGACGGGTCGACCAGGCCGAGCTTGAGATGCGCGGCCGGCGGGCTCGCCGGGACCAGATGCGGCGCGAGCACCTCGACGAGACCGGGGGAGAGGTGCGCATACAAACGGTGGGGAAGCTCGGCGACGAGGCCGTGGAGGAGCTCGCGCATGCCGGCGTCGGGCTTCTCTGCGATCGCGAGCAGCACCGGCGGGTCGGGCTCGTCGTAGAGGAGCACGAGCTGCTCGAGGTGCCCGTCGCGCTCCAGGCCCAGCCAGCGCGTGTGCGGCCAGAAGAAGTCGTCGAGATCGCCCAGCTCGTAGGCGTGGGCGGCCGGCCGTCGACGGCAGAACGCCGCGATCGCATCTCGATCACGAAGCTCGACGATTGCCACGCGAAGCGGAGCGGGTCAGCCCGTCATGTCGGCGGTTCCGGGACGCGGCTCCTCGACCGGAGGCACGCCGGCCCGGCGGCACCATCCCTCGTCGAGGGTGAGCGCCGCGTCCACGAGCGCGAGGTGCGTGAAGGCCTGGGGGAAGTTCCCGACGAGACGGCCGGCCGCCACGTCGTACTCCTCCGAGAGCAGACCCAGATCGTTCCGCAGGCCTAGAAGGCGCTCGAAGAGGGCTTCCGCCTCCTGGAGTCGCCCCTGGAGCGCGTAGACCTGCGCCAGCCAGAACGAGCACGGAAGGAACGTCCCCTCACCCGGCGGCAACCCGTCGACCTCCACGTTCTCGTCGTCGGCGCGATAGCGCTCGACCAACCCGTCACGGACGAGCTCCCGCTCGATCGCGGCGACCGTGCCGGCGATGCGATCGTCGTCCACAGGGAGAAACCCGACGAGCGGCATCATCAGCGCGCTGGCGTCGAGCCGCTGCAAGCCGTACGACTGCGTGAACGCGCCGAGCTCCGTGTCGAAGCCCTCACGGCACACCTCCTCGTGGATCTCGTCGCGGATCGCCTTCCAGCGGTCGGTGGGCCCCTCGCGGTCGAACTGCTCGACGCTCCGCACCGCGCGGTCGAACGCCACCCAGGCCATCACCTTCGAGTGGGTGAAGTGACGGCGCGGGCCGCGTACCTCCCAGATTCCCTCGTCCGGCTCGCGCCAGCCGTTCTCGAGCCACTCGAGCAGCTTCCTGCTGAGGTTCCAGGCCTCCGACGAGGCCGCGAGCCCGGCGACGCGCGCGTGGTACAGCGCGTCGGCAACCTCGCCGTAGACGTCGAGCTGGAGCTGCTTGGACGCTGCGTTGCCGACCCGCACGGGCCGCGACCCCTCGTAGCCGTCGAGCCACTCGAGCTCGATCTCGGGCAGGCGCCGCTCGCCGGCCAGCCCGTACATGATCTGGAGTTGGTCGGGCAGGCCGGCGATCGCCCGCAGCAGCCAGTCGCGCCACGCCCGCGCCTCGTCCTCGTAACCGGCGCGGACGAGCGCGAGGAGGGTGAGCGTCGCGTCGCGCAGCCAGCAATAGCGGTAGTCCCAGTTCCGCACTCCGCCGAGCGCCTCGGGGAGTGAGGTCGTGGCCGCGGCGACGATCCCGCCGGTCGGCGCGTACGTCAGCGCCTTGAGCGTGATCAGCGAGCGCACGAGCGGCTCGCGGAAGCGTCCGACGTGCACGCAGTCCGTCACCCATTCCCGCCAGAACGACTCGGTTTCTCCGAGCGCCTGCTCGGCGTCGACCCGGTCCGGCGGCGGATGATGCGACGGATACCACGTCAGCACGAACGGGACGCGGTCGCCTTCGCTCACGTCGAACTCGGCGACGGTGTGGAAGTTCCGGCCCACGAGCTCGACCGGGGTTGCGAGGAAGAGGGCGTCGGGGCCGGCGATGGCGAGGATGCCGTCCTCACGACGGCGGACCCAGGGGATCGTCCAGCCGTAGTCGAACCGGATGCTGAGGCTCATCCTCATGGCGACGGTGCCGCTCACGCCCTCGACGATCCGGACCACATCGGGTGCCTCCCCGCGCGGGGGCATGAAGTCGATCAACCTCACGACGCCGTCGGCCGTCTCGAGCTCGGTCTCGAGGACGAGCGTGTCTTCCCGGTAGCGTCGGGTCGCGCGGGTGACCGGCGCGCCGGGAGAGAGCTCCCAGCGGCCATTCTCCTCGTCGCCGAGCAGTGCGGCGAAGCAGGCGCCCGAGTCGAAGCGTGGGAAGCAGAGCCAGTCGATGCAGCCGTGACGTGAGACGAGCGCGGCCGTCTGCAGGTCGCCGATGAGGCCGTAGTCCTCGATCCGCGCGGCCATATCTGCACGCTATCGCGCGCAGGCTCAGAATCGCCGCATGCGGGCCGTCGTCCAGCGGGTGTCGAGCGCCTCGGTGCGCGTCGAGGGCGAGACGGTCGGTGCATGCGGTCGGGGGCTGCTCGTGCTCGTCGGTGTCGGGCACGAAGACACGTCCGAAACGGCCGCACGGCTGGCGGCGAAGATCGCGCGGCTGCGCATTTTCGAGAACGAGGAAGGGCGCTTCGACCGCTCGATCCTCGACATCGGGGGCGAAGCGCTCGTCGTCAGCCAGTTCACGCTCCTCGCCGATGCCAGACGTCAGAAGGGAACTAGGCCCGACTTCTCGCAGGCTGCGCCCAAGGAGCAAGCCGAGCCGCTCTATGAGCGCTTCTGCGAAGAGCTGCGCGCGCTGGGCGTCCCGGTCGCGACGGGCTCCTTCGGCGCGTACATGGAGGTCGAGATCGTGAACGACGGGCCCGTGACGATCGTGCTCGACGTCGAGCCGTAGGCCGGAGTGTGGGGGAATGCGGCCCGCTCCGGCAGCGCGAGCGAAGCTGGAGGGTGGAGTGCCGCGCCGTCTCGATTACGCCCGCGTCGGCGAAGACGATTCTCGGCGTTACTCGGCGTTACCGAAGTTCGAGAAGCGCCTCCTCGATCTCCTCGCCCATCCGCTCGTCCAGGTGCCGCTCCGACCCAATCGTCGTGAAGCCGCACTTCTCGAGTACGCGGATCGAGCCGACGTTGCTCCGCACCACGCACGCATAGAGCGGCCGCTCGGTCACCTCGCGCAGCAGCGCCGCGAGCGCGGCCGTCGCGATGCCCCGTCCCCAGTAGGCGCGCCCGAGCCAGTAGCCCACCTCGCGCTTGCCGTCGCGTTCGAAGCAGAGCATGTGACCGGCGACCTCGCCGTCGGCGGCGATCGTCCAAGCGTAATTTGCCTCGTCCGCCAGGATCCGCTCGCGCCAGTGAGTCGTGAACGTGTCGTGGTCACGTAGCGGGAACACGGCCACGCGCCGCGCCTCTGGGTCGAGCTGCTGCTCGTAGAACACCTCGACGTCCGCGTCTGTGACCGGGCGCAGCTCCACTTCCATGCGCCGATCCTGACATCTGCGGCCTTCCGAACGTGTTCGCGGCGACGTGCGTGAGAGCCAGGGCTAGAGCTCGAGGCTCAGCGTCACGGGGCCGTAGTCGACGAGCGCGACCTCCATCCTCGCGCCGAAGACGCCGGTCTCAACGTGGACGCCTTCGCACCACGCGCTCACGACAGCCAGTCGCGTACCCAGCAAGCCGGTCGGGCGCCCGGTCATCCGACCGCCCGGCATCGGGCAGGTGCTCGGCGTCAGATGAGAACGGACGTGTGTGCTGCGTCTACATTGCGACCGTGGGCACGGTGGTCGTCGATAGGGAACGGAAGTGCCCGATGTGTGGTCATGCGACCTGGGTGCTTCTCGATGGCCACTCACTGCTTCAAGCGCTCGAAGGAGGCCTCGAAGCCCTGGCGTACTCCTGCGATACGTGCGGCTTCATTCGCTGGCATCGATTGGACAAGGCCATACCGCCCTCGCAGCCGTTCCGGAGCCGCGGCGACTGAGCTCGACTTGCGACGTCCGTTGTCGATTGACCTGGCCAGCTGGGGGACACCTTGAATGAATCGTCACTAAGTTCAATCGTGGAGCAGAGCCTTTTTTCAGCGGACTGCGCCCGTCATCCCGTGAGCCGTGTGCTGGGGAAGTGCGTAGATCGCGAGCACCAACCCGCCGGCGACCAGTGCGGCTGCGGTGAGCAGCCAGCCGACCAAGCTGAATCCAGAGGCGATTCCGGTGGAGGGAATGCCAGCCTCGAGGCCTCTCGTAGTGATCCACGCGATATGGGGCACCCCGACAGGGCCATAGCCCCTGCGCAGCCGACACGCGATCAGCTGTCTCCGCATCGTCCGATCCTGAGTCCCGGGCGCACGCCCGACACAAGCGCCCCGGGGCCGGTCACGCTGCTCGCCGACACCCGTGCTTACGGATTGTCGATCTTGTCGGCGGCGCTACCGCCGCGCCACCCGGTGCACTCGTGTCGCGGCATCTCGATGTCGTTCGCCGGCTCGTGAGCCATCTTCCCGCATGACGAGCAGACCGTGTAGCTCTCGCCCTCCTCCACACGGTGCGTCCAACTATGACGCCCCAACCAGCAAGACACCCTCTTCACATCGCCTGCTTCCGCCTGGAGACACGTCCAGCGCGATCTGCTCACTCGCGTCCGGGGCGTCGTTCTCGGTCCCGGCGGCGCTCCGCCTCGTAGTATTCGCCGGCGGGCGCGCGTGCGGACCACCGCGTGGTCGTCATCTCATCGCGCATCCGCGCAGCCTCCCGCTCCGCCGCTACGTCCTCGGCCGACGTCGGCGTGGGCCTCAGCCACGGAACGAGTCGTGCGAGCTTCTTCATGTGACCATGATGACGTTCTTCCACCCGATCTGCCAATGGCGCGAGAATCGGCGCGTGGACGACTCGCTGCAGCTGCGTCTCATCACCGCCGCCGACCTGCCTGTCGTCGAGCGGCTCTGGCAGCTCTACTCGCACGATATGTCGGAGGTCCGCGGCACGCTCCCGAACGCCGAGGGCACCTTCAAGGCAGGGCGGCTGCCGACGTACCTCGACACGCCGGACGCGGCGGCGTACCTCATCCGGTACCTCGGCGCGCCCGCCGGCTTCGCGTTCGTCCAGGGCCTCACGGGTGAAGCGCGGTCGATCGGCGACTTCTTCGTCGTCCGGGCGGCTCGACGGCGCCGAATCGGCTACGACGTCGCGAGAGAGCTGCTCAGGCGCCACCCCGGCGCGTGGGAGATCGGGTTCCAGGCGGAGAACGGCGGCGCGCCCGAGTTCTGGCGTCGTGTCGCCACCGACGCGGTCGGGGACGGCTGGCGCGAGGAGCTCCGGCCTGTCCCCGGGAAGCCGCACATCCCGGACGACCACTTCATCGTCTTCACGACACGCTCCTGACGACCGGAGAGGTATCGGGGACGACGGCTGAAAGCGCGTT
>Ga0105239_10006764_pt1 | contig 13236 bp, 7 predicted proteins | sample KBSC44metaG_FD_92761 | JGI IMG/M metagenome (GOLD analysis project Ga0105239, IMG submission 92761) | Corn rhizosphere microbial communities from Kellogg Biological Station, Michigan, USA - KBS C4-4 metaG | ecosystem: Host-associated > Plants > Roots > Rhizosphere > Soil | place: Michigan, USA... | reverse complement strand
TCGGTAAAGGGATTAGGGTAGGTATGAATGGTGACGCTCGCTCCGCCTTTGGCGGCGACGGTCTTGACTGGTGACCAGGTGAGGCTGCCGGACGCGCTTATGAAACATAGACGGTAAAAGTTGCTGGAGGGTAAGGGATTTAGATCGGTATAAGACTGGACGCCAGGACCGCCGGTGGATGGGCTGCCGTTGGTGTTGCCGGCCAGGTCAAGGACGGCCAGCTGTTGCCAGTCTGCGACGCCATCGGAGGACCGCTGAATGACGATGCGGCCCGCGGTGGGTGCTGCTGTGGCTGGGGATGAGGTGGGCGCGCCGGGGACGGATGAGGTGGGTCCACTGGGGTCGGATGAGGCAGGTGCTCCAGGGAGGGAAGGGGTGGGGTCGGAAGAGGCAGGCGCGCCGGGGACGGATGAAGTGGGGTCGGATGATGTGGGTGCTCCGGGGACGGATGAGGTGGGTGCCCCGGGGACGGACGAGGTGGGTCCACTGGGGTCGGATGAGGCAGGTGCCCCGGAGACGGATGAGGCAGGTGCAGTTGCGGCGTTCAGGCCGGTCAGAGACCAGGTGAGGGTATTGCCCTGCTGACTGCGCCGGGCCGTGAAATCCCCGAACTCCAGAGGGAGTAGGATACCCTGGGAATAAACGGTCACGGTCACCTGCTCGATGTGTGACGAGAAGGCTACGCTCAGGACCTGCGCGACGAGTTTTGTAGAGATCGCCACGCCAAAATTGGAGGCGTTGACGTCGGCCGGGGTCAGGGTGGTGCCCCAGAGATCTGAGGAACTCCCGTAGGTGGTAGTGGCAAGGGATGTGGGCCAGGCCACGCCGGTGGCGGCATGCTCGGTGCCCACCATCGAGCCGCCTTTGATGAGCCTGATCGAATTGTCGGTGACCGTACTCGTCCCGAGGGCGAATAGTGAAAAGGTTTGCCGGTTGATCGTGACGGCAACCCCACAGATGCTATTGGCAAAAGGTACGCTCAACCCTAAGTTGGTGACGTTGATATAGTCGCTTGTTGTTGTTATGATCGAGAACGCCGAAAGAAGAGCCGAGACGGACGCCGCGCTACCGTCGGTGCTCTGAACGCTGTTCGGATTGATCCACGAAGCTCCGCCTGAGCCCGCATTGGCGCCGGTTGAGGTCGTGTTGCCCGCCCCCGCACACTGCGCCCTGGCCAGGGGCCGGCACAGGAGAAAGGTGCTGAAAAGGCATAGAAAGCCGCGACCAAAAAGGCATAGGGAACCCAGCACAAATTGTTTCATAGTGTACAATTAATGGTTAATTTCAAGAGATTTTGGGGGATAGGTCGGACGTGCCCACGCCGGTCAGGCGGGTCTAATGAATGCCATAAATGAGGGTGCTACTAATGAATTGTTGCGAATGGAAGGCCTCAGAGAAAACCAGGGAGAATCAGAGCGAGCTAATTGTTATTTTCAAATTCTACTGCATAGAAACACTGTTTTTTCAACGTATGCAAGCGAAAGAGGGGCAGAAATGCCCCAACTAAGTGCAACCACTTAGGCTGTTTTAACTATAATCTACTAATAAATAGACGACATTCTATTAGAACTTTTACTACAAAAACTACACTTATGTTCAAGAACTGGCTCCGAACCGCCATCCGGAATATCCGTAAAAATCCCAGCTCATCCCTCATCAATATCTTCGGACTGACGGTTGGGCTATCCAGCTGTCTGCTGATCGCCCTTTTTATCCGGCATGAACTGAGCTATGACGATTTTGAGGTCAACGGCCCGCGCATCGCCAGAGTGATCATGGGATATAAGTTTGACGGCGGCGGCGAGATGCGCTGGGGCAATTTTACGAGCACCAAGGTGGCCCCGACCTTCAAACGGACCTTCCCGGAGGTAGTGACGGCGGTGAGGATGACCGAAAGAGACCGGATCGTAGGCTACCAGGAGAAGCTGTTCACGGAGAAGAAGTTCATGTTTGCGGACTCGAGCTTTTTTGACGCATTTAGTTTTGGCCTCCTCAAAGGGGACCCCCATACCGCGCTGAGCGGCCCCAAGAAGGTGATCGTTACGACGTCCACGGCCCGCCGGTACTTTGGCAACGGGGAGCCCCTCGGCAAGCTGATACGGATCGGCACCGACAGCACGACCTACCTGGTGACAGGATTGATGGCGGATGTACCGTCCAACTCGCAATTCAAGTTCGACTTTCTGGCGAGCTTTTCCTCGCTGTATGCCAACCAGGAAGAGACCTACTGGGATGCCAATTACGGGACCTTTCTGCTGTTGCGCGACCCCTCGGCGATCGCGACCCTGCAACCCAAGGTGACGGCCTTTATGAAGAAGGAGATGGAAGGGAAGGGGGCGTCGGTGGACTTTTTGCTGGAGCCCTTTAACCGCATCCACCTGTATTCCGAATATGTCGGTTTCGAGCCCGGGACCTCGATCGTATACATTTATATCCTTGCCGGCGTGGCCCTGCTGATCCTGATGATCGCCTGCTCGACCTATATCAATCTGAGCACGGCCCGCAGCGTCGAACGCGCCCGGGAGGTGGGGGTCCGGAAGGTGATCGGCGCCGGAAAGGGACAGCTGTTCTGGCAGTTCATCGGCGAGTCGCTGATCCTATGTTGTATTGCCGTGATCCTGAGCCTGGGAATTGTGCTGCTGGTCCTGCCTGCCTTCAACCGGCTGTCGGACCGGACCCTTCCAGCGGCTTCGTTGTTCTCGCTGCCTTTTGTCGCGTTTTCCGTGCTGACCGCTGTCATCGTGAGCCTGCTGGCGGGCAGCTATCCTGCGCTGATACTGGCCCGTTTCCAACCGATAAAGGTGCTGAAGGGGGCCTTCAAGAATAGCCGCAGCGGACAGGGGCTGCGCCAGTCGCTGATCGTCGGTCAGTTCGTGATCTCGGTGTTCCTGATCGTGTCCACCTTTATCATGCAGGGACAGCTGAACTATATCCGGCACAGACAGCTGGGCTATGACCGCGAACACGTCCTTCAGCTGCCGATGAGCCACAAGATGCTGTCGCAGCTGTCCTATATAAAGACAACCCTGACCAGTAACCGCGATATCCTGAGCGCGAGCACCTGTGCCTCCTCGCCGGTGGAGATACAGGGAGGATATAATATGCGCAACGAGACGATGTCGTCGGGCCAGTATCTCTCCGTCAGGGGCAATCCGGTCGACGAAGGGTATATAAGAACGGCCGGTCTCCATCTTGTGGCGGGTGAGGACCTGACATTGCAGGACCTGAAGGATGCGAATCCGGAGCGGTTCAATCCCGCAGACTCCAATAAACAACGGGTGTACCATTTTATCCTGAACGAGTCGGCGGCCAGGGCGCTGGGCTGGAAGACGCCGCAGGAGGCCATCGGAAAGCGCATGTATATGGACGAATCACGCCCGGGCTATGTAAAAGGCGTGGTCCGCGACTTTAATTTCGAGTCGCTGCACAACGCGATCATGCCGCTGGTGATGTTCCCGGAAATGCGCGCGGACAGGATGCTGGTGCGCATCACGGGCGAGCATCTGCCGGCGACCATTGGCTTTATCGAATCGAAGTGGAAGGACATCGCCCCGTATATGCCGTTTGAGTACCATTTCCTCGACGAGGACTACGACAGGGTCTATTCTTCTGAACTGCGACTTGGGAAGGTGATGAACCTCTTCAGTGCCATCGCGATCGTGCTGGCTTGTCTGGGGTTGTTTGGTTTGTCTTCGTATGCGGCGAAACAGCGGGTGAAGGAGATCGGTATCCGGAAAGTGCTGGGCGCGTCGTTGACGAATCTGGCGATGCTGCTGTCGGGGAATTTTATCCGGATGGCGCTGATCGCGATCGTTATCGCGTGTCCGCTGGCGTGGTGGGCGATGAGTAAGTGGCTGGACGGGTTTGCGTATAGGGCGGGTATCGATTGGATCGTTTTTGTGCTGGCGGGGGTTATGGTGCTGGCCGTGACTTTAGCTACAGTGAGTATACAGGCCGTGAGGACGGCGTTGTTGAACCCGGTGAAAAATTTGAAAGTAGAATAAACTATGAAAAGATACCTTGTTCTATTGACCTTGTCCCTGGGTGTGACCTGTAGCGGTGGTGCTCAAAAACTGAAGGAGGCGCGAACCGGGACGGGGGCTCGAACTGTGGAGGGTGCGCGAACTGCGCTGGGTGAACGAACCGAGACGGGGGCCCGAACTGTGGCGGGGGCGCGAATTTAGACGGGTCCGCGAATCGAGAGGGGGACTCGAACTGTGGCGGGTGCGCGAATCGAGGCGGATGCGCGAATTGAGACGGGGGCTCGATCTGCGACGGGTGACCAAACCGCGCTGGTTGAACGAACCGAGGCGGGGGCCCGAACTGTGGCGGGTGCGCGAATCGAGACGGGTCCGCGAATTGAGACGGGGGCTCGATCTGCGGCGGGTGACCGAACCGAGCTGGGTGACCGAATCGGGACGGATGCGCGGATTGAGACGGGGGCTCGAATCGAGCCGGGTGACCGAATCGGGACGGATGACCGAACCGAGACGGACGCCATTATCAGGAATCTCATGGATAGCGGTGGTGTGACTGGGCTCGGTGTGGGCATTGTCAGGGACAATAAGATCGTGTATGTAAAAAGTTACGGGTATAGGAATAAGCCCGCGGGACTGGTGGGTGATACGGCGACCTGTATGTACGCCGCGAGTTTGTCAAAGGCAGTTTTTGCGTATCTGGTGATGCAGCTGGTGGGTGAGGGGGTGATCGATCTCGACAAGCCGCTGTATACCTATCTGCCCAAGCCCCTGCCGGAGTACCCGAACTATAAGGACCTCGGGGGGGACGACCGGTGGCGGCTGATCACGGCGAGGCATTGCCTGAGCCATACGACCGGCTTTCCGAATTTTAGGTGGTTCAATCCGCGTGGTAATAATAAGTTGGAGATATTCTTTACTCCCGGGAGCCGCTTTGCCTATTCCGGAGAGGGGTTGGTGCTGCTGCAGCTGGTGGTGGAGACTGTTACGGGCCGGTCGCTGGAGGAGCTGGCGCAGCAGCGGATCTTTGGTCCTTTTGGCATGCGGCGGACGAGCTATGTCTGGCAGGCCTTTTTTGAAGACGACTATGCCGTTGGGCATACGGCCGACGGGGACAGCCTTGCTAAGAAACGGAGGAATAAGCCCAATGTGGCGGGTTCGATGGAGACGACGGTAGCGGATTACGCGCGGTTCTTAGCGGCGGTGATGCGGCATGAGGGGGTCCGGGCGAAGGCATGGGAGGAGATGGTTTCGCCGCAGATCGCTATTTACGAGAAGCACCAGTTCCCTTCACTGAATACTGATTCGACGCTGGATAATCGGGGTATTGGGTTGGCTTATGGCCTGGGCTGGGGCTTGTTCAGGGACGCGACTGTGGGGAAGGTGTTTTTTAAAGAAGGACACGATGACGGATGGCAGAACTATAGTATCTGTATCCCGGGGAGGAAGGAGGCTTATGTGTTCCTCTCGAACAGCGACAATGCGGAGGGAATTTATACAGCACTGGTCCGGCGGCTGGCTGGGGTGGAGATACCGTGGGAATGGGAAGGGTATAAGCCCTATCGCAGCTGGGTTGTGCTGCCGGAGGCCGCCTTGCGGCAGTGGGCGGGTGAGTATAACGGCCCCGGGACGGTGACATTGTTTGTTGAGGATGGGAGACTGAGGGTCAGGGGTGAGCATATTCCGGCGATGACGTTGTATCCTAGCGATGAAACGCATTTTTTTACCAGGAGGACGGGGGGCAGTGTTGAGTTTTTGAAGCCCGTGGGTGGTGGGCCGGTGAAGGCGGTTGTGCAGGATGGGGGGGATAGATATGAGATGGTTAAAGTGAGGTAGTGGGCTACGACGCGGGGAGAGCGGAGGGTGGGTGGTGACGGTGGGGGAGGGGTGACGTAAAGATGGAGGACCCGTGGATGACGCTGGGGAACGCCGCTGAGGCCCGCGGGTGGTGGGGAGTGAGTGGTGAGTGGGGTAGCGGACAGGCGGTGTTGCGAAAGCGGACAGTGCGGACCGTTGGGTGGGTCGTAAGAGGATGAAAGGTAGGTGGTTAGCTGTCTGGCATGTTCTTGGCCGCGGGATAGCAAACCAACGCTATGTTCCGGAATTACCTCAAGGTCGCCTGGCGCAACCTGCTGAAGAGTAAACTTTATTCGACTATCAATATCGCCGGGCTTGCGACCGGCATGGCCGTGGCGATGCTTATCGGGCTGTGGATCTATGACGAGCTTTCCTTCGACCGGCACAATACCGACAATTACGACCGCATCGGGCAGGTGTTGCAGAATGTGAATTTTGGCAGCGGGACGGACACGTATGGCATAGTACCGATACCCCTGGCGAAGGATATGCGGGACCACTATCCCGACTTTGAGTATGTGTGCCGGTCGTCGCAGTCGAAGAGCCAGGTGCTGGCGATCGGGGACAAGCTGATCACGGGGTCGGGAGCGTATGTCGACCCCGTCTTTGCAAGGATGATGACGCTGAGGATGCTTTCGGGTACGCGCGATGGGCTTACCGACATGCACGCGGTCCTGCTTTCCGAGTCGCTCGCCAGGGCCCTGTTCGGCGACGCAGATCCCATGGGAAAGGTTGTGAAGTTTGACAACAATTACAATTTGACGGTGGCGGGAGTATACGAGGATTTCAGGAAGAACAGCAGCTTTTCGGACTATCAGTATATCGGCGCGTGGGACCAGTGGGCGGCCTACTCTAACGACACCAAACAGAACCTTACTGAATGGGACAGCAATTCCTGGCAGATATTTGCGCAGCTGAAGCCGGGGGCGAGTTTTGGTGCGGCTTCCGCCAAGATCCGGATGGCCCGCGAACGGCAGGGCAACTATCCGAAGTACAAGCCGCAGTTCTTTTTGCAGCCCTTGAGCCGCCTGCACCTGTACCAATATAAGAACGGCGTGGAGACGGGGAGCATGATCAATTTTGTGTGGCTTTTTGGTGTTATAGGCGTGTTTGTGTTGCTGCTGGCCTGCATTAATTTTATGAATCTTTCTACGGCCCGTAGTGAGCGGCGCGCGAAAGAGGTCGGCATCCGGAAGGCCATCGGGTCGGTTCGCCGGCAGCTGGTGCTCCAGTTCCTGAGCGAGTCGTTGCTGGTTGTGCTGCTGGCATTTGGGTTGTCGCTGGTGCTTGTGCAGCTGAGCCTGCCATTTTTTAACAGCCTTTCGGATAAGACAATGGTGGTCCTGTGGGGGAGCCCCCTGTTCTGGGGTCTGGGCTTAGGTTTCAGCCTGCTGACGGGGCTGGTGGCCGGCAGCTATCCGGCGCTGTACCTTTCTTCCTTCAGGCCGGTGAAAGTATTGAAGGGGACCTTTAAGGCGGGCCGGTTGGCTTCCGTACCTCGCCGGGTACTGGTGACGCTGCAGTTCACCGTGAGCGTGGTGCTTATCGTGGGGACGATCGTGGTCTACCGGCAGATACAGTACGCAAAGGAATTACCGGTGGGGTATAATCGTAGCGGACTGATCGAGATGTATATGAATACGCAGGACCTTTATAAGCACGCGGAGGCCATACGGACCGAATTACTGAACACCGGTGCGGCCACGGGCTATGCGCAGACTTCCTGTCCCATCACCAACAACTGGGGCGGGACTACCGACTTCTCGTGGGATAGAAAGGACCCCGAAGCGCACCCGCTGATCAATTCCAACCAGGTGACGGCAGACTTTGGCCGGACAGTGGGCTGGCAGATGGTGCAGGGACGTGATTTTATGCGGGATATGGCTACGGATAGCAGCGCCATGATATTGAACGAGGCGGCAGTGAAGCTGATGGGGCTGAAGCATCCTGTCGGCGAGTCGGTGAAATTGCATGGTGTTCCCCATACCGTCATTGGGGTATCGAAGGATATGATCCGGTCGAACCCTTTTGAGAAGATAGCGCCTTCGCTGTATACGCTGACCGCAAATGGCGGCGGCACGATCGAGCTCCGGCTGAATTCGCAGCTCGCGACCGGCGAGGCGTTGAGGAGGACGGCGGCGGTGTTCAGGAAATACAATCCGGGCAGCCCTTTCACCTATCAGTTCGTGGATAAGGAATACGAGAAGAAGTTTGGGAACGAGCAGCGCATCGGCGGGCTGGCGACTTTTTTTGCCGCGCTGGCGATATTTATCTCCTGTCTGGGGCTCTTTGGTCTGGCGTCCTTTGTGGCGGAACAGCGGACGAAGGAGATCGGCATCCGCAAGGTGCTGGGCGCTTCGCTGGTCAGCGTGTGGAGGTTATTGTCACGGGAATTTGTTGCGTTGGTGACCATCTCCCTGGTGATCGCCATGCCGGCAGCTTATTATTTTATGCACCGCTGGCTGCAGAACTATGAGAACCGCACGGGGATACCCTGGTGGGTATTTGCGGTGGCGGGGGCGGGCGCGCTGCTGATCACGCTGCTGACGGTGAGTTTTCAGGCGGTTCGCGCGGGACTGGCCAACCCGGTAAAAAGCCTGCGTTCCGAATAAACCAATCTTATTCTTATGATAAAGAATTTTTTGACGATGGCCGTACGCCATCTCCTCAAGAAAAGGACCTATAGTATTTTGAATATCGCAGGGCTGGCCATCGGCATCGCCTGTGCCTCCATGATCTTTTTGTGGGTGGAAGACGAGTGGACCTTTAATCACAATTTTCCGAAGCATAGCCGGCTCTACCAGGTGTACGAGAACCAGAAGTACGAGGGGAAGATCGGGACCTTTGTCGCTACGCCGGGGCCGATGGCAGCAGGGCTGAGTGCGGACATTCCAGGGATCGCGACTGCGGCCAGGTCGGGGGGAACGGGCCCCCAGGTATTTGCGCTGGGTGATAAGTCCCTCAGCATGGACGGCGACTATGTTGATCCGTCTTTTATTGGGATGCTGGACCTACCGTTTGTCTATGGCCAGGGGGCTCTGGGCGAGCTGCATTCTCTGGTCATCGACCAGACGATGGCCACGGCGTTCTTTGGCGCCGGGGTGGACCCGGTCGGGAAGGCGCTGCGGGTCAACGGTGAACAGGATTTTGTCGTCGCCGGTGTGTTTAAGGACCTGCCGGAGAACAGCACATTCCGTTTTCGCTGGCTGGCCCCGATGGAGAATGTCATCCATAAGGCGTCCTGGACGGGTACCTGGGGGGCTATGTGGGCGCGCACCTATGTCGAGCTGAGGCCTGCTGCGTCTGTTGCGCAGGTCAACCAGCAGCTGAAGGGCTATCTGGGTACAAAGCAGAAGGGGAATACCACCCCTTGTTTTTTGCTTGCAATGGACGACTGGAATCTGCGGAGTAAGTTCGTAGACGGCAAACAGGCGGGCGGGCGCATCGAATACGTGCGGCTGTTTAGCATCATTGCCGGCATTATCCTGCTGATCGCGTGCATCAACTTTATGAACCTGTCCACGGCCCGGTCTGAGCGGCGGGCCCGCGAGGTGGGTGTGCGCAAGGTGATGGGGGCGGGCCGGCGCAGCCTGGTCGTGCAGTTCATCGGGGAAGCGATGATGATGTCCTTTGCCGCGGTATTGCTGGCGACGGTGATGGTGAGTGTGCTATTACCAGTTTTTAACCTGCTCGTGCAAAAACAGCTGCGGGTCGAGTTGCTGGCGCCGGCACATTTGGGTTATCTGCTGGTGATGGGGCTTTTGGTTGGACTGGTCGCGGGCAGCTATCCGGCCTTTTATCTGTCGTCTTTTGATCCGGTGACGGCACTGAAGAGTCTTCGGATACCCGGCAGCGTGGCGAGCGTGTTTATCCGGCGGGGGCTGGTCGTGGCGCAATTTGTGGCCTCTATCGTGCTCATCATTGGAACGGTCATCGTATATCGTCAGATACAGTTTGTAAAAGGCAGGGACCTGGGCTATAGCAAGGACAGGTTGGTGTATATCGATTTTAGCAAGAAACTCGCGGAACATTTTGACCTTCTCCACAACGACCTGCTCCGGACCGGGGTGGTTGTGGATGCGTCGATCAGCGACTATACCGCCACTGAGATCGGGTACAGTACAGATAAGTATACCTGGCAGGGGAAGGATGCATCGAAGAATCCGCTGATCAACTGGGAAGGTGTCGACGAGCATTTTTTGCCGACGATGAATATGCAGCTGGTGGGTGGGAGGAATTTTTATGGCGCGGTGGATAGTGATAAGGTGATCATCAATGAGGCGATGGCTGCTGCGATGGGGTCGGCTGGTAAGGTGGGTAGCATTATCCTGGAAGGGGGTAAGAAGCCGTTCGAAGTTGTTGGTATTGTCAGGAACTTTATTTATAACTCGATCTATGATGCGGCTGCGCCGGCGTTATTGTATAGCCGGCCTTATCAGACGAGGTTTTTGAGCATCCGTTTGCGGCCGGAGGCGCCGTTGGGTGCCGCGATGGCGAGTGTGGAGAAGGTGTTGAAGGCGAACAATCCTGCATATCCGGTGGACATTAAATTTGTGGATGCGGATCTTGAGGCGATGTACAGGACCGAGGCGCTGACGGGGAAGCTGGCGGGGCTGTTTGCGGTGCTGGCGGTCGTGATCTCCTGTCTGGGGTTGTTTGGGTTGGCGGCGTATACGGCGGAGAGGAGGCTGAAGGAGCTGGGTATCCGAAAGGTGCTGGGGGCGTCGGTGCCGGGGTTGGTGGGGTTGCTGTCGGGGCAGTTCCTGAAATTGGTGGGGATCGCTTGTGTTATTGCGTGGCCGGTGGCGTGGTGGGTGTTGAGCGGGTGGTTGTCGGGATACGTTTATCATACGAGGTTATACTGGTGGATCTTTGTGTTGGCGGGGGGTGTGGCGATGGTTATTGCGTTGCTCACTGTGAGTGTGCAGGCGGTGAGGGCTGCGGTGGCGAGTCCGGTGAAGAGTTTGAGGAGTGAGTAGGGAGTGAGGGGGGCGCGCGGTTCACGAGGGGGGGTTGCGCGGTTCACGTGGAGGACGGGGTTTGAGTGGTTGTGGGGGTGTGTGGTTCACGTGGTTCACGCTCGCGTGGGAATGGTTCACGCGGGGGTGGTTGCGCGGTTTACGTGGAGGACGGGGTTTGAGTGGTTGTGGGGAGGTTCGGTTCACGTGGTTCACGCGGGGGTGGTTGTGCGGTTGAGGGGGCGCGGTTCACGTAGTGGGGAGTGGTTACGCGGGTTGCAAGGGGGCGCGGTTCACGTGGTTGTGGGGGAGGCGCGGTTCACGTGGCGGGGAATGGTTCATGTCTTTGGAGGGCTGTGGGTTAGCCGGCTTTTAGTCTCCAGGTTGTGTGGATCTTGCCCTGGAAATTGGTTCTGATCCGTTGGAGCAGTTCGGGTGATGCGGAGGCCAGGAAATGTGGCAGGGATGTGAGGCTCATGTAGTCGGGCTCGAACTCTTTGTCGATAACCAGTCCCTCTGATGCGAAGAAGGCCGTGGCTTCTTCGAATGAGCTGAACATATTGGCTTTTACGTTGTGCTGTTCGAGGAATTCTCTCAGGGTATCTCCCTTAGACAGCTCGGGGTCCTCGGGCAGGTCGCGGTTGAGATAGATATCGGCGGTGATCCAATAGCCGCCGCGCTCGACCAGTATGCTGCGAATCTGCCGGAGCAGTTGCCGTTTTTCTTCTACGCCGAGATACATGAGCAGGCCTTCGTTGATGATCAGGATGGGGCCGGCGGGAAATTCGTTTACAATATTATGAAAGGTTGGGGTGTCGAGAACGTTTAGTGGGCGAAGTTCGTAGTGGCCGCGGAGGGGGCCGGCGAGCGCGTCGACGAGCGGCTGTTTTGTCTCGATCAGATCGGGCAGGTCTGTGTCGATATAGTAGACTGGCCGGTCGGTGGCGAGGGCGAGGCCGCGCAGGGAGAAGCCGGAAGAGAGTTCCAGTATATTGGAGATGTAATCGGGCAGTAGTTGGTTGATGCTCCAGTACCGCGCTTCGAAGTGCATTACGCGGATCCAAAAGCCGGGCTGGCGGTTGGAGAAGTCCGGCTCGAATGGTTGGGGTGTCGGGGTGAGGTTGGCTTGGGTAGGGTTGGCCTGCTCGTGTGTTTGAGTAGTGTTGGCGGCCTCGTGGGCTTGGGTGGGGTCGGCCGGCTCGTGTGTTTGAGTGGGGTTGGCCGGCTCGTGCGCCTGGATGAATTTGGCCGCTTCGCGTGCGAAGGGAATGGTGGTATGGGCCTTCATTAAGAGCAGGGCCCGAGCGGAAGGACTGATAGTGTTGAAGTTGCGCGTTTGTTGCATGTTGACAGTTATCTAAAGCTAAAGTTAAGAAATTTACCCGCCTTGTATATGCGCCATAAGATGTTGAGAAATTTACCGGCTGGCATAAGAATCGCACGGTACCCTAAAAGTGTTAACTATGAAACAGCTAGTAATGTTAATACTGGGTATCTCACTGGCAGCCAGTGCGATGGCCCAAACCGACCCGCAAAAGAAAGCGGAAATGAAGGATCTCCGTACGGATGTTCGCGAGAAAAAGGCCGCCTCACACAAGGTGAGCAAGGACTGGTCTCATGTACGGGTAAAGAAAGCCATGCATGACCACAAGGCGGTGGCCAGAGAGAATAAAGATATCAATAAGGACGCAAAACGGTTGAAGAGACAGGGTGTAGATCATCCAGTAGCGAAGGCCAAACGGCAGGTCCGGGTCCAGGACGATAACAGAAAGGATCACACGAATTAATTGTTCCTGTGATCTATCGAAGGGGTATCTCTGATAGGGATACCCTTTTTTTGTTGGGGGGACCGCGGGCGGAACCGGGATGGGGGGAGGGTTTATTGGTGGGGTGAAGGGGGCGGGGCCTATGGTGGGGTGAAGGTATTTTGGGAGACCGCCGGGTGATCGAACCCAGGGGTTGGGGGGATGATGGGGGAGGTTTTTTTGGGAAAGGGGAGCCCCCGGGTTGAGGACCTGTGACGGGTGAGGTTTTTTGGGGTGACGGGTGGTGGGTGAGGGTTTCGGGGATCGCCGGGGTGGGGGGCCCGGGGGCCCATGAGGGTGACGGATGAAGGGGGAAGGTTTTTTGGAAGACCGCTGGGTGATGGAGCCAGGGGTGAGGGATGATCGGGGAGGTTTTTTTGGGGGGTGAAGTGGAGCCGCCGGGGAGACCGCGGTTGAGGACCTGTGACGGGTGAGGTTTTTTGGGGTGACGGGTGGTGGGTGAGGTTTGTTGGGGGGACCGATAGCGGGTGAGGGTTTTGGGGGACCGCCGGGGTGAGTGGGTTCGGGGGACCCCATGGTGGGGGACCTGTGACGGGTGAAGGTTTTTTCGGGGTGGGACGCGGGTTAGCCGCGCCAGTTGGGGTTGAGCCAGGCCATGGGGATGTCGGCGTCCAGCTC
>Ga0105239_10006762_pt1 | contig 13239 bp, 5 predicted proteins | sample KBSC44metaG_FD_92761 | JGI IMG/M metagenome (GOLD analysis project Ga0105239, IMG submission 92761) | Corn rhizosphere microbial communities from Kellogg Biological Station, Michigan, USA - KBS C4-4 metaG | ecosystem: Host-associated > Plants > Roots > Rhizosphere > Soil | place: Michigan, USA... | reverse complement strand
CCAAGCGTAGTCATAGAGTTTCTCTAGAGCACGTTTAGTGAGGACTTTTTTCGTGGCTTCTGGGTTCGCGCCCTGTGCTTTATTGATGAAGAATTCCGCCAAGAACGGAATGTCTTCTTTGCGTTCACGCAAAGGCGGAACACGAATGTTGATCACGTTGAGGCGGTAGTACAAGTCTTCACGGAACGTTCCGGCTTCGACCATTTCTTTGAGAGGTCGGTTGGTCGCCGCTAAGATTCTTACGTCCACACGTCTTGATTCTACTGAACCGACTGGGATGAAAGTTCCTTCTTGCAATACGCGGAGGAGTTTTACTTGCATCGTTGGTGAAGTGTCACCGATCTCATCGAGGAAGAATGTTCCTTTGTCGGCCATTTCGAACAAACCTTTTTTGTCGCGAACGGCGCCAGTGAACGATCCTTTAACGTGACCGAATAACTCTGATTCCAACAAGTTGTCGTTGAAAGCCGAGCAGTTCTGAATGATGAAAGGTTTTTCTTTACGATTTGAATTGTAGTGGATCGCTTTCGCGATCAACTCTTTACCAGTTCCGTTTTCTCCTTGAACCAAGACAGTGCTGTCTGCCGTTTTGATTTTATCGAGGAGAGAGTAGAGCGTTTGCATCGGTTTAGATTTACCGATCATGTTGTCATACTTGTAACGGCTGCCAAGTTCTTTGTTCAATTCTTTAATACGGTTTTCGCGGCTGCTGATCTCAAGGTGAAGAGTGACAATCTCTTGTGCCACGAGTTCAACGAGCTCGATGAAGTGTTCGCGGTCTTGATCATCAACGAAGCTCACTTTAGAGATGGCTTTGTCGATGACGTCGCCAGAGGCTCCGAATACAGCCATGCGCTCTCGGATTTCAGAGATGCGGCTGACTTGTTGACGGTCTTTCAAGAAACCCATTGCGACAACTGAACCCATGTAGTCGTTTTCGATTGTGATCGGAACGATGGCGATATCGAAGCCCGCAGTTTCCCAGCGGCGTACGCTGTAGCGATTGCCTGAAGTGCGGATGTCTTCGAGAGACTTCTGCACCGATTCAGCCAAACTTGTAACCGCTGTTTCTTTACTTAAGAAAGTAGCAACAGCTGGATTGCAGTAGGCTGTACGAGTTGGATCAATTCCGCGAAGAAGGCCACGCTCGTCAGTGAATACGACATCGATATTCCACCACGAGTTGAGGATCTGTTTTAATTTTTTGATCACATGTATGTGTTCAAACTCATCCCAATTGATCATTCTTTGATCTCCTTCAGATTGTCTAAATTCTTATCGTCAAAGATTTATACAACCTGAAGGGGATTAGACTTCGGTCTAGTAAAATAGTTTATACAGGACCTAAGTCAGCTCGGGTTGGCGAGCTCGAACGTTACGTCGTCAGGCGACTCGACCATGATCTGGGGATTCGCCTGCGCCGGATCTTCATCGTTACCTTCACCGGTCGCACAAACCTGAATGTTTGGATTCAAAACGTAATTACGACCACAGCGCGCCGAATAAGTATAAGCATCCCAGTATTGTTGAGCCTTTTGACGAATCGCTGAAAACACTTTTGGATCAGGGTTGAACAGGGTGAAGGTCCAGTCGTAGCCATCACCGATATCCGTTTTGACTGCAAAAACATTAGACGTGATGACGGGGCTCTCTTTAAACATCACCAGTGTTCCGCAACGTTTTGGTTTGTCGTTGTCGTCTTTAGGATTCACTTCTTGGACAGACTTGAGCACCTGAACGGCATCATCGCCTTCTTTCAACTGCAGATGCATTGGCGATTTTGGATAAGCCGCAATGGTGAATTGGATTTTGATTTTATCGCCCTTATACAGGTCCGCCACTTTTGCTGGATCTGGAGCGATCACCGGAATCAACACGTCTTTATATTGGACCATCAAAGTTTGGCCGCCATTCATTACGCCATGAACTTGTACGATGATTTCGGTGAGACCTTTTAAATCATCGGGTAATTTCGCCTGATACTGATACGGCGGAAGTTTTAAATCCTGACAGGCCGAAACGAATTGGTTTTCAACGACGATGCGATCGGCATCAATATGACGTTGTCCTGCCGGTAAGAACAAATCGAACTCACCCCAAATTCGAACGCGGTCATGGCGATGAAGTCCGGCGATGATTTGCTTCGCGTCGTTGTTTCGGCCGGTAACCGGGAGCTGCATGTACTTGAAGAAATTATTTTTATCGCGCCAAGTGAGCACGAAGAGCCCATGCTCGATGTCGCCACCATGAACTTCCAGCACAAGACCAGACTCACTCTTAAGAGCGTCACTCATGGCCTGATAATCGGTAGCACTTGGTTCTTCAGTGATTTGCGCAAATGCAAACGGACTCGCAAACAAAAGAATAGCGAACAAAAACTGTTTCATTGACTCCACCCCCTGGAAATCTAGGTTTCCCTAGTTCAGAGGGCGTTCGTCAATATTAGATACGAGATTGTAATTGCGAAAATCGGTAATACGGCCCTTGTTTGGCCATCAGCATTTCATGCGAGCCTTGCTCGACGATTTGGCCCTTTTCGAGAACCACGATGCGATCGCAATTGGCGATTGTGCTTAATCTGTGAGCAATAATCAGAGCGGTGCGGCCTTCGAGCAAATGATCGAGACCTTTTTGCACTTCTTGTTCACTTTCAGAATCGAGCGCGCTAGTCGCTTCATCTAGAATCAAAATCGGCGCGTCTTTAAAGATCGCGCGCGCAATGCTGATGCGCTGTTTTTCACCGCCTGAGAACATGCTGCCACGTTCCCCGACGCGCGCTTTGAAGCCCTCGCCGCTACGATTGATAAACACATCGGCGTTCGCCAACTGCGCCGCCGCTTTGATGCCATCTACTGGTTTACTGAAGTCGCCTGACCAAATATTGCGTTCAACGGTGTCAGAGAACAAGAACACGTCTTGCGAAACAAGAGCGACGTGACGACGAAGCTCCGCCAAACTCATTTCATCAATCGGTGTGTTGCCGATCAAGATCTTGCCGCTCACCGGATCAAAGAACCGCGGGAGCATATTGATCAATGTGGATTTACCGGCACCGCTAGAACCAACGAGCGCGACACGTTCGCCACGTTTGATTTTTAAATTCACATTGTTCAAAACGTCGGTCTGATCGTAGCGGAACGTAACATTGCGGAATTCAATTTCATCCCACTGGTTCGGAAACGGTTTGGGCGAAGCCGGGTCTGGAATGACGTTCGTGTCATCCAAGATAGCATTCAAACGTTCCACCGCAACTGCACATTGTTGCAAGCGGATGAACGCGTCCTGAACTTTTTTGGTCGAATCTTGAAGCAAACCAATCGCGAATGAGAACGAAATAAAATTCCCGATGCTGAACTGGCCGTTGATGGCGCGGTAACCGATGTAGATCATGACAGCCGCGATAAAGAACGCGGCTAAACTCTCTGATACTGGTCCAGACGCTTCTTCGCGAGAAATGATTTTGCGACGAGAGTAAAGAAAGTCCTCGGCTTGCGTTTCAAAACGCCGACGCATTTCTCCTTGTAAGTTGAACGATTGAACAATCCGAGTGCCGTCGAGGCTTTCTTTGATTGTTTGCGTGAGATCTTCCATCGACTCTTGATTGAGTCGCGCATACTTGCGAAGCGAGCGGGCAAATTTACGAATCGCGCCGGTGACGATCGGCATGCCGGTGAGCAAAAACAAAGTCAGGCGCCAATCGAGGTAAACGAGATAACCAAACGTGAACGCGACCAAGAATGGCTCACGAACAAGATCGGCGAACTTCGGAATACCACCTTGAATAATGTTGATGTCGTTGAGCATGCGGCTCATCAAACCGCCGGAACCACGAATGAAGCTTTGGAAGAAACCCAAATTCAGCGACAAGTACTTATTCATTAAGCGACGACGCAAATTCACCGCGATGAGATCGGCGATGTAGGTCATCCAGTACATGTGATAGTAGCGAAAGACCGCTGCAATGATCCAAGCAGTTGAAATGAAGATCGGAACACGGATCGCTTCAGTGTAGTCTTTGTGTTGCCAAGCATCTGGCAGGCGGCCGATGAGTTCTGGCGCAATACCTTTTGCCGCACTCATCCCCGCGCCGAGAACAAAAACGATCAGCAATTGTTTTGTGTAAATCCGGAGTTCCGGCCAAAGGGACTTAAAAATCGTACGCATTTATTTCGCCTTGCTTTTGGTCATTGTCAGCGCGTCCACGTAGGAACGCAAGAATTGGCCAGTATGACTTTTGTTATTTTTCATCAATTCTTCTGGAGTGCCTTGACCAATAATCTCGCCGCCTTTTTCGCCGGCTTCGGGGCCCAGGTCAATAATGTAATCAGAATGCTTAATAATCTCGAGGTTGTGCTCGACGAGAAGAACACTGCTGCCAGCTTCAATCAAGCGATTGAGAACTTTGAGAAGCAAATGCACTTCGCGGAAATGCAAACCGGTCGTCGGTTCATCCAAGATATAGAGAGTTTGCTTTTGGTGAACCTGATTGAGTTCACGCGCCAATTTCATCCGCTGTGATTCACCACCGCTGAGAGTGTTGGCGCTTTGACCGAGATGCAGATAATCCAAGCCGACTTCTTTTAAAACCGAGAGCGGGCGACGCACATTCGGGAATGAAACGAAGAAATCCATCGCTTCTGACACCGTCATATTCAAGATGTCATCGATGTTTTTTCCCTTAAACGTCACTTCTAAAACTTCTGGACGATAACGTTTTCCGTCACAGGCATCGCAACGAATTTCGATATCGTCCATGAAAAGCATGTCGACGACTTCAAAGCCTAAGCCTTTGCAAACTGGGCAGCGACCACCATCGACGTTCAAACTAAAAGTTCCCGCTGTGTAACCGCGAGATTTCGCTTCGCTCGACGACGACATGATCGTGCGAATCGAATCGAAGATTTTCAAATAGGTGAGTGGATTTGACCGTGCTGTCTTACCAATCGCCGATTGGTCAATCAACACAACGTCTTTTACCAACTCGAGTCCTTTTGCTTCGGTGTACTCTTTGCCGGGCAAATACTCGATACCAAGATTGCGTGCGATCGCTGGGTAAATCGTTTTCGTCACCAACGTGGATTTTCCCGAACCGCTCACGCCGGTCACGGTGACTAAACGATTCAACGGAATTGCCACATCCACGTTTTTCAAATTGTGACCATGGCAACCTTTGAACATCAAATTGTACTTTGTGCTCTTAACGTCGACCGGTCGTGGCTCACGCAACGGCGTCCATTTCTCATTCGGAACGAGATATTCAAGCGTGTTGGATTTATCAGATTTGTAAAAGCGATCGAGTTGGCCCGCAAACATCACTTCGCCGCCGAGATGTCCTGAGCCGGGACCCATTTCAATCACATGCGAAGCGTTGCGAATGACATCTTGATCGTGTTCAACGACCACCAATGTGTTGCCGAGATCTTTGAGACTTTTTAGAACTTGGATTAAACGATCGGTGTCGCGCGGATGCAGGCCGACGGTCGGTTCATCAAGCACATAAAGTGTTTGCGACAATCCCATACCGAGTTGATTTGCCAATTGTAAACGTTGGAACTCGCCACCAGACAAAGTCTTGGTTGGACGATCCAGCGTCAGATACCCGACGCCCACGTCGTTCAAGAATTTGAGACGTTCGCGAATCTGTCGGAATGGCTCCGCACAGATTTTTTGCTCGTGCGGTTTCAGGGTTAGCTCATTCATCACGCGACTTAATTCTTCGAGTGTCATTGCGCAAAGCTGAGAAATCGAATAGCCAGAAATTTTCACTTGCAGTGCTTCTGGTTTCAAACGACTGCCATGGCAAGTCGGGCAGGTGAAGGGGCTTTTGAATCGCGACAAGAACACACGAATGTGCATTTTGTACTTTTTTGTTTCGAGATATTCGAACAAGCCTTTGACGCCGTAAAATGTTTCGGTTCCGTCCCAGAGAAGTTTTTTTTGACGTTCGGTCAGACTCTTCCAGGGCGCATCCATGTCGATCTTGGCTTTTTTGCAGAATGCTTTGAGTTGTTTGCGATCATACTGCGCCGACGGCATTGCAAATGGTGCGATACAACCTTGATTCAAACTCTTGTCGGGATCTGGAACGATTTTGTTTTCGTCGAGATCGAGACGATTGCCGAAGCCGTTGCAATCCGGGCAAGCGCCGACGGGTGAGTTAAAACTAAAGAGTGCCGACGTGATCGCCGGAAAATGAAAACCACAAACCGAACATGAATTGTCTTCGCTTAAAAGCAAGCGTTTGCCATCAACAGTGATCACTTCCGCTTCGGGAGAGGTGGTCGCTTTGCTAAACTTCAATGACGCTGCAAATGCTTGCGCGAGTGAATCAACAATGCGGCCTTGATCTTCGCGCGTGAAACTTAAGCGATCGATGACGACGTAAAACAAAGTTTTCGGCACGCCCTTTTTCACCAAAGCGGCATCGTCGAGCTCCAAAACTTCGCCGATATCAAACGAGGCGAACGGTTCGCCTTTGTTCCAGGTCATTTTTGTTTTTGCTTTTGGAACGTAGATGCGGCGAAAGCCCTCTTGTTTCAAAAATGCGTGGAGCTTCTTGCCTTCGAGCAAGCGCTGCTCGGCCGGAACTCGTGCGAGCACGTAACCGCGTTGTCCGCTGAACGATTCCAAAACGCGTTCGGCACCTGAAGATGGCGAATCCATCATCAATGGCAGATCGTGATCGGGGCAAAACGCATGACCGATTTTTTCATACAGCAAACGAAGATAGTCGACGACTTCGGTGGTTGTTCCCACGGTCGAGCGCGAGGACTTCACGGCATTTTTTTGTTCGATTGAAATCGCCGGCGGAATGTTTTCGATACCTTCGATGTCCGGCTTCGGCGCTTTGTTCAAAAATTGGCGGCTGTAATTGGCGAGACTTTCGATGTAACGGCGTTGCCCTTCGGCGTACAGAGTTTCAAACGCGAGCGAGCTTTTGCCGGAACCGCTAGGTCCGCAAATAACGGTAAAAGATCCGATTGGAATCTTAATCTCAACGCCCTTGAGGTTGTTCTGTTTGACGCCCCAGATATGAATGGATTTTTCCACATCTTTTTATGAAGGGGCGCCGCCCATTTTGCTAGCACTACCGCGTCGCCTTAACGCGGCGTGATGTCAATCGGTCATGTCTTGTTTGTAGAAGTCTTTGTCGTCGTCTTTGGAATCGGCCGCTGTGTGTGTCGCACTTGGCTCAGACCCCTCTAAAAAGGCCTGGCGAACGACGGCGCGGCTCGATGAAGAAACGAGTTTGCCAGTTTCGTTATCGATATTCGAAAAAACGACGCCTTCAGGAACTGGGAACGAACGCGGCGGCAGGTTTTCATGCGCGAATTTCATGTAATCGAGCCAAATCGGAAGAGCGGCTTTACCACCGACTTCACCGCGGCCGAGCGATTTTTCATCATCATAGCCAACCCAAACACCGGTCACGATGTCAGGAGTGAAACCAATAAACCAAGCGTCATAGTAACCGCTTGTGGATCCAGTTTTGCCCGCGGCAGGTCGGCCGATCGCACGGGCCGCGCCGCCAGTTCCACCTGGTTCGTCGATCACACCTTGCATGAGCGACGTGATCACGTAAGCGGTCGAAGGTTTGATCAACTGATCGGGATCATCAAAAAAGATCGGCGGAACTTTTGGTGATTTCTCTTTTGCCGCCAAATATTCTTGGCGCTTTTGTTCAAAGTCGTCGTTGAACGGCTTAATCTCATTTTCAAAGCGTTGATCGACGGTGAGGTTTTCAACCAGGGTTTTTCCCTCGGCATCCACCACCTTATGCACAAGAACCGGCGTCATGCGGTGACCAAGGCGGCCGATATTTCCGAAAGCGCGCACCATTTCGTAGAGCGTGACCGCGCTTGAACCCAGCGCCATCGTGAAGTCGTTATTAAGCGGACTGAAAATTCCAAGCCGGCGAGCATACGTCATCGCCCAAGGGATGCCGACGTTCTCGATGATTTTCACAGTTGGCACGTTCATCGAACGAATCAAAGCGTTACGGAACAAGATATCGCCAGTGAATTTATTGGTTACGTTTTTCGGTTTCCAAATTTTTGATTTCGGTTCGTCTTTGTCATCTTGGCCTTCGTCTTTTTCTTCGTAGACGATTGGCGCATCGATGATCGGAGTCGCAGGCGTGTAGCCCTTGTCGAGAGCCGAAGCATAAACGATGGCTTTAAATGACGAACCGGTTTGGCGAGCCGCTTGAAGCACGCGGTTGAATTGCGACCGCGAGAAGTCGTAACCGCCCACCATCGCCAAAACGTCTTGTGTTTTTTCGTCGAGCGACAGGAGAGAGGCTTCGACAATCGGAGTTTGCTCAAGCTCAATCAAAGCGTAATCGTGGTAAGCCGACAGATCGTTGTCCGCGAGTGCAACCTTCCCTTTTTTCTTCGGTTGCTGCTTTTGCGTCAGACGATCCGAGTGAAATTGCTTGGCAACGACTTTGAGTTCAATCACATCGCCAGATTTCAGGGCGTCTGAAGGACGTTTCAACGGATTGTCTTCGCTACGTAAATTCGGATCCACTTTGCGTGCCCAGCGCATGCTATCGATGTCGATCAAGCCTTTGCTTTCGCCGAAGCGAACATGCACGAGGCCTTTTTCATCATCCACTTTCGTAACGATACCTTTGACGATTTTTCCGAGCGGAATGTAGTCGGGAAGGTTTTGCCGTTCGTTACCCGATTCATCTTTGTTGGCGAGGTTCAGAGGGCCACGTTTTTCAAATTCACCATCGGGACGAAGAATGCGCTCGGGAGAGGCGTCATCCATCATCTGATTGCGAGTTGAAAGCAAAAACTCCGCGACTTCTTTTGAATCTTGAATATTGCGAGTGGCGCCGCGAAAGCCCTGGCGCTTATCGACCGCACGAAGTCCACGCTGCACATCTTCTTGCGCATGAATTTGTTTTTTAATGTCGATGCTGGTGTAGATCTTGATGCCTTTATCCAGCAAAGTTTCTTCGCCGACGGATTTCACCAGCTGTTGACGAATTGTCTCTAAGAAAAACGGCGCGAGCTCTTTAAAATTTTGCCAAACGTAAAGTTTTACGGGCTGCTCGGCAAACTTCTTTTCATCTTCAGCCGTGATGTAACCGTTCTCGGTCATGCGGTGAAGCACGTAGCGCTGACGATCTTTTGCTGAACGTGGGTGGCCGATTGGAGAATAGCGACTTGGAGCTTGTGGCAGGCCCGCAAGGATGGCGGCTTCTGGAATCGTGAGATCTTTTACGTCTTTACGGAAATAGACTTGAGCTGCCGCACCAACACCATAAGCGCCTTCACCTAAATAAATTTGGTTGAGATACAGATAGAGAATTTCTTTTTTGCTCAAGTTGTCTTCCATCTTTTGCGATAGAAGAATCTCTTTAATCTTACGAGAATAAGTTTTCTCAGAACTTAAAAGCAAAGTACGCGCGACCTGCTGAGTGATCGTCGAAGCACCCTGAGCTTTACGACCGCTTTTCAAGTTCGCCAAGAAGGCACGAAACATCGCAACGTAGTTCAAACCATGATGCTCGAAGAAAGTGCTATCTTCAGCCGATACGAAAGCCTGCACGACTTTTTCAGGAATTTGCTCGTAGGGAAGCAGCATCCGCTTTTCACGAAAGAACTCACCAAACTTTTCGTTGTTACGGTCGTAAACTTCCGAAACCAGAAGTGGATGGTAATCGGCAACCGTAATCATACGTGGTAATTGGCTCGAGAAAACGTAGACGACTGCGACTCCCGCAGCTCCAGCAATCGAACCTAAAACAACCAAAACGATGACGAGTTTTTTCCACATGCGCGCAGACCTCTCAGGGGTGTTTCATGAGTATAGCCCCGAGATTTTTGCAGGCCAAGCAGTGCGAATATTAATTGCGGAATTTAGACTGAATACGAGTGAACGCAGCCAAGAGCGAGCTTAGCTGCGGTGCTGCGTTAGTTTGAAGTGCCAGGAGAAGCGCCAGTTCCAAAAGTGGTTGTGCCATTGTTCAACCAAGAATTGCCGCTGGTATCAGATGGCGTAACCGATGTAGCAGGGGGCGTTGACGTGTCAGTAAAAACTGAGCGTCCCGACGAAGTATTGGCGAGGCCGCGAGCGGGTGTTGCTGGACTCAAATCATCTGAGCCGGCGATTCTTGAATAATCAGCATCGGTGCTGGCTTTTAGATAATCATTCACTTCTTCACAGTTGTCAGAATTGAGAGGTGACCGGCCGCCGCATTTGCAGGCGCTCTTGGCCGATTTCGCCGCACCGTCCGCGCTACCATGTGCGCTGTTCACTTCATCCGCGTCTTTAGACGAGCGATTCTTTCCGCCAGTCAAATCCTCGGCAAGTTTCACGATTTGCTTTTTACCTTCAAGATAAGAATTCTTCTGATCAATTTGTGAACTCAATTGTTGTTTTTGCGTGTTGAGCGATTGGATTTTGCCCATCGTGCTGTTTTGTACAGTCGAAAGCTGTGAATTGAGGCTGCCCATTTCGGTCGTGTACGACTGACGAGCGGCGGCTTCTTCGGTTTGCATTTTCTGATAGGCCTGGCTCTTGTCGAGCTGATTCTGTGACATCAGCGTACCCATCGTCTGAATCATGCGGGATTGTTGCTGAACCATGCCGTCTTTTTGCGCCATGATCGATTGGCGAGCAATCCGAGCAGTTTTATCAGCAAGATTCACTTGTTGTACGTAGGCGCTGTCGTTCAGACATTTCTTTTCATAATACATGGCTTGAAGTTCATAGCGTTGCTCATCGGTCATGCCGAGGCGTTTGACGATGTTCATGAGCCCGCCAACTGTGTACTGCGACTTCGCAATCTTCGCCATGTCGTCGGCTTGCCGTTTTTGTACGATTTGAAGAGCTTGATTATGGCAATCAAGACGCAGTTTTGTGACAACTTGGTCGTAGTTTTGAATCTGAGCTTGCGCAATCTGGGTCGGAATCTGTTTCATTTGTAGCGTGAGTTTGTCGTACTCTTGTTGCATTTGCTGAATTTGCGCGACGGCTTGTTTCTGAAACTGATTCATTCCATCCGTATAAGCGGTTCGTCGTTTCGCTTCTTCAGTTGTGAAGTCGGATTGCATTTTCGAAATATGCTTTTGAATTTCTTGTGCCTGTTTATTGGCCTGTTCATTGAGCTCGGCGACTTTGTCATCAAACGTGCCCAATTTCTCTTTTAGTTTCGAGATTTCGTCTTCAACTTTTTGAGCGTCGTCTTTCTTTTTATCTAATTCAGTCGCGTCTGCGATTGGACAGATCACTCCGTCTTCAGCCTTGTCTTTGCTGCTGCATTTGCGAATTTTCTCCGCACAATCTTTGGCGCTGTCGCCCATGCCGAACTTACCGCAGGCGGTGCCGAGCTTTCCTTCAGCTTCAGAGAATTTGTTAAAAGCTTCGTCACATTTGTCAGTGTCGTTTTTTGAATTTCCACCGAGCAATTGGTTACATATATTTTTATTCGTAATGGTTGGATCGGCCTGACACTCTTTGTAAGCTTTGAGGGAATCTTGCGGATTGACCGCTCCATATGCGGCGGGAGGTGGATCTGCCGCGACACTTAGTGACGCAAACGCCATGATCGCGCCGACCACAACCCAAACAGCCGTCTCATTTCTAAACAACATCGGAAAATCCCCCTGCGAATAAACTGCTTCGCACCGAGTTCAGTAAATAGAAGAGCAACGCCAATGCCATTTCTCGGCAGCGGAAAGCACGTAAATCTCTTCTCTTTATTATTTGGGTGATTGCGCAAATTCTCAATTACGACTCGACAAAGGGCGCGCTAGTGAAACGTCTCAAAATGAGACGAGAGTCGAGATGGTGGAAGATGTGATGAAGGCAAAAAAAATCTGTGGGTCTGAGTGATCCTAGTAAACCCCATTATTCAAGTGGTAGACCATTTGGCAACTTCAGGCTTCTCAGTCGAAATGAGCTTGCTCACCATTACCAGGGACAGTCCCCAAAATATGTTCTTGTAGGGTTTACTTTTGTCATCAGCCCACAGAACTTCCTCACACTAACAGAGACGTTAAGCTATCACAATGACGTCAAAACCCGTGCCGCCGCGCTTTTTTCGAAAAACCTCTCTTAGTCCTGTAACGAAACGAGAATCGGATTCCGATCCGAAAGAATAATGGGATTTGCACACGATTATATCCAGCGACTTGACTTGATTTTTCCGTTCGTTGTGTTGGGCTACGGCGCACTCGTCACCATCGTGCTCAATTCGACGAGCCTGATTGAACGCGCTGAGCAAGCATTTCCTGACTCAGTGGTTCAGCAGCTCAAATCCAACCGAATTTTAGCCCAGATCTGCGTCGTCGTCGGCTTCTTCTGGAGTCTCCAAACCCTTTGCTTTTAAAATCCTGTCCCAGTAAAGTCCTTGGGACTTATGGAACAGATGCAAATGAGCTTTGACGCTTCGACTCAGGCTTCGCAAGAGCCAGAAATTTTATCAGTTTCGGATGTGAACAAAGCGGTGAAAACCACTTTGGAATCGCAATACCGTTTGCTTTGGGTCAAAGGCGAAATTTCCAACTTCAAAGCGCACACTTCGGGCCATTTTTATTTTTCTCTGAAAGATTCGAAGGCGCAAATTAACGCCGTCATGTTTAAAGGTTTCAACAATGGCATGACGTTTCGTCCAAAAGACGGAATGGAAGTGATCATCCGTGGGAAAATCACGGTTTATGAACCGCGCGGGAATTACCAAATCTTTTGCGAGTTGATGGAGCCGGTTGGCGCCGGCGCGCTTCAATTGCAATTCGAACAGCTGAAACAAAAGCTGCACGCCGAAGGACTTTTTGATCCAAAGAAGAAACGTCCAATTCCGTCGCTGCCACAGCACGTGGCGGTGGTGACTTCGCCAACGGGTGCGGCGATTCGCGATATTTTGAATGTTCTCGGCCGTCGCTTTAAAGGTCTTCGTGTCACGATCATTCCGACAGTCGTACAGGGCGAAGCCGCTGCTCCGAAAATCGTGGCCGCCATTCAACTTGCGCAACGCTTGCCCGACATCGACGTCATGATTGTTGGTCGTGGTGGTGGTTCGATCGAAGACATGTGGTGCTTCAACCATGAAGGAGTCGCGCGTGCGATTGCTTCGTCTCGCGTGCCGGTGATTTCAGCGGTGGGACACGAGATTGATTTTACTATTGCCGATTTCGTTGCGGATCTTCGTGCACCAACTCCATCTGCTGCGGCCGAACTGGTCTGCCGAAATGCCGCTGAGATCGTCGATCGTATTGCTTTGCT
>Ga0105239_10006760_pt1 | contig 13242 bp, 4 predicted proteins | sample KBSC44metaG_FD_92761 | JGI IMG/M metagenome (GOLD analysis project Ga0105239, IMG submission 92761) | Corn rhizosphere microbial communities from Kellogg Biological Station, Michigan, USA - KBS C4-4 metaG | ecosystem: Host-associated > Plants > Roots > Rhizosphere > Soil | place: Michigan, USA... | reverse complement strand
TTAATTACACTGTTCGCACCACAAATTCAAGGTTCAATTTTGTATATCCTTACTATAAAAACGAAGGAACAGAAATACACTGATGGCAAATAATTGTTTCGATACCAAACTCTTATCCTATAATGGCACCAGCCAGACGCAGCGTGCATTGGATGCCCTTTTGGCTAAATGTGCACTTGTGGATGAGCGGACAGATGCAGATCTTATCCTGCTTACAAAAAAATATAGTGCCTGGTTAAATTATTACGATAATACCAATACGATCAATGGTGATTGGCAACAACTCATGGGTAAAGATATTGCCGTAGTAATTGCAGCAATTGCCGAATGGAGAATAAATGATTATGCATCATTCATTAAATATTTAAATGAAACAATAGTCAATGCGCCTACTGATGCCGATGCAAAAAATAACTTTAAAATTCTTTTTGATTTTGTTTTTTCGATAACCGCAGCGCTTGATGATGCATATAAGCATTTGGCGGACGACCTGAGCTATAAAACTTTTTTATCTGTTTCCATAGTTTCAAAAGTAGCAGCACCACTAAGCATACTGTTTCAATATTATGAAAGTTTTGTGACCGGCTCACTTATAGATCCAACTTCAACTCACACAGATGCGCTAACCCCTGTCGACGATATTATTTATTCGCAAAATTTCACTTTTGATCCGTTGAAGAAGGTTTTTGTTATTTCTTCCCAGAAACAATTGGAGAGTATTTTTACTGTTGATCCTCCCGTTACAGCATTCCCGATCACATTAACAGGTACCGTACACGAAGATATTGACCATATCCTTACGCATAATTTATTTACCGGGGCTTTACAATCATTTATTTCGGGCATTGTCAATATAGTAAGCCGTACGCCAGCTTACCTATCCGAAGCAATGGATAATTATCCAACGCATGCACCTCATTACGCGCTCTATCTGGCCTTCATAAAACTATTTGGTTTTGCCCAACAACATCTCAATCAGTACACTAAAAAGCATCTTGACTTTTACTATAAACAAGTTTTACAACTAAGTAATAATGTGGCCGAAGCTGATTTTGTACACTTGGTTTTTGAGTTGCAAAAAAATATAGATCAACACTTATTACCTAAAGGCACTTCATTTAAGGCCGGGAAAGATGCCAATAATAAGGACTTATTCTATTCGCTCACAGATGACCTAGTAGTTCAGACAGCCAATGTTGAGACACTAAAATCTATTTATTTAAATAAAGATAACACGCCGGTAACGCTGTATGCTTCACCTATTGCAAATTCAGAAGATGGGCAGGGTGGTAAATTGTTAACCGCTGATAACTCCTGGCTCCCATTTGGTAACCCTAAGAATATTCATCAAGCCTCCATAGGTTTTGCTGTGGCATCAAACGTATTATACTTAAATGAGGGCAAACGAACTATAACATTAACTTTTACTTGTAATAGTTTAGCCGGTATTGCATCTGCAGATCTTTCCGGAATATTCAGTGTACAATTAACCGGTAAAAAGAGTTGGTATACCGCGCCTGTTTACACAGCTTCGGTAATCAATAATACCACATTTTCATTAACAGCGGTTTTAGAGGGTGATGCACCCGCCATAGTTTCCTATTCGTCAAAAGTACATGGCGGAAATTTTGATACTACACTTCCTATGGTTCAGATATTACTTAACGGTTATACATCATATCAGAAAATAAAGATCCCACGCATAAATGGGGTAACCATATCGGTAGGTGTTGATGCTGTTAAAAATTTAATACTACAAAACGATGATGGCAAAGTAAACCCGGCAAAACCATTTAAACCATTTGGTGATTTCCCTGAAAACGGGGCCTCATTTATCATTGGCAGTAAGGAGATTTTTCAGAAACAACTAACCAAATTAACCATAGATTTTGACTGGCAGGAGGCTCCACTTTCTAAAACAACAGTAAATATATCCTCTTTAGCTAAAGGCAGTTGGTTATCCGTTGCAAGTGGAACGAGTTTATATGCATCCAGTATTGTTATCACCGATCTGCAACAAAGGGTAAGTAACCCACAAACATTTAATGATCTCAACGCACACAACTCTTTAACAGCTGATATTACTTCTGTAATAAATAAAGGTTTAGCATTTGAAGTTAATAACGCTCTTTCTATGAATATGAGCAGCTTGACACAAGATGATCGGCCTTTTAATGTTAAAAACATAATTAACAGCGGCTTATCACTTGACCGGAGTTATGTCAGCAAAAGTGGAATCCATAATATGACCATAGCTGCTCCGATAGATCGCCAGGACGCAACAGGGCCTAAAGAGATTGATATTACCGGATTAGAACGCGTAGTACAATCGCCTGAAGATTTCACACCTAATGAGGACTATAGTATAACCTCTGTTGATGGTTATCTAAAACTGGAAATGATTGGTGATGATTATAGTCTGAATACTTTTCAAAAAAACATACCTCACCCATCAGTTAAAGTAGTTTACGATACTACAGACACCAATAAAATTGTTGGCTATACTGTTGATACAAGTGCGGTCCCGGTACCTAACCATCCAGTTTTAAAATCAATCAATGTAAAATATACTGCAGAAGACAGTGTTGTTTTCAGTAAAACAGATTTTACTAACCGCAGCAATTTCTTTTATCATCTGGAACCCTTTGGTTTTCGCGAAATACATCCCGCAATTACCACAGATGCACTCACATTATTGCCGGTTTTTAATATAGAAGATGGAATAACCACGGATGACGGTGGTGAGTTATGGATAGGTTTGAATAACGCCAAAGCCGACGAAACATTCTCTATCTTGTTTCAGGTATCGGATGGCAGCGCCAATCCGCTAAAAAACATGACCCAGGTTAGTTGGCATTATTTAAGCAACAACAACTGGTTACCATTTAACAAGCAATCGGTTACAGATCAAACCAATAATCTAACGAGCTCCGGTTTGGTAATATTTAATATCCCCGCAAATGCTACGCTTATCAATAGCCGCGCTGACAATGGGCTGATCTGGATAAAAGCGGGTGTACAGCACGATACAGATGCGATCTGTAATTTAATTGCTGTTGACGTAAATTCTGCAAAAGCACAGTTTATTCAGGATATTGCTAATAATATAATATTTACCAAGATACTACCTCCCAATATCATTAGTAAGCCTGCAGTTGCTGACGCGGCGTTAAAGAAAACACAACAACCTTATACTTCATTTGGAGGCCGTGTACAGGAAACCGACGATCAGTTTTATCAAAGGGTTAGTGAACGTCTCCGTCATAAAAATAGGGCTATTACTACCTGGGATTATGAACGTTTGATATTGCAGTATTTCCCGCAGGTTTTCAAGGTAAAATGTATCGATCATACCGGGTTTCTTCCTGATGTGAACACCAATCAGCAAAAATATAGTGAGACGCTGGCTGGACATGTAACGATAATAACCATCCCTGATTTGACGCATTTAAATAATGCCAATCCGCTTCGACCATATACCAGTATAGGTTTATTGACAGAAATAGAGAAGTACATTAAAACATTGACATCGCCATTTGTAAAACTACACCTCAGCAACCCATCATTTGAAGAAGTGCAGTTTGAATTCAGTGTTACGTTCCACGAAAATATCGATCCTGTTTATTTCTCCAATCAGTTAAACAATGAAATCGAGCAATTTTTAACCCCCTGGGCCTTTGGTAACCCCCAAGCTATTCAATTTGGTAACAGTATTGAAAAATCGGTGGTGCTCAATTTTATTGAGGAAAGACCGTATGTGGATTTTATTACCTGTTTTAAAATGAACCACATCATACTTCGTAATGGTCAGGTTGTAATACAGGCACAATATGATATAGATGAAGCGATAGCAAGCACTGCCAGATCCATTTTGGTATCATACTATAATGAAGAAACAAAAGTAAAACACTTAATTAATTCACCAGCTAACTGTGATTGCAATGGGTAAGCAAAAAGTAATCAGTAAAGATCCCGGTTTAACTGTCGATCAAAATTATGCTTTTCTCAGGGAGGCCGGCCTGGGTTATATTGAAAAGCTTAGCGGTAAAATCTGGACAGATTATAATGAACATGACCCGGGTATCACGATTTTAGAAGCCCTTTGTTATGCCATAACCGAGTTAGGTTACAGAACAGGGATGCCGATGGAGGATCTGCTCACCGATGCAGATGGCAAGATAGCATCTGCACAAACTTTATATACCGCCAAGAATGTATTAACTCAATCTCCGCTTACGGTTAATGATTATCGCAAATTATTGATAGATATAGTAGGGGTGCATAATGCATGGTTTTTGTATGACGACTACTATATCCATAACGATCAAAACATTACGGCCGGTGAAATTGCCCTTTATGCGGATTGTAAAGCGGATTCATTATCGTACCAGGAAACACCCCACCCGGTTTACTTATCAGGTTTATATAAAGTATTACTGGACCTTGATTCAGATCAGCAGTTTGGTGATATGAACAATGGTGAGTTACAGATTTTAAGTCCCGCAAGTGGCAAATTTAAAGGAGGTGACGTTGGGCTTACTATCGTTTTCCCTATATGGGATGATCCGGGCGTAGCCCCATTATTAACCATTGATCCCAAAGTCGTTTCCGGCGCTACTGCCAGCTTTACAACTGGTAGTAGTATTATTATTCAAATTGATTTTAATTATACCATTGGAAGTTCAAACTTTTCAGCAGTAATTGCAGGCATAGTTGATATTGATCTGCAACCTTCGGGTCAGCCTGTACAAATGAGTGATATCCAGGCATTCTTTAATTCTGATTTTACGGCACAGGTACTTAATCTATATCTGTTAAAAATTCAACAGGCAAAACGTATCGTTCAATCGGCTATCCGAACCCTAAATGAAAACAGAAATCTATGCGAGGATTTTGTAAGCGTTACCACCATAAAAGATGAAGAAATAGCCATTTGCTGCGACATAGAAGTTTCGCCATCTGCAGATATGGAGCAGATACAGGCCCAGGTATTTTATGCTATTGAGGAATATCTTAATCCTTCGGTAAACTTTTACCTGTTAAGTGAATTGCAGGACAAAGGCTATACTACAGATGCCATATTTGAGGGCCCCGTACTGCAGCATGGATTTATTGATACTGCTGAACTGGAGCAAACCCAGTTGCGTGAGGAAATATATGCATCAGATATCATCAGCCTGATCATGGATATTGACGGAGTATTGGGAGCCCGGAATTTTATGATGACAAAATATGGAGCTGATGATAAACCCGTTACTGGTTTAAGCGGAAAAACCTGGTGCATGCCTATCACAACAGGTTATAAACCTGTTTTTTCTGAAACAAAATCAAAACTTCTTTTCTATAAAAACCAATTCCCGTATTTACCCTCTTTGACCGAAGTACGAGATACGCTTAAATGGCTGCGCGCGGTAAAAGCCCGGAATAAACTTTCTGGTCATACCGATGATTTGGCTGTTCCTTCCGGCAATTATTACCAACTGGATAATTATACTTCTGTTGAATATCTTTTACCACAAACCTATGGCATTGGATCGGCAGGACTTTCGACAAATGTAAGCGATGAAAGAAAAGGACAAGCCAAACAGTTACAAGCCTATCTGTTACTATTTGATCAATTATTGGCTGATTTCTTTTCACAACTAAACGGTGCAAAAGAATTGTTTTCTACTGAGAATATTGTACAAACTTATTATGCACAATTCCTGGGTGATATAAAAAATATTCAACCGGTATATAAACAAGATGGAGCAGCCCATACCATTGAACAACGGGTGATGCAAAACCAGAACTCAACCACTGTACCAGCAAACGACTGGCAAAACTTGTATGAATCAAATGAAATTTTCACCGATCGTCGTAGCCGTTTCCTCGATCATTTGATGAGCCGTTTTGGTGAATCATTTAATGATTATGTTTTACTGAACTATTCACTTGATTATGCAACTCAAAAAGAATCTAATTTAACACCTGCGGATATAATCGATAGCAAGATCTCTTTTTTGAAGGACTATCCGCTTATAAGTTATCAGAGGGGGAGAGCGTTTAACTATTTCCCACAAAACCACTTTCCACCACAACCAGACTTTTCTGTTGACACCACTAAATTATGGGATACCGATAATGTATCGGGTTTAGAAAAAAAGCTGTGCCACTTAGGCGGTATCAAAAATTTTTATCGCAGGTTTTTGTACTGTATTGGTAACGTTACTATTATCACTACTAATGATACACCAGCTAAATACCAATTTTCATTCAGCAACCAAAACGGTGGAACCTTAACATCAGTGGCAATTTACGATACGCAGGAGGAATTAAATAATGCCTTACCTGCATTTATGGATCTTGTTTTAACTGATGAACACTATGATATTAAACAAACCGGCAGCAACTGGAATATTTACGTTATAGATAACGAAGATCACAACCTTGCTATAAGTAATGACTTTACATCCCTGTCAAATGCAAATGCTGCATTAGCTCAGTTTGTAACGGAGTTTAATAAAGAGTGTGATGCCGACGGACTTCATCTGATTGAGCATTTACTTTTAAGACCACGGAGTGACCAATTTAAAAAATTCGCACCGGTATGCCTGGATCAGAATTGTGATTTCTGTGGCGAGCAAGACCCTTATTCCTTCAAAATGTCTGTCGTGCTACCTTATTGGCCGCTGCACTTCCGGAACTTAGCCTTCCGAAATTATTTTGAAGATATCATAAGACAGGAAACGCCGGCACATACGATGGTAAAAATCTGCTGGATAAACGACCAGTCGATTTACGATTTTGAAAATGCATATAAGGCGTGGATAACCGCTTTAGCCAACTATTCATCTGATAATACCAAAATAGATGACCTGCAGCAAGCTAATGATACCCTGATACAACTGTTGTTTAATTTACATAGTGAATACCCGGTAGCCACTTTACACGATTGTGCGGAAAGTAAGGATACCAACCCGGTAATGCTGGGCAAAACCATTTTAGGATCTTTAAAAAATTGATATATGGCAAATCCAATAGAATACATCGTGTTTGAACCAGATCAGGTACTTACTAACGATCACCTCAATGAAACTTTTAACTACCTTGATCAGCAAAACCGCTGGACACGCAACAAACTGATAGGTATTGGTATTGTTTGCGGACTGGATATAGTGCTCAATCCGGGTGTTATTGAAATTAACAAAGGTTGCGGAGTAACTTCGCAGGGGTATTTAATTACCCAGGACACTAACCAGTATACCTACTATATGCCGTATACTCCTGTTGAGGTTCCTGATGACCTTCCTTTTGTTTATGACAAGGAAGGCGGCCTCCCTTTTTTCAAACCTTTTTGTACCGATAAAACTGTTTGGTTATTACTTACGGATGATCAGTTTAATGCATTGGAAAGCGCACAACAACTCAATGCGAAAACCCTTTCATCAGCAGCTACTACCTTTTTAAGTGACTATGTGGTTGCTTTGTTCCTGGAAGTTAAAGAAACAGATCTCAAAAACTGCGATACGCAGGATTGCAATAACAAAGGCGAAAAAATGGTTTTACAGATAAGGCCTTTACTTGTTGCAAAAAATGACCTGTACAGTAATAACGCTAACAAAGTAAGCAATATTGATAGGATAGGTAATATAAATAAAATATCTCCCATATCCCCTAGGTTAAATATTCCGTCTAAAGCCTTTCAACTGAGCTTAAACTCCAAGGTACAGCTAAAAAGATTTAACGTACCTTATACAGATCTTGAAACTGCGGATGATGTACTAAATGCGTTTGTTAGTTTAGTTGATGATACCACATTAAGCCAACTAACCGATGCTTATAATTCCTGCTATCAGCAATACGGGACTATTTTGAACATTACGTCAAACCCTTTTTCTGATATGCTGGCCGTACTGAAAAATTATCTTGACCAATTATTAAAACAAAACCCGCTGGCTATTGAATACTTTTATGATTTCATTGATGATTTGATCAAGGCTTATGAGGAATTTTCTGCTAAAGTATCCCATATCATCACTACCTGCTGCCCGGATGAAAACTTATTTCCATTGCATCTGGTTTTAGGTGATGCATCACTGGCAACTAATGACTATGTAAAAGATAGCTATCGTAACTACTTTATTTATTCACCTCTATTCTCAAAAATGGGTGTTGAATCGGCCGAGGTGCTCTTGCTATTTAGCCGGATGGTATTGATGATTAAAGATTTTACTATTCCAGACACGACTCAGTCAGACAAATTTACGGTAAAGATCACTCCAAGCCAGTATATGCATTTCCCACTTTCAGAACGTGCTATCCCGTACTATTACACGGTAAATGAAAGCGGTGCTGAATTATATAAATCATGGAACTATGCCAAAACCAACAGTGGAAAAGCCACGTTAAACCTGGGTTATAATTCGGGTTTATATAACACAAGTACCGAAGTAGCACAACCACTTTTATATGATATTGAAAAGTATAACTTTTTCAGGGTTGAAGGCCATATCGGCCAAAACTATCAGGATGTTTTATCAAATATTCTTATCCAGCGTTTAACCTATAACCTGCCATTTGATGTAGTAGCCATTGCAGATCAGCAGTTTGATTTTTCAAATGTGACTTTGCCCGATGCTGAAATTCAGGATCTGGAAACTGATTACAACCTGATAACAACAGAAGCCAGAGGTAAGATATTGACGCCATTTATTTTTGTTGCAAACTTACCTTATGCTGGTAAAACCGCCACGGGAACTAATATACCCGGTAAATTAACAGATAGCCCAATTAAAAGATTTTCAGAGGTTAAAACAAACGCTATTCGGGGTATTGAACCGATACAGCCATCAAGCACCTCCTATATTTATCCAAAAGGCACTTTTATACGCAACAATTGCGCGGTACTACCCAATACAATAGCAAGCGCTTACCTTAACTCCTTAAGTGATACCGGAGTTTTCACTAATCCGGTAACAGGCCCACAACCAGGTAGTGTAGACGAGCTTTATTTTAATTTTTTTTATTTTATTGATGCTATTGAAACGGTAATGGTGTATTTAATGAATACCCCATCCGTTATTGATGTCGACTTAAACGAGCAATATGATGCATTTAATAATTATCTTGATTCCATCAACAAAGTTATCGCCACACTAAAAGGTCCGGTGGCAAAAACTCAAGGCTCCCGGGATGGCTCAATAATATCGTTAATTGAAGCTTATGGGTTAGATCTTTTAATTGTAGATTTTGAAACGGTATTAAATGCTACTCTTGACGAACTATTAGATTCATTAAGTAATGAAGTTAACCAGAGATATTCCCGCTACGCCGATAAACATACATTTTTAAACTACTATAAAAACAACCCCGGACTTGAACATAAAGCAGGTGTGCCCAAAGGCGGTACCCTGGTATTAGTTTATAAAAATTATATCCCCACTTTTAATAAAAACATTAGCGCGCCGCTTTCTAAAGCTAGCGATGCGGTATCAATAAAGGCACGGTCGGCAAGTATGGAAGCTGCTCCAACCGAAGGGCAACAAGTCTCGGCATCCCCAGATCTTGATGAAAACACTTTGAATCTTGTCAAGAAAATGGTGGCCGACAGTAAAGGAGTATCTGATACCGAAAAGCTGAGGTTGATTGATATCCTGGCAGGTAGGGGAGTGTCTGAGGAGGAGCCAAACTATGATATTATTAACAAAATAATTATTGCAGACTTCTATGTTCCTTATATAGGTTCACCAATAGAACGTACTACTGCAGAAATAACACCTCCACCACCTCCGGCACCGGTTATTTCGATGAGTGGTACTACTTTCTGTGATAATGATACCAATCCTGCGCAAATTGCAGTATCAATACCCGGCGGTACTTTTAATGCGGTACCTGGTCTTGATAGTGTCAAACAAACCTTTACGCCGGCAATCGCGAAAGCCGGAACATACCGGCTAATTTATACTGTAAATAATGTAAGTTCTGCGCCGTTAAATATTACAGTTCTTTCCGTACCGAGTAGTAGTCTTTTCAGCTTTATAAACGATTGGTCTGGTAGTGGTGTTAAAACTGCAGCCGTAGCTGCCAGGTCAGGTATTGTATCTGCAACATTTACTCCTGCTATCAGGGACAGCAGATTTACCTATGATTGGGAAGTCTTTGGAGATAATGTATCGAAGGGCACGATGACTGCTGATGGTGTTATTCGGATATCAGGTGATAGCAGTGTAGTAAATGTCAAAGCCTCAATTGTCACCGTTTCATTAACCCTATCAAACGGAACTTGTCATTCATCAACTACATCAATGCAATTGGAGATTACCTCAACGGGCTTCATCATTACAACTTCTGACGACGGTCCTGTGCTTTCGCTTAAAAAACCCGGGACAATAGAAAAACTTTTTACCAGGAAGAAGAAATAATAAGCTGATTCATATGTAATACCATCATGGCATCACACATTGTTCATAAGCAGCAAGTCACTTTAAACCTTCCCAAACAGGAGGGGGCACACGCTTTTCAAAATCGTGTAAGCGGCTTGCTGCGCAATGAATTATCAGCCAGCATGGAAGCTGTTTTTGATGAATTATTTCCAACTACTGATATAATACGCATCGATTCATTACATCTTGATTTAGGTAAAATTGAAGTGCTTAATTTTGAACAGGAATTTAAAACGCACTTTATTGAAGAGCTCAGGAAAAGCCTTTCATCTAAACAAAGCAAACTGGCTGATGAAAATACTGAAGAAGTATTACGCCCTGAGCAATCATTAATAAAAGCTTTCATTTATTTTCTGGAAAATGGTTATTTACCATGGTATAGCCCTGTTGAAAACATGGCCGACTGGAGCAATGAAATCCTAACCGCCTTATCCGGAAAAAAAGACCTATATTTCTTTAACTGGCTATACGATAATTATATAGATAGACCGGTCATATTGCAAAGACTGATTTTGCAATATGATAATGCCTTCCTGGCGCAACTCATATCAATCATAAGCCCTGGAACAGTTGAATCCAGGAACGCTATTTACAGTGATTTGAAAATCTTTATAAATAACTTCATTAAGGACGATTTACCGGTTCGTAATGAAATATGGAAGTACATTTTCCTTGCTTTATTAAGCCCTCATGTTTTAGAAAACAAAATTGCTTTATCAGGTACAAAAGATAGGGAATTGATATTACAGTCATTAAGTCTGTTAGCAAACCACTTCAATATCTCAAGCCATGAGATAACAACATCATTGGAAAATAGAATAAAGAAGTCGCTCAAAACAAACATTGTAAAACAAGCATTTCAGGATCTCAAATCGTTTTTGATATCGCAGGAAGGGTTTAAACAGGATATGGATAATCCTATGCTTACGAATAATCATAGAGAAACTGAAGTAAACAATACCTACAATGAGAAGAAAGAAATAATCACTGACAAGTTGAAGGCTAATACTGAAGAAAGTAGCACTTACAATGAAGAAGAGGAGATAGTAACAAACAAGCCAAAAGATGATAGTGAGATAAACAGGGCTAAAAATGCAGATTCCATAGGTAGTGATAATGGTAAAGAAACACATAAGGTTGAAACAGATGACACCCGTAATGCTACAAATAAACCAAACGATATCGATATAGAAAAAATCAGCCACGATAGAAGGGAGAAGAAGGATATCAGGGAGGAAAAGATTGAAGAAGAACGAGAAAATAGTAAAACTCACCATGCTGATAATCAAGATGCCCCGTCGTTAAAACAGCAGCGAAAGATATCGGAAGAAAGATTGAATAAAAGTAAGACAACAGGTGCTACAGAGCGGCTTTTGCCAAAGAATAAAAAACATACAGGCATTATAGACGCAGAAACGCTATACATAAAAGGTAGTGGAATAGTAATACTTCATTATTTTTTATCGCCTTACTTTAATGATCTGGGATTATTAGCCGATGGAAAGTTTATAGATGATACCACTCATCAACGAGCCATACTATTGCTTCATTATCTGGCAACCGGGAAGACCAAGGCTGCTGAATTTGATTTAACGATTTCTAAAATTTTATGTGGTTATCCTATTTCAGAAACACTGCCTGCAGCTATTATTTTAACAAAAAAAGAAAAAGCAGAATCAAAAAGATTACTGGAAGCTGTTATAAATCATTGGTCACCTCTAAAAAACACTTCGGTTAAAGGTCTCCGCGCTGCTTTTTTTGAACGAGATGGGAAATTAACTCAAAAAGAAAATGGATGGTTATTAACGGTTGAACAAAGAACTATTGATGTACTGTTAGGGAAATTACCATGGGGGTATTCAACCATACGCCTGCCATGGATGCAAGAAATATTAAATGTGGATTGGTATTAAAGTAAAGTTATGTTAGCTACTAAACAATCACAATCTGAAAACACGGGAAGGGCACAAAATAGTAAACCTTTTTTTCCGAGACATTTGATACAACCTAAATTACAGGTGAATGAGCCCGGTGACCGGTATGAACAGGAAGCAGACGCTATGGCTGATAAGGTCATGCGTATGACCACAGGCGAGTCCGCATTTTTTAAGCCTGCCCAGACGGTTGTGAAGCGTAAGTGCCAGCATTGTGAAGAGGAAGAAAAACTGCACCGTAAAGAAAGTTCGGGCACAGAAACACAGGGTAGCCATGAATTGGATAGCTATGTAGGTACATTAGGTTCATCAGGCCAGGCTATGCCCGACAGCAGCCGTCAATTTTTTGAGCCACGGTTCGGCCAGGATTTTTCAAACGTACGTATCCATACCGATTTTGTAGCCGCAAAATCTGCCCAGTCTATCAATGCTCTGGCTTATACCACCGGTAATAATATTGTTTTTAACAATGGTCAGTATGCTCCCGAAAGTGATAGCGGTAAAAAACTCATGGCACATGAATTAACGCATGTGGTGCAACAGGGAGAGGGGGTAGTACGGCGATACGGTCATGATAAATTTTGCTCAGAGGATAAACATCTTAAACCATTTATCTGGCCAGGTCATGCTGCCGCTGTAGGGATGCTTAGCCGTGTATTGGCTGCATTTAAAGCTAAAGATGCAAGATTATCAACATTGATACCTAAATATTTTGGTAAAGACGGTATGGCGAACATAGGCGAGATTGAAGCACATTACATCAAGATAAATGATAAACTTAATGCAGATTATCTGTACCACTGTAATGATGGAGCCAACGCAAACCCTGCAATTGGAAAATGTAATGGTGCTACACGTGCAAGAACAGACATCGATTTTTTCCC
>Ga0105239_10006759_pt1 | contig 13243 bp, 13 predicted proteins | sample KBSC44metaG_FD_92761 | JGI IMG/M metagenome (GOLD analysis project Ga0105239, IMG submission 92761) | Corn rhizosphere microbial communities from Kellogg Biological Station, Michigan, USA - KBS C4-4 metaG | ecosystem: Host-associated > Plants > Roots > Rhizosphere > Soil | place: Michigan, USA... | reverse complement strand
GAAAGTCATCGCTTTGCGGTAGATATACCGGCATGACCGTAGGGTGGACGTCCCGGCTCTGGGTGTTCTTGACCCGGGTTCGTATTAGTGCTCTATTATGCAAACATGTACGGCGAATGTGACATGTATTATGCATACGACAATAGACTGGTGTTTGTCGAGGAGCTTCTTCACTTCTTGGTTCAGGTCGGTCGGGTGAATGAGGTTCGGCAGAGCCCCTCCCCCGACGTCAAGTCCTGCCTGTCGTAACGCTTTGCACATTTTCTCCACCTGACGGTCGGTCAGATCCGCAGCGCAATCGAGCTCGTAGAACGTCATGCCGCAACCGATATCTTGCCCGACGAGCTCCGGGTGTAAGTTACTAGAGACAAAGCTCGCGCCCACGGGGTACTTGCCGCCGGGGTGGAGGTCGGGCATGCCCACGCACCTGACCATCCCGGGAAGGGCAGCAGCGTACTTTAGCTGCTTGATGGCGTCAGGATCGACGACGCTGGTCTGATGTAGGAATGATATTTTGCCGTCCATGTTCACGTCTCGTGGTGGCGTCGGCCTTATTTTGTGGTGACAATGCCAGGGCTCGTCAACTGCTATGTACTTGTCGAATCATATTGAACTTTATTAGATCTTAGGTGCGTTTGGTGTTTCTTGAAATTATTCTCTGGGGCATAGTCAAGATGGTGTATGTGTCCGAATGAGTTGCCAAGACAAAACTCCAGGTCCACGGCAATACATTGCGGAAATGGGCGGACGCAGGAAACATCAACCACATCAAGACCCCAGGAGGTAAACGTATGTACGATGTCGAGCACTTTGAGAGGGAATCATTGCGCCCAGCCTCTACTGACTTCGACAATGTCGTCCGCGGATACTGTTACTGCAGAGTGTCCTCCGCAAGTCAGCGCGACGACTTGCAACGGCAGGTTGCCTTCATGCAAGAACGCTTCCCCAACCACCTCATCATCACCGACATTGCTTCCGGACTCAACTTCAAGCGGAAAGGACTTCAGACCCTTTTGGAACTCGCTTTCCAAGGAGTGGTCAAAGAAATTGCCGTTGCCCATCGCGACAGATTCTGCCGCTTCAGCTATGACTTGCTTGAATGGATCTTCCGCCGTCATTCCGTCCCAATCTTGGTTCTCGATCAGTCAAGTAGCGGTCCCGAAGGTGAACTCGCCACCGATCTCCTTTCCGTCGTCCACGTTTTCTCCTGCCAAATCAACGGGAAACGGAAGTACCGCAAGAAAAGCAAGGGAGACAAAGGGGCCGATGATCGCGAAGAGGATCCGCCTGTATCCTTCGAACAGGGACAGAAAGACGATCCTCGGTTGGTTCGATGCCGCAAGGAAGACGTACAACCTGGCGCTGGCCACAGTCAAAGAGGGGACAATTCAACCGACGAACTTTGAAAGACTCAGGTGGAGATGGGTGACTGACCGCCAGCTTAGCCGCCGATACAAATTTCTCCTGTCCACACCGTCGAAAATCAGAGCGGGGGCAGTGAAAGATCTCTGTGAGGCATTTGAGTCTAACTTTGCCAAACGGAAGCTGAACCCGGAACACACATTTGACATTCGATTTCGACGAAGAAAGAGCCAACAAAGCATATCTATACAGAAGGACTCCTTCGTGAAGCATCCATCACCAGACCATCCCTTCTTGTTTCCCAAGTCTCTCCTCGACTCTTTGAGAGTGTCACCACATATTGACCACGTTGACTTGCTGAGGCATGACTGCCGACTGATCCTGACTACCACGGGAAACATATTCCTGTCAGTGCCTTGTGAGGCGGAAGCTCCGGTGAAGCCAAAATCATCAGACGTCATTGCCCTGGATCCAGGTGTACGAACATTTGTGACTGGCTACTCACCTCAACAAGGCGTCTTCGAGGTCGGGAAAAATGACATCGGCCGAATTACCAGATTGTGTTGTTGCCTCGACAGACTGATAAGTCACCGTGACACGACATCCTCATATCAGAAACGCAAACGGATGACAAAAGCCGCAGCCCGAATTCGGCGTCGCATCCAAAATCTCATCGCTGATTGCCATCACCGGACGATTGATTTCCTCCTGTCACGTTTCCAGTCTATTGTGATCTCACCGTTCCAGGTGTCGAACATGGTGACGCGGAGGGGTCGAAGAATAAGCCGTTCCTCCGTCAAAAAACTCTTGTGCTGGTCACACTACGCGTTTCGTCAACGGCTGATAACCAAAGCCAAACAAGTTGGACGGGACGTGGTTGTGAACGGCGAAGAATACACGACGCAGACTTGTTGTCATTGCGGAAACCTGACGCAAGTCGGGAGACGGAAACTCTACCGCTGTTCCGCCTGCAACATGGTTGCGGATCGTGATGCCAACGCGGCGGCTTGTGCACTAATCAAGCTGCTGACTGAGCGAGGGGTTCAACCTCCTTGCGCTGCCCCCTAGGGCCCCGTTTCTCGGAACGGTGAATTCCTCCTGCAAACGGAGACAGAACTAGATCTGAAACACCAGGCTGTGCATTTTGGAAGGTCTTCTGACCGCCCAAGTGTCCATGGACATTACACCAAGTTGATATTTCCTGGAAGTCAAATTATCGACGCCCAACTAGGATGTAGTACTGTTAGAAGATGTTTGCATTTGGTAGGAAAATACTAGCGGTCGTCATGATGCATATCAATCGCTTTGCACCGATGGTGGGCATTTTCATTGGGACAACCTGTCATATCGTGCTCGTGGCCACATACCTTCGGCGCGAGCATCAGGTTTTACAGCTAGGGAACGTTGCGGGTCACCCTTTAGTGGTGACCGGTCATGGGACTAGGTAGGGGCGTTCTTTTGATGGGTTTGGAAGCAAATTCACAGACGGTTACAGTAAGTTTCCGAACAACCACAAAGAAAGATATACCCGCCGTAATTCAGGCGGGCTGCTGCACTACGCGGCCATTTTGATCAACGACGACCGTGTGAAACTGCTGCTGGCTTGTCGGTGTGGCGGCTGGAGCGACAGAGCCGTACTATGATATGTGTTAAGACTGTCCGGAAAGCCTTCACCGAGGTCAATTCACTCACCAGTGCGTAGTTGCCTAATGACAGACACAAGATGAACCCAAACGGGATGAAAAGCAATCCCCACAGATGCCAGTGCCAGAGATAAGCATTCTATATTGAAAACAGTCACCTTCGGCACGGAAGGGTGGGCAGAAGAACCGCTTACCAGGAGAAGGAACGGAAGGAACAAGCAGAGGAAGACGATGATGGCGAGGAAGGTATACAGGAGCCCACAGGTGGCAAATTTGATGTTTTGCGTAAAGTTTGACATTGGTTGCAGTCCGGGTTGGGGTTGGCTTTGGGCCAACCAAGAATGCGGCAGTGGGCAGCTGTAAAATTGATCAGCCCATTGATCGATCACCTACCAGCGCCAGAGGTGCTCCAAGGTCTCGGATGTCGCGTATGTCGTCCAACGAACAAAAGCCAGGTTCGATGACGTGACGGCGGGCTTCAATGAAAGATCCACCCGAATGTCTGCGCCACCGACAGTTCGTGCAAAAAAGGGTATCTGACTTCACGCTGATCGGCCAACGGAGACAGCTTATCCGCTCGACTTCGGCGACTTGTCGTGCTTCCGCGGTGTACAGTCGGGTCAACTCACCAAATTTCTCTTTCCAGTCAGGCGGGGCCGTCCTGAAGGTATATGAGCGCTTGAGGTAGCAACGAACCCACACAGGTTGCAGCTCCCCGACGTAGGAGACCATGGCTTGTCTCTTGGCCACCCGCTCTCGATACTTACCGACGACAGTCTCAACCTTGTCGCGGGCCGCGGCACGACTCGGCACCTCCGCTGCTGTCTCGGCCTCGGAACGGATGGTGCGCATGAAAATCGTGTGCTCCTCGCTGTTCATGTAACCTCGGTCGCCAACTAGGGACGCTGCCGCTGAGAATTGATCCACATAGACCCTCGACTTTTGCAACCGAGATTCAGCCGCAACGGCTTCCTCGAATTTTCGGCGCATAGCCGGCAGGAAGCGGCCTTGACCCGCACAAGCCACCGTGTACGCGGCGAATTTCTTGATCACGGCTGGAAACAGGTCGACTGTTCCACCTGGCTGGGTCATTCCCTCGATGTGGGCGTTCACCGCATCAATACGCATGTCCCGGCGTATGTGCCTTTCATCCGCTGCGTTCAACCGCCGCCTGTTCACAGCTGTCCTCATTTCACCAATGAATTGGCATAGAGCATGGTACTCATCCGGAGAGCACGGAGTGCGCATTGCGGATTCGAGTGCCGGTGGAAGGGCGACGTGCCGGTTTGTTCGGATGGACCTTTGGTACCACCCCGTACCGATGATATGCACCCGTACAGGGGTTACGCCGGGCGAGGGGAAGTCGTCTTCCATGTACCGGTGCTGGCACTCTCTGCATAGTCGCAGACCGAAGAACATCCACATCGGCGTGCGGACCCGCGGGTGGTTGTCGCATGCCTCGCACCCGCGCGAGAAGAACTTGCGGAGGAGCATGTAATCCGTGAACCCCACCTGTGCTCCGTCCGGTAGGCCCTCGCTGACCCGGACGCTGGCCCAAAGTCGCCGACCAAAGTCTGTCGCTGGATTGAAGAATTCGCTGATGAATTTGCCCGTCATGAGCAGGTTGAAGGCATCTTTGTACGACGTGCAAGCGAATGAGAGGACCATGCATACGAGCTCGGCGGGTAACTCTCGCAATTGTGTCATGACGCAAGGAGTTTCTTCTTCCCGTGGTCAGGTTTATTTTACAGCACATGGAGCATATGTACAATTTAAAGCTCAGTGATGCTGAGCCAATTCTGTAGGTAACTACCCGTGGTGGTCATGCTGCTTTGGCTGTGGACCAGAGCTTTGACGTGTATAGTGTCGCCTTCTTCGGCATACACCGTCGCCGTCAGGAAGGTGCCGAACTGAGGTGCGTCCCCTCCTCCGACCGGGATCGCAATACTTCGGATATCCTCATTCACAAACAACCTGATGGACACCCAGCCGCTTCCCACGTTGCCGTCGCGGCTCCAAAAGAACAAGCTAGCTTTGACGTCGTAGAGGCCGGCGTCTTTGACACGAAAGGACCCTGACCTCAAATCAAATTGTTTGGTGTTATCCGCGGTGTTGTCCGTGACGGGAATGAGGGCTTGGAATGGGTGAAAGCCTTCCGGAATGATCCACGGCTGCTCCTGTTGGTAGTGTAGACGGACTAGAACCTCACGTTAGCACACGCGATGGTCTCTGTGTAACGGACTGCTGACCTTTTCGCCTTTCCGCTTCACGCTTCAAGATGTAGAATTGAAGTTCCGCTTTGGCCACGCGGAGGTTCGTGTCAATCACCCACCCCCAAAAGTTACCCAGACCCTTGACGACGATGAAAGCGAGCCCCGTCAAGATGATATAGTTCAAGACGTCTACCAATCTGAGCTCCCCGACGCCGCACACCCATTGGAAGGCCCGAAGAAACCCTGTGACAAGCACCTCGAAGCGCGAACCGATGACCATAATCAGACCGGTCACCGCTCCACCCAGGACGTGTGCGACGCTGAGACTCCAAGACGCTTCCCGGAATTCCGCCCTCCAGTCGTCACTGAGTCGCTCCGCCAGATTCTCCAAGCTGATCCGGTGCTCGCGGAGGTCTGCGAGAGCTTCCCGCAGCATACGCATGTTGTTCTCGTTGAAGCGCTCAACGAGCCGTTCGTTGCTTTGGAGGAACTTATCCGTCACGTGCAGAAGGGTGGTGCAGCAACGTTTTGTGGCCAGATCTGTTGCTGCTATGCCGGCGTCGGCGATAACGGTGGCGGAGGACACTAGTGCTTTGGCTGTCTGCAGGTCGATATTGCTGAGGGCATGTTGAAAATTACCGGTGAACACTCGACCCAAGCCGGTGGGCGCGAAGAGGTTGAACAAGCTCAGTGGGCTCAGCCAGGTGAGTGGATTCGATAACTTTAGTGCCATCGCTCAGTAGCGCTGTCGCGGTAACGCTGTTGTGATGGGCGCTGTGGTGGTGGAGAAGGCAAGAGATGCGCTTGGGCACCCTGCCCATCAGTTTTCTTGGCACCAGCCACATAAAGAAGGCGCAGTTGTGGCGCATCCCGGCTTGTTACTTTGAGCTATCGGAACCCCAATTGCTTCCCACCCTCCCAGCCCGCACATTGCGAATGTCTAGCCGTGAACAACAGCAAAGCTCTCCTGGCGCACAGGACTTTCAAACCATGACTGACGCAGGTATGTGGCAAAATTCTATGCTCGGTGGGAACCTCACGTTGAATATTCCTCCAGAAACGCCTCGGATCACCGTACAGCCGCTGCGGAGTACCAATGGGTCCCTGCAGTACCACATCGACATCCGGCTTGCCGGCAGCGACGCGGTCATGAGCGACACGGTCGTGCTTGCCCCGTCTCTTGAAAGGATCCTTCCCGTAGCCTTCGAACATATTCAAGACTTAGTGGAGTCGGGTCTGGTCCGTACCCCGCTCTTCCCGTACCACATCATTTTCGAGGAGGAGATCCCCGCCGACGGTCTGGCAGTCCAACCAACTGCAAATGAAGAGGGGTAAGGTCACACCGCCCTGGTATCGTGTAGTTGCAAGCGCTGACCATGGCTTAGGGTGTTGATGCATCTCAATGCGAGGAGAAACGAGTGGGTAGAAGAGCTGGGGCAGTGCTTGGGGCCCTGGGTCGAGTGGCTGCCCAACGCCGACCTCGCTGTAATCAACCGAGCAATTGAACGTACAACCACGGTAGAGGAGTTTGCGCGTGTCTTGTCGCCTTGTCAGAGAGGTTACATCATCAGTGCACCAGAAGGGATGACCCGTGACGACGAGGACTTTAACACCCTTTTCACCATTGAGGACGTAGGTTGCCCAGTTGTGGAGAGGAGGCACCTTGCGAAACTTAAAACGTACATGCGCACCTTCCCATGGAACGAAGTCGCAATAGAAGAATGACGCCTGTGTATGTATAGGTGTACATCAGAGAACGACTCGGCTGTCCTTCTCCAGCTGCGGCCAAATCTTGAAGGCCGATTTATACAATTTGACGGCACGATTCGGTTCGCCTTGCATCTCTGCGTCGACCGCCTCGTTGAAAATCTTCCTGGCCCGGAGCTCGTCTGGCGAAGGATCTTCACGTTTTCTGCCAGGAGTTTTGGAATACATGGCATCCGTCCGTCACAGTACTTCCCTCGTGAAGTATCTCATGCTCGAAGATAAGTACCCTGCCCACCTTCGGTTCCACGCTCCCTATAGGCCCCGCACGGTTGAAAAACGTGGTGTGACCTCCCCCAAAGCCCTCGTTGAGGTAAATTTGTACCGTGACGAAGCTTTCTTCTGACCAGTCGGGGCGTGCGTAACTCCCGTCGTAATGTCGCTTGAAGTACTGTCCCCCAGTGTACTTCAGAAATCGCAGACGTTCATTCAGTCCAACCAAGTGGTACTTGGGACTTTCTGGCGCCACTTCAGGAAGGTATGCCTTCAGACGCTCAAAGAAGGCTGCCGCCAAATCAGGGTCGTCGTTGATCCAGCGCCCGCAGTCGCGTACTTCTTTGTAAAGCACCTGTGACGTCCCGGTGTTCAGTCCGGCGGGCATGAACCCGTTCTCACCTTCCGCCAAGCGGATGTAGCTGCTGCATTCCTCGGGTGTGAATAGCCCGTCCACGATGACGGCAAACTTGCCGGGGAGTTTCAAGTCAGTGGCGACTGCCATGGTATTGGTGTGTCAAGAGAATCGGTCACGTGTTTAATCGACGCGTACACGTGACTAGGTTCCAAGCGCAGACAAGGGGGCCTGGCGCTCCATTACCCCTGCCTTTATTCAAACCACGCATCGATGAACATCTCCGGCCACGCATCGATGAACATCTCCGGCCGAGGAACCATCGTGATAGGGCTTGGTCTTGCCGCGGGTGTCGCTGCGTACATTGTGGCAAGGCGTAGGACAGCCCGAATCACTGGTGGTGACACATTTGACAGCGCAGTCCCAGTCTCGGTAAACTACCACTTCACCAGGCAATGCGATTTTTCCTGCGGGTTTTGTTTTCACACCGCGAAGACAAGCTATGTCCTTCCCGTCGCTGAGGCGAAGCGCGGTCTGTCGCTGCTGAAAGCTGCCGGAACGCGGAAGGTCAACTTCGCCGGGGGCGAGCCCTTCCTCGAAAAGGAGTACCTGGGTGAGCTACTGACGCACTGCAAGGCCATTGGGATGGAGTCGGTGTCCATCGTCAGCAACGGGGGACGTATCACGAGGCACTTCCTGAAAGCGCACGCGGACAACATTGACATCTTAGCGGTCTCTTGTGACTCCTTCAATCGCGAGACGAATAGCATGATTGGGCGCAAGTCTGGCAATCCCCTTTCCCGCCTCCGTAATATTGCAAAGTGGTGCCGTGAGTTCAACATCAAATTCAAATTGAACACGGTAGTGAACCGGTACAACGTCGACGAAGACATGAACGAGCAGATATCGGAACTCAATCCGTTTCGGTGGAAGTGTTTCCAGGTTCTCGTCGACGAGAGCGAGAACAACCACGCGGAAGCCCTGCGCGATGTCACTCCCTTCCTCATCACCGACGAGGAGTTCGCATCCTTCATCCAGCGGCATCGGAAACAACTCTGTCTCGTTGAGGAGCCGAATGACGTCATGAGGTCGTCGTACCTCATCCTCGACGAGTACATGCGCTTCCTTTCAAAGGAGGGTGACTACTACGTTTCCCCTTCCATTCTAGATGTTGGTGTGCGTGAGGCACTCGACGTAACGACTTGGAGGCAGGATAGGTTCCTGACCCGTCGGGGGATTTACGATTGGAGCAAGAAGGAGTCCGTTTTTGACTGGTGAAAATAATAGCAGCCCCGACTTGTTGGATAATATAGGTGAAGTTATGGACGCGTCCGTCTCGTCAGCAGACAAATTTTGGTGACTTATGTATGGAAATCGAGAAGACGTTCATTGAACTGTTTGCTGGGGTGGGTCTGGTCGGTCACGCGCTGAAACCCAGGGGCTGGACTTGCGTCCTCGCGAACGACATCTGTCCACACAAGAAAAAGCTCTGGGTACAAAATGGCGGCGAAGAAAGCAAGTTTGTGCTCGGTGATGTGCGGCTGCTCTCCCCGGGTGACATACCGAAGTGCACACTGCTGACGGCAAGTTTCCCTTGTGTAGATTTCTCCACAGCTGGGAAGCGAGAAGGATTCAAGGGGTCACATTCCAGTACCATCCTCCTTGTCCTCCACATCCTTCAAAACGTCCCGGACGAGAGGAAGCCCGATCTGCTTCTTTTCGAAAATGTCCTCGGAAGCATTTGCTCTGGGAAAACCGGGGCGGCCGATGAGTTGCCAGAGAAGCTCCATGGAGTCGGCTATGGTAACATTGACATGCGGGTGGTGGACGCGGCAAACTTCACATCGCAGAGCAGGAAAAGGGTTTTCACCCTGGCTGTCAGGGACGGCTCCGCGTTCTCGAAAAACATCCCACGTCATTTTCCGCTCCCAACAAATTATGGAGAGACGGTACCCAAGGTGCTGCAAAAGTTCATGAATAGGCACCCGTACGTCCGATGGTTTCACATACCGGTTCCGGACCTTCCGCCTTATTCGGCGCGGTTTTTGAAAGATGACATTGATCACAGCCAACCGTGGACTGACTGCCCCGGATCACCAAATTTGCCTTCGTTGTTTAGCAATGGCCAACTGCAGTTTGCAAGGGAGAACAGAGATGTCTACAAGGTCTTCTCTTTCATAGTGCAGACGCGTTCTGGCAAGCCCACGGCGGAGATTTCACGGAATGGGAAGGCGTACTGCCTGAGAACTGGTACCGGCAGATTGCAGGCGGGAATACTTGGCTTCCACGGGGATGGGCGCATGCGTCTCCGTTACCTCACGGAAAATGAGTGCGCCGCGCTGCAGGGGGTACCGGACTTCAATTTCGACGGGGTTTCCCGGAATCAGCGCTACAAAGCTATGGGTGACGCGGTGTGCGTGCCGGTAGTGGCTTTCATGATCGATCACGTTGTACACCCGCTCTTATATGATGCGGCTTAATGGAGTACAAGCGGATGTGGCATAGTCGGGGTGTATCATGTTCTCCTACAGGCCGGCAGACCGTACCTTCGCAGCGAAAAGGAACGTTGTGTTTGGACAGCTCGCCAGCACGCTCAGCGCGCTACCTGAATGGAGAAACAGACAGAACGCCATCCTTTATCTGGACGACGCAGGAAATGAGACCACCAAAGCCATAATCAGAGAGCCCGCATTCGACCAGGCACGGGTGGCTCGCCTGTGTCCCTTCCAGTACGACCGAGCCGTCGCGAGGGACCAGATCCCGTACTTGCAAGAGCTCGGGGTGCACTTGTTCACCGCGGATATCAGGACAGGCCTTTCTCTGCTCCCTCAACATCAGGACATTCACCTCCTGAACCTAGACACGATGTCATTCCCGCTGGTCTCGCAGGAAATGCTGGCATCGATCTTGCGACACAAACGGAAGACTGGAGACGGGGCGGCACTCACGGTTGTCCACACAGAGATTTTGAAGACATCGAATTTGAAGATGGCGATGATCGCGTCCCGCGCGAAGGAAGTCAATTCGCCGACAGCGAACGCCTGGGCGACCCTCCGTGACATGTTGGTGCACAACAGGAGTCTCCTGAACCAGGGGCGACCAGGAGACCTCGTTGCAGAGGCCTATCACCGCGTGAAAGATACCGCTGCAAAGGAAGGGTTTTCGCTGGTGCCATTCGATGCCACGTCGGTTGGGGCTCTTGACGGTCCGGCATACGATAAAGCGGTTTTTGACGACTTTTGTGGGTACGTGTATGGGGATGCCGCTGGGCATATCAAGATGGGGTGTTACTGCTACGAGCTGATTTACAACCCGCAATTGGAACGAGGCATTTCGAGTCCGGATCGTTTGACATGCGGACTTCAGACTGTTGACTACAAGGACGTTCACGAAGCGGTACTGCAACAAGAAGACCTACTCGGTATCCCCACGCAGGTCGTGACGCGGGTCCATGACTGGGTCCAAGCGCAACTCGATAAAGTTAACTCTCCCCGCGACCGTGACGCTCTTTCGCAGTGTTTGGACGGCGAGGCGTTGGAGATCATCGCGTCCATCATTCTCGTCTGCCTCCCGCGGGACCACTGCTTGAAACAGCAGAGGAGGGAGATGCTCGTCATAGGTGATGAGCGGACCGGGAAAACGGTGTGGAAGTTCATCGTGTGTCTTGTGTTGAACTCGGAAGCTTTCCTTCTTCTTGCCAATCACCGCGTCGGATTGCACGTTCTCGTCGCACCATTTGTGAGGATGCCCGTGGACGACATGGTCGGCAAATCAACCCGATTCATGTCCAACACGTTCCTCCGCCACGACGGGTTCAAAGCCCTCCCGAGTAAGGCGTCTCTCCAACGCAACCTCGAAAATGGGAACGTCAAAGAGAGCTACGTTTCAGGAATGAGCGTTGCCTGCCTTCAGCGCCTCAGCGAGTTTCTGAAGAGCGCACACGAGCAGACCTCTCAGCAGTTCGTCCTTCTAATTGACGAGGGGGACCTTCACTTTGGAATGAACTACGTTGGGGGACAATCCTTTGCCAAGTACGAAACATTGCTACGCCGCGTGATAACAGAACCATATGTCTGTGGGGTGGTGTTCGCTCAAGCTACCCCTTGGAGCCTCCTGCAGACAGACGACACCCGGGTCCTTTCCGATGGGACGATTACGACGCTCGCGCTCGCCACCCCGGCCGACTACAGGGGCCTCAATTGCTACGTCAACCGTTACCCGCTGTCAACAGAAGCCGCACTCACGACCAGCGGTGGTCAAGTGACGGGATTCCACCGCCTCATCTCCGACTATCTTTCGTCACCCCTCCCCATAGAGACGCCACTGGGAAAGAGGTCTCTTTTTCCGCTTTGCCTGGTGATGCCCAGCGCCCTTGTACGAAACGGCGAGACCGGCACGAAGCCTCTTGCTGTTGCACTGTCGTCCGGGTGTCTTCCCGGCGTCACTGTTCCCGTCGTTGGCGGAAACCCCATCTGCGTGCTTGTCAGTGGCGAGGATGACAAGTTCCAGGCTTTTGTGGACGGTCAGCCTCTCCTCGTTGACAAAAGGTACCGGACTCAGTTGCAGGAGGCATTGCCGCACATTCTTTCCATGTTCAGCTACTCGCGCAAGCTCGTTGTCTTCGGGTACAACATGCTTGGCAGGATGGCCACGCTTCAGTTCGAAGACGCCGAGCGCGGGATCCTTGGGGTGCCCAAGTACGTCGCGATTAAAGTCTCCATCCGCGGCAGCAATTACTCGCGAGCGAACGAGTCCATCAGCCAGCTGATTCACCGCGCTGCCGTGCGTCTTGTGGAATGCGCGGATCCTTCCGGGGAGGAATATCAAATCATCGGCTCCTTCTCTCCCCTTCTCGTAGACCACATAAGGTCCTACAAGGAAATGGTAGGCCGCCTGGTGAGCCACCTCCGACGCGAGGGGAATTTGGATGCCGCCTGGAGGGCATGGGAGACGCTTGAGCCGGAGCCGTTGGTATTGCCGCCCCCGCTGCGACTGAACTCGAACCGCAGGCATCTCACAGACACCCAGCTTGCTCGTGCGGGGAAGCGCTTCCGCATAGGAACCAGCCGGGAAGGCCCCGTCACAACGGCGGACCAACCGGCGCCCCTCCCTCCAAGGAGCTACCAGATGGCTTTCGAGCGTGATCTCCAGAACGCCGCGGAGTATTCCGGGAGGCTAGAGTCATTGACAGAGAAGTTCCGCGTCTGGAGGGAGATGGAGCTCACGGTGGCGCTTGGTCGAAGGGACCGCAACCGCGCAACCTGGTGTCGCATATGTTACATCTTCGCCCGGGACGGTACTGTCAAACGGGACGCTAGGGTTCCCGACGGCCTTTCCCATGGGCAGTATTTGCCGTTGCCCAGCTCCTTTCGGAACCATGTCTGCACCCACAAGCGCGGGCAAGGAAACACTTGGCGTCCCGAGTCCGGGGGCGCCCACCTTCGCGAAAGCAGCGGCACATGGAACCTAGCCTGGTGGGTCTGAAATAATATATACGTATACAAAGCGCGTACAAACGGCATCTACCTAAGCTACCATTAGATCACCTAGCAGAGCACAGAGCTCGTCGTGTAGACGCAAAGAAGAGGGCGCTTTCTTCACAAGCAGTGGCACACTCCGGTACGAGTTCCCACCCCTGCTGCCCCGCTGCACGCCCCTCGTGGAATGGTTGAGGAAAGTCCCCCACCCGGCTT
>Ga0105239_10006758_pt1 | contig 13245 bp, 10 predicted proteins | sample KBSC44metaG_FD_92761 | JGI IMG/M metagenome (GOLD analysis project Ga0105239, IMG submission 92761) | Corn rhizosphere microbial communities from Kellogg Biological Station, Michigan, USA - KBS C4-4 metaG | ecosystem: Host-associated > Plants > Roots > Rhizosphere > Soil | place: Michigan, USA... | reverse complement strand
GGCTGCCAGCCCAGATGCAGACCGGGGGTGACCGCGAACAGGTCGACGGTGACCAGCCGTTCTTGGTAGGGGGTGACCTCGACGCGGATTGCGTGCGCCCCGGCGGTCAGGTGGATCAGCCCCTTCTGCCGCTTCTCGCGTGCCGGGAGGAACTGGACGATGGTTTTGCCGTCGATCCATACGGTGGCGAATCCGCCCGCGTTCAGGGAGAAGCGGTAGTCGCCGGTCGCCGGCGCGCTCAGCGTCCCGGTATAGGCCGCGGACCACACGCTCTGCCCGGAGACGGCCGCCGGATTGCCGGTGATGTCAAGATTCGGCACGGTCTCCGTGGCGATGGGCGCGCCGGACAGATCCGCGCTGGGGTAGTAGGTCGCGGTCAGGCCGGTGCCGAAAGCCGAGGCGGGGATGGCGTCGAGGGCGCCGGTGCCCAACGTGCCTTGTGCGTGGGTGACCGTGACTCCGGTGGCGGCCGTGCGCGCGCGAATGCCGTCCAGCGCCGTGACGATCGGCTGCGACGCGATCACAGCGGCCGACCCGCCGGCGGCGGTCTGCGGATGCTCCTGTGCGGCGTCGCCGATGACCGCGACGGAGTGCAGCGACTTGGCGTCCAGTGGCAGCGTGCCGTCCGCGTTCTTCAGCAGCACGGTGCCGGCCGCACCGATCGTGGTGGCCAGCCGAAGGTGCTCGGCGCTGCTCACGTTGGTGTCCTTGACACTCGCCGGGGTGGGCAGCGGGTGGTCGAACAACCCGACGCGGAACATCGCGGTGAGGATGTTGCGCACCATGGTGTCGAGCGTCGCTTCGCTGACTGCGCCGCTTTGCACCGCCGCCTTTAGCTTGCTGTTGAAGTAGGAACCGAACAGCTGGTCTATCGGCGTCGGGTTGGTCTCACTGCTGGCCCCTGGCATCTCCATGTCCAAGCCGGCGTTGGCGGCGGCGGCCGTGCTGTGCAGCGCCCCCCAATCCGACATCACGAATCCGTCGAAGTTCCAGGCCTCGCGCAGCACCCCAGTCAGCTCGTCACCGTTCTCGCACGCATACGTGCCGCCGATGCGGTTATAGGAGCACATCACCGCACCCACGCCGCCCCGGGTCACGGCCGAGCGGAACGCCGGCTGGTAGATCTCGGCAAGGGTGCGCTGGGTCGCGATCACGTTGATGGAGCTACGCAAGATCTCCTGGTTGTTGGCGACGAAGTGCTTGACGGTGGCGATCACGTGATTGCTTTGAATACCGCGGATCTCCGCGGTGCTGGCCTGTGCGGTGAGGTACGGGTCTTCGCTGAACGTCTCCGGCGCGCGGCCCCACACCGGCAAGCGCAGAATGTTGACCGTCGGGGCGAGTGCGATGTTATTGCCCTTGCCGGCCTGCTCGGCGCCGTACGCCAACCCGTAGCTGCGGGCCAGGGACGTGCTGAACGTCGACGCGAGAGCAGCCGTGTCCGGCCATTGGGTCACTCCAGTAGAGCCGTTGCCGACGCCAACCGGAGAATCCGCCAGGTACAACGGGGGGATGCCGAGCCGCGCGTTGCCCGGAACGACCCCGGCATAACCGGCCCCGTTGAACGGCACCGGGTATCCGGCGCCGTGCACCATCGCGATCTTCTCCTCCAGCGTCATCTGCGCGAGGAGCGCAGCCGCCCGATCAGCCGGCGACACCGACGGCCCCAGCGCCGATTCCGCTGGCGTCGCGGAACCGGGTGCAGCCGCCGCGACCACAGCGAAGGCGCCAAAGACTACGGCGGCGACAAGAACACTGACACGGCGCTTGATCTGCACGGCGACTCCAAGCGGCCCCCTGACCACGAGCGCGCGACTGCGCGACCTCGCCCCGTGGGGCTTACTAAACTCCATAACAACTAATTGGTCAATGAAGACCCGCGGGAACCGCGGCCCGGTCGGGCCGGCGCCGCCGCGAGCGCTCACACCGCCGCGACCATGCGTGAGGGCGAACCGACTCGCGTCGATCTTGACGCGCGGTAGCCGGCGACGGCCACCGAACGTCCTGATGCTCAAGATGAGGCCGCCTGGGTCCGGTGTATTGTCGTCTTTCTCCCATCTTGGTCGCCCACCAACGGGCGCGTTGCCACCAGCGAGCTATACAGCACTCGCCCGACCACGGTGAACGACGCGAGTCGCGTTCGGCTCGCCACCGGCGAGGACCACGACGCGTCGGCTTGCGCGAGCCGCAGCTACGGTGCCGACACCCTGGCTGGTGCCGGTGGCGACCGCGACCTAATTCGCGGTGAATCAGCAGAGCTACTCCAGTAACTCGCCAGTGCAAAAGTGCAACCGCACCCATTGGAGACGCGGGAAGAACAAGGTTCTGTGAGCGGAGCGGTTGCCGCCGCACGGCCGCCGGGCGCCGCCGGATAGGCGCGCATCAGAGTAATCGATCTCGTGCAAGTCGAGTGCATCTGATTGAAAGTCTGACGTGCGGTCCCTCGATCGCCCTCCACTGCACATCGTTGGCGGCCGGTCACAGCAACAGGGCGCTCCGACCTCTAACGGCAATCTAATGCTCCAGCTAAGGGTCCGCGTCTAGCCGGCGATGGCCCAGGCTGTGGGTTTTCGCCGTCTTGATCTCGTCGTTGGCATGCGCAAGGTGCAGTCACGTTGCGGATACCGAGGCTGCGGTCCTGCGCCGCAAGATGGCCGAAGACACCATTACGAAAGGGATCCGGAGATGGACGCTCGACCGAACATCATTCTCATCCACGGTGCGTGGGCCGACGGCTCTTGCTGGAGCGGCGTTATCGAACGCCTGCAGGCGGATGGGTATCACGTAACTGCACCGCAATTCCCGCTGACCGCACTGGCCGATGATGTGGCCCGGCTGCGCCAGGTGCTGGAGTTCCAGGACGGCCCGACCATCGTCGCCGGGCATTCCTACGGCGGCCAGGTCATGACCGCCCTCGGTGCTGATGCCCAGAACGTCGTCGGCCTGGTCTACATCGCCGCGTTCGGGCTTGACCAGGGTGAATCACTGAGCGGGCTCTTGTCACAGGGGCCGGTGCCCCCGGCGCTGGCGCACCAGTTCACCGATAAGCAAGGCTTCGTCTGGCTAGCTGAGGACGCCTTCGTCAATTTCGCCGGTGACGTCGATCTGGTCAAGTCAAGGGTGTTGTACGCCGTGCAGCAGCCGCTGGCAACGTCTGCCTTCGCGGACGTGATGGGCGTTCCGGCGTGGAAGACGCTGCCGTCCTGGTATCTGGTCGCGACCGACGACGAGGCTTTGCCGCCGGCCGTCGAGCGGCAGTTCGCCGCCCGCATGGGCGCCACCGTTATCGAGATTCCGTCCAGCCACGTCCCGATGGTCTCTCATCCTGGTGACGTGGCGCGACTCATCGAGTCGGCGGCCGAAGCCGTGCGGGTCGCAAGCTAGATCGGATAGGAAATGAAGGACCAGCGAGATCTAGAGGGGCTACGCGCTTTAGTCACCGGGTCCACCTCCGGCATCGGACGGGCAGCAGCTGAGGAGCTCGCCTGTCACGGTGCCGAGATTGTGGTGCATGGGCGTGATATCGATCGCGGCGCCGCCGCGGTAGACGCCATCGTCGCGGGCGGCGGTAAGGCCCGCTTTCTGCCGGCCGATCTCACCGACCGGGAGGAGCTGGAGCATCTCATCGGGCAGGTCGGCGCCGTCGATGTGCTGGTCAACAACGCTGGCTTTTCGTGGTTCGGGGGTACCGCGGAACTTGATGTCCCAACCTTCGATCGGCTCTTCGCTGCGAACGTACGGGCGGCGTATTTCCTGGTCGCCGCGCTGGCGCCGCAGATGGCCGCTCGCGGTGGCGGCAGCATCATCAGCGTCGGGAGCATGGCCAGCCAGATCGGCCTGGTTGGCGGCGCGGCCTACGGCGCGACCAAGGCCAGTCTGGCGGCGATGACACGCTCGTGGGCGGCCGAGTTCGGTAATGCCGGAATCCGGGTCAACGCGATCGCTGCCGGGCCGGTCCTGACCGACGGCGCCGCTCCGGCTCGCACGCGGGCGCTCGGCGCCATGACCTTGCTCGGCCGGCCGGCCCAAACCGGTGAGATTGCCAACGTGATCGCCTTTCTCGCCTCGCCCAAAGCCAGCTACATTACCGGCGCGGTCATCGCCGTCGACGGCGGCCGAAGCGCCAGCTGACCTCCTTTGGCTAAGGGATGGCGGTGTCAGTCACTCCGAAGAGTTGCGAGCCAGTGGTCCAGGGTCGGGACGGCTTCGTCACCGAGAGATTTCCCGCAAACTGAGTTATAAAGCCTGCACTCGTTGGCGGGCTCGGGAAGCACGCAGGTTAATTCGGTTTCCGCAGATGGAGGTGTTGTGCCACACCCGGGACTGGTTCTTGGAACTGTCGTAGAAGACCACCGAACACAGCGGATTCCGGCACGCTTTGAGCCGAGGCCACTGCCCGTTCTGCTGGGCGACGAGGATGTCGCTCAGCACCGGGCCGGCGACCTGGCGCCAGCCGGCACCCTCGCCAATGAGCGCGAGTTGGCCCTCCTTGACCCTCATCTTCCAACTAAGTTTCGCGAGTTGCCGAGGCAAGTCGGACGGGCGAGCACGCACCGATCCGCCTACACCAGCCTCAACCTCGGCTTGAAGGGCCCGTCGGAGCTCGGTTAAAGGAGCCAGGTCGTCCGTGCTCAATCTCGGCTTGGTGGGCCAGTCGAGTACCCGCAACCAACTATTCGCCGACGTCGGACTAGCCAACAGATCAGGCTCGGCGGGCAGGCCGGCCGCGCGCGTGTTCAGGAACGATTGCACATGCTGCAACGACACCGGTGCCCGGGCGGCGGTATAGCGCTCGCTGGCGGCATCAGACACAAGCTCCGCGGACATGACAGAAGCATACCCATTATATTTATTTCGCTCCAATCAGCGGATGAGCCTTGCTGGACAGAAGCGTAGAGGTTACGATCATGTCAGCACGTGTCGGCTTCGACTGAGCTGGCCGAGAGGACAGGCCTATGACCGCCTCGGGAGCGTCTCTCGCGCACGACCCGAGAGTCATTGTCGGCCGTGACGTCGGACAGGCCCAGCTACGCGGACTAGTGGATCTCGTTCCGTGGTCAAGCCGGGTTCTAGTCGTCACCGGCGAGGCGGGGATCGGTAAGACCGTGCTTCTGACCGAGACGGTCAACCGCGCGGCACAACGCGGCATGCGGGTGCTGTCGGTCATCGGCCGAGAATCTGAGTCCAAACTCGCGTTCGCCGGGCTACATCAGCTGCTGCGGCCCGTACTGTCCAATTCCGTCGAGTTGCCTGCGAGGCAGGCCCAGGCCCTATCCGGGGCGCTCGGCCTATCCGCAGACCCCGCTCCGCCCGACCCGCTGTTGACCGGGGCGGCCGTTCTGACATTGCTATCGGATCTGTCCGGACGATCCCCGATCCTGGTGGTTGCCGACGACGCCCACTGGCTGGACCGCAGCTCCCTGGACGCGCTGGCGTTCGCCGGTAGCCGCCTTGATGCCGAACGGGTAGTGCTCATCGTCGCAGCTCGGGGGCAGTCCCCGCCCCCGGGGTTCGATACCGGCTTCACCGAGTTGCATCTCGAGCCGCTGTCACTAGCCGATGCCAACCACCTGTTGGATGCGCAACCGCGCCCGCCTCATGGCCAAGCGCGGGCCCAGGTGCTCGCTCAAGCCGCCGGCAATCCCATGGCTCTGATCGAGCTGGCGAAGGTGATAGCCGACGACCCCGCGGCCAGTCGGCGGTGGGCCGCCGAACCGCTCCCACTCACTGATCGGCTGACCGCCGTCCTCGCCTCCCGGGTCGCCGCCCTACCAGAGCCGGTGCAAGCGGCGCTGCTGGTAGCCGCCGTGGTCGATGACCCGGACCTGAGCGCAGCGACCAGCTACGGTGCCGGTCCAGACGCGACCGTCCTTCAGCCCGCCGAGCAACTGGGCCTGATCAAAATCGACCGCGCCGGGCTGCACTTCACTCATCCACTGGTTCGTTCCGCCATCTACCACTCAGCGCCATTTGCCCGGCGCGCGGTTGCCCACCGTCAGCTCGCGAGCGTCCTGCACGACCAGCCCGACCGTCGAGCCTGGCACCTCGCCGCGGCCTCGCTGCAACCCGACGAACAGGTCGCCGCGCTGCTTGAGGCCACCGCCATGCAAGCGCAGTGGCGTGGCGGGACGGCCGCCGCCGCACTGGCCATGGAACGCGCTGCGGAATTGAGCCCGGACGCGAACGACCGGGCCCGCCGGCTGACCGCAGCCGCATCGGCCGCGATCGCCACCGGAGACGGTGACTGGGTGCAAGACCTCGCCACTCGCGCCATCTCCGTGACAGCCGAGCCGCGACTGCGACTCCTTGCCCGTCGCGACGTGGGCTGGGCCCTGACCTGGTCGGGTCCGCGCACCACCGCGCTAGCAACACTCATCTCCGTCGCCGAAGACGCGATGCGCGACCAGCCAGCCCTCGCCTGGGACGCCCTGGCGAGCGCTGCGACCGTCGCCTACCAGTGCGGAACGTTCGCCGGCTACCAGGCCGTGAGCCGGGTACTCGACCGGCTGGAACGCGAAGATCCACGTCTCGGCGGCCAGACCCCGGGCGACGATGACGTCAACGTTCTAAGACTCTGGATCCGGGCGACCACCGATCCAGTCGGCAGTAGACGCCTACTTCTATCGCACTTGTACAAGATCGTCAGTGCGCCGATTGACGAGCCTTCCGTATGGCGAATCGCTTCCGCGGCGTGGATCCTCGACGAGTCCGAGTTGGCGATCCGCCTGCTGCGCGACGCGATGGAACGGCTTCGGGCTCCCGGTTTACGTGGCACCAGTGCTGGCAGCCTGACCGTGCTCGGATGGGCCTACATCGACACCGGACGCTGGGACGAGGCACTCGACGTCGCCCGCGACGCCGCCGGCCTGGCCGAGGCGAACCACCTGGACCTCGTATCTGCGTCCGCTGACGCCATCACAGCCACCGTCCACGCCCTAAGGGCCGACTCCGACACTGCTCGCAGGAACGCGGCGAGAGCGCTGGCCGCCGTCGATCCGGTCGAGGCCGGTCTGGTGCTTGCGCGGGTCCGGCGCGCCGTCGGCGTCGCAGCTCTCGCCGAGGGCAAGTACGTCGAAGCTTTCACCCAACTCCGTGGACTCTTTGACTCCGATGGCATGCCGCTGCACAACTACGCATCGTTCTTAGGGGTCGCAGATCTGGCAGCCGCGGCCATCCACGCCGAGCGACACAACGAAGGACGCGACGTCATCGAGCGCGCACTCAGCTGCATCGACGGAGAATCTACCGGCCGACTCCGGCAGCTCATCGCCCGTGCTCGCGGCGTGCTGGCCCCTCCTGACGAGGCCGAGGCTCACTTCGACAACGCGCTCGGCGACCCCGCCGGGAACCAATGGCCGTTTGAGCGGGCACAGCTTCGCCTCGACTACGCCGAGTGGCTGCGGAGGCGACGGCGGATCAACGAGGCCAAGCCTGTGCTGATGGAAGCCATGGGAACCTTCCACCGGCTCGGCGCCCGTTCGTGGGCCCAGCGGGCTCAAGCGGAGCTCCGAGCGTCGGGGGTGACCGTTACCGGCGTGGCGGCCGACGCCGATGCTTTGGATGATCTAACGCCCCAGCAGCGCCAGATCGTCCGTCTGGCCGGCGAGGGCCTGAGCGACCGCGAGATCGGCGACCGGCTCTTCCTCTCACCGCGCACGGTCAGCTCGCATCTCTATCGCTCCTACCCCAAGCTCGGGGTGGCTAGCCGCCACCAGCTGCGCGACGTCATCGCCCGCACTGGCGATGCCAGTCGCGTCACCAACCAAGAAGTGCAGTAGGTCTGCGGATACCGCAGCGCCGGTCCCGGACGCAGGCTCAGAGAGTACGAGCGTCCACCCGGATGCTGGGCACGCCGCAGAGGAGACCTCAGTGAACATCACCCGAGTCGTGCAGCCACGTCGGCTGCGGCTCATCATCGCGGCGGTAGTCGTGGCCGTTGCCGGCGTGCTCATTCCGCTGAGCCAGACGGCATCGGCCCATACCGTCGGGAGTTCGGAGCCTAAGCCCAGCATCGTCCTGGTCCACGGAGCCTGGGCCGACAGCGGCGCCTGGGACGGGGTCATCCGCAAGCTGCAAGCTGACCGCTACACCGTGTACGCGCTGCCGAATCCGCTCCGGGGCCTGGCCACCGACGCGGCCTACCTGGCCGACTTCCTGCACTCCATCTCCGGTCCGATCGTGTTGGTTGGGCACTCCTATGGCGGGGCTGTGATCACCAACGCCGCCACTGGTGATTCGCAGGTCAAAGCACTCGTCTACGTCGACGCGTTCGCGCCCGACCAGGGCCAGACGCTCGCCCAGCTGCTTACCGCCTACCCCGGGTCATGCGCCGTACCCACGAACCTGAACGTGGTTCCGTTCCCGGGGGCACCCAGCGGCGTGGGCGACGCCTATATCAAGCAGAGCGCTTTCCCAAGCTGCATGGCCAATGACCTGCCCGCCGCGGGGGCCCGCGTACTCGCTGCGACCCAACGTCCAATAGCAACGAGCGCGTTGGCTGAACCGACCGGTGTGCCGGCGTGGAAGACGATCCCGTCGTGGTCCGTGGTCGGCACCATCGACAATGCCATCCCGCTGACCTTGCAGCTCGCCATGAACAACACCGCGCACGCCCACGTCACCGAGGTACGGGCGTCGCACCTATCGATGGTTTCGCAACCCAGCACCGTGACGAACGTGATCCTCCAGGCCGTCCGAGCGACCAACTAGTCGCTCCCGCGTACAGGACGGGGGCGGCCTGCTTCGGATTACGTCGCAGGCATCCCCCCGTCGCCAGCATCGGTCCGAACGTCAATCACGTCAATCCAGGAGAACGACATGCCTTTTCTCGTTACTGGCGCGACCGGTCGGACCGGGGCTGGCGTTGTCCGGCATCTGCAGGCCGCAGGCGAACAAGTGCGCATTCTGGCCCGTGACGCTGACAAGGCCAAAGGGACCTTTGAGAATCTGGACGGCATCGAGATCGTCGTCGGTGCCTTCGACGACAACGCCGTGCTCACCCAAGCATTCAACGGGGTGGACGTCGCATTCCTCGCGTTGGGTAGCAGCCCCGACCAGATCCGTCTAGAGAAGGCGATCATCGATGGCGCGGTCGGCGCGCAACTGCCGCACCTGGTCAAACTCTCGAGTACCGCAACCCGCCATGACTCCGCGCTGGTTGTGGGGCGAATTCACGCCGAGATCCAGGACCATCTGCTCGCGTCCGGGCTGTCTTACACCTTGCTGTATCCCGTCAGCTACGCCAACAACCTGTTCTACGGAGCCCACTCGGTGGCGACGGAGAACAAGTGGGTCAGCGCCGCGCCGACCGGCCGGGTGGCCTACATCGACATCCGCGACCTGGCCGAGGCGGCCGCACTCGTCCTCCGCGATCCGTCGAGGCACGGCAAGTCCTACGACTTGTCCGGACCCGACGCGTACACCTTCCCCGAGATCACGCAGCTGCTGAGCAGGATCCTCGGCCACGGGGTGACGTTCGTTCCCGCATCGCCAGATGAGCGTCGCTCGACACTGCTCGCGCAGGGAATCTCGGAATGGTTCGCTGAACTCCTGCTCAGCCTGGAGACCAGCGCTGAAGCCGGCGAGCTGGCCACGGTCACCCCGACATTGAAGGAACTGCTCGGCCGGGAACCGCGACGCATCGAAGAATTTGTGATCGAGAACGTGGCGCGTTTCCGGAGCGCGATATAGGCATCGCCGACTACGGCGAGAAGGCGATTGAGATATGACCGGGTCTGCGCACGACCACCGGACGGCAAAGCAGCGCATCCTTGAAGCAGCGGATTATCTCTTCTACAACGAGGGGATCCTCCGCGTTGCCATTGATCGCATCATCGCGGACCCTGGCCGCTTGCCAACCGCAACGCGATCCACGACTCTGGCAGCCGGCCCATTCGCAGCGGCGGTGTGCCGCAGTTCGTGGGGGTGGAGACCGGGAATTCCGAGCTCTTCGGCTGCGCGAGTGAGCACCGACCGCTGAAAGACCTGTGCGCGGAGGGCGCCGCCCCTCTCACGTCCCGCTCGGCAGTGACCGATGGGCGCGGCCGAGCGCTCGCGCGGACTTCTTGCGGACTATTTGCGGACTCAGCCCATTTCGATCTTGATACCAAGATCGTCCTAAAGCTCTACAACCCCCGGAAACCGGGGATTGTAGCTGTGTAGCCCCGAGCGGATTCGAACCGCCGCTACCGCCTTGAGAGGGCGGCGTCCTAGGCCACTAGACGACGGGGCCCTAGAGACTTCCCGATGGTGCAACGAACGCACCGCTGGGGTACCAGGACTCGAACCTAGACTAACTGAACCAGAATCAGTTGGGCTGCCAATTACCCCATACCCCACCAGACCGGCGCGGCGTGGCCGACCAGCCGAGCGCAAAGTCTACCGGACCGGTCACTTGCGTCCGAACTCGAGCCCGTAGCCCATCCCGGTGCCGTCGGCGCGGCGGCGTCAGGTGCAGCCTCGCGCGCGCAGTTGGGTCAACAGTGAACTCCTGGGAGTCACACCCGTCACTCAGGTACCACCGATGCGCACGAGGCCACGGCAGCGGCGGCCTGGGCGGCTGGCGATTACCTCGCCGACTATCGATCGCGCGCCGCCAGAAGCCGAGCCAGCGTCCGGTCTCGGCCGAGGAGCTCAAGTGACTCGAATAGCGGGGGTGACACCGTGCGGCCGGTAACCGCCACCCGCACCGGACCGTAGGCCTGCCTCGGCTTCAGTCCGAGTCCTTGGACGAGCGCCGCGTTCAGGTGTTGTTCGAGCTCACCGGCCGTCCACTCCGAGACCGTCTCGAGCGTGGCCAACGCGGCTGACACAACGTCGTGACCAGGGCCGTCGAGCTGTTTCACCGCCGCGTCCTCGTCCACCATGAAATCCGCCTCCGCGACGAGCAGGAAGTGAATCAAGTCGAGCCCTTCCCGCAACGTGCGAATTCGCTCCTGCACCAACGGCGCCGCCGACTCGATCAGGCCGGCCGGGGCCTTGGTTCCGATTTCATCGGCATAGGACCGCAGCCGCACCGCAAACTCGTCCGGCGGCAGCAGCCGGATATGCGCGGCGTTGATCGCCTCGCACTTCTTCGGGTCGAAGCGGGCCGGGTTGGCATTCACGTCGGCGACGTCGAAAGCGGCAACCATCTCGTCGAGGCTGAAGACGTCACGGTCGTCGGCGATCGACCAGCCGAGCAGCGCGAGGTAGTTCAGCAATCCTTCCGGCAGATATCCCTGCTGCCGGTAGAGATTCAGCGACGAGGTCGGATCGCGTTTGGAGAGTTTCTTGTTGCCTTCCCCCGTGACGTACGGAAGGTGTCCGAACTGCGGCACGTGGTTGGTGACGCCAATCGCGATCAGGGCGCGATAGAGCGCAATCTGCCGCGGGGTCGACGGCAGCAAGTCCTCGCCCCGCAGGACGTGGGTGATGCGCATGAGTGCGTCATCAACCGGATTGACCAGCGGGTAGAGCGGATCACCATTCGTCCGGACGATCACGAAATCCGGCACGCTGCCCGCGGCGAACGTGACCGGGCCCCGGACGATGTCGTTCCAGCTGAGATCCTCGTCGGGCATGCGCAGGCGTAGGACCGGCTCGCGGCCTTGAGTGCGAAACGCCACGCGCTCGTCGTCGGACAGCCCGCGGTCATGATTGTCGTACCCCAGCTTCGGATCCCGTCCGGCCGCGCGATGCCGGGCTTCGGTCTCCTCAGCCGAGGAATAGGACTCGTAAACCAGACCGGCCTCGAGCAGCCGGGCGACGATGTCGGCGTAGATCACGCGCCGCTCGCTCTGCCGGTACGGCGCGTGCGGGCCGCCGACTTCCGGACCCTCGTCCCAGTCCAGCCGGAGCCAGCGCAGTGCGTCGAGCAACTGGTCATAGGACTGTTCCGAGTCGCGCGCCGCATCCGTGTCCTCGACGCGGAACACGAACGTGCCGTCGGTGTGCCGGGCGTAGGCCCAGTTGAACAGGCATGTTCGGATCAGACCGACGTGCGGATTCCCGGTTGGCGACGGGCAGAACCGGACTCGGACCGCCGTCATACGGCCCGGACCGGGTTCGTCAACGCCCCGATTCCCTCGATCTCGACCGTCACCGTGTCACCGTCGATAATCGGCCCGACGCCGGCCGGTGTGCCCGTCAAGATGACGTCGCCGGGCAGGAGCGTCATCACGCCGGACATGAACTCCAGCAACGTGGCGACGTCTCGAAGGAGGGCGCTCGTTCGGGAGTCCTGTCGCACCTCGCCGTTGACGGATGCGGTGACCCGCAGGTCGGTCGGGTCGACCGCGGTCTCGATCCACGGGCCCAGCGGGCAGTAGGAGTCGTAGCCTTTGGCCCGGGTCCACTGGCCGTCCGCGCTCTGCATCGTGCGGTCCGTCACATCATTGGCGCAGGTGTAGCCCAGCACTGCGTCGAGGGCCTCGCCGGCCGAGGCCCCTTTTAATGGCCGCCCGAGCACGATGGCGAGCTCCGCCTCGTGGTCGACTCGGCCGGCCTCGACCGGCAACCGGATGGGATCTCCCGGTCCACAGACCGAGGTCGACGGTTTAAGGAAGATGATCGGCGTCTCGGGCGGCGCATCGCCGCCCATCTCCCGCACGTGGCTCGCATAATTCTTGCCGACGGCGACGACCTTGCTGGGCAGGATCGGCGGCAGCAGCCGCACGTCGGGCAAAGCCCACCGGTCCCCGGTGAACGCGATCGGCCCGAACGGGTGGTCGGCAATCGCTGCCACCGTCAGTGCGCCCAGCGCAGCCCCGGCGGCGCCCTCGACCACGCCCCACTGGATGTTGGCGATCCCGGTTCCGGTCGCTGGACTGGGCGTTACGAAGCGGGCAATGCGCACGTGCGGCAACGTTACCGGTGCCGTTGCAGACGGTCGCACACCGTCGCGCATACTCGACGGGTGACTTCGCCGTTGTCGGCCGTGCCCGCGCAGCGCCGGCGCCGTGCCGCGCGGTCTGCCGGATTGCTGGCGTTCGTCATGCTCGCGGTGTGCATCGTGGTGTGGCTCCGGCCGGCTCCGGTCGTGATCCGGCTGTTCGGCACCTTGGCGTTGGTCGGCGCGATCTTCCTCGGGCTCATCACGTGGGGACTGCTACGGAGCCTGCGCCTCGATGCCCGGGAGGCTCAGCTTGACGCGGCGGTGATGGATGCTCTCGCCGATGCGGGCGGTGCCGTCGGCTGCGGACACGACCATGATCCGGCGGAAATGCATGTCACCGACGCGGGGTCGACCTGTGGCGCCGGCCCCGC
>Ga0105239_10006754_pt1 | contig 13252 bp, 8 predicted proteins | sample KBSC44metaG_FD_92761 | JGI IMG/M metagenome (GOLD analysis project Ga0105239, IMG submission 92761) | Corn rhizosphere microbial communities from Kellogg Biological Station, Michigan, USA - KBS C4-4 metaG | ecosystem: Host-associated > Plants > Roots > Rhizosphere > Soil | place: Michigan, USA... | reverse complement strand
GTAGACCAGTGTGTTGGCGGTACCTAAATCAATGGCGAGATCGCTCGAAAACATGCTGAAGAGTGAGCGCAGGCCATGGGTCCGCGAAGTGCGCGAAGGATAACCGTTCTGGGACATTTAAAAGGTACTCTACCTCAAAAACATTGTAAGGTGACTCTACACCTGAATAACAAACACCGCTGGTAATAGGAAGCCGGGGGACATTTGTATATACCCCGTTTGCACCAGGCTGTTTGAAAGAAAGGTGCAGGAACCTGATAGAGCCATCGTGGAGCAATCGCCACGGGCCGTCCGTGACTTGTGAACATCAGACACGCCCCGCCCCCGTAGGCTAAAATCAGGTGGTTTTGAGTCACTGAGCCGCAGCGTCCCTTCGTTCAAGCGGCATAACTCTTTTTCAACCGAGTTTGATAACTGATAACTGACAGTTGATAACTGTTCACTGACCCCTGAGCCTGAGCCCTGACTATGACCTACCCCACGTATCACAATCTGATCGGCGGTGAGTGGATGCCCGCTGCGAGCGGCAAAACCACCCTGAACGTCAACCCCGCAGACCACGACGACATCGTCGGCTCTTTCCCCTCCTCCGGCCCCGAGGACGTAGCCAAGGCGGTCGCCGCCGCAAAGAAGGCATTTGCCACTTGGCGTCTAGTCCCCGCGCCCAAACGCGCCGAGATCCTCGTCCGCGCGGGGATCATTCTGCAGCAGCGAAAGGAGCAGTTTGCCCGCGATATGACCCGCGAAATGGGCAAGGTTCTCGCCGAAACCCGCGGCGACGTCCAGGAGGCCATCGACGAGGCGTTCTATGTCGCCGGCGAAGGCCGCCGCCTCTTCGGCCAGACCACTCCGTCCGAGCTTCAGAACAAGTTCGCCATGTCCATCCGGATGCCCGTCGGCGTCGTCGGCCTCATCACGCCGTGGAACTTCCCCATGGCCATCCCCAGTTGGAAGCTCTTCCCGGCTCTAGTCGGCGGCAACACCTGCGTCATCAAGCCGGCCACTGACACACCGCTCTCCACCTATAACCTCGTTCAGGCTCTTGTCGATGCGGGCTTGCCCGACGGCGTAGTCAACATTGTCAGCGGAAGCGGCGGCTCCACCGGCAACGCTCTAGTCGAACATCCCGACGTCCGCGCCATCAGTTTCACCGGATCGAGCGAGGTCGGTTCCCACGTCGCCCAGCGCGCGGCCGCAACCTTCAAGCCCGTCTCCCTGGAGATGGGTGGCAAGAACGCCCAGATCGTTCTCGACGACGCCAATCTCGAGCTCGCCCTCGACGGCGCGCTCTGGGGAGCATTCGGCACCACCGGCCAGCGCTGCACCGCCACCAGCCGCATCCTGCTGCAGAAGGGAATCGCGAAGAAGTTTACCGACGAGTTCGTCGCCCGCGCCAAAGCTCTGAAAATCGGCAACGGCCTCGATGAATCTATTCAGGTCGGTCCGCAGGTCAACAAAGGCCAGATCGAAACCTCAACGCAATATGTCGACATCGCGACAAAAGAAGGCGGCAAGCTCCTCTGCGGTGGGCACGCCCTCACCTCAGGCGACTACGCCAAAGGCACTTTCTTCGAGCCAACCATCTTCGGCGGCATCACGCCCGCGATGCGCCTGGCCCGCGAAGAGGTTTTCGGGCCCGTCGTCGCCGTCCTCGAGTTCGACACCTTCGAGCAGGGGATTGAGATCGCGAATTCCATCGAATACGGCCTCTCCAGCGCCCTCTACACCAAGGACCTGAACCGGGCTTTCGCCGCGATCCGCGACCTCGAAGCCGGAATCACCTACATCAACGCTCCCACCATCGGCGCAGAAGTGCACCTGCCCTTCGGCGGAGTCAAAGCCACCGGCAACGGCCATCGCGAAGGCAACGGCGCCATCGACTTCTTCACTACGTGGAAAGCTGTCTACGTCGACTACAGCGACAAGCTCCAGCGCGCCCAGATCGACAACGCATAGTAGTACTGCGGAAAGTATTCCGGATCGCTATGAGGCACTTCGAAGTGAACCGGGATCTTGCCCCGGAGGGGCAATAAAGAATAGCCCAGGACAAGCCGCGATAGCGGCGCAGTCCTGGGAAAACCTAACATTAGCCCAAGCCCCGGAGGGGCGACCGAAACGCATCGCACTGGAAATCAATCCAGATCTTCCTCATCCACTTCCTCCCACGCCCCAAACGAAACATGCCGCGGAATCAGCCGATACTCGTACGCCTCGCGCTCCAGCACCTCGCGAAAATCCGGATGCGCCAACTCGATGATTCCCTTGGCCCGCTCCGCCACCGACTTCCCCTTCAGGTTCACCATCCCATACTCCGTCACCAGGTACATCACATCCGACCGCGGAGTCGTCACGATATTCCCCGGCGTCAAGCTGAACACGATCCGGCTCTTCCGTTCTCCCCGCTTCTCGTAAGTCGACGAAAGGCAAATGAAGGACTTCCCGCCTTTTGAGGCATAGGCTCCGCGCACAAACTGCAGCTGCCCGCCTGTCCCGCTCAAATGCCTCTGCCCATCGGACTCCGATGCCACCTGTCCCTGCAAATCCACCTGCGTCGTGTTGTTGATCGATACAGCCTTCTCGTTCTGCATGATGATGTTCGGCGAATTGGTGTAGTCCACCTGGTGGCAATACATATCCGGATTTCGATTCAGCGTCGCGTACAGCGCATGCGATCCCAGCGCAAACGTGTAGGTCACCCTGCCGGGGTCCAGAGTCTTGCGCGTTCCCGTTACTCGGCCCGAGCGGTAAAGCAGGCCGATTCCGTCCGTCATCATCTCCGTATGAATGCCGAGATCCTTCACTCCGGCTTCAAGCAACAAGCTGCAAGCAGCATTCGGCATGCCGCCAATGCCGATCTGCAGGCAGCTCCCATCTTCAATCTCCGCGGCAATGCGTCGCGCCACCGTGCAATCGATCTCGCTCGGGTCAGGATTGGGAAGCTCGGCACCGGGTTGATGATCGCCCTCGATGACATAGTCCACATCGCGCAGATGCACGCCGTTCTCTTTGCCGAACGCATACGGCATCTCGCGATTGGTCTCTACAATCACCATCTTCGAGCGCTCGACTACGGCACGAAGCCACATATTCGTCGGACCGAAATTGAAATATCCGCCCTCATCCATCGGACAGGTCTTGATGATGGCAATGTCCACAGGATCAAGAAAGCGCTGGTAGTAATCCGGCACCTCGCCCAGGTTCAACGGCACGTAGTTGCAGCGGCCTGCATCATGTTTTCTGCGGTCGTAGCCGGAGAAGTGCCAGCTGAACATATGGAAGTGCCGGCCCTCCCGGTCCTCTTCGATCACCGCACGCGGCCGCATCGAAAGGCACGAGCGAATCTTGACATTCTCAAGCTCTTCCTTCCGCGCAGCCAGGGCGTTGTCAAAGACATCTGGCTGGCACAGCGCCGCGGCATAGTCCAGCCACATCCCCGACTTGACCAGGCTTGCAGCATGTTCTGCAGAAATTGTTTCCGGCATGGTGACCACCTGAGGAAGAAGGGATTCACGTTCGCAAGGAGTCTATAACGAATGCAGCATACCCATCTCGAAGGGAAGTGTAGCCAGCATCCAGTGGGCGCCCCCGGTCCCTAGCTTTTGGGGACCGGGGATGCCGCCATATTTCGAAGAGACGTGCATCACGCAACAAGCTACGCTCAGCGCTCCTTCGTATCCGGCTTCATCTCCGGCTCCTTCACCTTCAGAATCTGGTCCGCTGCAGGTTTCTCAACCCGCTGCACAATCCCACTCGGCCACCGGATCTCGACGTAGTTGATCTTGGTTTCCGCTCCGAGCCCGAAGTGAATCCGCCTGTCGCTCGATGACATGAACCCCACGCTCGTCGTCGCATGATTGTGGAGCTTTCTTCCCGAGCCCGTCTCGACCAGAATCGCCGCTCCGATTCCATCACGATTGCTCTTTGTTCCCTCAAGATCGAGCATCAGCCAGTGATTCTTGTGGATTGCATTGTTCCTCAGAATGCGCGGCTTTTCATTCAGCGAGGTGACAACGAGATCCATGAACCCATCATTGTTCAGATCCACAAATGCCGACCCGCGCTGATACCCCATATGCCCGAAATCCGGCCCCATCTCCTCCGACACATCCACCAGAGTTTTCCCATCCACGTTGCGAAACATTGTGTCGTGCTGTTTCGCATTGACGGTCAGATCATCGACATCGCCATTCGCCGAATACAGATCCTTCCAGCCATCATTGTCGAAGTCCACAAATCCGATGCTCCAGCCTGAAAGCCTCCTGCTCAGCGCACCCAGCTTAGAGCTCCACGTTACATCCGTAAACGACTTCCCGCCTTCATTCTTCAGCAGCCCAAACACCTGTCCCGACAAGTCGTTGTAGACAACATCCACCCACCCATCGTTGTCGAGATCCTTTGCGTCCGAGCCCATCCCTGAAACGCTATCGCCCTGCATGTTGTAAGCGACTCCCAATTCGAGCCCGCGCTCTTTAAAGGTTCCGTTCCCCTGGTTCATGAACAGAAAATTCGGCTCAGTATCGTTGGCTACGAAAATGTCCATCCAGCCATCGCGATCGAAATCGGCAATCGATATGCCCATTCCCTTACCAAGAATCTTCCCGATGCCGCTCGTCTCGGTCGCATCTTCGAACTTGCCATCGCCCAGATTTCGATACAGCCGCGACGACACACTCTTGTAAACCGTCGGCGAGCAGTACTCCTCGTGCTCCGGATCGCGCAGGCACCTCTTGTCGCTTTGCGGAGTCCACACCGTGTAGTTGGTCACTATCAGGTCGAGCCGGCCGTCGTTGTCGTAGTCGAACCATGCGGCCCCCACGCTCAACAGATTCTCCGGCTTGCGATCCAGTCCCGACCCCGCCGTTACGTCGCTGAACGTCCCATCGCCGTTGTTGTGGTAGAGCGCGTTTCTGCCCGCGTTGCAGACAAACATGTCGGAGTGCCCATCGTTGTCGTAGTCCGCGACCGCCGCGCCAAAGCAGAATCCCAGGTCCGCGCCCAGCAGACCTGCCTTCTCCGTCACATCCGTGAACGACCCATCGCGATTGTTGCGCAGCAGGCAGTTGTAATACTCCGGCCCTGTCTTCTTCAACTCCGGCAGCTTCGCTCCATTCGTGAAGAACAGATCCATCCACCCGTCGTTGTCGAAATCAATCGCGGCCACGCCGCCGCACATCGGCTGCGGGAAGAACTTTCGGCCGGTGAAGTTATTGTTGCTGCGGTACGGGAAGTTGGATTTGCTGGAGATGTCCGTGAACCACGGACTCTGCGTCCCGTTCGTCTGACCCGCGACATGCGGAAAAGTCACTGCTCTTGCGAATCGCGACGAAACGGGCAATGTCGCCGCCAGCGCAGTCAGCAGGGCTCTTCGACTCATTCGGAGCATTGGCCTAGAATCCTAGCAGGACCGTTGCTCCGAACAAAACCCGCCCCACTCACCTCAACAACTCAACGCAAACTGTCAGTTCACGTGTGCGTGCAGTACCGCAGAGCCACCCGGCGCAGTCAGTGCGCAATTAGCCTGCTGGTCACAGCGATAGTGAACCAGCGTGTTGTTGTTTGCCCAGGCCATGGCCGTGGCCGCTCCCAGCATCTTGTCGATTCGGAACGTTCTTCCCTGTGTCCAGAGTTGTCCCCGCGCAGCGTCGTACTCGGTTGCGCGTTCATCGCCCTGAAGGACAAATCCACTCTGTGGCTTCGTCGACGCTTTCTTTGCATGCGCTCCGAGCCCAGCTTCCTTCGCCTTCAATGCCGCCCGCGGATCGAAGAGCGCCGCCTGTTCATCCAGTGACGGGAAATTTGTGTTCATGTCCCAATAGCTGGCCTTCTGATATTGGTCGGGAGAGCAGGGAAGCGAGCCCTGCACGTTCACCGCCGACACCAGACCATCTGGTCCAAGCGCGCTCTGAAAGACGTCCTTGCCCTGTTCCCGAACAGCCTGGGCCGCCTGCATGTGCGTAATCGCGCTCTGCCTTGCCGCCTGGTAAGCCGCAGTGCGTTCTGCCGCCGAAAGCTTCTTTCCGTTCGGCCCGACAGCCGGAGGCATCGGCACCTGGACCTGCGCGTTCTGCGCGTCGAAATGGAACGGAATTTCCTTACCGCACAGTGCGAACCCTGTCGCATCCAGCAGCCGCATGTTTACGGATAAAGGCTGCGGCGGATTCAAAACAGCCTTCGAGAAGCCTGCCTGCCAGCGGTCTTCCATTGATTCAACGTGCAGTTGATACACCAGTTTTCCAGTCTTCCGATTGCCGTCCCATCGGGTGGTCAGATGACCTCTCAGTCCGGCATTCGCTACGATACCCGGGCCCATGTCTCCCGGCGGCGGCGCGCCGTCCTTTGGTTTCGTTGCGGTGTAAACGATAAAGATCGCAAAGCCGATCAGCGCAGCAAAACCGCCGATCATCCAGATTGGAATTCCCTTCTTCGGCTGCTTCGGAGGGGCTTGTTCCTCTAGAGCGTGCTCGGCAGGATCAGTGAACTCAGGCACTTCCTGCTGGTACTGGTATTCGTCTTCTTCTTCCTCTTCCTCAACCTCCGGCTCAGCCACCGCGACGGCAGATCCCGAAGCGGCCGGGGCTGCTTTCGCCTCGGGGGCAAGACCTGCACTGGTACTGGAGATGGGCGATGGCTGCGACCTGAGCATCGCCCTCAGTTCATCGGCTGTGCCTTGATCTGACGAAACAGCAGGCCGAACGGGCTCCGCAAATGGTTTCGCGAGAGGAGGAGGTGGGCTAACGTGTCCTAGCTCGTCGAACCCTTCGTCAAACTCGTGTTGATCAGACTCAAACATAACTACGCCTTTCGCCGGATCCCGGGCAGCAGATACTCACAATGGGCGGAAGCCATCTGGATTGTCCCACGATGGTAACCCGACAGCAAAGTACGGGCGTAACCCTTCGCCGCAACTAGGTATCTTTTCTTTTACCTACTTGCAAACCGGCACCTGCGTTCAGGCCCGGCCGCCGTCCAGAACATCGCGCAGCGCGAAGCTCGTCTCCAGACGCGTTACACCCGGCAGCCGCGACAGCTCATTCTGATGAAGCCGGCCGTAGTCGTCGATCCCCGCAACCCGCGCAACCAGCATGTAGTCATACTGTCCCGCCATCAGGTGGCAGCTTACGATCTCCCGGCAATGCCGCACCGCCGTCTCGAAAGCACTCAGCACCGGCGCAGACTGTCTCTCCAGCGTTACCCGGATATACACCGTCATCCGCTTCCCCAGAACACGGTCGTCGACTATCGCCCGGTAACCGCGAATGGCTCCGGCTGCCTCAAGGGACTGGATTCGCCGCGAAGCCGCCGAAGCAGACAGCCCAACTGCTTCGCCTACCTCGAAATTCGTGGCACGTCCATTCCTCTGCAGAAAGCGCAAGATGGCCGAATCTAAGTCATCTAGATCGATAGCTTCTGCGATCTTCGCCTTGATAGTTGACAAATCTTGCGCGTGGTCGCCGCTCTGCTCATCTTTCGTGCTCATGACAGCGTTTTAACACGATGTTTGCACACATTGGAACCCATTTGCGCCGTAGGATGTCTCTCGTCAGGCAACATGAGATGAGCCGCAGCGCCGGATCAGCCCTCCCCAACATCCTCCGGAGTTCGGGCATTCAGTTTCCTGCCCTCCCCCATTCACTGCCGCATCAGAGAGTCTGAACAAGGAGCCACCATGATCATCGGCGTTCCCAAAGAGATTAAAGACAATGAAGCACGCGTCGGTGTCACTCCGGCTGGCGTTCGGGCTCTTACCGAGTCCGGCCACAAGGTGCTCGTCGAAACCCACGCCGGCGAACTCTCCGGCTTTACCGATGACGACTATCAAAATGCGGGTGCCGAAATCGTTGGCGACCGCGGCTACGTCTGGGGCAAGTCCGAAACCGTCGTAAAGGTGAAAGAGCCCATCGAGCAGGAGTATGCATACTTCCGCGAGGGGCTAGTCCTCTTCACCTATCTGCATCTCGCGCCGATCCCCGACCTGACCAACCGTCTTCTTCAGGCAAAGGTCACCGGTATCGCGTATGAAACCGTTCGCGATCGCCAGGGCACCCTCCCCCTTCTCACACCTATGAGCGAAGTCGCAGGCCGCATGTCGGTTCAGGTCGGCGCCGCTTATCTCGAAAAAGAACACGGCGGTCGCGGCATCCTTCTTGGCGGAGTCCCCGGCGTCCCCCCGGCACACGTCACCATCATCGGCGGTGGCATCGTAGGGACCAACGCCGCAAAGATCGCTCTCGGCTTCGGTGCCAAAGTCACGCTGGTAGACCTCAATCTCAACCGCCTCCGCGAACTCGACGACCTCTATCAGGGACGTCTCTACACGCTGGCCTCGAACAGCTACAACCTCGACAAATCGACGCGTGAGGCCGACCTCGTCATCGGTGCCGTCCTCATCCCCGGAGCCACAGCACCCAAGCTCGTCACTCGTGCCATGGTCTCCCAGATGAAAAAAGGCGCAGTCATTGTCGACGTTGCCATCGACCAGGGTGGTTGCGTTGAAACCGCCAGGCCCACCTCGCACTCCAACCCGAGCTACGTAGTCGACGGGGTGGTTCACTACTGCGTTACCAACATGCCCGGCGCCGTGCCGCACACCTCTACGCTGGCTCTGACCAATTCGACCTTCCCATACCTCATGCGCATCGCCAGCCTCGGCGCGCGAGAAGCTCTCAAGAAGGATCTGGGATTCGCCGAAGGCCTCAACACCTACCAGGGCAAGGTCACCTACCGCGGTGTAGCCGAAAGCCAGCAGCGCGAGTGGACTTCTGCCTCGGATCTGCTCTCGTAAAAAAGCACCATTGCCTCAACCGGCCAGAGACTCACCCTTTGGCCGGCATCTCAGCTTGTTACTACTAACTACTCACTACTCTCTATTTAGCCCTCGTCCCCTTGTTCCTTTAGTCCCTTCTATAATCCCCCCATGCTCTTTGCAGGCGACTCGCGGCGCAGGACGATGCTCTTCCTTGCCGTCGGAGTGCTCCTGGTCTTCGCTCTCCTGGGCGGCCTGAACGCGTTCAATACCTCAAGCGTCCCGTTCCTGAACCCGGAGACGTCCGGCGAGACGCTAGCCTTTACCGGCCTTACTGTCGTCGTCTTTCTCTTGCTCCTTGTTCTTCTTCTCCTGCTGCTGCGCAACATCCTCAAGATATTTGCGGATCAGAGCAGCACAGCACTCGGCACACGGCTGCGAACCCGCATGGTCGTGGGTGCTGCTCTTATCGCCGTCACTCCCGCAGTCTTTATGTTCCTCTTCAGCTTCCAGCTGATGAATCGCTCCATTGACCGCTGGTTCTCGCCCAACACCACGCAGCTTCGCGAAGACTCTACCCGCGTCGTTCTCGAACTAGCGCAGTACGTCACCAGCAACGCCCGCGGCGAGGCTGAATCCATCGCCGCCAGCGGCGCGATTGAGGGCGATCCGGGAGCATTGCAGAAGGTCTTTGCTTCCCACCGCGTCACGCTTCAAGGCGGCTTCGTTCTCGTCTACGACCAGGACCATCGCGTCGAAGCAAGCTACGGCGCGCCGCCGGAAAACAGCTCCGCCAGTCTGATCCCGTGGCTCCCGGAAAAGGCCGGAGACACGCGACTCCAGTCCGTGACGCCGTTGCAGGGGCCGCTCTCGGCCAGCATCCTTTCTTCCGCGCAGCGCAATGACGAGCCCGTCATCCGCGTCTCCGGACAGGACTACGCATTAGGCAAAGCCACCGTTGACTCAGGCAGGACCGTAATTGCGGCTCTTCCCATGCCTCAGGGCCTTAGCCAGACCACCGCCCGCATCCGCGCCGGGGCCACCGAATACTGGAACCTCTTCCGATCCCGCCGCAGCATCCGCAACACTTTCTTCCTCATGCTGCTGCTCATCACCGTCGTCGTCTTTTTCTCCAGCGTCTGGCTCGCGCTGTTTCTCTCCAAGCAAATTACGCGTCCCGTCGAGGCTCTTGCCGACGCCATGGATGAAATTGCCGCTGGCAAATACGAACACCGCGTGGCCCTTGTCTCGACCGGAGAAATGGCCGAGCTCGTTCGCTCGTTCAATCACATGGCCGAGGATCTCGACGCCAGCCGCAAGCTCGCCGAATCCTCATCCGCTCAACTCACCGCCGCCAATCAGTCCATCGAAGAGCGCCGTCGCGAGCTCGAAATCATTCTAGAAACCATTCCGTCCGGTGTGGTCACGCTCGACGCAACCGGAACCGTCCTTCAGGCCAACCGTGCCTTCTCCGTGCTCATGAGCCAGGAAGAAAACGCCCGTCTGCGCGGCCAGAAGCTGGATACCCTTTTGCCTCCCGATGTTCTCGAGGACTTTTCCCGTCTCATCCGCCGCGGGCAGCGCATGGGCGCGGCATCCACCGAGCTCGAACTCCACCTGCGCGGTCGCAATGTTCATCTGGCCGTGACCAGCGCGCGTCTCGAACTCGCCAGAAAGCGCCACGGTACCGTACTCGTCGTCGAAGACACGTCGGAGCTTCTTCGTGCTCAGCGCCAGGTCGCGTGGAAAGAGGTCGCCCAGCGGGTCGCGCACGAGATCAAAAACCCCCTCACGCCCATCGCGCTTTCCGCGGAACGCATCGGCCGGCATCTCGATCGCGCCCAGCCGGACTCGCCTTCCGTCATCCGCAAGTGCAGTGAGGTCATACTCACCTGCGTTGGAACCCTTCGCACCCTCGTCGACCAGTTCTCCGCGCTCGCGCAATTTCCAGCGCCTCAACCGCGCGTGTGCGACATGAATCAGATCGCCGACGAGGCACTCGCGCTTTTCGCCGGCCGACTCGATGGCATCACCGTCAAAAGAAATCTCGAGCCCGGCCTGCCTCTCGTTGTCGCCGATCATGATGCCGTTCGACGCGCCCTCGCCAACCTGATCGACAACGCTGCCGAGGCCATGCAGGGAAGTCTGCTGCGAGTGCTTGGTGTTCAGACTTCACTCAGCGAAGACGGCGGGGCAGTCGAAGTCGAAGTCTCCGATACAGGTTACGGGCTCACCGCCGAGATCCGCGAACGGCTCTTCCTGCCGTTTTACTCCACGAAGCACCGCGGCACTGGCCTGGGCCTGTCAATCGCCGCCAAAATCGCGCAGGAAGCCGGAGGCACCATCCGTGCCGAGAGCAACGCACCGAAAGGCGCGCGTTTCGTCATGCGCCTGCCCTTGAGCGAACATGTTGACTCGGCCAGCCATGAAAACGGGGCTACACCCGTCAGCGAGGTGCGCTCTTGAACCACGTCCTGGTGGTCGACGATGAAGCAGAAATTCGTTCCTCCCTCGAAGAAATCCTCACCGAAGAGGGCTACTCGGTAGCCACAGCAGCCTCCGCCGCAGAGGCCAAGGTCCTCATCGAAGATGCTCCCTACGACGTCGTTCTGCTTGACATCTGGCTCCCTGATCGCGATGGACTCGATGTCCTCGCAGACGTTCACACGCTTGACGCCGAGAAGCGCCCCGAAGTCGTCATCATCTCCGGACACGGAACTATCGAAGCCGCGGTGAAGGCCACCAAACTTGGCGCCTATGACTTTCTTGAGAAACCCCTTTCGCTCGACCGCACCCTGATCGTCCTCAAAAACGCGGTCGAGGCACGCCGCCTTCGCAATGAAAACCTGGAGTTCAAGCGGCAGTTCAGCGTCAGCGCGGTCCTCACGGGCGAAAGCGTCCCTCTAAAAGCGTTGCGCCAGCAGATTCGCCTCATGGCTCCCACCAACGGCCGCGTTCTCATCTACGGAGAATCCGGCACCGGTAAGGAAGTCATTGCCCGTGCGATTCACGCCGAAAGCCCCCGGCGCGACGGCATCTTCGTCGAGCTGAATTGCGCTGCCATTCCTGAAGACCACATCGAGTCCGAGCTCTTCGGCTATCGCCACGGCGCGCAGCACGGGGGCCCGCCCGAGCAGCGTGGGACGCTGGAACGCGCTGATGGCGGCTCGCTCTTCCTCGACGAAGTCGGCGACATGAGCCTCAAGACGCAGGCCAAGATGCTGAGCGCTCTTGATGATCAGATGTTTACTCCCGTCGGCGGCTCGCAGCCGATCCGCGTCGACGTGCGCCTCATCGCCTCCACCAACAAAGACCTAGAAGAGGAGATCGCCAAAGGGAACTTTCGCGAAGACCTTTTTTACCGGCTCAATGTGGTTCCCTTCTTCGTACCTCCGCTGCGCGAGCGCAAGCAGGATATCCCGCTTCTGGCGCGCGAATTCCTCGCTGAATTCGGCCGGCAGTATGGCCGCCCCCGCATGGAAATCAGCGATGAGGCTCTCGAAGTTCTCGCCCAGTATCACTGGCCCGGCAACGTCCGCGAACTTAAGAACGTGATCGAGCGAGTGCTGATCCTCAACCCCCGCACTCTTCGCATCGAGCGCAGGCAGCTCCCGCCTCTCACGCACAAGACGGCCGCGCGCGCCAAAGAGGACTTCTCCACGCTCCAGCAGGCACGCGACGCCTACGAGCGCGACTACATCCTTAAGAAAATTGAAGAGGCCCGCAACAACGTGAGTCGCGCCGCCGAGCTCCTCGGCCTCGAGCGCAGCCACCTCTACCGCAAGATGAAAGCCCTCGGCATCAGTGTTCGCGAATAGGCCGGGAGCTTAAGGGGCATCGACAACTCGGGCGTCCCTGCAGCAATTCGTCGTGGTGCTTCACCGCCGTCAGCCGCATTTGGCACAATCAATAGCGTGGATCTCCGCAGAATCGGACGTCCGCACTCCAATGGAGGCTCCAGCGAATGATCGACGCACCCGTAATCGCAAAGGGAACTGACGAAATTCCTCTTCTGCCTGGAATGGTAAACCGCCACGGCCTGGTCGCTGGTGCAACGGGTACGGGGAAGACCGTGAGCCTCCAGGTGATGGCTGAAGCTTTAAGCGCGATCGGAGTACCCGTCTTTGCTGCCGACGTCAAAGGCGATCTATCGGGCATCAGCCAGGCAGGGAAGAGCTCGCCCAGGCTCGATGACCGGTTGAAGCTTCTCGGTCTCGGAAACTGGCAATTTTCCGGCTGCCCCGTCGTCTTCTGGGATGTCTTTGGCAAGCAGGGACACCCCGTTCGCGCCACGGTGAGCGAAATGGGCCCGCTCCTTCTCAGTCGCATCCTCAACCTCAACGACACGCAGACCGGCGTGCTGACGCTGGTCTTCAAGATCGCCGACGATCAGGGCCTCCTCCTGCTCGACATGAAAGACCTGCAAGCGATGCTTCAGGCCGTCGCCAATAGCGCCAAGGACTACCAGACCGAATACGGCAACATCTCCGCCGCCAGCATCGGTTCCAT
>Ga0105239_10006752_pt1 | contig 13253 bp, 13 predicted proteins | sample KBSC44metaG_FD_92761 | JGI IMG/M metagenome (GOLD analysis project Ga0105239, IMG submission 92761) | Corn rhizosphere microbial communities from Kellogg Biological Station, Michigan, USA - KBS C4-4 metaG | ecosystem: Host-associated > Plants > Roots > Rhizosphere > Soil | place: Michigan, USA... | reverse complement strand
GAGCTATTTATGACTTGATTCCGTCAAGTACTCGGCGTACAGTAGTAATTTATATGAGGTGGGTGGTATCGCGGGGTTGCCAAGCATCTGGGGTCGTACGGAAACTTATGGCCTATAAGTGTAGCAGTACGGAGCGGTGGCGGTCTTTTTGGGGGCGACCCCCCTGAACCCGAGGACTGACTTCTTACCTACCAGGAGGTAGTCAGTCCTAACCCAACCAGGCCCTTCAATCACAGCCTGATCAGATCTCACGGTGAGCTGGGCTGTCCTTCGTCCATTTTCTGAACCTCTTACCCAGGAAGAATAGAGGTATCGCCAATCCCACGAAGAAGACGGCAAGGGATGTGTCAACCATAATCGGTGTAATGTATCCAGCGTCGACGATCCAAACGTTGAAGAACTTTGTCATACCATAGGCCCATAAATTCTTCACCATGGTTGCTGCGACTAAGATTTCTCCTGCTACAGGCCTGTAGCAATCAATCTGTTCAATGTAATCAGCTTGAAGAGGCCCCGGTCGTGAGTGAGCCCAGGGTAACTCACCGCATAGGTCAGTGAAATCGCGGACAACGAGGGCAACACAAGCCCAAGGAGGGCATATCCACCGATGACGATCGCCTTCCAGCTCCATTGATGTTGATAACCCACAGCAACGATAACGCCACCTAGTAGACAGCTTACAGCAAATGGTGCCAGAGCCACCAATCTCATTTCAGGCTCCCTGATGCCTTTATTTCGTCCGGTCAACCGCGCTGAAACCCAGTCGCTCAGAGGGCCTGAAATGACAAGGGATAGCGCAACTCCAACAATGGCTCCAAAGTTTGTATATCCGACATCAGTGGCCGACATGTTCCAGGGAGGTCCTGCAAAGGCTTGCGATTGCGTGACGTTGATGATTACAAGCATAGACGCAGCCCAGGCGAACACAAAGCTCGACCACACGACAATGGGGTATGCAAATAGCTTGAAGGGCATGATTAGGGCTGGGCCGATGTTTCCTAGGCTTGACTTGTCAAGCTTTCCCCAAATTGAGAATTGAGCCTTGCTGGGCGAGCCTTTTAGTTGAATGACAATATGGTTAGTTGCAGATCCCTGGTGTGCTTCTTCCAGTCTCGTGTCAAGCTGTTCTTTGTCGGCATGGACATCTGAGCCCTGCCCTATTGGGTCATGAGCAATCGCGACGTGCCGTTCCCCCCATCGAGTCTCCGGCATGAAGAGCACTTGGAATATCAGGGCAAAAACGGCAATGGCAACGCAAAGCCACCAGAAGCTTCGCCAGCCGTATCGGTCTGACATGACTCCAGCGATAACAGGACCGACCTACGAGAGTGTCAGCGACTGGGGAGTAGTACCAGACCCACAAATTTCTTGGTGGCTCTCGGTGCTCACCAATGTTCCAGACCATCCTATCCATAGATAGAGGCTCATGTAAAGGCCTCGCTGGTGGAGGAACATGACATCTGCGACTAGCTGCGACAGGCGTCAGTGAAAAGCCGCTAAGAGCCTTTTGTAGGATAAGTCTCACCATCCCCGGCAGTGTCTCCGATGGCCCACATGCAATACCCGTGACCACACATGCGCCCATGAAAGAGCCATAAGACTTGGCCTCTGCTCTCCAAATCATCGAAGCTACATTAAGGAGGTTTGCGAGGAAGGCCATAGGCCGACGACCATATGCGCGACCGATTGGAACCCATATGAAATTGGAAAAACCGAGAACGAGGATGCTAACACCAATCTAGAGTTTAAGAAGTAATTAGTTAGGAGTAGGGTTCCTCAACCCAAGACCATAGTGACTCACGAGCTGAATAATATCCGGCAGTGATCTGTCCCATTCAGCCATGTAGTATGGTACTTGAGATGAGATGGCTAGAGGACCAACAGTCCACGAAAAGGTTGTGATTGCCATGCCGAGCATATTGAGCATTTTCCACATGAGGCTCCAGTTGAGCGGATCAGAGAGATCATCCGAGGGTTGTGGAATAAGAACATTTTTTCCAGCGTGCTTGAAGTGGAGGCCACCGACTATATAAAGGAAACGCACGTTAGGTTGAAGTCTCTGTAAAAGGCATGTTTTGAACATACTATCAGTCATAACCTCCGTCCCAGGGTACAGAACCGTTTGCACTGTCTCCTCGATTTCGTGGCGAGCATCAGCTTTGCTGGCTGGGGAGACTGTTGCCGCCATTTTAGTATGAGAACGCGATATGCGTATGCTGAAGGCCTAGCTAGTTATTAGACTGAAATACTAGGGTCAATAGGAGGCAAGATAAGCATTAGATTGCGAAGGCAAAGGAAGTAGGACACGTAGAAGATTGCCACGTGTATCATTGCCGAGAAGGCCCATTTATCAATGCATGATCAGGGGGTGACTCGCGGTATGGATTCCGGGGTAGCTGGGGAAGGCTGAGGAAACAAGAAGGGCACAGCTAGACGACAAGGGTCTAGGCCTGGCTTTGATACGAGAATAGAACCGGGGGCGCTTGCAGAGGAGAGTCGGTTCGACATGAGGGAGGTCACATAGTAATTGGGAGTGACAATACATTCGCTGGATGACAGCATTGACCCAATCTTCGGGGGTTGTTCCGTTGTGGGAAGCATTCAGTTGCAGTTCGATCCAAAGGAGACAATACTTCGAATCCAGAGAACTACCAGTGTGTACTATTTCCAGCCTATACCGTTTGACTGTTTTGCTTAGTATCAGTATCCCGGAATATACAGCGGATTGATGCGCCCCACGGCGTTGAGAAAGTCTACCAAATCGGTCGGAATCTCGGTCGTCATGCACCGAAATCTCAGCCAGCACATATCACGGGCTTAACGGATGGTAGGCAGCAGTATATATCCACAAAAGTTTCCTCTTTTCGTTCTAATTCAAATCATTGCCAAAACACCCATCTCTCCATCATGGGCTCGTACACAGGTCGACTTGCGGGCAGAACAGCCGTCGTGACGGGTGCTGCAAGCGGTATCGGGCTAGCAGTAACCCAGCTTTTTCTGAGCGAAGGAGCCAAGGTCCTCGGGGTCGACATATCAGAGAAGAGCATCGAATCGGCCTCGTCACTTCTCCGGTCTCAGGGATTTGATTCAAGCGTCTGTGGCTTCCATAAGGCCGATGTGGCTGACGAGGAATCGGTTGTTGCTTTCGTGGAGAAGTGCACCAACGACTTCGGAGGCCTCGACATCGCTGTGCTAAATGCTGGCGTTGGGGTCATCTTACCAATATCTGCGACTTCATCTGAGGAATATGATCGTCACATGCGGGTCAATGCCCGTGGACGTAAGTACATCGTTATTTTCCCTTCTCACTGGTTGTGATATTTTCACTGCAAGAACAATGGCTGACCAAACGTGCCTGCAAACAGCATTTCTCGGCGTCAAATACGCAGCTGCGAAGATGCAAAGCTTGGCCAAGGGAGGAAGCATTATCATAACCGCAAGCCTCGCAAGTGAAGCAGCATATCCTGAGATGAGTGCCTACAGCATGTCGAAATTTGCGGTCCGCGCCCTGTCGGTGACGGCTGCTCAGGAATATGCAAAGGACAAAATCAGAGTCAATACAGTTTCTCCTGGCTATGTTGCTACTCCCCTGGTTCACGCGTTTGGAAATCTCGAAGAACGGCTCAAGGCTAGCCCAGCAGGTATGAGATGTATTTGGTCTTGTGAACCGGAGACTGGCTGACCCAGTGCAGGAAGAGCAGCAGAACCGGCCGAGGTCGCTAAGTTGTATCTGTTCTTAGCGAGCGATGAGGCAACAATGGTGTCAGGAAGCAACTATCGTATGGACGGAGGGATGTTGCTCCACTAAGTAGGAAACAGGATCAATCTCAACTTCTGTTAGAATATGTCTCGTCCTACAATTCGGAGCGTGGACCCAAGTAGAGAGCGGTCACCCTCAAAAAGGCGGAAATCAATGTATTTCAGCAACCACAGGTTATTTAGTTCATAATACGTTGACAACCGCGCCAAAGCTGTTGTTTTATGGGATCTGCTCATCTCCTTGCCACTCCAGACTCACTTCTGATATTATTGAGCGACTAGCTATTTCCTTCCTCAACGTGTCAGGACTCCTGTTCCTACCGAGCCTGCTAATATCCAAAGCATCACAACGTAAGGCTGGTTGAATTTTGTTACAAATTAGAACAGAAAACATGCTGGAAGACGCACATTTGAAGCAGGGGGCGGGGAAGAGGGATTTAAGGTGCTAGGAAACTCGAGCAATGTGTTAGGGCGATAGCGACAGAGTTTGCATAGGGCCCGCCCAAAAAGCCAGGAAGGATGAACACCAAGGCACCAGGTTCAGGCTCCACCGCTGCTCTTAATGGGCAGTATTCCGTATATGGTGGTTGAGTGTGCTTCAAGTTTCTTACGAGGCTTTTCCCGTTACAGAGTCACCCGACTGGGATTCTGTTATGACCCATGACCATCATTCAAGGACTTTATTGACCCTATTCGCGCTTCTCCTCGTCTATAGTGCTACTGTACGTAGAACGGGTGACAACCATTAGGTAGTGGGCTGTCCGGTGGATTGCAAATGCTCGATATTTTCATACGAGTGTGCAATAAGGCCATTCCCGGCCAAACTTCATCGGCATTCCAAATTCCACTTATAACATCATGTCATCAATTGAATGCAATCCCACCATCAACCAGTAGGCTCTTCAAGACACAGTATTAGCATTGCCCATAGGACTAAGATGCAGCCAGGGACGACTTACTTGGCCAGTCACCCAATCAGAGTCAGGCCCAGATAAGAAGCTCACGGCGTTCGCCACGTCTTCTGGGACCGATACTCTTCCAAGCGTGGTGATGGTTGTGGCAAGCGATTGTATCTGATTCAGGCCTTCCTTTTTCTGTGTGCCCGTCTCTTCCAGTTTGTCCTCGAGCACCTGTCAAACCAGTCAGCGCGAACAGTCCCGTTTAAATCCAGCACTCCTGGTATGGGCCACTCACCTTCCACATCGGAGTACCCACGATTCCTGGTGCGTAGCAATTTACCTGCAGTATTCGTTAGTAGAATACAATGCTGAAGCTCTCGGACAGATATATCGTACGTTGATTGTCTTTTCGTGACCCTTAGACAATGCGCCTAGTTCAACAGCGAAAGTCTGTGGAGAAATCATCAGCTTCTTCGTGGCAAAACTGCTCCATCAGCATCAAAGAATCATACCTGTGTCAGACCTCTCACAGCCCACTTGGAAGCCGTATACGCAGAGACCATAGCCATCCCCCGGAAAGCCGCAACACTCGTAGCACCAATAATCTTGCCACCTTTGCGCTGCTCGAGCATCTTCTTTCCTGCGACGACATAGCAATTGAAGACCCCAGCAACGTTGACGTCGTGGATTCTCTGGACATGCTCCTCGGTCAGTTCAAATATGCTGTCGGCGTGAGCGAGACCGGCATTGGCGACCATGACTTGCAGAGGTCCAAGCTTTTCAGTCGCTTCGTCGACGAGGCTCTGGACCTCGGCCCGTTTGGTCACATCGGCAGCGATGCCTTTTGCTTGACCTCCCGAGACCTGGATTTCCTGGACTACCGCATCAATTTGTTCCCTTTTGCTGGCGATGTCATTGACCACAATGGCGAATCCATCACGAGAGAGCCGGTTGGCAATGGCTTTGCCGAGTCCCTGGGACGAGCCTGTCACGATTGCCACACCCTTTGTCATCGCTCTTAGTCCTTTTCGAGAGGTTTGCCAATAAAGGGATCATGGAGCTGAAGTTTCGCAAGACATAAAATGCTTTGCCCCTTGGAGGGACTATTATTGTGCCACAATTCCATTCGGAAATTCGGGTTCAAACTCACAGTTGCAAGACGAACGACCCCCCTGATAAACTCTGCCAGAAGGAGTGCGGAAAGTCTGTCGACCAAGGCTGCAACTGGATGTCAAAAGTACATAGGTGGGGTCTGTTTATTGCGGAGCCTCGGGCACGAGCTCACCGAAATTCCGAATCCACATGCATCTTGCCTCAGACGATCTTCACTAACTCGTTCAATATTGATGCACGGCGGTCGGCTAATGTCTTGGGTAGAGGAATCATTGGGTATCCCCCGCAAGCTGCTAGCAGCGACCAAATTCGCCTCATCCAGCGGAACCTTCTCCACACATCTTGGGCCCACAGTGGTCTACTAAGTTTAACCTGGTATAGTAGAGTTTGCGAGTACGGCCTCCATGACCGAATTCCGAGTTTGTAATCTGCTACCAAAAGTGAGGCTTAGGGGCTTCAGGGATGAGAATGGAAGGTCGTCGAGATCCTCACTCAACATATATGACGAGACTATCGGGATGTCTTTGAGGTTATCCTTCCGCAACTCAGTCACGAAACCATTGATTGCTGAACCAATTCAACATTCGGCATAATCAAACATGGTGCAGCGTTATTCCGATGCAGTGGTCATCGGGGCCGGCATGGGTGGCATCTATCAAGCCCATCGACTTGTCAAACTCGGGCTGACGGTGAAAGTCATTGACAGGGCAGGTGGCCCAGGAGGAACATGGTACTGGAACCGGTATCCAGGAGCGATGAGCGATACCCATTCCTTCCTCTATCGGTATTCCTGGGATAAGGAAGACCTGCGAACATATCCATGGTCACACAATTATCTGGGATGGAAGGAGATCCTCGATTACCTAAATCACGTCGTTGATCGTCACGATTTACGAAAGTACATGCAGTTCAACACAGAAGTCAGCTCGATGAAATGGAATGAAGACGAATATCTGTGGGCGATCCACACGAGCGACGGCATTTTCAACGCACGCTATGTCGTCACTGCTGTCGGTCTCCTCAGCGAGCCGAATTGGCCAAGCATTCCAGGACGTGACAGCTTCAAAGGAGAACTTTACCATACCGCTCAGTGGCCTGAGACCTATGATTTCACTGGGAAAAAGGTTGGCGTCATAGGAAATGGCTCCACTGGAGTCCAGCTCATCGCAACCATAGCGTCTGAGGTTGGATCGCTGCTCTGCTTTCAGCGGCATCCTCAGTACAGTGTTCCCTCCGGCAAAAGGGCTGTCCCACAGGAAGAGCGTGACCTGATAAACCAGGAATACGATGAGATCTGGGCAGAAGCGAAAAGGTCTTTTGCCGGAGGCGGATTTAAAGAGGCTACAGTCAAAGCTATGGATGTTTCGGCAGAGGAGCGGCAACAAGTCTACCAGGACAGTTGGGACCAAGGGAGTGGCATCAGATTCCTTGTTGGAACCTTCACCGACCTGATTACCGACGAAGCTGCCAATCAAACTGCATGTGACTTCCTACGGGGCAAGATTGCAGAGATCGTAAAGGATCCTGAAAAACGGCGTAAATTAACGCCCAAGGACCTTTACAATCGCCGACCTCTTTGCGACAGCGGCTATTACCAACAGTTTAATCGGGACAACGTCGATATCGTCGACATTATGGAGAATCCGATCGCAGAGATATCCCGTGATGGTATCAAGCTGATGGATGGTAGTTTTCATGAACTCGACGTCCTCATCTGCGCCACTGGATTTAACGCTTTCGACGGTGCATATCGGAAATTGCATATCGAAGGGCGAAATTACGCAACACTGAACGAGCATTGGCAGGCGGGTCCTACCACAAACATGGGAGTAGCCACAGCGGGATTCCCAAACCTTTTTATGGTCCTTGGTCCTAAATCTCCATTGGCTAATGTGCCACCTATGCTCGAGGCACACATCGACTTCATTACTGCTGCAATCTCCCATGTCGAAGAGGTTCGCCGCAAGGAGCCACCAACAACAGGCCAGGGGCAAGCCAAAGTGGCGATGGAATCGACGACTCAAGGCGAAGAGGAGTGGGGTGCTCTGTGCGACATGATCAGCGACAAGCTGATCTTCAAACAGGCTCCCTCGTATTTCTTCGGAGCCAACGTCGAAGGGAAGGTGCGATCGACTCTTGTCTTTTTCGGCGGTGTTGGGATGTTTTCGCAGAAGTTGCAGGAATCCATCGACAGTGGTTACCCGACTTTCACATTCTCCTAGCTAGATAATATGGGACTTGGTATGAATGGTAAGAGTAAAGACTTTGGATTGAGAAGCTACAGAAAGGGGTGAGGAAACTACGCAGTGAAAGGCTGGCACTTTTGTTATAACCTTGCCTTTGTATCAGTGGATTTCAAATTGTCCAAGAGGTGCTGAGTCTCAAAAGGACTTATAACAACCCGCTGAAATCGCGCCAGATTGGCGATGATTGAACACAGGTGATTTTGCGCCAGTGGGTGTGATAGCTTATATTTGATAAGACGGCATGTTTTGAGTTTCGTAATGTGTATAGCCTTTGAGCATGCTCCCATTGGCTGACGGCAGCTATTCCAAGTTCACTTTGGTCGAAGATTTTTGGTTCTAGATTATGAATACATGAAATTATTGCTAGTAGAAACTTGAAGGATTTAGGGATGGTGGAAGGCGAACTGATCCTCTAAAACACGGTCCTGATGTCCCTCGGAAATGGCTGAGCGATGTGAAATGTGGAAGGCTGAGAGGAACTCTGATGGTCAAATACCTGTAATGGCGCATGACTGAATTTTGTCGGGTCAATGGCCTGGAAGAGATTTGAAAGCTCCGAACTCAGCATATTACCATCCACAGCGTAATCTCCAGCGTAGAAATTGGGCTCAACGTAAGCGGCAGAGTTCCCGACTCTATTCAATTCCACCATGTGAACAGACACTGGATCCAGATTTGCACTTGTGTTGTCAAATACCCCGCTTTGGTGAGGGTTTGTTTTTGTGTTTTCCTGAAAATGAGAGCTTCGCTCCTGGCTGGGATGCTCCTGCTGGGTCTCCATATAGTTAAGGATGCCAGTAGCAGGTATTGTGACCTTAAGATGTTTGATGATCTTCCAAAGCTTCCTCGCAATGTTAGATTTTGCTGAAATCCCTCCAATCAAGTTGAGGGCGAGATGGAGCTCCTCGCGGCAATATTCATGAAATTGCGCTTTCGCATGATAGGCGGCAAGCAAGATTACTGTCAAGGCGGAGTAGAGAAAGTAGTTGAAGCAAGCTTCGTGGCAGCTGTAGATCTCGGAAGTCTTGCCCAACTGATCCAATAGATTTATAGTGGCTTTGGCCAGATCGACGGCCTCCCGGGCTCCATGAGAATCTGCAATAATAGAAGTTTCAGTGAAAACAGACCTTCTATGAATCATCATCAGTAATTGGTTCTTTCGAAGACAATTTAAAATTCGAAGTCTGTTGCGAGCAGGGGAAAGCTCCGTGAGCACAAGTCCTTGGCCCTGATCTATCCGAAGCTCAGGGGTGAGGGAAATGTACCATTGCTGCACCTGGTACTTGAGAAAGGCGGTCTCCTCTCTCTTTCCGGGCCACTCAAGGTAGTCAGCAGCGGAGAAGACCTTCAAAATCTTTGATCCGATCCTTGAGTGCGCAATCATGCTTGTTAGAAGGTAAGGCGGGGAATCTTCCTGCCGTAGGGTTTAGCTTGCGTAGAAAACGAGAACGTTGAAACAACTCACCGGCTCAGGGAGACTAGGATCAATATCGTCCTCTTGTATACCAAAGGGGAGTCCTGTCCCAAACGACCAACGTCTGTCTAGACAATAGATGCACCAGAAAAGCCGATTTGCTAGTTCTCGTTCCTGAGCGCTTTTGAAGGTTGCGAAGGGAGGGTCCCGCAGGTGCAAGCCCATTTCCAGGGCAATTCTCGCAGCCAGTCCAATCGTTCGCCATGCCAGGACCTCCTCGTCGCGATAAAATTGGTAGAAGCTCTAATGCTTCGTTAGTATAATTCCCCCATTTCAAAGATCTTAAATGAGACACCATACCATGAGGGTTAAAATCTCCGCAAGATGGTTATCGGCAGAAACTCCGGATGGTCGATGATCAATTTCAGCCTCTAATTCGTCCATCAAGGCGGAACTGAGATCAGTTGAACCACGGCCTTCGATTACCAAGGCAATTGCCAAAACTATTTCCAAAGTATTGAAGTGTCTTGTCGAAGATTGATCGAGTTTGAAGGTGCGCCAAGTTGCAGGTTTTCTCGACGCGGTGACACTGTCATAGAATTGGATTACAAACTGACGAAGATGTTCAATGTTAATCAAAGGGTAGACAGATCCGCATTCGTCCTCGTACACATCGACCAGGCGCATTGCTTCAGCCTGCGAAAAGGAAAGAAGGGGATGATATGCAACAGCCATTCTTCCAGAAGTAGATTTCGAACTTGTGACAACCTTGGACTGGTCGATGAAAGGACCATCAGTCATATCAGTGACGGAGAGCGCTCTAGTCCCAGTTACCTGTGATGGCGTTGGGTTGACTGAGACATCGCGCTGAAGATTTCTTGAGCTGGTGGGCGACTGGTCCGCAATTTGTTGCCGCACAGGCGAAGCCGATGAGATTGAAATACCTGGGTTCGATTGGGGCGAGCACATCCAAGCTGATACCAGGGGAGCTTCAGTTCTTGACACAGTCTCTACCTGTCGTTCTCGTGATACCAAGAGGCTAACCTGCTGTTGAAGGATTTCGAGCTGTTGCTTCAGGTCCTCCATGTCTCTGAGCAATGTCAGAAAGAAGAACATCCCAAGTCGGGAGGTTAACATACGATGATCGAGTGGCCCGGGCAGATGGGGGCTTGGAGTACAAGCACAATACATCATGTCGTTGACAATGGTAACACGGGTTCTCGCCTGAGCATTTGACTTTCCTGCGTTTGCACTCTTTGCTACATTGAGGTGTCAATGTCATGGAAATCCGATAAACAACAGTTCGGAGAGTCCAACATACCATGCCCTGGTAGCGTATCTTGGGCGTCGAGGGCGCAAGTGTGGCCTTGGGTGCTCACATGTTGCTTCCTCTGCTTGGGGGACATCCACCTCAAGCTCTGAGGTCTCGTAGGCTGTATTGTCCATACTGAAAATTCCTGGAGGCTTTTGAAGCCGTGTTCTTCGAATCAAAACTCAGGTCTTGTACGCGTAAAGCGGCTCAACGGACATCATCAAAGATAATCAACGATATCATATGGCAAGAATAACGAGTAAGGTGTGATGAACGAAACATTCGTTTTTCATTCTGAGACTCGAGCTTATGCCCAATATGATTCGATACCTGACGATCTTGGTAGGTAGTCGGCATTACACCCCATTCGAGTGACAAGGGCACTTTGTCCAACAGGCGGCCGCCCAAGTTACGCGGGGTGATCTGGGGAAGACTCAGCCCAGGGCAGGTCCAGCCCTGTCAGGCCATGAAATCCAATTACTCCGTACGGAGTGCTCCCTACCTAGGTATTACTTCCAAACGGATACCAAGACGAATGCCGCGGAAAATAATCCGTGCGCCAACTTTGGAAGGGCAGGATACTCCGCACACTGTACGGCTGACATCACGTGAGACTCATGTGAGTTGCGCGGGGTTCCTTCCGCCCACGTGCTATACCTAGGTAGGTTCGGCACTAAATCCTTGGCATTCGGCTAAACCTGGAGAATGCCAAGGATTTAGTGCCGACGGAGTTTAGTACACGATTATGATAGTATGACTACTCCTCGAGGCTCTTCACTTGCTCAGATAGACAAACTACAACAATGACGTAGACCTCACAATACGAGTAGGAGTACCCTCATCAGACCTTCTTCCTTCGCTTGCTTGTGCTATTACAGTCTAGTAGCAACGATTTCTCCTGCTCTTGTTTATTGCAAGCAGAGCGGCCTTGGTAGACAAAGATACATCAGATTTGTCAAGCTCTCGTTTGATCGATATCCATCCATCGATTGTTCTGGTCGAACATCCCTAAACGGGATGAAAATCGGTTTCAACAAACGTCGCTGTAAGAACAACGCTGGCGAATGAGGAGGTATGCAAACAACTGTACATTATTGGCCTTGCCGATCTTTAGGGATCGAAGTTTATGTCTGCTTTCTCTGTATCGCTGAGGCTGAATATGGCGATGAGGTTCGGTATATGTGAACATATCACAGCGATAATGTCCGTAGAAGGCAGGCAGCCTTTGATTGCTCTTGCTGTGGACGCATCTCCGCGGTTGGCAAGGTAAGCATCTTCGAAAGAGCTGGGAAGGTCAGTGGATGGGAAGGAGTTGATTCAACCTTCTTGGACTTATTGTTCGTACGTCTTGCATCTGCGAACGCTCATTGTGTTCAGTCTTGACTTCCATATTTTTGCCGGTAGATTTTCATCTGCTCGAGCTCGTTGGCGCCAGCACCTTCGATTTGACCAGCCTCAATAGCTTCAATCAGGTCCTCAAATTTAAGGACTGCTCTGACTGGAATGCCCAACTCGTCCTCAGCAACTTTCATGGCACTCCTGGGTTCAGCATCACTGACACGTTCTTGCCTTGTCAATAGGAGGACGACACCAACGACGATACCTCCCTGTGCTTTAATGATCGAGACGGCCTCACGAAGAGCTGTGCCAGCGGTCATGACATCGTCAATAACCACCACACGCTTGCCTTTTAGCGGTGCGCCGACGATTGTTCCACCCTCACCATGATCCTTTGCTTCCTTTCGGTTGAAGGAATAGGAAACATCAGCGAATTGCTTGCCGCTGAATTCTAGCTCTCTGGTTACAACTGCACTCAGTGGAATGCCCTTGTAGGCTGGGCCGAAGAGGATGTCAAAGTGTGGAGAGAAAGAGCCATCTGCATCTGAACCAGCTTCTTCTGTCCCGAGCGGGAGTGAAAAGGGTGGAGATGATAAGACGGAAGCATAAGCTTTGGCCAGGGCACCCAATAGGGAAGACGTGTGCAGTAAGGAAGATGTGAAGAAGTATGGAGAGATGCGACCTGATTTTAGAGTGTATGTCCCAAAGGACAGGACCGACGCCTTCAGTAAAAGCGGAAGCAGCGTGGCCTTGTAGGAGGTGTCTAGTGCCATGGTGGGGTCTGGATTGGGTTGCACAGGGACGTTAGATGGTTGAAATTATGGCTGTTCTGCGATTCAGCCGCCCTTGAAATCTAAGGTGCGTTAAACTTCGTGAGCAAGAGAGGTCCCGTGTACAGATGTTGATTAGTTCTTGTGGCTTGCGGGATAGACCATTGTGTGGTTGATGAGCAACAAACTTTTATACAGAGCGGTTTCTGGGATGCCAAGACATGCATGTAGGGCCTTTGCAGTCCTCCGTATGAAACTGCACTTGAAGCGGTAATGCTCCGTCATAATTTGCAGCAATATTAGCGAGGCCCCTGGCCTGTTTGTTTGTCTCTGGGCGTCCCCGGGTAGCCCCCGAATCCAGCCAGGAACACATGCCAATTGATGCAATGCTATTTACTAGTG
>Ga0105239_10006746_pt1 | contig 13260 bp, 5 predicted proteins | sample KBSC44metaG_FD_92761 | JGI IMG/M metagenome (GOLD analysis project Ga0105239, IMG submission 92761) | Corn rhizosphere microbial communities from Kellogg Biological Station, Michigan, USA - KBS C4-4 metaG | ecosystem: Host-associated > Plants > Roots > Rhizosphere > Soil | place: Michigan, USA... | reverse complement strand
GTGCCGAGATCCTCCTCATTGGTGGCAAGCGTCAATCGGGTGCGGATGGCACTACCGTTACCGTCAACGCGAGCAACATCACGGTGGACAATGCGGGCACTCCCCTCGTCGCGCCGGAGATCATCCTCGTCGCTAACAAGAACCTTAAACTCGCCGACGGCGCCGCCGCCGAAGCCAAGGGTTCCATTCCGCAAAGCGCTCTCTTCCCAACGCCTCCCCTGTTGATTGGCAGCTCGAGCGTCGCTGGCAGCGGCGACGGTGTGTTGCTGCGGGTCAGCGACACCTCGGCTGCCATCGTCCGGACGAATATCGATACTTCAACGGTCCCGAATATCACCATTGGGGCCAATGCAACCGTCTCGGGCGTCAATCTCACCATCGATTCCACGGCTGGCGGCACTCTCGATCCCACTGCCAATCTCAACGGGCAAAACGTTTCTCTGAAAGCGGGCAGCATCAGCATCGTTCTCAACGACGCGGGTCCTCTGCAACCCAACCCCGGCATCATTCTGGAAGGCCCCGTCCTGGACAATCTGCTCGGGACAAGCTCGCTCTCGCTTTCCGGTTACAACTCGATCGACATCTACGGCAAGGGCTCGATCACCTCGGGTAACTTGGGTCTGCACACCGGCGACTTGCGCGGATTCACCAACGATCCGTCGGGCGTCGTCACCATCAATGCCGACAGTCTCACTCTCGACAATGCCCCCGGACGCACCGGCCCCGGCCCGGCAGTAGGCGCTCCGATCCAAGGCTCACTGGTGGTGAATGCGACGACGCTCTTCACCGGCGCCAACACGTTGAATATCGATCAATACGCCAACGTCGCGCTCACGGCGACGAGCGGTGTCGTTCTCCAAAACACCGGAGGCATCTCTTCCCAGACTAATCTCACCTTGACCACGCCCATCATCATCGGCGCGGGCCAGGCGAACCAGACCATCACTGCGCAAGCGGGAGCGATCAATATCCTCGCTCCGCCCGGAGGCGGAGATGGCAGCGCGCTCGCCAGCCGCGCTGGGCTCGGAGCAATCCTGAATATCACCGGCACCAGTGTTGTGGCAAATAGCCGCATCTACCTACTGAGCGGCCAAATCAATTTGAAGGCGACCGGCAGCGACCCTATCACCAGCAATGTCCTCGTCGGCGGCACACTCGATGTCAGTGGCACCGCCCAGGTATTCTATGACGTCACGAAGTATACGGATGCCGGCAGCATCAGCATCCAGTCCGTAAACAGCGGCGTCACTCTCGCCGCAGGCAGTGTCGTTTCTGTCGCCGCTCAAGCGGGCGGCGGCAATGCGGGAAGCCTGAGCATTTCCGTCCCGAACGGTGATTTCGTCGCAAATGGAACACTGGCCGGACAGGGCGGCATAGGTGGGGCCAACGGCTCCTTCTCGCTCGACGTGAAGGAAGAACCCAGCCTGGCGGCTCTGGATGCGACGCTCAACGCCGCTACCATGAACGCCTCCCGTACTTATCGCGTGCGCACAAATAACGTGCAAGTCGACGGCACCGCTGTAGCCCAGAACTACAACGTCTCCGCCGACGCCGGAAACATCGTCGTCACCTCCACGGGTAACATCGATGCACATGGCGTAAATGGCGGGACGATCAACTTGATCGCCAGCGGCAGCGTCACCTTGCAAAGCGGCGCGATGCTGAACGCCCATGGGGATCAGTTCAGCTCGGCAGGGAAAGGTGGCGCCGTATCCCTTGAAGCCGGGTCAGAAGTCAATGGCAATGTCAACCTGTCCGCCGTCGTCGACATTCAGAGCGGTTCCACGATCGACCTGTCTGTCTCCAGCCTGACGACGATCACGAACCAGATCGCGCTCCTCACGCCGACCCAGCTCAACTCCATCCTTGCTCCCGCATATACGCCGGCCCAAGTGGCTGCCCTCACTCCCAGCGAACTCGCCGGTCTGCTCTATGGCGACTTCACCGGGACGCTGCACCTGCGCGCCCCGCAAAACACGACCAGCACCGGCCTCGGCGTCAATCCCATCCTCGGCAATATCATCGATCCTTCGAGCATCGTCGTGGAAGGCTATCGCGTCTTCGATCTCACCGGCACCGGCGGCACGATCACCAGCACGGGCACCAATTTCACGACGGTCGGCAGCAATGGCATCATCACATTCAAGACGACCGGCCTGAACGTTCAGGGCTCGGTTCAGGCGGCCAGCGCTACCTTTGTCAATAACACGACCGGCCTCTACACCACCTTGCTCGCTGGCAACTCCAACGCCACACAGCTCGGCAAGGTCCTCACCATCGCTCCGGGTGTGGAACTCATTAACCGCGGTGTCGCCACCCAGCTCAGCTTCACCCTCGCGAGCAGTGGCAATACCCTCGCCATCCCCAGCACCGGCGGCATTCTCTACTTCCCGAATGGAACGGGCGGTAACAAGATTCAATCCACCGTCGCGGGCGTGATCACCTCGGCCAGCGGTGTCACAACCACGCTGGCGGCTAACACAGCGACGACGATTGCGGCCGGCAGCACGGTGACTCTCGGCGGCACAGCCACGATTACTTACTCCACGGGCGGCAGCGGCGGAGCCATCGCTGTCAATCTGATCCCGGGCACTTCATTCACCACCGGTGCCACGGGCACCAGCGGCACCGTGAGCGGCGTGGGCAGCGCCATCACGCTGAATACCTCCGGAACCAGCGCCATCAATATCCCCTCGGCCGCTACAGCCACCACTGTTCTGGTCCCCGCGGGAACGACGGGCACGACGCGCCTCCAGTCGAGCGTCAATGCCACCATCACCTCGGCCAGTGGCGTGGTCACCACACTCGTCGCCAATACTCCCACACTGATCGCCGCCGGCAGCACGATCACCATGCCGGCGGGCGGTGGCACCTTGAAATACTCGTCAGGCGGCAGCGGCACGATCGGGCTCACCTTGCTCGCCGGATCGTTCACCACGACCGGAATCGTCGGCGTGACGCCCGCTACAGGGAACATTACCCTCGGCACTTCGAGCGTGGCCGACACCAGCTTCTGGGATCTCGGCAGCTCGAGCTTCCGCTTTGGCCCCAAACAGGTGCCGGGCATCCTGACCATGCGGGCCAGTGGCAATCTGGTTTTCTTCAATTCCCTGACCGATGGCTTCAAGGCCAACAACGTCGGCGATCCGCTCTATCAATACGCGCTGAAAGATATCAACGCTGCCCTCCCTGCCAACGCCCAGTCCTGGTCCTATCGACTGACGGCCGGCGCGGATTTCTCCGCTGCCAATTTCCAGGCGGTCCGGCCGCTCTCGCAGCTGGTCGCGGCCACCGGCCCGGCGGCGATCGCCCAAGGCATGGGCACCGGCTCTCTCCTCCTCGGCAAAAACTACGGCAACACCAAGCTGGTGATAAGCGGCGGTGGCGATGCCCAATCGAGTGACGTGCTGTCGGTGGATCTTCAAGTCATTCGCACTGGCAGCGGAGATATCACCATCAACGCGGGACAGGACGTGCAACTGCTCAACCAGTTGGCGAGCATCTACACCGCCGGTACCAAGGTGCCGAAAGCGACGATTCTTCCGGACGGATCGCAATTCCAACTGCCCATCCTCGACGGCAACTCCGCTGGGACCGACGACATCCTTGGGGCTACTCAGCAGAACTACACAAATACGCCTCAATACAGCCTCGGCGGAGGTAACGTTACCCTCAATGCGCAAGGTAACATCACCCACCTGACTCGACTCGGCACCACCTTGACCATCGCCTTGTCCCCCGATGCTTCAAAGGAATTGCCCATCAACTGGCTCTATCGTCGAGGATATGTGGATGCTTCGACCGGTCTGTTTGGCAAATCGGTGAATGGAGACATTGCTTCCACAACCTGGTGGGTGGACTTCACCAACTTCTTCGAGGGCGTCGGCGCTCTCGGCGGGGGCAATGTGACCCTGAATGCCGGGCAAAATATCAGCAACGTCGACGCCGTGGTGCCGACCAATTCCCGGATGCCCATTGGCGAACCCGATGCCAGCAAGCAGATCGAACTCGGCGGCGGCGACCTCGTCGTCAAAGCAGGCGGGAATATCGACGGCGGCACGTATTACGTCGAGCGCGGCAAGGGAACGCTCTCCGCTGGGAACAGCATTCTGCTGACCGACACGGTCGTCAATGGTGTCCATACGAGCCCGCGCTCGCCGTCCATCCAGAACCTGAAGAACCCCAACGTCTACACCTCGCCGCTAAGCTGGCTGCCGACGACGCTCTTCCTGGGTAAGGGTGGTTTCGACGTTTCCGCGCGTAACGACATTCTACTCGGTCCGGTGGTGAACCCGTTCCTGCTCCCGCAGAGCGTAAACAATATCTTTGTCTACAAGACATATTTCTCCACCTACGCCCCGACCGATTACGTCAACGTAAACTCGCTCGCCGGTTCTGTGACCCTGCGCGAAAATGCCGTCGCTACGGCAACGTCCACGGCGACGCCCCCCATTTTGAAGTTGTGGTTGGACAACGTCCTCAAGCTCTCCACTGCTCCCTTCACGACCAACACCATTGGCTTCTTCCAGCCGTGGTTGCGCCTCGATGAAACGAGCACCAATCCTTTCACCACGGCCATGGCTCTGCAGCCCCCCACACTGCGAGTCACTGCGTTTACCAAGGACATCAACCTCCAGGGCAACCTGACACTGTCGCCTTCGCCTACTGGCACGATCGATCTCATCGCAGGTGGAAAGCTGAATGGCCTGCAACCCAGCGGTCTTGCCACCTTCAACACCAAGGCGAATACCACCATTTGGATTCCCAGCACGATCAACCTTTCCGATGCGGATCCTGCCAGCGTCTACGGTATCACGACTCCTTTTGCTTATCAGAACATCGTCGGCCCCAACCCGACCGACATGACCACGACCAATACGAACACGCCGAGCTTTTTCACGGCGTTTGATACCCTCTTCGCTGAATCGGGCCGGACAAACAATTCTTTCCTGACTCAACAAGCGCTCCATGCAAACACACCCGTGCATGCCAATGATCCCAATCCCGTCCATATTTATACGGGGTCCGGTGACATATCGGGTCTGACCCTCTTCTCGAGCAAGTCTGCCGAGATTCTTGCAGGCCGCGACATCACCGATATCTCCTTCTACCTGCAGAATTTGGATGAATCCGACATCAGTGTCGTCTCCGCCGGCCGGGACATCGTGGCTTATAATGCCAGCTCTGCTCTGCTCTCTCAGGCCGGCGCGACGGGTAACGGAGCGCCGATCGGGCCTTTGGCCGGAGACATCCAAATCAGCGGCCCGGGCACTCTCGAGGTGCTGGCCGGGCGTAACCTCGATCTGGGCAACGCACCTGCCAATGCCACACGCATTCCCGATGGCACTCAACTCGGCATCACTAGCATCGGCAACGCGAGGAATCCCTTCCTGCCGTTCGATGGAGCCAATCTCATCACCGCAGCCGGCATCGGCGGTCCCGGCGAACTGAGCAATAACCCCAATCTGGACCTCGCCACGTTTATCTCGGAATTCCTGAATTCGGGAGGCAGCGGCAGCGCCAATTATCTCGCGGAACTCGGCATCAAAAACCCCGACATCAGCAGCCTCTCGCCGGAAGAACAGGCGGCGCTGGCCGTGAATGTCTTCTTCCTCGTGCTGCGCGATGCGGGTCGGAGCCAGACCGCCGGAACCAGCGGTGGTGGCACTGCCACCGGCATGGCCGCAATCGACAAGCTGTTTGGCCAAACCACGCGAACCGGAAACATCTCGCTCACCACTCGTGAGATCAAGACCGCCAACGGTGGCAACATCCAGATGCTCGCGCCCCATGGCGAGGTCACTGTCGGGTTCAATGTCATCGGCCAAGCCCTGGACCAAGGCATCATCACTGAATCTGGCGGCAATATCGACATCTTTGCCGATGGCGATGTGTCACTTGGTACATCCCGTATCTTCACCCTGCGGGGCGGCAACATCATCATCTGGTCCACCAATGGCAGCGTTGCGGCCGGTTCCGCGTCGAAGACGGTGAAATCGGCACCGCCTACTCGCGTGCTGCTCGACCCGCTGAGCGCCGACGTCAAGACCGACCTCGCCGGTCTGGCCACTGGCGGCGGCATCGGCGTGCTGGCGACCGTGGCCGATGTAACTCCCGGCAACGTCGACCTCATCGCCCCCAACGGCGCAGTGGACGCCGGCGACGCGGGCATCCGCGCTTCCGGCAACCTCAATATCTCGGCTACCCGGATTTTGAATGCGGATAACATTCAAGTTTCGGGAACCAGTTCCGGCACGCCGACAGCAGTTGCGGTAGCTGCTCCGAATATCGGCGGACTGACGGCAGGCAATACATCGCAAGCCGCCACCTCGAACGCGGCCGACGAAAACAGCAAAAAGCAACAACAGCAGGCCACGCAGGAAGAGATGGCCGACTCGACCATCACCGTCGAAGTTCTGGGCTATGGCGGTGGCGAGGGCTCGTCTTCCTCCGATCCCGAGTCTTCAGGGACCAATCAGTAAAAGCATCCGCCGGTTACGGCCATTCCGCCTCCTTGATCAGCAACCACCTTTAGTCACAGCCCTCTCTTTCTCACGCCTTCCACACTGCCCATCCATATACCTATGCGATATCAGTCTGCCTCCCTCATCTTCCCTGCCCTCGTTCTCCTGCTGACCACACCGTCGGTATCGCTCGTCGCCGCACCAAAGTCCACCCCGCAGACCAAGGCCGCAGCGAAGCCCGCCGACTCCACGAGTGACTCCGCCAATATCGGCGGTGAATTTGCATCGCTACAAAAACGCGCCAAACAAAATGACCCAGAGGCATTACTCCAAATCGGGCGGGCCTATCTCGAGGGGCATATCATAGCGAAAGATGACGCCAAGGCGGCGGAGTGCTTTCGCAAAGCCGCCGACCTCGGAAATTGGAAAGCGCAAAATAACGTCGGCCTTATGTACGCCCGTGGACAGGGTGTGGAAAAGGATCCCGAACTTGCGCTGAAGTATCTCCGGCAAGCAGCTACGCAGGGGAACATGAACGCCCAGGAAAACCTTGCCGTCATGCTCCTGGAAGGCCGCGAGCTTCCGAAGGATCTCAAGGAAGCCATGAGCTGGTTTGAGAAAGCAGGCTCCCAAGGCTCCCGCCTCAGCCAACACGAGCTAGCCTACATATACTTCTTTGGCCGCGACGACGTGAAACAGGATTATGCGTTGACGGCAAAGTGGGCGAAACTGGCCGCTGATCAAGGAGACGCGTGGGCCCAGAACACCATGGGAATCTTGCACCAGCGTGGACTCGGCGTAGAGAAGGACGTGAAGGAAGCTTACAAGTGGTTTAGCCTGGCAGCCGAACAGGGAGATGGCATGGGACAGGGAAATCTTGGCTTGCTGATCGCGCATCGCGTGGGAGGGATGCCAGCCGACAAGGTTTCTGCTTATAAATGGCTCTTTCTGGGAACCGAGCAGGGCGTAGCCATCGCTGAGAATGCCTTTAAGGAATACCAAAATGGTCTCACCGGTGAGGAACTCTTCCTCGCCAAGCAGGCGATTGAAGAGTTCAAGAAAAGTCACCCGGCCCCGGCCACGGCTAAGGAACAATAGCGGTCAGGAAATCTGGCGCGAGCTTAGGTCCCGTTACCGTTAAGCTCCGCCCGTGTTAGAAAACATTGCCGGTCGCTGCAGCCGGACTCAATGAGGCCGGAACCGGGGTCACCGACCTCGGCAAAAGCACTTTGGCGAGTGTCCCCGATTGGCAGCTATTGCTTCTTTCGGCTGGTGCGTTGGAGCTCTCCGAAAGTCTCCCACCCCAGGTGCAATTTCATCTGCTCATCGGCCTCCTCTTGGGCCACCTGCCAGCGTTCGTGGTAGGCCGGGTCATTCGGATCCTGGCCAGGCCCCCCAACGGCTTGAACGAACTTATCGGCAATACGGTTCCAAATGAAGATCTGATCGGCACTCAAGCCCCACGCCGGATCCGGTTCCCGCATCGCCAGGGGAAGCGGATCATCGTAACGCGCCAGTGCGGAACCTTGCACTGCTGTGCGGGTCTCCGCTGAGGATGCTACCGGCGCCTTCCGCACCGTCCCCCGGCCAAAGGTGCCCGACGTTCCAAAGAGTCGGGCAATCAAATCATTCTGTTCGTCCCAAAGAGCGGCCACGGCATTTTGAGCACTGACCGTGTCGAGTGAATGCTTTGCCTTCTCTTCCGCTACGAGGCGACGTTTGTCATCGTATTGATGACCGATCGCGGCGGTGATGATATCCCGAATGGTATTTTCCGGGCAACCGATCGAACGCAAATTGACCATGTATTCCGCGTCATCCGTGGAGATTAACTGGCTCCAGTGGAAAGAAGGTTGATTCGGCACCGCATCCGGTTTCTCCGCTGAAGCCAGACGCGAGGGCTGCGTCGGCACAGAAACCACTTTCGGACTCACATCTGCGGCCTTCATTTCGGACGAAGAGCGCATCGTCAGCGCACTCACTCCCCAGCAAACAAAGCCTAGGTTCACGATGAGGGACAAAGAGAGGATGATATTTTTCATGAATAAGTCGGGTAACTCCCCCGCGACACCCGGAATAAAGCTATAAGGCTGGTGTTTACAAATCCCATGCAAATCTTCCAAAAAACAACCGGTGGAGGCGACGTGCGCCTCCACCGGTGCGGAGTCTTTCAAGCTTCCTTCCTGAGACAAATCTCAGAATTCAGGAATTAGAACACGAAGCCCTTGATCTGGAGACGGCCACCGTCCTGGGTGCGCTTGACGTGCATGTTGGTGTCGTCATGGAATCCAACCGAGCTGATGTCCGTCGCCGGGTTGGTGATCGAGCTGATCATCGCGTCGCGGAGATCGCCGGCCGAGGTGCCGTCGATATCGCCACGATCCATGATGTGCTCATAACCCCAGAAGGTGTAGGTGCCTTCGCGGAGGGCAGTCGGGGAATAGTTGACACCCTTGTAGGCCAGTTCAACGCCGAGGTTGGTCCCGTTTGTCGCGGTCGCCGCGTCGCCAAGACCGAGATAGGTCAGGTAATACGCAGCGCTGTAGGTCGCGGAGCCGTTCATGCCCGAGAGGCCGGAGGTCGGCAGCGTAACCGACATATAGTTGGCCAGCGTACCGCCCGAAGCCTGACCGCTGTTGCCCGCCGCAATCGTGCTCAGACCCGCGATCGTTTCGACCGGATAGAGCTGATGCTGCGTAACGCTGCCGCCCGCAGTCGTGAGTTCCGGAACCGCCTGATACTGTTTGACGAGCTTGAGCGCGCCATAGCCGCTGTCGGCCAGAGCCGTGATACGGGTGCCGGAGTCGGGGTTACGACCCACGGCGAAGATGATCACGTTGTGATCACTCGCATTGCCGGTCATGAACGAGAGCGGAGCGCGGCCGGCGGAGAAGAGACCACCGATGAAGTTCGGCTCCACGCTATACTTCGAAACCTGGTTGGAGCCGCCGTTAAGCGGGAAGCCCTTGCTCGCGACCCACTTGAAGGCCGCAATAGCGACGATGTTATCGTTCAGGTCGACATTGCTGCCGCCCACGAACGCGGTCGAGGACTGATAGGCGTCGGTGAGGCAGAAGTCAGGAACCGCCGTGGGATAGCCCGTGTGCGGGGTAGCACCCGTGGCGTCATCATAGGCAGCGTGAAGGTTGGTGCCCGTCGAGTTGTCCGGCAGGAACGGAATCGCCAGACTGCCGGCGACCGTGCCGATGCCGGCCGCGGAGCCAGTGAAGGTCGCCTTGACCGTCACGCCGGAAACGCCGTTCACGGTGGCGTTGTTCCAGATGAAGCTGGTGTTCTTCGGACCGGTGCCTGCAGCGACATCCGAACCGTCCGGAGCGGCTTTGCCGGTGGCAGCGTTGATGGCGGCGATGGCCGCGGTGCGGAACGCCGTCGAACCGGTGACATACACGGTGGTCGCTGCGCTAGCGTGGTGAGCGAGAGCTGCAGCGGCGAAGCCAGCAACAGCGATGAATTTCAGGGATTTCATTTACTTGGTATCTACTTACGTTTGGGTTTGAGTTTTCAGCGTGTCACTGAAGGACACAATTAGGCAGTCACCGCACGGCGGCGACGGACGAGACCGAGGAGAGCCGCACCACCAGCGAGGGCCGTGAGGGTCGAGGGCTCCGGAACAGCAGCGGTGAAGGTGATGTTGCCGGACGAGGTATCGACCACGAAACGACCGAGGTAGGTCGGGGCCAAGGTACCGTTAGTGGCGGTGTCGTCCGGATTGATCCGAAACAGGTCCAGAGCGTGGCCCGCGTTGGTCGAGGCGTTGATGGTCGGCTCGAAAGCGGAAGGGGACCACTGACCGAAGGCAGAGCCCGACATGGACGCAGCCCAACTGGACGGGTTCGATGTGGACTGGAACGCACCGACCGTGGTGTTCGGGGCCGCTGACAGCGAGGCGTAATAACCACCCGCCGTGTCGATGTTCGACGCAATACCGTCCTGAGTGGCCGAGAGGTTGCGCAGGTAGTTGCCAGAGGTCGTGCTGGTCGGGAAAGTACCGAAGGGCGACTCGTTCTTGCCAGCATACAGCGTGGAACCAAGGTCACCGGCCACCCCCCACTTGGTATTCGTGAAGGGAGTGGCGCCAAAGATGGACGTCAGGTTGCCCAGCGTATCACCCACATTCAGGGTGAACGTCGCGCCGTTCATCTGCGAGAACTGGGAAACGTTTCCGAGGTCGATGACGTAATCTTGAGTGCTAGAGGTGGTATTGCGGAAACCGATAAGAAGGTCTCCGCTCGTGTAAGTCAGCGCGTGCGCCGACTGAGTTGTCCAGCCCAGGCCGGCGAGAACCAGCAGGGTGGCGAAGTTGATTTTCTTCATGTGTTTAGTGGGTTTGGTAAGGCACGCAAAGGCAGGTCGGAGATGACGAGTGTCGCCTCATGACACCCACCTAAACGCGACCCGAGAAAACCAAATTCTTCGTCACCGGAGCAATGATTCTACTGTAACTTTTGGGTGACGAGCAGGTTACAGAAATCGCTACAGATCGCACCTGCATCACTGAAACGCGTAACTTACTTTTCTAACTCTATATAAGCACTTTACAGATATCAAAATCGCGCACTTCCACGCATTTGTTACAAACACGTTACGGAATTTATCTCGATTCCAGCGCGCCAAGAAAAGACGCGCGCAAAACGACCAAAGTACGCCGCATTTTTACCCAACCAGAAACCGCCCAAATCAATCGCATACACCACGGTTCTTGGAACAAGATCGAACTAACAAGTTCAAAAGTTCGGCAAGTCTGGTAGAACGGAAGAATCTCGATTGCTCCAATCCCCCCTTCCGTGGCGTATTGCGCATAAGGGAAGTGTTTCCCGGGGGCGCTTACAGGCCCGCTCTATTTCACCGCCAATATCCCCTATCCCTCCGGGACAAAGGCCCTACTGCCCCGGAGTCTTGCGCCCCACGTTGGCCAGGTCGCTTCGAATCTCCTGGCTCAACTTGCCCGCCAGGATCACAGCATTCGTAGTGGGAGCGTAGATCTTGTTCAGACCTTGTTCCGCACGAGCCGCGTAGGTCAGCGCCTCGTCGAGTTTGCCCGCGCCGGCGAGCACTCGCGCGAGATTAAAGGACGTCATCAGGACTGCCACATTGTCGGCTCCAAGCCCGCGCTCGCGAATAGTCAGGATCTCTTTCAGATCCTTCTCCGCCCCATCGTAGTCATGCTTTTGCGCTTTCACGAGCGCGAGATTGGATCGATTGAGCAGTGTTTCCGGATGCTCGGCTCCAAGCACCTTTTCCATGAGCTTCTCAGCGGTCTCATACTGCTGGATCGAATCGGCATACTGCCCCGTACCTGCCAGCGCATCGGCAAGGATGTGCTGCACACGAGCGACTTCGATATTCTCGGCGCCGAGCGTCCGTTCGCGGCTGTCGAGGACCTGTTTCAATTCCTTCACCGCCTCGTGAGACCGGCCGGTCTCATCCAAAAGCCGTCCCAACGCAGTCCGGCAATTCAGCGACTCGTCGTGGTCCGGTCCACGACGCCGCACAAAGATGGCGAGCAGGCTGCGAATTTCGTCCTCCGCTTTGATCGCGTCACCCGTCTTGCTCTTGGCGACAGCGAGTTCCAACCGGTCGGAGAGCGTCTTCGGGTCCTGCGGACCACGCGCCTGTTCGTCCTCCTGGACCAGTGCCTCCAGTTCCTTTTGCGCCGCGGCAAAGTTTCCTTCCTCCATTAGCTTGCGCGCCTGGGTCAGTTTGGCGTCATCCACCTTTCCGGGGGCCGTCGCCACTGGAGCGGGCGCATCCTCCGCCTCTGCGGCTCCGCCGACGAGTGCCGTGCCGGAAAGAACACAAACGAAGAGGGAAGACTGGATAATGCGCATAGCGGAGAGGTGCCTAGCGGGATAGCTACAAGCAGGCAAGTGACGATCAGGTGACAAAGGATCCAAAACCTCTATCCGCCGCGGATTTGGGCTCATCATGACGCAGATCTGCGAGGACATTTTCCAGGCCGAAGAATGAATCGCGTCTCCTTCTCCTTCTCCCGGAAAATTCGTCACGGAATCTTTACCTCGCGGGCATGTGCCTGTGACCGCTGTCGCTCATTCTGCGCACCCCCTACCCGCGAACCGAATTCACCCACCTTACAATGCCGCGCGCGAGCAACGAATTGCCCCTCGAAAATACGCCCGACGAGACACCTTTCGAGACTTCCCACAGGGAGCTCGGTGGGAGCAAAGACCGTAAGCTCACCACTGCGCTTCGTGATGCGGAGCCCCAGCGCTCCTCCCATACGGGATTGGAAGACAGCGTGCGGGTCTATCTGCGGCAGACACCGCATCGCCTGCTAAGCCGGGAGCAAGAGGCGGATATTTGCCGGCAGGTGGAAGCAGCGGAGGAACAAATGCGGCAGCATCTCTATCACTTTGGCTGCACGGCGCGAGCTCACCTTGAGTTGGCCCGCAAGCTACTCGCGGGCGACGAGCGTCTCGAACACGCAGTAGCTGCCGCGCATGTCCAGCAGAGTCAGCGTTATCTCATCCTCCTCGCAAAACTGTGCACCCGCCTGGAGAAAACCGCCGATCTCTGCGACCTGCACTACGGCCAGTATCTCGCACACCGGGGCGAGCCGGAAGCACCGGAACTCGCCCACGCGTTTCTACAGACGCGAGGGAGGCTCTTCGGTCTCTATCCGAAATTCTGCTTCAAAACGAGCGTCGCCGAGCGGTGGGTCAAACTGGTGGAAGAAAAATACGCCGCACTGCAATCCCGCGCGCTCTCAGCCTTACCCCCACTTGAAGATACATATGATTTCCAGCGAGCAATGTGG
>Ga0105239_10006745_pt1 | contig 13261 bp, 6 predicted proteins | sample KBSC44metaG_FD_92761 | JGI IMG/M metagenome (GOLD analysis project Ga0105239, IMG submission 92761) | Corn rhizosphere microbial communities from Kellogg Biological Station, Michigan, USA - KBS C4-4 metaG | ecosystem: Host-associated > Plants > Roots > Rhizosphere > Soil | place: Michigan, USA... | reverse complement strand
CCAAAATAACGCATAGATGGGTATAAAGTTTAGGCTTATTCTGATGAACTTCCTGGAATTTTTCGTTTGGGGGTCCTGGTTGATCTCCATGGGGGGGTATATGATCAATACATTGCATTTTACGGGCGGGCAAGTGGCAAGCGTTTATGCCACGATGGGCATTGCTTCTTTGTTCATGCCGGGCCTGATTGGGATCGTGGCTGACAGATGGGTCAATGCCGAAAGGGTGTTGGGGACATGTCATCTCATCGGGGCCGGATTTTTGATTTGGGCTTCCACGCTCAGGGATTATCACACCTTGTATATTGCGATGCTGCTGAACAACTTTTTTTATATGCCCACCATTGCTCTGAATAATACAGTGTCTTATATAGTCCTGGAAAAGAGAGCTTTCAACATTGAAAAAATATTTCCTCCCATCCGTGTGTGGGGCACGGTAGGATTTATTGCCGCCATGTGGACGGTGGACCTGGCCGGCTGGCACCATAGTCCGCTCCAATTGTATGTGAGTGCCACCGCTGGAATTGTGCTGGGGATTTATGCTTTTGCCATGCCGGCTTGCCCCCCTGTAAAAACAAAGGAAAAGAAAAGCTTCGCTGCTTCCTTGGGATTGGATGCTTTCGTGCTGTTCAAGCGCGGACAGATGGCTTTCTTTTTTGTTTTCGCCATGTTCCTGGGTGCTGCCCTGCAGATCACCAATGCGTTTGGCGAGCCCTTTCTCAGTGATTTCAAGGAACATTATAAGGACAGTTTTGCCGTGCGTCATTCCACGCTGCTTACTTCCGTCTCCCAGATCTCGGAAACATTATTTATCCTTACCATCCCCTTTTTCCTTGGAAGGTTTGGTATCAAGAGAGTAATGCTGATGAGTATCTTTGCCTGGGTATTGCGGTTTGGTCTTTACGGCATCGGCAATCCCGGCAGCGGTTTTATCTTTTTGTTACTCTCCATGATCGTCTATGGCATGGCCTTCGACTTTTTCAATATATCCGGCTCGCTATTTATCGAGCGAGAGGCGCCTATCACTATCCGGGCCAGCGCACAGGGATTGTTCATGATCATGACCAATGGGCTGGGAGCTTTTTTGGGCGGTATCGGCAGTGGCTGGGTGGTCGACCATTACACCGTGAATGGTATCAAGGACTGGACAAGCATATGGTTTGTCTTTTCCGGCTACGCTTTGGTGCTGGGTATTATCTTCCCGCTGGTGTTCAGGTATAAACATACCCGGCAGATCGCTGAACCAGCTCTGCACCATTAAACTTGTCACTTAAGCTCATCCGGCAGCCAGCTGGGATATTTTTTTACCGAAGACTTCGCTTTTTCGGTAACAGGTATTTGCCATTTATCGAAGAAAGCGGACATATCCCTGCCGGTGGCTTCACTGATACAGATGAACCAATAGTCTCTTTTATCGGCTTCCGTAGCCGGGTATTGCTCTTTTGGCAGCATCCGGTATCTTTTGAACACCTGTTCTATAGACTCCCATCCAAAATTTTCGATGATCTCGATATACATGGTCAAGGCCAAAAAAGGATCATTACGAAAAGAAGCAAAATCGGGCGTGCCTGCCATGTATTTTTTTATACCGTCTATAACCGCCTGCCGGCTGGAAATATTCTCATGGTTGTAAAGCCCTTTATGCAATACCTTATCAAACACATACATGCTGTAAAGATTGACAGTTACCTCGCCCAGCCCGTTGAAATCGATGCCTCCGAACTGATGCCGGTGGCCTAACTCATGGAAATGGCCCCAGGACCCTTTTTGTCGTACCTGGTCCGCATCGAGCATCAGTCCACAGTTGTCATCATCGGGTCCCACGATCTTCAGGGGAGCGGTAAATAAGGCGCCAAATGCCACCTGTCTGTCGATGATGATCCTTTCGGGGTATTTTCGGGTGGTGGGGATAGCTGCCAGCCTGGCATCCGCATCCATTACCTCGTCCCAAAACCGCATGAGCTTTTCCGGGTCGTCCAGTTTGCGTATCCGGTAGGCCGGCACGGTCAATATCAGCTTGTCGCTTGCCAGCTCTGCCCATGGACCCGGGTAATTCCGTATCCGGGCCTGCCAATCCCTGACGCTTGTCACTCCCATCCTGAAATACGGAGCCTTTACGGCGCCGGCTACACGGAGATGGATATTTTTCAGGGACGTGGTATCTGGCACATCGATTATCAGAAGCCCTCCAAAAGAGGAGTATATCTCCGTCGATGCGCTGGTAAGCTCAAATGTTCTCGTAAGATCATGTTCATTACGGGTGAACTGTTGCATATGCCCAAGGTCATCATCATGGACGCCTATTTGCGCTTTTAGATGTTGTACTATATAGCCTGTATCCAAAATAATCTTTACTTTCTCTCCGGGTGGTATATAAAGCCCCGTACTATGCCACCGGTAGTATACGGAAGGAGGCTCTCCCAGACCTTGTATACCTATCCGTACATGGATATCTATCTGCTCGTCCACTCTTTTGGCAGCGGGATCCACGGCGCCGGGAAAGGTCCTGCTGGCCGGATGGATATAAGCAGGGTCAGGATGGAGATGCATTTGTTTTGCCGACAACGTTTCCTGCACGGTGTACCTCAGGAACTCTCGTGTGTTCCATTTTGACACGGGGTGTTCCGGCGTAGGAATGATAGGTTCCTGCCCCGACGGACCGAATATCTTTTTGATCTTTTTGTAAGTGGCGGCAGTGTCGTCGTTGTGATACAGGTAATTAGTGATGGTGGAAGCATACAATCCTGCCTCATTGGCCGGGGCGTGAAAATGAGGATCTTCGGCGGCGTCCAGCAAGGTGCCGATGAGCATATGAGGGGGTATATTATCAGTTTGCAGCCGGCCTTGGTTATCTTCTGCCTGGAATGACATATATACGTGAAAAAGTCCTGCTTTTATAAACAGATCGTTTAAATGAACAAGATAATAGTAGGTGTCCTGCTGATGCATCACCGTTGCCACGGGAGAGCCAAAGATCAGCGTCCCGCCGGCGCGTATAAATTTTTCCAGCGCATCGCATGTGACGGAGTCGGTGATATCCCGCGTCAGGATCAGGATATCCGTCGATGGGTGAATAGTATTGCTATCGACCACCACATCTGTATATTTTCCCATATGTAGAAATGCGGCAAGGTCCGGCATATCTCCCCACAGCTGTAAGGTCTTGCCACCCCATATCAGAATATTGCTTACCAGCTGTCGGATGTCCTTGTTGTCCAGCAAAGGTTTTCTGAAATACTGATCGGAGCCGAGGATCAGTATTTTCCCTTTACCCAGCCTGGAGATAACAATGGCGGCCATGGGAAATTTTTCATCATGCGACAGTCCCATCGCGATGACCTGCACCTGGTCGCCGCAGGGAATGGTCGAACATGCAAAATCAGGTGTATCGGGCAGGAGGATCGTATGAACATCCTGTAATAAAAGGGCTTTGTCTGTGGATTGGCCAAATGATCGACTGATGGTTAAAAGCAGCAAGCTGACAGCTAGGATATGACGCATATGCTAATATAGAGCTCAGCACGCTGCACCAGATCAGGTTTAACACACTTTTTGCATCTTCGCACCGGACACACGGTGTATCATTAGCGAACAATTCCACGGCCTTTGATCGCGCGTCCTGATTGACTTTCAATGTACCATCAAGCTGGCACTTTTTTCGTGCCCCTCTCTGGGTGTTCCAGATATGCTGTATTCCTTCTTCATATCAACGCTTCGCCAACTGAAAAAGCGCCGCTGGTACAGCGCGGTAAATATTATCGGACTGACGCTGGGGCTTTCCGCAGCCTCCATTGTTATCCTTTACACAAGGCATGAGCTCAACTATGATGGGTTCCACCGGCAGGCCGATCGGATCTATCGACTGTCGGGCAGACAGGATGGGGTATGGTTTGCCGCCTTGTCGGCGCCCTATTCCTCGACTGTCTATCAGCATCCTTTTCCGGGAGTGGAGACCGTGGTCCGGATGCGGCGCTGGCCGCCCAGGTTTATCCGTCATGGAGAGAACAAATTCTATGAACCCAACACCTTCTTTACGGATACGGGTTCGGCCTTTTTTAGTTTGTTCGACTTCCCTTTTTTGGAAGGAAATCCGGCAACTGCCTTGTCAGCGCCTCATTCCGTCGTGCTGACCTCCAGCCTGGCCACGAAGCTCTTTGGCAAAGAGAATGTGCTGGGACAATCCCTGATCTACGATAGTTTCCAGCTGGTGGTGACGGGTGTGATAAAAGACCTTCCCTCCAATACGCATTTTCAGTTCAATATGCTCATAGCAGAAGAGGAGCCCATGAAAAAAGCTACGGCCATGTTCACCTACTGTGCAGTGACGCCGGGAACGAACATAGGTGCGTTGAAACAAAAGCTGCTCTCCCTTCCGATGCCGGCTAACAGATGGGCCGCGCTGGACGACGCAGTGATCATGCCGTTGAAGGATATTCATTTCGGAAGCAATTTCCAATATGAGATCAAACCGCCCGGCAACAAGCTCTACTTTTACCTCTTCCTCCTCACGGGCGGGCTTATTATATTACTGACCTGCGCCAACTATATGAACCTGTCCATTGCCCTGTACGCAGGACGGAAAAAAGAGATCGCCGTGCGGAAAGTGGCGGGCGCGAGAGGCATGCAATTGGCTATCCAGTTCCTGGTGGAATCCGTGGTGCTGGCATTGATCTGTCTGCCGCTGACTAACGCGCTGGTAGAGCTGGTGCTGCCCGCCTTCAATGTCTTTATGAATACCCGTATGGACAATGAGCTGGTGAGCTCCTGGCAGGGGTTGGGACTGCTGGTTGCCGCCACCCTGCTCATCGGCGTATTGTCCGGGTCCTATCCCGCGCTGGTGCTGCCCAGGATCAAGGCTATCTCTCTCTTTAAGAAACAGACTTTTCTCGGCGCCGGCGGATTGAGCCTGCGGCAGGCGCTGGTAGGATTTCAAGTTACTGTCCTTGTCGTCATGATCAGCAGCAGCTGGATGATACGCAATCAGCTGCAATATATGCAGGAGACGGACCTGGGATTTACGCGGCAGGGTGTATTGAAGCTGAAAGGAGCGGGAATGGTGGATTCCGCCCAATTCTATACCCTAAAAAATGAATTGCTGCGCAACAGCGCCATCCGCGAGGTATCACAGGGGCTGGTGCCGGGAGATGAAGAGTTTGGCTTTACATGCAAGGCAGAAAACGGGACCGAGGTGCACCATGGCGTCATAGGCTTTGGTACGGACTACGATTATCTGACGACGCTGGGTGTAAAGCTGGTGCAAAGTAATTTCAAGGACCTCTCGAAAGAGAGTCCCCGGCGGGTAGTGCTGGTAAATGAAACGCTGGTCCGGCAAATGGGGTATAAGGATCCCATCGGCAAGCGGGTGGTCATCGAACCCGGAAAAGGAGAGTCTCTCGCCACGATCGACGGTGTGTTCAAAGATTTTCATTTCTCCTCCTTTCATCACCCGGTGCCCCCCATGCTGATCACGATGCGGCCGTATGGAGGAGGTATCTCCAACAATATCCTTGTTGTCATGGAAATGTCGAGACTGAAGGAAACACTGGCATTTATCCAGGAGAAGACACAGGCCATTATTCCCGACACACCGTTGACGCCAGAGTTCCTGGACGAAGGGCTGAACAAGCTGTATGACAAAGAGGAAAAGCTCTTCTTCCTGAATAAGGTGCTGCTGCTGGTAAATGTCTGCCTGGCCGTGCTGGGCCTGCTGGGGCTGTCTGCCTATCTCAGCGAGCTGCGAACAAAAGAGATCGGGATACGCAAGGTGCTTGGCGCGTCCAACCAGGACATATTAGGGCTGCTGGGCTGGTCCTTTTTGAAAATGACATTCTGGGCTGTCATGGCAGGATGGGCATTGGCGGCCATCTTTATTCATCAATGGATGAAGAATTTTGTCTATAGAGCTCCTTTTTCCTGGACCATACCGGCGGGTACGGCGGTAGTTCTTATAGGACTTGTTCTCCTAACCGTAGGTGTGAATACGTTGCGGGCCGCCAAGGCCAATCCAGTGAAGACACTGCGGACGGAGTGAGCAGGGTCTTCGGCCGAAGGCCAATCATTAGACATTTTGCAGGAGGGGCTACTTTCGGTGAAGACCCGACCTGCAAAATAGGACACTGCGGACGGAGTGAGAACCGCCCCGGCGGGAGCCAGGGCGGGAAGTATGTTAGCGATAGTGCGGCATATGCTCGTCATTAAATTTCCGCTCCGCGTCGTTCCATGCATTTACTGTCTGCGTCCTCGATGTATTTACCTTTTGGTTGGTCTGATTAAACCCTTTTACGGCAGCATTGATATCGTTGACCGCCTTGTTATATGTGTCTACATCGGCCTTGGACCGGTCAGAAGAGCCCTTTGATTCGAAGGACTTCTTCAGCTTGTCGAACTCTTCTTCCTTTACATAAAAATCAGATAATTTGGGAACATCATTGGTGGCCATCTGCTGGTAGTACTTCAATGCATTCCGGCAAGCGACGACCAGGGATGCATCGCCATCAAAAGGCTTCACTGTATCCAGTCCCTTCAGTCCTTCATTGGCGAAGTTGAGCAGGGCCGTGCGGGCCTGTTCCATTTCATTCACCTTTTTATCATTCATCGCCTTGACCATCTGGGCGTCTTCCCAGTTGCATTTGAAGAAGAAGATGTATACCGTATTGGTGTATTTACTGAGACGGCCTGCGACGTCCATTTTTGCTCCCAGCTTACTGGCGTCCTCTACCAGCGTGACGTTGTATTTGGCGGCGAAGTCCTTGGTAGCCTTGTCGAGCTTTGCAAAAGCCCCCTCCAACGTTTCGTTGACCTTGTCCTGGAGCAGGAGATAGGCCTGCATTTCATCCACCGACTGTTCGGCCAGCTCTTCGATGTTGACGATCTTTTTATAGTCCTCGCTAAAAACAGTATAGCACATCTGTATATAGTCGATGCTGGCCTGACGCAGGGACTTATCACCTTTGTAATAAGGGAGGTCGGTGGTCTTATAGCGGCTCTGGGTGATATTGTCCAGCACTTCCTGGCGAAGCTTTTCTACCTTGCGTGCGCGGCGTCCGTGTGCGGCCGCGCTGATATACTGCATGTACTTGGCGTCCATATCTCCCCTGGCCTTGTTGATGGCGCTCATGTAATCGCCGGGATTATTAAAGTCCTGTGCGGATGTGCGGGTGGATAAGGTCAATGAAAGAAATAGAAAACCTAATAGGGGTAATTGTAGAAATTTAGGGTTCATATATCAGTTGTTGTTTTATTTAGTCATTCCCAATGCCAGCTGATAGGCTGCCATCAGATAGGGGTCTTCCAGCACCACCTTTTTTCTTTCCTCATTCATCTCCTTCATGGCTTTGTCGGTCTGCAGGCGCTGGAGTTCGTACGCCGGATTGGCGACGGTGAATATGTTGTTCTTTTCAGTGACGGTGTCCGTTTGCTTTAGCGCTTTTCTCTCTGCTATTATGTCGTTGAGGTCGAGTGAATGATCTGTTGCTTTCTCCTTCGTGGGCCGATGGGCCTCTTTGGCATGCTGGAACCAGGGGCTGGCATCTATTATTTTTGCCGCCATTGCCTGTTCTGCGGCTATGGGCAGGGGTGGGAGCGCATGATAATATTTATTAGCCGCGATGGTCACCGGTGGAAGTGCGAATTGCTCGCTGGATTCCCGTTGCGTCGTGGCCTCCGGAGGGTCGGGCAGCAATATATCCGGGACGACCCCGCTGACCTGCGCCGTCTTGCCATCGACCCTATAGAGCCTGGAAATGGTAACCTTGATATAGCTGGAGGCTTCTGTTTGAGACGTGACACTGGAGAGGTTGATGGTCGTATCCATGGGCAGCACCACCTGTGCCGTGGCTTTACCGTAGGTGGGCGAGCCAAGGATCAATGCCCTGTTGTAATCCTGCAAGGTGCCTGCGACCATCTCTGAAGCGGAGGCGCTGCTGCCGTTGACCAGCACCAGCAGAGGGCCATCCCATACCGTCCCGCGGGAAACGTCTTTCAACGTATATATCTTTTCATCTTTCGACTTGATCTGGCCGACCGGGCCGGCATCGATAAAGAGACCGGATAGTTCCACCGCTTCGTCCATGGAGCCGCCGCCATTGTATCGGAGGTCAAGGATGAGGGCTTCGATATTTTCTTTTTTTAGCTTTAGTATCTCTTTTGCCACGTCGTTAGCACAGCCTTTGACGCCTCTGTTGTCTTCCCAATCCGAATAGAAGCCCGGCAATGCGATATATCCCACTGTCTTAGATCCTTTGAGCAGAAAGCCCTTTACTCTGTTCTCTTCCTCGTCTGCTGCGGTGGGATTGATCATGGCTTTTTGCAGGCTGATCTGCCGGATGGTGCCGTCGGCCTTTTTAACATCCAGCGTGAGCTTATTGCCGCCTTCGTCGCTAAGCATTTGGTTCAGCTCGGCGGCGGAGGCGTCGGACACATCGATAGAGTCCTTGTTGTCCCAGCGGAGAGAGAGGACCTTGTCCCCTTCGTTCATGCTGCCTGTCTGGAAGGCGGGACCGCCGGGCTCGAGATGTCCGACAACGGCATGGTTGTCGTCGTCGCTGCGAAAAGTGAGGCCATAGGATTGGGATTTGTTACCCAGCTCGCTCTCGAACCCCGCCTTTTCATCGGGCGAGAAATAGGCGGTGTGGGGATCATAGCATTCGGCGAGACTCTGGCAATATACGATGCCTATGAGATTGCCAAAGCCCGCAGGGCTTTGCAGGAGCCGCCGGATGGATCGGTGCATCGCGGTGGCGAATTTTTTCCGCATAGCGGGTTCGAGACTGGCGATGAGCTTTGGGTCAGGCTGTCCGGTCGAACCTGAGGTGACGAGCCTGTTGGCTATCAGCGTACCTGTAGACAGCTGCATCAGCCTGGTGATCTTCGTGCGCAGGGCCGGGAGATTGGCAGCATAGGAAGTGTCCTCGTGTGCCGTCAGTTTTTCGTGGCTTGAAAATTTGAAAGGAGCAGCTGCTATATGATCGATCATCGTGTCCACCTGGGTCAGCCGCTGCTGATAGAGAGTTGTCAATAATTGTAAAAAAGTGGTGTGCCGTCCCATTATCTCTTCATCCAGCTTGTAGCGATAAGAAGAGAGCTTATTGATATCATCCTGTATAAAGAAAATGCGCTCGTCGTCCAGCTCCTCCAGCAGATGAATATAGATGGCTGAGGACATTGTCTTGTCCAGGGGTCTTGGCTGTACATGGAATTTCTCCACCATCCGGGAGACCAGGAAGGCATCGGTGGCTTTACTATCCAAAGACTGGGCGTTGGTGAAAAGGGTCAATAGAAGTGACAAACACGGTATAAGGCCACGCACGATTCGCATAACAAGGGGTATTCGGGCCCAAGATAATAAAAAAAATCCCGCACAATTTTGCACGGGATGTATTAAAAATACGTATGATCGTATACTTATATATGAGACTCGATCTTCTTTACGAAGTTGGATTTGGGCTGAGCGCCAACCAGCTTGTCTACTACCTTACCATCCTTGATGAAAAGTATGGCGGGGATGCTGGTAATGCCATAGTTAACGGACAGCTGAGGATTGTGGTCAACATTCACCTTGCCTACATTGATCTTGCCGTCGTACTCCTTTGACAATTCTTCAATAACGGGTCCGATAGCGCGGCAAGGACCACACCATTCAGCCCAAAAGTCTACTACCGTCAATTTATCGGAAGAGATTACTTTGTCCTGGAAGTTGGTATCTGTTAATTCTAAAGCCATAATAAGTGTTTTTTATGTGAGTTGTTTGTTTTTGTATTTACAAATGTCCGGATAGTTTTCCATTCTTTTGGTCGCCGGCCCGACATCTGTATCTTTTTAATCTACCGGGTCGATAGGGTACTAAGGAGCAAAAAGCCTTCCAATACCCTTATGTGACAACTTGTACCTCCAATTCTGGCTTTTCGGCCAAAAAAGCGGCCATTTCGTCATTCATTTCGAAGCCCGTGCCCATGGTATACATGCTGACCTTTGAGCGGGATCTTGGTTCTAATACATTGAATTTCAATAGTGATTTGCCGGGGTATTTTTTAATGTTCTTCTCCATGAACAGGACCATCTCTTCGTTGATAAAGCGGGCCTCTACGTCCATGATCAATTGCTTTGTAAGGATAGGTTTTATACTCTCCAGGAGCATCATTCGCTCGATCTTGAACTCGTACTCCGTCTTATTGAAGCGGAGGCGGAATGCGCCGGTGATAAAGAGGTTCTTACCCTTCTCCAGGTAATTGGAATAGCGGGCGTAGTCCTCGCTCCAGAGCATAAACTCCGTCTTGCCGGTGTAGTCTTCGATGATGAGGGAGCCGAATTGTTTGCCCGTCTTGCTGACCCTGTGCTGTGCATCCACCACCAGTCCAGCCAGTCTGTAGGTTTTACCGGGGTTGGCCTGGAGGCCCAGGGCATCCTTTATCTCGTTGTATTCACCTAATTGAGTGATACCATAGTGTGTGATCTCGAACTTAAAATGGTCGAGGGGGTGACCGCTCATGAACATGCCTGTTACATCCTTCTCATGCTCCAACAGTTCCGTGAGTGTCCAGGGTTCGCAATTGGGCAGTTTGGGGACGGCGATCTCGGGCATGGTCAGCTCTCCGAAGAGGCTATTGCTGCTCTGGTTGGAATTGGTCTGATAGACGTTACCGAACTTGATGATCTTTTCCAGTCCGGTGGAGGTCTCGCCGGGCGGCATAAAGAAATACTGTGCGCGGTGGATACCGGCGAAGCAATCGAAGGCGCCTGCGTAGGCGAGGCTTTCCAATGTCTTTTTATTGACGGTGCGTTGATTGATCCTTTTGATCATGTCGAAGATGGTGGTGAAGGGGCCATCCTTTGTACGTTCGGCGATGATGCCTTCCACGGCGGCTTCGCCTACGCCCTTGAGGCCGCCCAATCCTACGCGGATCTCTCCATTTTTATTCGGGGAAAAACCTTTTTTCGATTCGTTGATGTCTGGTCCGAGTACTTTTAATCCCATCCGCTTGCACTCTTCCATAAAGAAGGTGATCTTTTCAATGCTGCCTGCGTGGTTAAGTACACCGGCCATGTATTCAGCGGGGTAGTGAGCTTTCAGATAAGCTGTCTGGTAGGCCACATAGGCGTAGCAGGTGGAGTGCGATTTGTTGAAGGCGTATTGGGCAAAGGCTTCCCAGTCTGTCCATACCTTTTCCAACTTGTCCTGGGGCAGGCCTTTGGCCATGGCGCCTTTGATGAACTGGCTTTTCATCTTATCCAGTACGGACTTCTGCTTTTTACCCATGGCCTTACGGAGTACGTCGGCATCGCCCTTGCTAAAGCCGGCCAGCTTTTGGGCCAGGAGCATTACCTGTTCCTGATAGACGGTGATGCCGTATGTGTCCTTCAGGTATTCCTCCATCTCTTCGAGGTCGAATATGATCTCTTCGCGGCCATGCTTACGGTCGATGTAGTTGGGGATATAAGCGATGGGGCCCGGCCGATACAGGGCGTTCATGGCGATGAGGTCATCGAATTTGTCGGGTTTGAGGTCCCGCAGGTATTTCTGCATACCGGGACTTTCGAACTGGAACGTACCGATGGTCTCCGCCTTTTGATATAGTTCGTAGGTTTTTTGATCGTCCAGCGGTATGGTGTCGAGGTCGATCTCGACGCCATAATTCTCCTTGATAAGCTCCAGGCCTGTCTTTAGGATGTTGAGGGTCTTCAGGCCAAGGAAGTCCATTTTGATAACGCCGGCGTCCTCGATGATGCTGCCTTCTATCTGTGTCACCAGAAGATCGGAATCCCTGGCCGTACATACGGGGATAATGTTCATCAGGTCCTCCGGGGCGATGATGATACCCGCTGCGTGAAGACCGGTGTTGCGGACGGAGCCTTCCAGTCTTTCCGCCTCGTGGAGGACCTTGCTGCGGAGGTCGTCGCCGTTGTAGATCTCCCGGATCCTTTTTACGTTCTCCATGTCGTCGGGCCCCAGACCGTCCTTTTCTTCCAGGGATTTTTCACCCTCCTTTGGCGTCATGGGGGCTTTGAGTACTCTTCTGAGTTCGATGCCGGGCTTTTCGGGAACGAGCTTGGCGAGGGCGTTTGATTCCGGCAGCGGCAGGTCGAGCGCCCGGGCTACGTCCTTGATGCTCATCTTGGCAGCCATCGTACCGTAGGTGACGATCTGCGCAACCTGGTTCTTGCCATATTTCCTCACTACATACTCTATCACTTTTTGACGGCCTTCATCGTCGAAGTCTGTATCGATGTCGGGCATCGACTTACGGTCGGGATTGAGGAACCTTTCGAACAGCAGGTTGTATTTGACAGGGTCGATATTGGTGATACCGATGCAATAAGCGACGACGCTGCCTGCGGCTGACCCGCGGCCGGGGCCGATGAATACGCCCATATCCCTGCCGGCCTTGATAAAGTCGCTCACGATGAGGAAGTAGCCGGCGAATCCCATCGTCTTGATAGTGAACAGCTCGAAGTCTATTCTTTCCTGGATATCGGGTGTAAGATCGCTGTAACGCAATTTGGCCCCTTCATACGTAAGGTATTTGAGGTATTCCCACTGATCGAGATTGCTGTCGTTGTGGATTTGGAATTCCTTCGGAATAGGGAAGGCGGGGAGAAGAATATCCTTTTTCAGATTGAGGATATCCACTTTGTCGATGACCATGTTGGTATTGTCAATGGCCTCGGGAATATCCTTAAAGAGCGTCTTCATCTCTTCCGTCGTCTTGAAATAGAACTGGTCGTTGGGGAACTTGAACCGTCTGTTCTTTATGTTGGCGTCGTCGTTGACGAAGTCGTCGAAACCGGGTGTGCTTTGTTTTTCACCGGTGTTGATACAGAGGAGGATATCGTGGGCGTTGTAATCGTCTCTGTCGGTGTAATGGCTGTCATTGGTGGCGATGACGGGTACATTGAATTTGGCGGCGAACTTTAAAAGGACCTGGTTGATGATCTCCTGCTCCTTTATATTATGCCGTTGCAGCTCGATGAAATAATCGTCGCCGAAGATGTCGAGCCACCACTTGAATTCTTTTTCTGCCTTATCCTCGCCATCGTGGAGAATGGTTTGGGGGACGTAGGCGCCGATGCAGCAGGTGGTGGCAATGAGGCCTTCGTGGTATTTTTCGATGAGCTCTTTGTCAATTCGGGGGTATTTGCTATACAGACCTTCGGTGTAGCCGAGGGAGGTGAGCTTGATCAGGTTTTGGTAGCCGACTTTGTTTTTGGCTAAAAGCACCTGATGGTAACGCTCATCCTTTTGTTCCTTGCTGAAAGCTTTGCGGTG
>Ga0105239_10006739_pt1 | contig 13267 bp, 9 predicted proteins | sample KBSC44metaG_FD_92761 | JGI IMG/M metagenome (GOLD analysis project Ga0105239, IMG submission 92761) | Corn rhizosphere microbial communities from Kellogg Biological Station, Michigan, USA - KBS C4-4 metaG | ecosystem: Host-associated > Plants > Roots > Rhizosphere > Soil | place: Michigan, USA... | reverse complement strand
CGCCGCCAACGTCAGTGCCATGGGCGGGGACGCGACACTGCTGGCGGTGGTCGGTCACGACAGCGCGTCAATCGAACTTCAAAAGTGCTTGCAGGAATACGGTGTACAGACGCGATTCGTGTCCGACCCTGAGGGTGGCACGACGCAAAAGACCCGCTTGATGGCGGGCACGCAGCAGATCGCCCGCGTGGATCGCGATGTGCGGCCGACGGCACATACGCAGGTGCTGCTGCTCGAGGAATTCAAGCGGGTCGCACCCGACCATGACCTGGTCGTGTTTTCCGATTATGCGAAGGGTACGCTCGACCACCTGCCGGAATTTCTGGCGGCGGCCGCGGCACTGGATGTTCCCACGCTGGTTGATCCGAAACGGACCGACCCCGCGTTTTATCGCGGCGCGACCTTGCTCAAGCCGAACAATTCCGAGTTCATCGGGCTGTTCGGCGACTACACGTCCGAAGAGGAACTGCTGGAACGGGCACGTCACGCGTTGACGGAGCTGAACTTGCGGCATCTCGTCGTGACCCGTGGCGCGAAGGGCATGGTCTATGTGAGCACGGACGGCCATCAGGGCAGCATTCCCACGCACGCACGCGATGTCTTCGACGTTTCGGGCGCCGGCGATACCGTGCTCTCGGCACTCGCACTGGCGCTGGCCCGCGGTACCCCGGTATCCGAGGCGGTGCATATCGCCAATGTGGCGGCGGGCATCGCTGTGTCGCATTCCGGCACCTATGTGGTCACGGCGGATGAAGTTCGCGATCAACTGAATCCGTCACGCCAGCGTGCTCCGAAGCTGGTGGATGAGAACACACTCGGGAAGCTGCTGCTGACGCATCGGCAGCGAGGGGAAGTCATCGTGTTCACCAACGGCCGTTTCGACACACTGAACCCTGGCCATATTCGCTTCCTCAATGAAGCGCGTGCGCAGGGCGACATTCTGGTCGTGGCGCTCAATTCCGATGCTTCGGTGCACGAACTCGACGGTTCCGGGCGCGCGGGCAATTCCGTCGCCGATCGCGCCGAAGTGCTGGCCGGCTTGGCAGCAGTGGATTACGTCGTGGAGTTCGACGCGCCGACGCCGTTGCAATTGATCGAATCGCTCGAACCCGACGTTCTCGTGAAGGGCGGTGATTACGACGTGACTGACATCGTTGGCCATGACGCGGTAAGTGCTCGCGGAGGCCGCGTGGTCGCGCTGGCCTTCCACGATGGTTACCCGACCGCTCGCGTGGTTCGGACGAGCAGCACGGTGCGTGATCAATGATCTTGCTTGCGGTCGAACGGAAGCGGGGCCTGCGCCGGTCGTGCGAAGCGGGCACGCCGCGACGGGAAGTTCAGGGTCACGACGCCGGCTTGAGCCTGTTTCGTGAGCCGCTCGGCTTTTCAGGTCGTCCGCGCGCCGCGCTGCTTCGTCGCTTGACGGTGCAATTCCGCTGGCTCGACGTTGTGAGCCGCACGCATTTTGAAGGCTTGTTTGACGGTAGTTCTCTGATTGAACGAACCGGGAGCAAGATTCAGCGCCGCTTTTACCACTCGAGGCTGCCTGCCGGACGGACATTTTCCGTCAGCGCACCGCGATGCACTGCAGCGCCGGATTGTTCCGGGATCGAGACGGCCTTGCGGGCGTCGGTAGCCCAGTAAAGTAGGACAACCATGCGAATCGTTATTGACATGCAGGGAGCGCAAACCGAGAGCCGTTTTCGAGGCATCGGGCGCTATTCCCTTTCCTTGGCGCTTGCCATCGCCCGCAATGCGGGAGACCATGAAGTCTACCTGGCGCTCAGCGGACTTTTCCCGGAGACCATCGGGCCGATTCGTGACGCATTTCGAGGGCTGGTGCCGCAGGAGCGGATTCGGGTCTGGCAGGCGCCGGGGCCGATGCGCTGGATCGACGCGCAAAATGCATCGCGTCGCGCCATTGCCGAACGGGTGCGCGAAGCGTTTCTGGAATCGCTCGATCCCGATATCGTGCTGGTCACCAGTCTGTTCGAGGGGCTGGGGGACGACGCCGTCATCAGCATTGGAGCGCTGGGTGAGCCGCTGCCCACCGCGGTCATCCTTTATGACTTGATTCCGCTGCTCAACCCGGACGAGTATTACCGTACGAACCCTGTTCATCGTGGCTATTACGCTGATCGCATCAAAAACCTGAAGCAGGCACGCCATCTTCTTGCCATCTCGGAAAGTGCCCGGCAGGAAGCATTGGAGGCATTGCCCTTTTCACCTGAGCAGGTGACCAATGTGTCGGGCGCCTGCGATGAAATGTTTACGCGGGTCGTGCCTGATGCGGACCGATGGGACACTCTTAAGCAGCGTCTCGGCTTGACGAGGCCTTTCATCATGTACACGGGCGGCGCCGATGTTCGGAAGAATCTCCCGCGTCTGATCGAAGCGTTTGCCCATCTGCCCGATGCGTCGCGCGAGCGTCATCAATTGCTGTTTGTCGGTCGGATGCCGGCGTCAGAGACGAGTGCGCTTCGTTCGCATGCGCAGCGCGTTGGCCTCCGTGCTGACGACCTGTTGTTCAGCGATTACATTAATGATGAAGAGTTGCTGGTTCTATTCAGTACCTGCAGCCTTTTCGTTTTCCCTTCTCTGCACGAAGGCTTTGGTCTGCCGCCGCTGGAAGCAATGGCATGTGGCGCAGTCGTGATCGCGGCAGACAGCACCAGCCTTCCGGAAGTCATTGGCAGCAGCGAGGCACTGTTCGATCCGCAGTCAGTCCCTGCTATCAGCGCCAAGATGCATGAGGCGCTGACTGACGAAGGCCTGCGTGCCCGGTTGCTTGAGAACGCCAGGACTCAGGCACAGGCATTTTCGTGGGATCGCAGTGCCAAGCTCGCGTTGCAGGCCATTGCGCCCTTCGAGCGCCCCCGTGAGTCGCGGACGGTGCGTGCCGTGACCTTCGAACGCACCACGCAGTTCGAACCGAAAATCCACAGGATCCTGCTGCTCAAACTGGATCACATGGGTGACCTCCTGCTGGCGGTACCGGCCATTTCCCGTCTGCGCGCACGATATCCGAAGGCCAGTATCGATATCGTGGTGGGTAGCTGGAATCAGGCGTTGGCGCACACGCTGCCGTTCTTTGATCGTGTATTGACGCTTGACTACTTCAAGCGCAAGTCGTCGTTGCAGGCAGAACTGTCCGATAGGTCGTTGACCGAATTCGTGAAGCAACTGGGTTTCTACGATCTTGCTATCGATTTCAGGCGACAGCCTGATACGCGGTTCGTCCTGGCACAAGTCGACGCAGGGCTCAAGGTCGGCTATGGCAGCCTCGATCCGGCCATCGATGCCAAACTCGACATCGCACTGCCCACGTATCAGGACCTTCCGTTCGTGGAAACGCCGCTGAATCGCGTTTCGATCAGCGAGCAGATGCTGGCTCTGGTCGACGTACTACCGGCACATCCGTCGGACTATGTCGTTTTGCCGCCGATCGCCACCCCTTTGCAGCAGCATACTCGTGCGGTTGCGCTGTTTCCCTACGCCGGTGGCGATGCCAAGGAATGGCCTGTCGCGCGATTCCACGAATTGGCACGCCGGCTGGCTGCGGATCCCACGGTCGAACTCGTCAGTGTTTTCTTTGCCAGCGAAAAGGAAGCGCAGCGCTTCAGCTTCGACGGCATTGATAAAGTGGTGATTCAAGCGGGGCTCAGCATCCCTGAACTGATGCGGCATCTCGCCGGCCACCAGTTATGCGTCGCGAATAATTCCGGCGGTGCGCACATGGCGGCCTATCTTGGCGTAACGGCATTAGGGGTCTATGGCGGTCTGGAAACCGCGCGCGAATGGGCACCGGTGTTCGGCAACAGCTATGTCTTGCATAACGAGGCGGCATGCTCGCCTTGTCACATTGCCGCGCGACGCGATTGTCCGCACGAGTTTTTTTGTCTCGAAGACATCACGGTGGATGAGGTGTATGCCCACTGCCGCGAATTGCTCGATCAGAATGGTGCGGCGGTGCCGACCGTACAATCGCGTCCGAGCATCAAGTCGACACGCAAAAAACTGATTCAAGCCCTTGCGCCTTTGGTACGTCAATGTAATGAAGACGAGTTGAGTCAAGTGGCACAGGGCATCGCGCTCAGCTTGCCCAAGCGGACACGTCGTGCGCTGTTTGTCGATGTATCGCAGCTGGTCAATCACGATGCCCGGACCGGAATTCAACGGGTCGTACGAAGTATCCTGAGCGAGCTGCTCAAAGACACACCAAAGGACTTCGAGGTATGGCCGGTCTACGCAACGCATGATCGGACGGGTTATTTTTACGCGAATCGTCTGCGGTCGCAATTCATGGGGCAGGATGACCCCGGACCGCAACCGGAAGATCCGATTGATTTTCGGGCGGGCGATGTCTTTTTGGGGTTGGACCTGAACCCGGATGGCGTGCCAATTCAGCAGGCATTCCTTGATGAAATGCATCACTATGGTGTTCGCATCCTGTTCGTGGTGTACGACCTGTTGTGCGTGCAGATGCCGAATTACTTCAGGCCCGGGAGCATGGAGTTATTCGAGCAATGGCTGAACACGATCTCCCGATATGATGGCGTTGTTTGCGGCTCGCGGACCGTGTCACATGAATTCACGCAGTGGTTGCGGGAGCATCATCCCCAGCGCGAGCGCGCGCTTGAGGTCGGCTGGTTCCATTACGGCGCGGATGTACAGAATTCCCGACCGAGTACCGGCATGCCGAGCGATGCACCTCGTATACTCAAGGCGCTGCGCGCGGCTCCCAGCTTCCTGATGGTAGGGACGGTCGAGCCGCGTAAAGGGCATGCACAGGCGCTGACCGCTTTTGAGCAGCTCTGGCAACAAGGTACTGCGGTCAATCTGGTGATCGTCGGCAAATCCGGGTGGCTGGTCGAGAAGCTGGTCGCACGACTGCGCGGGCATCCCGAGCTTGGAAAGCGGCTATTCTGGCTGGAGAGCATCAGCGATGAATACCTGGAGCAAGTCTATGGCGCTTGCAGTTGTTTGCTTGCAGCGTCGGAAGGAGAAGGCTTCGGGTTGCCGCTGATCGAGGCGGGGCGCAAGCATCTGCCTATATTGGCGCGGGATTTGCCCGTGTTCCGTGAGGTAGCGCTGAGCCATGCTGATTATTTCCATGGCAACAGTGGCGAAGCGTTGGCGCAGGCCGTGACACACTGGCTCGAGCTGTATCGGCAAGGCACTCACCCGAAGTCCGAGGGAATGCCGACGCTGACGTGGCAAGCCTCTGTTCAGCAGTTGCTGGACAACGTATTGCCGACGCGCCAGGTCATCAAGGTGGTCCCCCGCATGGAAGTCCCTGCGGAGACAGAGTGACATTGCCGTCAATCATTCGATAAAGATTTTGCAAGAGAACTTAAGATGAATTCTCAAACTATGAAAGTTTCCCTCATTACCGGCATCACTGGCCAAGACGGTGCCTACCTCGCCCAGCTCCTGCTCGAGAAGGGCTATCAGGTCTACGGCACCTATCGCCGCACCAGCTCGGTGAACTTCTGGCGCATCGAAGAGCTTGGCATCGCCAAGCACCCGAACCTGCACCTGATCGAATACGATCTGACGGACCTCTCGTCGAGCATCCGCCTGCTGCAGACGACGGGCGCCACGGAGGTGTACAACCTCGCCGCGCAAAGCTTTGTCGGCGTGTCCTTCGACCAGCCGGTCACCACCGCGGAAATCACCGGTATCGGTCCGCTGAACCTGCTCGAGGCGATCCGTATCGTCAATCCGAAGATCCGCTTCTACCAGGCGAGCACGTCCGAAATGTTCGGCAAGGTGCAGGCGATCCCGCAGATCGAATCGACGCCGTTCTATCCGCGTAGCCCGTATGGCGTGGCCAAGCTGTATGCGCACTGGATCACGGTGAACTACCGCGAAAGCTACGATATCTTCGGCTGTAGCGGCATCCTGTTCAATCACGAATCGCCGCTGCGCGGCCGCGAGTTCGTCACGCGAAAGATCACGGACTCCGTCGCGAAGATCAAGCTCGGTCAGCTCGACGTGCTCGAACTGGGCAATATGGATGCGAAGCGCGACTGGGGTTTCGCGAAGGAATACGTGGAAGGTATGTGGCGCATGCTGCAGGTCGACGAACCGGACACGTACGTCCTCGCCACGAATCGAACGGAAACCGTCCGCGACTTCGTCCGCATGGCGTTCAAGGCTACCGGTGTCGATCTCGAGTTCAAGGGCAGCGACGTGAATGAAATCGGCGTCGATGTCGCGACCGGCAAGACGGTCGTGCGCGTCAATCCGAAGTTCCACCGCCCGGCCGAAGTGGACCTGCTGATCGGCAACCCAGAGAAGGCGAAGCAGAAGCTGGGCTGGGAGCCGACGACGACGCTCGAGCAGCTGTGCGCAATGATGGTTGAAGCGGATTTGCGTCGCAATGAACTCGGCTTCTCGTTCTGACGCGCCGCGGGCCCTGGTAACAGGGCTGGGCGGCTTTACCGGCGACTTCCTGGCGCAGTCGTTGCGCGCGGCCGGCTATCGCGTGTTCGGCACTACGCACGGTTCCGAAACGACGGGGCCCGATATGTATCGGGTCGATCTGTGCGACCGCGCGGCGCTCGCACAGGTTGTCGCCGACGTGCAGCCGGACGTGGTCGCGCATCTCGCCGCGATCGCGTTCGTCGCGCACGGTGACGCCGATGCGATCTATCGCACCAACGTGGTCGGCACGCGCAACCTGCTCGACGCGCTCGCGAATCTGAAGAGCCGCCCGAAGGCGGTTCTGCTGGCGAGCAGTGCCAACATCTACGGCAACGCGGCGGTTGAAGTCATCGACGAATCGGTCGAGCCCAATCCGGCGAACGATTACGCGGTGAGCAAGCTCGCGATGGAGTACATGGCGCGCCTCTGGTGCGACAAGTTGCCGATCGTCGTCGCGCGTCCGTTCAACTACACGGGCGTTGGGCAGTCGCCGCAGTTCCTGCTGCCGAAGATCGTCAGCCACTTCCAGCGCGGCGAGCGCGTGATCGAACTCGGCAATATCGACGTCGAGCGTGATTTCTCCGACGTGCGCCGCGTGGTGGATGCCTATCGACGCTTGCTGCAGCTCGCACCGGCCGGCGGCGTGTTCAACGTATGCTCCGGTCGTGCGGTGTCGCTGAAGGCGGTGATCGCGATGATGGAGCAGATCGCTGGCTATTCGATCGAGGTGCGCGTCAACCCGGCTTTCGTGCGCGCGAACGAAGTGCGCCGGTTGCAGGGCGACGGTACGCGGCTGCAGGCCGCCATCGGCCCACTCGACGATATTCCGCTGGAGAGCACGCTACGCTGGATGTTTGGCGGAGGGCGTGGGTGAAGGTCGGTTTTGGCACGACGGCGCTGGCACGGAGCCGTGCGCACGGCGGTGTAGACGGCATTGGTTCGTATACACGCGAATTGGGCAGGCGCTGATCGCGCGGGGCGGGGTCGACCTGGTCCCCGCCGGTTTCGGCGTGACCGTCGGGGACGACGTATTTCCGGGCGCCCGGCCGGCAATGAATCTCGGTCGGCATGAAATCGCGACGGTGCTGGGTGCCGTGACGCCGTGGGCGTCCATCGACGAGAAGGCATTGCGTGCGGAACGCGTCGACGTGTTTCATGCGACGGATCACCTGATTCCGAAGCTGCCCTCGACACCGGTGATCGCGACGCTGATGGACGCGATCCCGTTGTCGCATCCGGAATGGACGACGATCCGGCTGGCGGCACTGCGGCGTTGGCTGCTGCGTCGCTCGGGCGCCTGGGCCGACCATGTGATCACGATCTCCGACTACTCGAAACAGGAAATCGTCGAGCATTTCGGCATTGCACCGGAGCGGATTTCGGTGGTTCCGCTGGGTGTCCATCCCCGGTTCTTCGAACGGATCGACCAAGCCGAGCGCGATGCGGTACGGGAGCGTCTCGGCTTGCCGGCGCAGTTCTTCCTGTGTATCGGCACCCTGCAGCCGCGGAAGAATCTCGAGCGAGTGGTTGATGCCCATGCGAGCCTGCCTGCCGGCCTGCGTCGCGATTTCCCTCTGGTGATCGTCGGACGGGCAGGGTGGGGCTGCGAGCAACTCGTCGCGCGCCTGCGCGCGGACGAGAGCGGTAGTGTTCGCTGGCTCGAGTATCTGCCTGATCATGACGTGCGCGCGCTGCTGCAGTCGGCAAGTGCGCTTGTGTTTGCGTCGCTGTGCGAGGGTTTCGGGTTGCCGGTCGTGGAAGCTTTTGCTTCGGGTTTGCCGGTCGTTGCATCGAACACGACGTCCGTTCCCGAAGTCGCAGGCGACGCGGCGATCCTCGTCGATCCCACCCGGACCGGTGACATTGCCGACGGCATGAGAATGGTGGTCGAGCAGCCCGGGCGGGCCGACGCGCTTCGCGAGGCCGGGCTGGCACGGGCGCGAGCGCTGAATTGGCCGGCTTGCGCGGAGAAGACGCTGGCGGTCTACGAAGCTGTCCTGGGCGGAACACGTCGTCAATGAATCAATTCGCTTCAAGGAGCACCGCGTGAAGTTGGGGGTGGACATCACCTGGATGGTCGGCAACTACCGCGGCATGGGGCGTTTTGCCCGTCAACTGGTGGCGCCGATCGGCGAGTCGGTGCTGGGCTTTGCGCCAGGCGGCGTGAGCACCGACGAATGGCCGTGCGTCAGCCAAGGGCGCCGTTTCTTCCCGTGGTGGGAGCAGGTCGAGTTGCCGCGGTTGTGCCGCGAGCATAAACCGGACTATCTGCTGTGCCCGTACAACACCGGGCCGCTGCGCGCCACCGGCAACACGCCATTGATCGCGGTCATTTACGATCTGATCTACATGCAGCCGTGGAGCGTGCTGCCGCCTGCGAGGTCGCTGTATCAGACCGCCGGGCGCGTGTATCGCCGCCATGTGGTGCCGCGGCTGGCGCGCCGGGCCGACGTCGTGCTGACCATCTCGCGGTTTACGCAACGGGAGCTGGTCGAAACGTTCGGGCTGAACGAGGCGGACGTGCACGTCATCCCGTGCATGATTTCGGACGACTGGTTCGACGCGCCGGTGAGCGCGGCGGCACGTCGGCCGTACCTGTTCACGGTCGCGGGCGAGGTGCCGAGCAAGAACGTCGATCGCCTCCTGCAGGCGTTCGCGATCGCGCGGCCGGCGCTCGGCGATGACGCCACGCTCCGGATCGCCGGGATCAAGTCCGAACATCACGCGCATTTTCTCGGGCGGGCGGCAGCGCTCGGCCTCGCGGGTGCGGTCGAGTTGCTCGGCTATATTTCGCGGGACGAGTTGCGCGAGCAGTATCGGCACGCACATGCGTTCATCTTTGCTTCGTTGTTCGAAGGGTTCGGCATTCCGCTGCTGGAGGCGATGGCGTCGGGCACACCGGTTGCGTGCAGCAATACGACGTCGATGCCCGAGGTCGTCGGCGACTGCGGCCTGCAGTTCGATCCCTTTTCGGTGGACGACATGGCCGAGCAGATTCGCAGGGTATGGAACGACGGCGCGCGATTCGACGTCGCGATTCGCGACGGTGTCGCCCGCGCACGCACCTTTTCGGAGTCTGCGGTGCGTCCGCTGATTCAGGATTTCTGGGCGCGTCTATCATGAACCAGGACAAGAAGAAGCTGCTGGTGCTGACGCCGCGGTTTCCGTATCCGGTGATCGGCGGTGACAAGCTGCGGATCTACCATCTCTGCCGTGTGCTGTCCCGTCGATTCTCGCTGACGCTGCTGAGCATGTGCGAGAGCGGCGACGAAATGCACGCCGCGTTGCCGGACGACGGCGTATTCGATCGGGTCGAACGGGTCTTTCTGTCGCGTCGGCGATCGTATTTGAATACGTTGCTGGCGTTGCCCACGCGCACGCCGCTGCAGGTGGCGTACTACCGGAGTCGCGCGTTTGCGGCGGCGGTGACGCGATTGCTGCCGTCGCACGACGGCGCCTTCGTGCATCTCGTGCGCTGCGCCGAGTATGTCCGCAAGTCTGACAAGCCGCGCGTCCTGGAAATGACCGATGCGATTTCGCTCAACTACAGCCGGGTGAAGCAGTTGCGGCGCGCACGGGGGCTGAAGTCGCGCGTGTTTGGCATCGAGGCGAAGCGCCTGCTCGACTACGAGCGCACGATCGTCGACGATTTCGACCTGTCGGTGCTGGTTTCGCGGACCGATCGCGACTACCTGTTTCCCGGCGACCCGGGCAAGAAGGTGATGGTGTGCTCGAACGGCGTGGACCTGTCGGGCCTGCCGTACACCGCACGGAGCATGGCGAGCCGGATCCTGATTTTCATCGGCGACATGCGTACCGTGCAGAACCAGGACATGTGCCACTATTTCGCGGAGGCCGTGCTGCCGTTGCTGCGCAAGCGTGCCGATTACCGCTTCCGGATCGTCGGGTCCATCGCGCCCGCACTTGCAGAACGATTCCGCGCGTATGACGGCGTCGACGTGACGGGCCGCGTCGAGTCGGTCGCGCAGGCCGCATCCGACGGCGCAATCGGCGTGTGCCCGATGCGCATCGGTGCAGGTGTGCAGAACAAGATTCTCGAATACATGGCGCTCGGGCTGCCCGTGGTCACCACGTCGCTGGGCCACGAGGGCCTGGGCGCGCAAAGCGGTCGCGATCTGCTGATCGCGGATTCGCCGGAGGAATTCGTCGATCGGATCGAGCAGATCGTCGCCGACGAGGCCGCGGCGGTCGAGATGACGGCGCGAGCGCGAGCCTTCGTCGAGCACGAGCACGGTTGGGAGCGCATGCTCGCGCCGCTCGTCGACGAGGTGAGCGCGTTGCTGGCCTGAGCGGCGGCACGTCTGGCGCTCGTGGCCCCCGCGGCGCGGGCCGGGGTCAGGCTTGGTTGCTGCCGATTGGCAAGGTTACAATGTTCGCGCACCAATGCGGCCCCATCGGCATGCCGCCGCCAAAGGCCTTCGGCCGGTATTGCGTGGCGGCGACGCCGCTGTCCCGCAAGCGGAGCGAGCCGGGCCGCACGAAGCCTTCATCTAATACGGAACCCGGACATCGACGTGTCTTTCCATAGGGTTGCATCCGGCAGCACATGCCTCGATGCATCGCCAGATGCCGGCGAGCGGCATGCTTTACGTCTTCGAGATCCCGACGTGTTTGTCTCAATTTCCCTTTCCGTTTCCCCGTGCCGTTCCAGCGTGCATCGGCCCGTGCCGCCTGACGGCGCGACAGGCAGGCTCGCGCCGTTTCGTCGAACCGTCAGCCGACCCGGTCGGAGGGGGCGATGACCCATCTCGTCATCACCGGGGCGAATGGTTTTGTCGGCCGTGCACTGTGCCGCCGTGCGCTGCAGGACGGTCACACGGTTACCGCACTGGTAAGGCGACCGGGCGGCTGCATCGATGGCGTGCGCGAATGGGTACACGGCACCGCCGATTTCGATCACCTGGATGAAGCGTGGCCGGCCGATCTGGCCGCCGACTGCGTGATCCATCTTGCCGCCCGTGTGCACGTGATGCGCGACGAGTCGCCCGATCCCGATGCGGCGTTCGATGCCACCAACGTCGTCGGCACGCTGCGGCTTGCCCAGGCGGCGCGCAATCACGGCGTACGCCGCATCGTGTTCGCGAGCAGCATCAAGGCGGTCGGGGAGGGCGACGACGGCGCGCCGCTGTCGGAAGCCGTCGAACCCGATCCGCAGGATGCATACGGCCGCTCGAAACTGCATGCGGAACGACAACTCGCGCAGTTCGGCGCGTCGGCAGGGCTCGACGTCGTCGTCGTTCGTCCTCCGCTCGTTTATGGCCCGGCCGTACGCGCCAACTTCCTGCGGATGATGGATGCGGTCGCACGCGGGATACCGCTGCCGTTCGGTGCCGTTTCGGCGCGCCGCAGCATCGTCTATGTCGAAAACCTCGCGGATGCGCTGCTGCGTTGCGCGATCGACCCGCGCGCGGCCGGCGAATGCTTTCATGTTGCCGACGACGACGCACCGTCGGTCACGGGCCTGCTGCGCCTCGTCGGAGACGCGCTCGGCAAGCCGGCGCGGCTGGTCGCGGTGCCGCCGGTGCTGCTGCGCGTGCTCGGCAAGCTGACGGGCCGCAGCGCGGTCATCGAGCGCCTGACCGGCAGCCTGCAACTCGATACCGGCCGGATCGGGCGCGTGCTTGGCTGGCATCCGCCCTATACGACCCGCCAGGGCCTCGCAGCGACCGCCGCATGGTATCGTTCGCGCGATACACAACAATAGTCGACATGCATTTCCCGATCTCCACAGGGCCATACGCGGTCGTGGTGGCGCTGGTCGCCGCCATCGCGACGACGGCCATCCTGCGCACGCTGCTCGCGACCGGCCTCGCATGGCGCCTTGCCACCGATATTCCGAACGATCGTTCGCTCCATACGCTGCCGACGCCGCGCGTCGGTGGATGGGGGATCGTGCCGGTCTGCGTTGTCTTGCTGCTGGCGCTTGCGCCGGCGTTGTGGCTGATTGCTGTCGGCGCGGCGGGGCTGGCGGCGATGTCGCAAATCGACGACCGGCGCGGGCTGCCGGCCCGCGTGCGGTTTTCGGCTCATCTTGTGGCCGTGGTTGCGCTGATCGTCGTCTATCCGGCCGCTGCGCCCTGGTGGCTGCTCGCGGGCGTCGGCTTCGTGATGGTCTGGCTGACGAACCTGTACAACTTCATGGACGGTGCCGACGGCCTCGCGGGCGGTATGGCGCTGTTTGGCTTCGGTGCATACGGGGCTGCGGCGCTGACCGGCCCCAACACGTCACCGGATCTCGCCGTGGCTGGCGCGGCCGTTGCCGGCGCGGCGCTCGGGTTCCTGTTGCTCAATTTCCATCCGGCTCGCCTGTTTCTCGGCGACGCAGGCTCGATTCCGTTGGGATTCCTTGCCGGCGCGCTTGGCTACTGGGGATGGCGTGCCGATGCGTGGCCGATATGGTTTCCGGCACTCGTCTTCGCGCCCTTTATTGCTGATGCATCTGTAACACTTTTGAGGCGCCTGTTACGTGGAGAAAAGTTCTGGCAGGCGCATCGGGAGCATTATTATCAAAGGATGGTCCGTTCGGGCGTAGGTCACCGCCGGACTGCTCTTTATTGGTACCTCATCATGCTCGCAGGCATAATCATCGCCGTGTGGGCAAAAGGCCGCCCTGAACAGCAGCAATGGCTGTTGTTTGTCGCATGGTATGGCGTCCTTGCATGTATCGGGTTGGTGATCGACATGCGTTGGCGCCGGTTTCAGTCGGCCGCCGAAAACAACTCTTGAGGTTTCCTGCCGATGTTGCGATCCAAAGCATCGTGGCTGTCGCTGAGTGCTTTCCTGTTCGACCTGACGGCGGTGGTCGCGTCGTGGTTGT
>Ga0105239_10006735_pt1 | contig 13274 bp, 11 predicted proteins | sample KBSC44metaG_FD_92761 | JGI IMG/M metagenome (GOLD analysis project Ga0105239, IMG submission 92761) | Corn rhizosphere microbial communities from Kellogg Biological Station, Michigan, USA - KBS C4-4 metaG | ecosystem: Host-associated > Plants > Roots > Rhizosphere > Soil | place: Michigan, USA... | reverse complement strand
TGATCCGGCGCACGCAGTCGGCTTCGCTTGCCGCAGCGCCGTAGTCGTGACGGCCCCCTCGCCGGTGCTCGCCGGCTACGTCACTCGCGTCTGGACCGAGTTGGTGCTGCGTTCGTTCGCGCGCGAGACGAACCTGCTCGTTCCCAGCTCGCGCTTCCTGCTGGTCGGCGTCGGCCCCGTCGCCGACGGACTGGCAATTGCCCTGACCCGGCTGGGCGCCCGGGTCGAGGTGGCCTCCGACGATCCCGTCGAACTGGTCTCCATCGCGCACCGGTCTGCCGTCGTGGCGCGTCATATCGTGACCGCACAGTTCATTTCGGCCGACGTCGACGTCGTCATCGCGACCGGGCGGAGCCATCCCGCCCTCACCCCCGATGCCGTCGCCGCCGCCGACCGCCCCTTGATCGCGGTGAATGCCGCGCCGCCACCCGGCGGTGATGCCGGCGCCTTCCACGGCGACGGAATCGTCGGCACGGAACGCAACCTGACTCGGCTATCCGGGCCACGGCCCATCTTCGTGGCGCCCCAGGTGTCACCCGGCGAGCTGGATCACGCCGTTGCCGAGGTCCGGTCGACGTTCGCCGACCTGCTGGAGAGCGTCGGTGCCGACGACGTCGAGGCAGAACTCGCCAAGGTGTTGCTGTCGTGACCGCGTCCGTCGTCGACCCCCGGCTGTGGTCGGCGGGTCAAGAGAAGATCGACTGGGCAAGGCGATTCATGCCGGTCACCGCCGCGCTCAGCGACGAGCTGCGCCTCGCGGGCACCGTCGACGGCCTTCGGATCGGGCTGTCGCTGGTCTTGGAACCGAAGACCGCCAACCTGGCGCTGAGTCTTGCCGATGCCGGCGCCGAGGTCTCCGTGGTCTGCGACGCCGCAAGCACCCGCGACGACGTTGCGGCCGCCTTGCACCACGCAGGCATCGAGGTCTTCGCGCGCGGCGACGCCGACGGCGCCACCGAACACGAACTGGCGCTGGCATTCCTGGACCGGCGACACGACATCATCGTCGACGACGGTTCAGCGCTCATCCGGTTGGCACACGCCGAGCGCCCGCACATCCTCGAGACGACGATCGGCGCATCGGAGGAAACCACCAGCGGACTGCGCCCCCTGCGGGCGATGGAACGCGGCGGCCGGCTCCGCATCCCCGTCGTGGCCGCCAACGATGCGCGCTGTAAGACGCTGTTCGACAACGGATACGGCACCGGCCAGTCGACCGTGTTCACCATCGCCGACCTGCTCGGCACGGGATTGACCGGGAAGTCGGTCGTCATCGCCGGGTACGGCTACGTGGGCCGCGGGGTGGCGCGTGCGGTCTCCGCGCTCGGGGCGACCGTCACCGTCAGCGAGGTCGATCCGGTCAAGGCGCTGGAGGCACTGCACGCGGGATACCCCGTCGCTCCCCTCGTCGACGCGACGGCGCGCGCCGACCTGCTGATTTCGGCCACCGGGATCGCGGGCACCATCACCGTCGAACACCTGCTCGCCCTGCCCGACGACGCGGCCGTGGCCGTCGCCGGTGGCGTCGACCAGGAGATCGCCATCGACGCCGCCGTCGCTGCCGGCGCGGTTCGACGCAATGTCGCCGACCGCGTCGAGGAGTTCGCCTTGCCCAATGGGCGCACCGTCCTCATCCTCGATGACGGCGCATGCATCAACTGCACTGCGGGAGAGGGTAATCCGATAGAGATCATGGACCTGTCCTTCGGCGTTCAATTGGTATCGATCGAGCTGCTCGCCACCCGTGGTTCGGCACTGGCGCCGGCCGTGCACCCGCTGCCCGACGAGGCCGACGCCAGAGTCGCCAACGCCAAGCTCCGCAGTCTCGGGGTCCGGATCGACACGATCGAGCCGTCGTCGTGACCGCTCTGCTCGCACTCGAGGACGTCGGCGTCAAGTACATGGCAGGCACGCAACCGGCCGTGAGCGGTATCGACCTTCGGGTGGACGAGGGCGAGCTGGTGCTGCTGGCGGGTCCATCGGGCTGCGGGAAGAGCACGTTGATGCGGGTCATCAACGGATTGGTTCCGCACGCCTACCGCGCCGACGTCACGGGTACCGTCACCATCGCTGGTAGGGATGCGAAAGAACTTGGCATCCGGGATATTTCGGACACCATCGGCACCCTGCTGCAGAATCCGGCCAAACAGGTCGTCGGGCATTCCGTGCTCGCCGACATCGCGTTCGGCCTGGAGAACAGGGGTACGCCTCCCGACGAGATGCTTTCCCGCGTCAACGCCGTGGCCGAGACACTCGGCATCGACGAAACCCTGCTGTCGGCGAGCACGCACGAATTGTCCGGTGGCCAACTACAACTCGTCGCGTTCGCCGGAATCCTGGTACTCCGCCCACGTCTGATCATCCTCGACGAACCGCTCGCCAACCTGGATCCCGACGCTGCCGCGGGCGTGCTGCTGGCACTGCGCGAATACGTCGACTCCGGCGGCGCCGCGGTCGTCATCGAGCACCGCGTCGACGACGTCGTGCCGGTCAACCCGGACAGGGTGCTGTACCTCGAACGCGGACGCATCGCCTACTCCGGCGATCTGACCGGTTTCCTGAGCACCGCCGACCCCGACTCGGTCAAGCTCCCGTTCGGCGCGTTGGTCGCCCGCGCGGATGCGCTCGCGCCGCAGCCCCAGCCGGTGCGTGGCGACGCCGGCGACTCGCGTCTCCGCTATGCCGGTGCCCGGCTGGGCTACGACTCGACGCCGATCGTGAGCGACGTCACCGTCGATCTGCGTGCCGGACAACACATCGCGGTGCTCGGCCGAAACGGAGCCGGTAAGAGCACGCTGCTGCGCGCGGCGGTCGGTTTGGTGGACGTCTTGGCTGGACGCGTCGATCTGGCCGACCGGCCGGTCGCCGACTACCGGGCCACCGAACTGGCCGCGTTGTGCGGGTACCTGTTCCAGAATCCCGCCCAGGCGTTGTTCGCGGGCACCGTCTCCGAGGAACTCGCCTTCGGGCCACGCAATCTCGGGTTCTCCCCCGACGACGTCGAGCGGGTCTCGGCAGAGTCGCTCGCCGCAGTCGGGCTTGCCGGCGTGGAGTCCATCCTCACCCGCGCGCCGAGGACGCTGTCGTTCGGCGAGCAGCGCCGACTCGCGCTCGCGCTGGCATTGACGCTGCAGCCAAGGACTCTCATCCTCGACGAGCCCACGGCAGGCCAGGACGAGCGGTCCTCCGCCCACTTCCTCGACGCCATCTTCGCGCTGCCGAGCGTCGACACCATCGTGTTCATCACCCATGACGTCGACATGGCGCTGTGGCGCTCCAACCGGGTGGTCGTGGTCGACGGCGGCGAGATCATCGCAGACGGAACCCCATCCGAGATCGTCCACGACGCATCGCTATGGCACACCGACACCACCGGCCAGGACCGCGCAGTGCTTCGCGAATCCGACTTCGTGCGTGCGGCCCGGTCTGCAACGCCGGTGTCCCAACCGATTCCGCCACCACACGAACTCGCCCGACGACTCAGCCTCGCCGCAGCGGGCTGACGCTTCACCCCCTACACCGACACCCGACACGGAGAATCGCCATGACCACCAACGCACTTCCGGCCAAGCCATGGGCCGTCACCTCGCGCACGATCGTGTTCGGAGCGGTCGGTGCCGCCCTCTACGGGGCGCTTGGCGTGCTCAGCTTCATCATCCCCGGCACGGCGAACGTTGCGCTGCGGCCCGCGCTGGCCATCATTCCGTTCGTCGGCATCAGGTTCGGCCCGATCGCCGGTTTCTTCACCGGCCTCGTCGGCAATGCCATCGTCGACCAGATCCAGGGTTTCGGTTTCCTCACCTACTGGAACTGGAGCCTTGCCAACGGCTTGATCGGTCTCATCGTGGGGCTCCTGGCGCACTACACGCGCGAACCCGCCAAGGACTCCCGGCGGGTGGTCTGGGTGGCGGTGATCTCGATCGTGGCGGTCGTCGTCGGTCTGCTGTTCACCGTGACCGACACCTTCCTCGGCAGCACGCTGGGCGCGTGGTTCACCACGGCATACCTGCCGGCCATCGCGGGCACGGCCCTGGTCTCCGTGCTGCTGGTGCCCGTGCTCGACAAGGCTTGGCAGCCGCTGGCCAACCGCGCCGGTCGCTGATGGAGGCTCCGCGGTATCTGGCGGGAGACTCGTTCCTCGGCAGGCGCGACCCCCGTGTCCTGATCCTCGTCCCCGCGCTGACGGTCGTCACCGTGGCGCTGATCCAGGACCTGCGGCTCATGACGGTCGCAGCCGTCGTCGCGCTTGGTTACTACGCGTTGGCGCGCATCCCCTTTCGTGCGGTGCGGGCGAACTGGGCGTTCGTCGGCGTGTTCGTGCTGCTACTTGCCGGGATCAACGGGGTCATCGCCGGGGCCCAGGAATACGGAGGGGCGGCAACGGAGCTCTTCTCGATACCCGTGTTAGACGTTCCGGTCTCGACCGCATCGGTGTCCTACACCATCACGATGCTGCTGCGCTTCCTGGCGATCGCGGCAACGGGCTTTCCATTGGCGTTCGCCGTGCGCCCCGGCGACCTGGCCGTGGCCTTCGCCCGGTTCGGCGTGCCCTCACGCTTCGCCTACGGAATCGACCTGACGTTCAGATTCATTCCCACGGTGTCGGCTAGCCTGCGGGAAACCACCGCCGCCCAACGACTCCGCGGCTACGAAGTGTCGAAGACGCGAAACCCGATCCGCAGGCTCGAACAGATCCGACCGCTGGTCGTGCCCGTCACCGTCAGCGCGTTCGTCGACGCCGAGGATGTCGCCGATGCACTGGACCTACGCGGCTTCGGTGCTCAGCGCCGAACATGGCTACGGACACTGCGTTTCGGTACCTCCGACTTCGTCGCCATCGGGCTCTTCCTCATCGCCGCCATCGCCGCGACCACGGCGACGGTGAGCCATCGCATGCCAGGGCTGTGGCTATGGTGAACGACAACCCCGTCACCGTGCACGTCGCGCCGTGGGTCCTGACCGGGCGCGGCGCCATCCGGCACGGAGCCGTCGCAGTCTCCGATGGCCGCATCGTCGCGGTCGGTGCACAGCGAGAGGTACTTTCGCCAACACCGGCGGGCACCGAGGTCATCGAATGGCCTGGCACCCTGACGCCCGGACTGATCAACGCCCACACCCACCTGCAGTACACCGACATGGCCGACCTGGGCCAGGCCAGCCACGCGTCCTTCGAGACCTGGTCGGAATTGTTCGAAGCCGAATACGCACGGCCCCACGACTGGCGGCGGTCAGCCGAGCGCGGCCTCGACGCCGTGATCCGTTCGGGCACCACCGCCGTGTGCGACGTCGTCACGCACGTCGAAGCACTCGACGTGCTGCGGTCGGGCGGATTGCACGGCATCGCCTACTGGGAGGTGATGGCCTGGTATCACGGGGACTGGGTCGATCGCGGCAGGCAGGAGACGATCGACGTGCTGCGCGGCGCCGACGGTGCCACCGTCGGTCTCTCACCGCACGCCCCATACTCACTCGACACCGAGGTGCTGCGCGATCTCGCCGTACTCGCGCGCGAGCACGGCATCCGCAGCCACGTTCACCTCGCCGAATCCGCGTGGGAGCACGACTACGTGGCGTCCGGTTCCGGGCCGCTGGCCGACCAGTGGCGTCGGTGGGGCTACGCGGAGTTCTCGCTTCTCCGCGAGAACGGAACCACCCAGCGTCCCGTGTCCTACGCCGAGTCGCTCGGCGCTCTCGGACCGGAGACTCACATCGCACACGGCATCTACGTCGACGCCGACGACCGTGCCGCACTGCGTCGCACCGGCACGGCGGTCGCCCTGTGTCCACGCTCCAACGCCGTACTTGGGCTCGACGAGGCGCCCGTCGCCGCATACCTGCGGGAAGGCAACGTGATTGCGGTCGGCACCGACTCGCTGTCATCGAGTCCGTCGCTGGACGTGCTTGCCGACGTTGCCGCGTTGTACGCCATCGCCCGCAGGCAAGGCTACGCCGAACCCGATCTGCATCAGCGGCTCTTCGAAGCCGTCACGGTGGGCGGTGCCATCGCGATGGGACTGTCCGACCAGATCGGCGTCCTCGAGCCTGGCAAGCTGGCTGACATCGCGGTGCTCGACATCGACATGCCCACTGCCGCTGACACGGTGGCCGCGGTGACCGAATCCGGCGAGGGGCGAGCCGTCGCCACGATCATCGCGGGCGAGGTCCGCCATGCCCGCGACGAAGTGACGTCCAGCTCGCGATCATCGTGAGTATTTTCCTTGCCCCCGAAACCGGTGGGTGGCAAGGTGCGGCGGGCCCATGAGTATTCATCTGCACTGGTACCTGCCCACCAACGGGGACAGCCGCGAGATCGTCGGCTCCGGCGACGACTCGCACGTGGCCGTCGGCCCGTCGGCCAGCAGGATCCGGCCCGCACCGAATCCGTTGGACAGCAACGGATGACCGCGCTGCACGACGGACGGACCTCGGATCTGGAGATCTCACCCAACCTGTGGGCGGGCTACGGGCTGGTGCGTGGAGGCGCGGGTACCGCGCTGGTGGGCAGCCACACCGAGGTCGCGGACCGCATCGCCGAGTACCACGACCTCGGCATCGACCACTTCATCCTGTCCGGGCAGCCGCACGTCGAAGAGGCGTACTGGTTCGCCGAGGGTGCAGGCGCCCTTCTTCGGGCGCGAGGTCTGGTCTGACCAACCCTCAGTTGCCCTGGCCTCCGCGGCCCTTGGCCGCCAGATCGGGCACGGGGTCCTTTCCGTTGATCAGCCAGTCGCCAAGGATTCGTGCCTTGTAGACGCGGGGGTTGTGGGAGGCGAGTGTGCGGGCATTGCGCCAGTGCCGGTCCAGCCCAAGCTCTTCCGATACCGCGGAGGCGCCAAGCGCATCGAAGATCGTGGTCGTGGCCCGCAGCGCCGCGTCGATGATGACGAGTTGGGCCTGCACAACCGCCACCTCGGCGTCGACGAGCCGCTGCCTGCCGTTCCCGTCGTCTTCGATCAGCCTGGCCTCGGCGACCCGGTCCAGACTCTTGGCGCCTCTCGCCAAGGCGGACTCGGCACCGAATGCATCGGCGGAGACTGATCCAATGACCTGCAGGAGTTGAGCGTCGTCGGTCGGCACCTCGGCAAGACCCTGGGGATAGTTGCGCTTGCGCTCGGCCAGGGCCGTCGATCCATCGCGCAGTGCGGCCCGCGTGATGCCCGTGAGCACCGCGAGCATGGCGATCTGATAGAAGTGCGACTGATAGCCGAACCGTTCGGCGGCGGGAAACACGTCGCCGACGTCGGCGCGCACCCGGTCGTAACGTGCGGTGCCGCTGGCCGTGGCGCGCTGACCGAAGCCCTTCCAGTCGTCGATCAACGTCACACCGGAATCGTCGGCCCTGACGAGCGCGGTCAGAAGCTCGCCGTCGTCACCACGCCCGAGCACGTCCAGCCATTCGGCGTAAAGGCTGCCCGTCGCATAGTATTTCGCGCCGGTCACCAGCCAATGATCGTCTTCGGCCGTCACTGTCGTCGCCAAGTTGGCCAGGGTGAGATTGTTGGCCTCGGTCCAACCCCCGCCGACGAACGTGCCCGCGAGGAATCGTTTGATCCAGACGTCGTTGGTATCCGACACCGGCGCGTTGAGTCGGTCCTCGACGAAGGCCAGGTGGTTGCGGAAGATGTGCGAGACGTTGGCGTCGGCCGCACCGAGTTCGGCGAGCAGCAGGAACGACTGCTCCAGCGAGGCGCCGAAACCACCGTGCTCCTCGGGGATGCGCAGCGTGCCGAAACCGGCGTCGATCAGAGACCGGACCTGTTCGTGCGGAAGCACCCGGTTCCGCTCACGCTCCCTGCTGCCCTCGGCGATCTGCGCGAAGACCGGCAGGAACGTCGACTCCAGGGAGGTGTCGAGCGCGGTGGGTTTGCGCAGATACGTCGTCACGAAACTCATTGCGTCACTACCTCGTCGATTCGGTACGCGGCCTGTCTCTCGTCCGCGACGTAGCCAAGCCGTTCGTAGAGCAGATGCGCATTGCTGCGGTTGGCGATGTCGGTGCCCAGCGACGCGACGGTCAGCCCGCGCCGCAGCGCCGCCAGCCAGATCTTGCCGAGCAGCAGTTCGGCGATGCCACGTTTGCGTTGATCCCGCCGGACCCCGATGTAGTCGGTGTGCGCACTGCGCTCCTCCGCGCCCGCAGTCCCCGACGTGTACGTCGAACCGAGGACGTACCCGACGACCTCGCCGTGTTCGACCGCCGCGACGCTGAAATCCGGTGTGAAGAGCCGACTGTGGACGTGGTGATGCCAGGCCTCTGGTGTCTTCGACATGTTGCCGAAGTGCTCGAGGAAGGTGTCGTACTGCAGACGCCGCACCTGCTCGCCGAGGTCGCGTTCGACGACCTCGGACCACGACAGCACCGTGATGCCGTCGATCCCGGCCGCGGCGAGTGCGGCTGGGTCCTCTCGGTGCAGAGGCTTGCGCGTGCGGATGAACTGACCCTCCAGGTGGGCTCCCCTTCGGATCAGGGCGTCGATCACGGACTGCTGGTCGGCACCCGTGAAGACTCGGAGGTACGCGCCAGGTATCGATGGGGCCTGCCTGGCGAATCGACTCACGACGGCACCGACCACGTCGTCGACGACGTCGGCTGGCGTTGCCGGGTCGAACACGAAACCTCCGGACACCTCGCCAAGATCGACTCCGTGCGGCCGATGGAGCGTCGAGTAGCCGCGCACCAGGCCGAAGCGGTCCCGAATCACCGTGGCGCCGTGTGGGAATACGCCGTCCAGTTGCTCGGCGACGTCGCGGGAGTCGGCGGCGAACTTGCGTCCTCCCAGCCCGTCGGTGGTAGCGAGGAAGTCGGCAATCGCGGAGTGATCGCCGGCGGTGGCAGTATCGACGATCCAGTCGTCCACCAGTTGGGCGGTCATGGCGCGACGGGCTCCTTCTCGCGGCGAGGCTCGGGATCGTCGTCGCCGCCGGCCTGGTCGTCGAGGACGTCGAGGATGCCCTCGTCGGTGAGACGCTGCTGTTCGGACTCGGACAGCGTCTGGATCGTGCCGATGCGGCGAGCGACGTCGGGCTTGGTGCGCTTGAGGTACCAGTACCAGACCAGCCCCGCCAGCAGGATGCCACCGAAGATCAACGGCAATATGTTGAACGGGAATTCGGGCACGGGGTAGAAGTTGCTGAAGAAGACATAGCCCAAAGCCAGTGTGGCAGCGGCCGAGACCACCAGGCGCAGAGGTGTCAGCGCCTTGATCTTGTACAGCCAGATCGGCGTGGCGATCACCACCAGCAGATAGCTGGTCAGGAAGCCCCAGTTCGCGACGTAGCCGCCGTAGACCTCGAAGACCACCCGGCCCGCCGAGCTCAGCGTCGCGACCACCGAGAAGACCAGCGCCAGTGCACCAATGAACGCGATGCCCACCCACGGCGTCTTGTACTTGGCGTGCACCTTGGTCAACGCGGCGGGCAGTGCACCCTCGTGGGCGAAGGTGAACAACGACCGGGCCCCTGCCGTCGTGACGGCGGTGACGAAGACGATGAATGCGATGGCGACAGTCCCGCTGACGACGTAGTTGACCCAGGAAACGCCGGTGGAATCGGCGAGCTGGGGAAGGATCGCCTTGTCACCGTCGATACCGCCGAAGAACAGGATCTGCGGATACGTCGCAACGATGTAGAGCACGCCGAGCAGAAGAACCACTCGCAGTAGCGACCGAGCGATGTTGCGGTGCGCGTTCTTGGCTTCGGCGCCGAGTGACGCGACGCTCTCGAATCCTGCGTATGCCCCGACGGCCGAGACGGCGGCGATGAACGTCGCGCTGTTGCCGAGATGGGTTGGGCTCCACTGTTCCCAATCGATGCGGAAGCCGTAGCCGATGTAGGCGGCGACGATGATCACCAGGATGGACGCCACGGCGATGACCTCGATCACCAGCTCGTACTTCGCTGCGATCGACACTCCCCGGTACGGCAGGTAGGTGGCGATACCGACGATCACCAGGACGAGCAGCAGGCGGAACCACGTTGCCTGCGAACCCAATCCGATCGTTTCGAGGAACGCGTCGAGGTAGACGACGCCTCCGAGGGCTCCCGTGGTGGCGAAGCCGATGTAGCCGACCAGCAGGCTGAACCCAGCGGCGTATGCGAAGCCTGGTCCAAGGCCGTTACCGGTATAGGTGCCAAGCGATCCCGACGATACGGTGCGCTTGGCCTGGAAGCTGATCGTGGCCGCGATCAGGACGACGATCACCAGACCAACCAACACTGCCCAGGCGGCACCCTTGCCCGCCGCCAGAAACAGAGAGAACGGGATGGATGCGACCGCGACGCTAGGGGCTGCGGCGGCGATTCCTTGGGCGAAGACGCCCCAGAAACCCAAGGCGTCGCGCTGCAGGCCGGTGCCTTCGGCCGAGGACAGTGTTCGGCCGGAGAGCTCGACCTCCGGAACGTGAATGGACATGGCGAACTGCCTTCCTGACTCGACCGAGTCGGGCCGTGAACTCATGAGAGCGCCGCGCAATGCGCTGGTGTGCAAACGATTAACGTGTTACTGATCTGTATGTCAGGATGCCGTAACACAGTCCGTGGCGTCAGCCATCAGAATCGGCAGGATTCTTTCTAATCCGGTACCCTGTGCCCGGATGGTCGTCCGGCAGCAGCGCGGAGCCCTCAGGAAAGAGTCTCTGCCGCAACGTCGTCGAGTGATCGCCTGCGGAGCGCGCCCTGCCGCGTCGGCGCAATTCGGGGATGAGATGGTCCGCGACGTCGACGAATGTGCCAGGGGTGATGTGGTAGACGATGTTGAATCCGTCGACGCCGACACGCTGCGCGTAGGCCTCGATGTCGTCGGCCACGGTGCCGGCGGACCCGACGAACAATTCACCGCCGAACCCGCCGAGTCCACCGACGTAGTCGCGCAACGTGACCCGATGCCGGGCATCGGCGTCGTCGACCGCGGCCAGGATGGATCGGCTGGCGTCGGTCTCGAACTGCTCGATCGGACGGTCGACGTCGTATGTCGACCAGTCGACACCGCTCAGCGCCGACAACAGAACCAGCCCGCTGTCGAGATCGTGGTACGTCGACAAGTCCCGCGCCTTCGCCTCGGCCGCGGAATCCGTGTCGTCGACCACGATCTCGATCGACGTGACGAACTTGATGGAGTCTGGCTTGCGGCCGTGGCCCACCGCGCGGCGCCGAATGTCGTCGATGTTCGCGCGGAGCACGTCGGGGCGTGGGTCGCTGGCGAAGACCAACTCAGCATTGCGGGAGGCGAATCCACGGCCTGCTGGCGAGGTTCCGGCCTGGAAGAGGACGGGTGTTCGTTGCGGCGACGGCTCCACCAGATGGGCGCCGGGAACGCTGAAGTAGGGGCCCTCGTGACCGATGGCGTGAACCTTGGCCGCATCGGTGTAGACGCCCCGCTCGTGGTCGCGGACGACGGCGCCGGGCTCCCATGACCCTTCCCAGAGCTTGTAGGTCACCTCGAGGAACTCCTGCGCCATGGAGTAACGCTCGTCGTGCGGGATCTGCCGCTCGCGCCCAATGATGTTGCGGGCGGCGCTGTCCAGCAGCGAGGTGACCACGTTCCAGCCGATCCGGCCTCCGGTGAGGTGGTCGAGCGTGCTGAACTTCCTGGCTAGCAGATACGGGCTCTCGTACGTCGTCGACACCGTGATGCCGAAGCCGAGGTGCTCGGTGGCCGCCGCCATCGCCGAGACCGCTAACAGTGGGTCGGTCACGGGAGTCTGCACTCCCTTGGTCAGTGCCGCGGTCGCATCGCCACCATGGACGTCGAGCTGTCCAACGGCATCGGCGATGAACAACGCGTCGAAACCACCCGCGTCGAGTGTCCGCGCGAGATCGGTCCAGTACCGCAGATCGGTGTACGACGAGGTCCTGTCATCGGGATGGCGCCACAGCCCGAAGTTGCCGTGCGACGGCGTCGACATGGTGAACGCCGACAGCACGAACGGTTCGACCGACGAACTCACGCCCCCACCTCGTACCGGTTGGCCGGAGTGGCCAAGCCCAGATGATCGCGGAATGTGGTGCCGGCGTATTCGTGCCGGAACAGTCCACGCTTGCGCAGCAACGGCACGACCTGTTCGACGAAGTCCTCGAACTGTCCTGGCAGCCCGGCCCCTTGCAGGACGAAGCCATCGGCAGCCCGTGCGTCGAACCACGTCTCGATCTGGTCGGCGATCTGCTCGGGCGTGCCGACCACGCTCGCTCCCCAGCCGTTCACGGTGCGGTACAGGAACTCCCGCACCGAGGGTGCGCCGTCGAGGGCCAGCGCACGGTAACCAGCCAAGGCCGTCTGGTGAGTCTCGGTGCCCGTGGGGAAGGCCGACTCCGGCACGGGCCCGTCCAGGTCCGCTCCCGTGACGTCGACGTCGACCTCCAATAGCCAGCCCGCCTGATACTCCGGGCTGAAGTACTCGTACGCGGTGCGCTCAATACGGCGCACCTCGTCCTCGGTTGACCCGACGATGAACCGCAGCGACGGGGTGATCAGCGGTGCCGAGCTGCGCCCGAGCCGATCGGCCTCGTCGTGGATCTGACGGTAGAACTCCTGCGCCCGCTCCAGCGTGCCCTGCCCCGTGAAGATGACCTCGGCGTGCTTGGCGGCGAATCCACGCCCGGTGGTCGAAGAGCCGGCCTGGAAGATGACCGGCCTGCCCTGCGCGGATCGAGCGGCGCCAAGGGGCCCGTTCACGTCGAAATAGCGACCGTGATGGTTGGGTACGCGGATCCGGCTGACGTCATTGAAGATTCCCGCATCGCGGTCCTCGACGATGGTGTCCTCACCCCACGAGTCCCACAGCTTCTCGACGACCTCGATGGCCTCCTCGGCAACCCGGTACCGCTCGTCGTGGTCGACGACGCCGCGCGCACTGAAATTGTCAGCCGCGGCCCTCGCGAAGCTGGTGACCAGATTCCACCCCGCTCGACCACCGCTCAGATGATCAAGCGAAAGCAACTGTCGCGCAAGGTGGTACGGGTGCTGCAGCGTCGCCGACCCGGTGACCACCAGGCCGATCCGTTCGGTCACCAGCGCCAGCGCGGACGCGGTGGTCAGCGGCTCGAAGTCCTCCGTGGTCTTGTATGCCCACGTCGCCTTCGGGCCGTAGTTCAGTCCATCGGCGAAGAACACCCCGTCGAAGGTCCCGGCCTCTGCGACGCGTGCGTTCTCGACGAGGCGACGCCGGATGCCCGCCGTGCTGTTGTCGATCTGCGGGTGACGCCACGGTCCGGCAGATCTGGTGTTGCCGAACGCCAACAGATGGAGTTCTCGAGACACCTGGTGGAACCTATTACCC